>Ga0209726_10002403_pt1 | contig 27775 bp, 15 predicted proteins | sample Subgrocontami54m_FD_187453 | JGI IMG/M metagenome (GOLD analysis project Ga0209726, IMG submission 187453) | Subsurface groundwater microbial communities from S. Glens Falls, New York, USA - GMW46 contaminated, 5.4 m (SPAdes) (version 3) | ecosystem: Environmental > Aquatic > Deep subsurface >... | reverse complement strand
ATTCCAGCTTTCCAAACGGCCGCCGCTTGGGTGGCGGGACCGCACCGAATCGCAATCAGGTGAACGTCAACAGCGTGCTGCTCAGCCTGATCGTCGCCGGTGACCCGGGTGCGGGGCTGGCTAAGGGAGTTGAAGTCAATGACAAGGACTATCTCGATAGATTCCCGTTCCTGGCTCCCGCCCACCAAGGCCTATTGCAAGGGCACGGTGGCATCAACGTTCCGACGGTTCCGAACATTCCGGTTCCGTAACACTGTAACCATCGAATGGAGCGGTCCCCGCAGTGCGGGGGCCGTTCCGCTTTCTTGCAAAAGTAGACAATTTCCATCTGGAGGTCACTGATGAGATCACTTGGTTTCCGTCGAGCGGCAAGTTTGGTTGTGGCCGCGATCGCTTTGAGCCGTGCGCCACTTTCTGCCCACGATATGTGGATCGAACCCGGAACGTTTGGTCCCGCGCCTCATGAGATCGTAGCCGTAAAATTGCGCGTAGGGCAGGATATGCTGGGAGATCCGCTGCCGCGTGATTCCGGGCTGATCAGGCAGTTTGTGATCGTGGATGCGTCGGGAAGCAGGCCCGTGGTCGGCCGGGACGGCAGCAATCCAGCGGGCTTTGTGAGTGTGCCGCAGCCCGGCCTGGCCGTCATCGGTTATAGCAGTAACCCGAGTTCCGTCGAGGAGACTGCGGAAAAGTTCAATCAATATCTGAAGGACGAAGGCCTCGACGCCATTGCCGCGCTGAGGGCCGCCCGCCACGAAACCGGGGCCGGGGTTCACGAACAATTTTCACGCTGCGCGAAAAGCCTGGTGCTTTCCGGGCCGCCGGGCGGTGCACAGGGCGACCGTGTGCTCGGTTTTGCGCTTGAACTCGTAGCGGAACGCAATCCCTACGTTCTTCACTCCGGTGAAGAGCTGCCGGTCCGCTTGACGTATCAGGACCATCCGTTGGCGGGCGCGCTAGTGGTTGCCATGAACCGGCTGAATCCTTCCGAGAAGATTTCCGCGCGCACGGGCCACGATGGCCGCGTCCGGCTCCGGCTGCGGCCGGATGCTGGAATGTGGTTGATCAAGGCTGTGCACATGATACCCGCGCCCGCAGGAAGCAACGCCGAGTGGACCAGCTATTGGGCATCGCTCACCTTTGAATTGCGAGCCACCAGCGGGGAAGGACTCTAGGGCCACTGTTGCATTCAAGTCTGTGTTCACGGGTGCATTCAATGATGTATTCATTCAAACAGCGGAACTGGCCGGCGTTGGTTGCGCTCCTTTGCTGCGGAGTCGCGCACGCTCATGAAATCGGCACGACGCGTGTATCGGTGTTGCTCAAGGAGGACCGGACGTACGACGTTGAAATCGTGACGGACGCCAGCGCACTCGCCGAAAAACTGGAAGCGTCCGCCGGTGGTTCCGTGCCTGCGAAGCTGGACCCGGCTGGTTTTCAAGTCTTATTTGAAAGTTTCGGGCCAACGTTCCGCCAACGCGTGAAAATTGCTTTCGATGGGGCCGAGGTTCGTCCCGCCATCGCGTACTCGGTCGCGCCGCCGATTGACCCAACGTCAGCCACGGCCGCCACAATTCACTTGACGGGACAGATGCCCGCGGGCACGCATCATTTTACCTGGGCATTCGGCTGGACGTTTGCATCCTACGCCCTCACGATCCGAAGCGCGGCGACGGATAACCCGGCAACCGAATGGCTTGAAGGCGGACAGAGCAGCGCGCCGTTTGCATTGGCATCACCAGCGAAGCCACTCAACCGGCTGCATACAGCTTGGCTCTATCTTAAGCTCGGCTTTACTCACATCGTTCCTTTAGGGTTGGACCACATGCTGTTCGTGCTCGGAATTTACTTGCTGAGCCGTCGCGCTCGCTTCGTCCTGTGGCAGGTCAGCGCATTCACGGTGGCTCATTCGATCACGCTGGGGCTCAGCATGTATGGCATCGTCGCCGTGTCGCCGAGGATCGTCGAGCCCTTGATCGCTCTCTCGATTGCGTACGTCGCCATCGAGAACATCTTTCTTTCAGAGCTGAAGCCGTGGCGGGTCGCCCTCGTTTTCGCCTTCGGGCTTCTGCACGGCATGGGTTTTGCGGGAGCGCTTAAGGAACTCGGACTGCCGCGCTCGGAATTTGTGACGGCGTTGTTGACGTTCAACGTGGGGGTCGAGGCGGGGCAGATGGCGGTGATCGGCGCGGCTTTCACGCTCGTCGGATGGCATTGCGGCAATCGCGCTTGGTACCGCAGCCGTATCGTCGTTCCGGCGTCCGCGGCGATCGCGTGTACGGCGGTCTACTGGACGATTAAGCGGCTTTCGTTTTGATCCCTGGCCCAACACTCGGCTGACGCGTCGTTCCGAAACCTCCGTATCTCTATCGCGTACTGGCCACTGCACACCGCCGCGGCTCGGGACTTACATTTTCCCTCTGCCACGTCCCGCAGTAACCACAACTGCCCCATAGCCCCTTTGGATCGTAGGCTTCGCGGACGAGTTCCAGGTTGAGACTGAATCCTATTCCCGGGTAAGCCGTTAGGCTCAACAGGGAGCTCACCCGGGCGAGCAGTTCGCTCCGATCAAAGGGCTTGTTCAGAAAGTCGTCCGCTCCGGCCTCGTGCCGTGTCCCGCAGCAATCGTTGTGCTCTTAAGCGCGGTGGCTTTGCATCGGGTGGCTAAACCGGGGTTTAACTATTGCGTCCGGCGCTTTGAGCCTTTGCTTTGGACTCTTTCTGGCTTACCATATCGGATTTGTGGATGGACTCTTTACTAGCCATCCTCAGTGGACGCCGCGTTGAAATGGCGGCGCTACCTGCCCCAGAATTCGTATGGAGCCGGATATGGACTGGCACGCTCCTAAACTGATCCACTGATGAAAATGTAGCTGTTGGAAGCACCTAGGTTCAATTCGGTTCCATAAGTCTCAATAGGCCGCACCCAACTGCTTGAACGATAACCAGTTGAAAACAGGGCAATTCACCAAACGCCCGTAATCTGCCTTGGGCGCAGGGGGTCGTAGGTTCAAATCCTATCGCCCCGACCAATATAATCAGGAAGATAAAGCCCACACCCAGAAGCGCACCTGCCTTTTGGACAGGTGGTCGGATGATCCGACCCTTGTAATTACGGCCCTTTTCGTTCCATTCAAGGTGCCGGGACCATCTACAATTTTGACTACATGCTCTTGGGGTGAACCCTCGATTGAGACAGTTTTCGTTGCTACACTTCGTAGTCAGGGTATCGCCCTTCAAGTCCCAGAAGTCGGAGTTATCACATTTGGAGATCACTTGTATTCGGTGCAGGGGATCGGATTCGATTGAATAGATAAACACTGCGGCGTTACTCGGGATCAATATTGGCTGGCGGTCAATTTTCGGGAACCCGAATCCGCAATGGCTCCAGTCCTCGGACTGGATGGAGAGCGCTGATAAACTTGCATGGTGAAGATGGCGGTGGGTCGCAAGAGCCGGTCCCATTCCAGGACATGTATGCTTACAGAAATAGGGCAGCGAAAGCTTTTGCGCGCAAAACTGTTTTGGGACGACAGTCTTCAACAATTCATAGGCAACCTTTCCCACAAACTGATAAAACGTCCAGGCGGGTACAGCCACAACTAAACTGAAGAGTCATTTTCTTGCCAAGCGAAATTTGGCGTAGGTCGCCAAAACTACTAACCTCCTTGGGCACAGTGGTATCCTCTTCAGTTGAGGGGAAAAGGAGGCTCAAGTCTATGAGCATGTTGCCTCGTCATTCCGAGGCGAAGATCCTGAAATCTCTCTCTACAGAGCCCGAGCCGGTGTTCCACATCCATGGGGTCACAAAGGTGTATCGCATGGGAGAGGTTGAGGTGCATGCGCTCCGGGGCGTCGATTTAGATTTATATGCGGGAGAATTCGTCGTGGTTCTCGGCCCATCCGGAAGCGGAAAATCGACGCTGCTGAATATCCTTGGCGGGCTGGACGTGCCGACCAGCGGTGAGGTCCACTATCTTGATCACAACCTCACCGCGGCGGGCGACGCGGCCCTGACCCGCTTCCGCCGCGAACACGTCGGTTTCGTATTCCAGTTTTATAATCTGATCCCGAGCCTTACAGCGCTGGAGAATGTCGCACTCGTCACTGAGATCGCCGAACATCCCATGGACCCGGGGCAGGCACTCCTGCTGGTCGGACTTGGTGACCGTATCAATCACTTCCCGGCACAGCTATCCGGAGGCGAACAGCAACGTGTCGCGATTGCCCGGGCAGTAGCCAAACGACCGGAGGTTCTGCTGTGCGACGAGCCAACCGGTGCGCTCGATTATGCAACCGGCAAACTCGTGCTGGAGGTGCTCGAACGCGTCAATCGCGAAATCGGCACTATTGTCGCCATCATTACTCATAACGCCGCGATCGCCGGAATGGCGGATCGGGTGGTGCGAGTGAGCAGCGGGGCGATCGCGGAAATCCAGCGCAACTCCAAACGGATATCTCCGTCGGAACTGGCTTGGTGATCGGAATGACTGCGTTGCACAGAAAGCTCATCCGGGACCTGATCCACATGCGCGGGCAGATGTTTGCAGTCACCCTCGTGCTCGCGTGTGGAATCGCAACCTATGTGACGATGCAATCGGCATTCCGCTCACTGGAGGCGGCACAATCCGACTATTACTCCGGTTTTCGTTTCGCCGATATCTTCACTCACGTGAAGCGCACACCGGAGCCGGTGTCAGCGGCCATTTCGGCAATTCCCGGCGTGGCATCGGTTCAAACGCGCGTGGTAATGGACGTCACGCTCGATGTGCCGGGCCTGGACGAACCCGCCACGGGGCGCCTCATCTCCATCCCCGAGCGCCGCACCCCCATGCTCAACGATCTTTTCCTCCGCGAAGGCCGCTACATCGAACCGGGCCGGCACGGCGAGGTGCTCATCAGTGAAGCGTTCGCCTCCGCGAACCACCTTGCCGTTGGCGATGCCATCGAAGCGGTGATGAACGGCAAGTGGGAGCAACTCCGTATTGTCGGCATCGCGCTCTCGCCGGAATACATCTATGAGATCCGGCCGTCGGAGGTCTTTCCCGACAATCGCCGCTTCGGAGTGCTGTGGATGAGCCGCGACGTGCTCGGACCGGCGTTCAACATGAAGGACGCCTTCAATGATGTGGCGATTTCGTTGACGCGCGGCGCCGATGAGCCTGAAGTCATCTCGCGCTTGGATCAAGTGCTGGATCGCTACGGCTGCCTCGGGGCCTATGGCCGCTCCGACCAGATCTCGTTTCGTTTCCTCACCGACGAACTGGGCGAGCTTTGCGTATACGGTTTGATTCTACCCACGCTTTTTCTCTGCATCGTGGCGTTCCTTCTGAACATTCTGCTGTCGCGGTTGGTGGCCATGCAACGCGGCCAGATAGCGGTGCTCAAGGCGTTCGGTTACACCAATGTGGAAATCGGCCTCCACTATCTGGAACTGGCGCTGGTCGCCGTCACCGCAGGCACCGTCGCGGGCGTCGGAGCAGGCTTGTGGCTCGCCTCCGGGATGATGAACATCTACGCCCGGTACTTTCATTTTCCCGCTCTGCGGCTGCAAGCAGACCCGCCCCTCATCCTCTTTGCGGTGGCGATCGCTGCCGGTTCCGCCTGCCTGGGCGCGATTTCCGCGGTGCGCCGCGCGGTAGGTCTTGCTCCGGCCGAGGCCATGCGTCCGGAACCGCCCGCCACTTTCCGGCCGGGTTTGCTGGAACGCATTGGCTTGCGGACCCTGCTGTCCCCCGCGTCCCGCATGATCGTACGCAATCTCGATCGCCGGCGCTGGAGAGCGGTTTTCTCGGCCCTCGCCGTGGCGCTCTCCGTCGCGATCGTGGTATCGGGGCGTTATGCCATCGATGCCGTCGATCGGCTGGTCTCCATCCAGTTCCACACCGTCCAGCGCGAGGACGTTACGGTTGTCTTCCAGGAACCTCGTCCCGCGCGAGTGAGACACGAACTGGGGCAGCTCGCCGGCGTCCTGAGAGTCGAACCTTTTCGCGAAATCCCCGCGCGTCTGCGCTTGGGGCACCGGTCACGCCGAGTCGCTATATTGGGGTTGCCGTCCGATGGCGAGCTGCGCCGTCCCGTTGACCGGCAACTCCGGCCGGTGGAGTTGCCGCCGGACGGACTTGTGCTCAACACCAAGCTCGCCGAAATCCTGGCGGCGCGCCCTGGAGACATGGTGACTGTCGAGGTCCTCGAAGGCGCCCGGCCCGTGCGTCAGGTTCCCGTGGCGGCTTTGGCTGACGAACCGGTCGGCCTCGGGGTGTACATGGACGTCTCCGCGCTCCACAGGCTGATGCGCGAGGGAGATACGATCTCGGGCGCGTACATGAAGGTTGATCCCTGGATCGCGCCCAAGCTGTACTCGGTCTTGAAGCACATTCCCTCGATCAGCGGCGTGGCCGTGCGCGAAGCCATGCTCGTCAGCTTCTGGAAGACGTTTGGCGAATCCATCTGGGTCTCAACGGCATTTTTAGTCGGCTTTGCTTCCGTCATCGCATTTGGGATCGTGTACAACGGCGCACGGATCGCGCTTTCGGAGCGAGGCAACGAGCTGGCTTGTTTGCGCGTACTGGGATACACGCGAGGGGAGATCGGGCGCATTTTGCTGGGCGAACAAGGACTGCTGACAATCGGTTCCATCCCCGCGGGTTTCGCCCTCGGCTTCGCTCTGTCCCTGTTGCTGTCACGTTTCTTCTCCCGCGAGTTGTTCCGGCTGCCATTGGTTGTGAACACCGCAACCTACGCCTTTGCGGCGATAGTCGTTTTGGCGGCCGCGATTTTCTCCGGCCTTGTGGTTGCCCAGCGGTTGCGGCATATGGATCTGACGGCGGTATTGAAGTCCAGGGAATGAGGGTCGTTATGAATCGGATCATCAAGCGGGTTTTCATGATTCTGGCCGCAACTGCGGCGGCAATTCTTGTCGCGCTTGCATTCCGGCCCAAGCCGAACGAAGTCGAGGCGGCCCGGGCCGTGAAAGGACCATTGCAGGTTACCGTCGACGAAGACGGCGAAACGCGTGCGCACGACCGCTTTACCATCGCCGCTCCTATAGCCGGCCGGCTCTCACGTATCGACTTTCATGAAGGAGATCAGGTCGGACCGGAAACCGTTCTCGCCACCATCAGCCCGCTTCCTTTGGAAGCTCGGGAGATAGCCGAAATCCGTGCTCGCATCCAATCCGCCCAAGCGCGGAAGCGTGAGGCCGATGAGCAGTTGGCACGATGGGAAAGCGATCATGCACAGGCCACACGCGATCTGAATCGGGCACAGCTCCTCGCCAAGGACCGTATCATTGCGCAGCAGGAGTTGGAGCAGGCTGTAAGCAAGCAACAAAGTACCGCCAAAGAAGTGGCGGCGGCAAAATTCCGAGTCCAGTCGGCCGCGGCTGATGTCGAGCGCGAAAGAGCCGGCTTGGTCTCACTCGAAGCTCAGCAGAGCCAGGCGGGTAGGCTGGTGGAGATCCGTCCACCAGTACGGTGCCGCATTCTTCGCATTCTCGAAAAAAGCGAACGCGTGCTTTCATTTGGCAGTCCGATTATCGTCTTGAGCAATCCCCAAAAGATTGAGATCGTCGTGGATCTGCTTTCGACTGACGCGGTGAAAGTGCAACCCGGTGCGCCAGTCATCATCGAGAACTGGGGCGGGCCCGCACCGCTGCGTGCCAGGGTGCGCACGGTAGAGCCGTATGGCTTTACGAAAGTGTCCGCGCTTGGGATTGAAGAGCAAAGAGCCAATGTGATCGCGGATTTCCTCGATTCTCCCGACGGCCTCGGGGACGGTTACCGGGTAGACGCGCGGATTGTGATTTGGGAGAGTCCGAGCGTTCTGAAGGTCCCAGCGAGCGCTCTATTTCGCCTTGGGCAAGCGTGGGATGTGTTTGCGATTGAGAACGGTCGAACTCGTCGTATTCCCGTGGAAGTCGGGCACCGCAACGCCTTGGAGGCGGAGATCGTCAAAGGACTTAACGAGGGAGCAGAGGTGATTTTGCACCCGGCGAACGATCTGAAGGACGGCGCGCGCGTGAGACTCCACGGCGGATGAATTCTGGCCCGCAGACTACCAAGACAGATAGGGCGGATCGTGAAAGGCATATTATTTTATTCCCCGCTCAACGGTTCCCACCATTGACCCATAATCCGCTTTTAGCTCTGCGTCGTCAGATCGAGCAAAATCAATGCCAATCTTTTCTGCGAAGTGTAGAAACCAAAACTGTCTCAATCGAGGGGTTCACCCCAGAGGCGTGTAGTCAAAATTGTAGCTGTTCAAAGCCTCCGGGCTCAACGGGATTCCATAAGTTTCAATAAGCCACGCCCAACTACTTGAACCGTAAGCAGTGGAAAATAGGGCGATTCTGCAAATGCACGTAATCTGCCTTGGGCGCAGGGGGTCGTAGGTTCAAATCCTATCGCCCCGACCAATATAATAAGCAAGATAAAACTCACACTCAGAAGGGCACCTGCCTTTTGGACAGGGGGTCGGATGGTCCGGCTCCTGTATTTACGGACCTTTCCGCTCCATTCAAGTGGCCGGGACGATCTACAATTTTGACTACCACGACTCAGTGGATCACACCCTCGATTGAGACAGTTTTCGTTTCTACAATTCGTAGTCGTGTTTTGATCGAACCCTTCACTTGGAACAATACCGCCTTCAAATTCAATGCCTTCACAGCACAGATCATCTTTTACGATCTTTTACAAACCGTTGATGACTTTTTACATCTTTTGAACCACAATGACGCCTCTCTGTACCCAACGGCAATCAGACAAGCGGGTTGGACTGCTGGAACAGGGTCCGTGATTCGGAGGAGAAATGAGCACTCAAATGGATCGATTGGGAACGCATTACAAGCTGCTAGCGTTCTTGCTGTTCGTTGTTGTGGAAGTCCATGCCCAAGTTTCCACAGGGACAATTACCGGTACCGTCAAAGATGGTTCGGGCGCGGTCTTGCCCGGAGCCAATTTAGCGTTTCTTAACGAGGAGACTGGAGTAACCCGCATCGAGCACACCGATGCGGCAGGACGCTATTCAGTTTTCTCGCTAAGCGTCGGGCCGTACCGCATCACAGCGAATCGTGAAGGCTTTCAAACCGCGGTCCGCACCGGAATGGTGCTGACCGTGGGCCAGCAAGCGGTCGTGAATTTTGAGCTCCAAGTCGGGGCTATTACCCAGGAGGTGGAAGTAAAGTCGGAGGCGCCACTGGTGGAGACAACGGGCGCGACTGTCTCCGCAATGGTAGGCGAGCATGAGATGGCAGATCTTCCCCTGAATGGGCGGAGCTTCGATCTGCTGATCGCTCTGGACTCCGGGACGGCCAACTACAACGGTTTCGTCGGCCAGACTTCGGGACAGGGATTTGGGTCCAAGTTTACAGTGGCTGGCCAACGGTGGGAATCCAACCAGTATTACCAGGATGGGACGGAGATGCTGGGGAATGCCAAAGGCGCCGAAAACCCGGGCAGCGCCTCGGGTCTGTTATTGGGCGTAGATGCCGTCCGGGAATTTCGGTTGTTGACGAATAACTATACCGCGGAGTATGGGAAGAAAGCCGGGGGTGTCGTTATTATGGTCACCAAGAACGGGACGAATGAACTTCACAGCAGTGCCTTCGAGTTCATTCGAAACAATAATCTGGATGCCAGAAATTTCTTTGACAAAGGTAATGGACCTCCGCAATTCAAACGGAATAATTTTGGCGGTTCCGGGGGCGGGCCCATCAAGAAGGATAAAATGTTCTTCTTTGGGAACTACGAAGGAGTCCGGCAGCGGCTGGGTGTTACTCAAATTGCTGTGGTTCCTGACGAGAACGCTCGAAAGGGCCTGCTGCCGATCGCCGGAGGAGGACTCCGACAGGTTTCCGTGAATCCTTTGGTATCGCCCTATATGGCCATCTTCCCGTTGCCGAATGGCCGGAATTTTGGGGACGGAACCGCGGAGCTGTCGAGTCCCGTTTCGACAGCCACCAACGACGACTTCGGAATGGGGAGATTCGATTACAATATCTCAAATAGTGATTCCTTGTTTGTAAGCTCCACTATCGACGCAGCCAACGTCACCATCCCGCAGCCGCTGCCTGTATTTATACAGCCTGCAAATACCCGAAGCTACACGGCGAGCTTAGACGAGAAGCACATCTTTTCGCCGACATTGCTGCATGACTTCCATATCGGCTTCAACCGCTCGTTCTACTGGTTAAATACCGTTCCGGTCACGACGATCGACGCTCGCCTGGCGTTTACGCCAGGTGAGCCTTTCGGTGACATTCTCTTTCAGAACGGCGTTTCAAACATAGGAAACGTTGCAGGTCCCAATGAGCAGACCACCAATGTGTTCCAGTCATCGGAACAAGTGTTTTACACCAGAGGGGCGCACAGTTGGAACCTGGGGTGGCAGATTCAGCGAATTCAGAAGAATGAAATCCAGTCGGATCGTATAAGGGGCGAGATGACGTTCGCTACGCTGGACGCGTTTCTGGCCGGCACGCCCGTCGCCTTCAGTGGTCTGCTCCCCGTTGGGAGCCAGGGAATACTAAACATCGGGATACCGAACGATGAGAATTTGAGGAAAGGATGGCGCCAAACCTACGGGGGATTCTATGCACAGGATTCCTGGAAAGCGACATCGAATTTTACCGTGGATGCTGGATTGCGTCTTGAGCTCATAACAGCCCCCTCCGAAGTGAACGGTAGGACGACGCAGTTGGTTGTAGATCACGTAACTCCAGCAGGCCTATTCCTGCAAACCACTCCGCGGGTGGGAGTGCCGATCATGAATAACGCTATAACCTTGGCGCCGCGCCTGGGACTCGCGTGGGATCCACGGGGGAACGGCCGGACGACGGTTCGGGCCGGTTTTGGGGTGTTCTATGAATTGATAGACGACTACTATCGTTTTTTCCAGGACAGCTCGCCTCCCTTCACGACACGAGCAGATTTGAAGACGAATATCAATTTTCCAAAGCCGTTTTCAGCACTGAATTTGGCTAACATCACCTTAAGCGGACGGGGAGTATTTCCGAACGTAGAGCCTGCGACGGTCTTTCAGTACAACCTGGGGGTGCAACAGGAGCTACTTCCGGGCGTAGCCGTGAAGTTGGGGTACGTGGGATCGAAGGCGTATCACTTGTCCAATAGCCCCTCTACGAATCTCGTGCCGGCGGATATCCTCCCGGATGGAAGAAAGTATTTTCCGGCAGGCAGGGCCCTGGCCAACCCCATCTGGGGCTACACGCAAATGTTGAGCACCGATGCCAATTCCTGGTACAACTCGTTCCGGGTGGAAGTGGAGAAGCGGTTTGGCAGTAGCGCGGCCAAGCTGGGAAATCTGCGTCTAAAAACAGCTTTTACCTTTGCTAAATCCACAGATCAACATTCAGTGAACCAGAATAGCGCAGGGGCCAACTCTCCAAGCCAGCCTATGGACCCGCTGAATCTCGCGAGGGAGAAGGGCCTTTCCAACTTCGATATTCGAAAAAATATGACGGCCAATTTCACTTATGGGCTGCCACGGCTCTATTCAGGCGGGCCGGAAGCATTCCTGTTTAACGACTGGTCCCTGAATGGAATTCTGACCGTGCAAAGTGGTTTCCCGGGAGACGTGCAAGTTGGGTTTATCCAATCTCGAGATGGCGAGAATACCTCCACCCCTGCTGACCGACCGGATCTGGCCCCGGGAGCGAAGACCAATCCCGTTTTGGGAGGCCCGGACAAATATTTCAATCCTTCCGGATTTCTCCTGCCAGCGGCAGGGTTTTACGGCAATCTGGGCCGGAACACTCTAATCATGCCGGGGTTGGTGGGCTTTGATTCTTCCGTCTTCAAGGGTTTTTCCCTCTCGGAGCGGTACAAGCTTCAGTTTCGGGCCGAGTTTTTCAACGTGCTCAACCGGGCAAACTTTGGAACGCCAGCCCTGAAGCTTTTCACGAGTAGCGGTAGCAGAATTGGGACAGCGGGGCGGGTTAGTAGCACAACCAGCGCTTCCCGTCAGATTCAGTTCGGCCTGCGCTTGGAATTTTGATTCCGGCAAGCACTGAAAGCAAGAGGAGTATGAAAAGGAGGTTGCTGAATGTCCAACCGGACTGTCATTGTCGTGGGGATTTTGCTCATCACGGGCATTCTTGTCGTCGATCGTTGGGCCGCAACCGTCACCGCCAAACGAAAGACCGAACGCGGGTACGCCCCGCCTCTCTTCCTCTACTTTCCTGACAACATCTCCAATGACGAGCTGATGCTTCTGGCCCGGTATCAGGTGCGGGCGATGGGGCCCGACAGCGGCAGCCTGTCACGGATCAAAGCCGGAAAAAAGGCGTTGCTTACCTATCGAACGAAGGGATATTGGGAGGGCCGCCCTCAGAACTTGCGAATTCTGGCGTTTTGCAAGAAGGCGCTGCAGGAACGGGGAGCGGATATGGATTACATGGATACCGGCGACCTGCTGGCCATGTACGGCTACCCCCGAGAGTGGGCCAATGACCGCGAAGAGGCCCCCATCGACCCCGAAGTGGCGCCCATGCTGAATGAACTCTCGGCGCGCTTCATGTTGCATTCCGGGCATGGCGTGCTCCAGATTTTCTCCCCCGAGCTGATCCAGAAAATCGGCGCCTACGGTAAAGGCTCTGCCGCTGAGGTGCTGGAGTTACAGCAGAAAATCTCCGAAGCGAAAGTCTCATCGCTGAAAAAGTACATGGACAGCCATCCAGAATATGATGCTGTCATCTTGGACTGGTCCTACGGAGGAACGATCGGTAAGCGTCTGGACGACGAGTTCGGACGTAAGCACATGGGCGCCTGGCGGGTGAATTCCTTGGACACTATGGCAAGAGGTTCCACCATGCCCAGCGAAATCTGGGACGCTGCGCAAGAGAGATTGCTCGACGTTATTCCCTGGATCGAGCACGTGCAGGTGGACGATGCCGAAGGCACGCACCTGGAGTTCTCGGTGACTCCGGAACAGGCTGCGACCTGGAGAAAGGGAGCCTACGCGCCGGGCGAAAGCTTCTTGTATCCCATGCAAGGAGCGAGCTGGTTGTACAAGCAATACGGCATCACGCAACCCGTCATTCCCGACACAAATGGTGTTATCGCCGGCACCATGGGCCACCAGGTGTACTTTCCGCGCGTGGAGCTAAAGGTGGAACATGGAGTCATAACGGAGGTTAGGGGAGGGGGCTTATACGGCGACGTGATGCGCGAGTTGGTTGAAAAATATAAAGATATCCAGATACCGTCCTTCCCCCGCCCCGGTTGGCTTTACCTTTATCAGCTTTCCATCCAAATGACCCCTTTGCGAGGCGGCGCCTATTTTGATTTTGGCTTCGGACCCGAGGTGTTCACCCCGGACGTCCAGAAGTATGGCGAGGAGCATAACGTTCCAATCACTCATGAGCTCCATATCAACCAGGCCTTTACCACCTATGAAGCCACCATCACGGGAGGCCACAAGATCAAGCTGGCGGATAAGGGTAATTTGCTTGTGGACCAGGATCCAGAGATTCGGGCCATTGCCAGCAAATATGGTGATCCTCGCGATCTGTTCCGTCCCGTAAATAAGAGGCCGATTCCTGGGATTAACTTTCCTGGAGGCCGCGAGGAGTACAACAAGAGCCCGTTTCAGTTTCATATGAAAGAACTGAAGGAAAAAATAGATCGTACATGGCCTTTCCGGGAACGGGGCAAGCCGCTGCAGTTGCGGGATCTTGGCAGAACAGATTTTGACGAAAGTTAGGATTCCGTTCGAGAGGGCATTGAGCAACGGTCATTCCGTAGCAACGCTAGAAAAGAGAGGTTCAAGCTAATGGCAACCAATCAGCCAACCTGGCCTGTCATGAAGATTCTGGGAAAGAAAGTGTTCTGGGTTTTTGCGCTGGTTACATTTTTGGTGGTGGCCATTCTGGCAGCGAGCAACCTCATTTCCAAGCATGCCCTGAAGGAGTACACGGAGGATCAAATCAACCGGCTTCACTGGGACGCCATGGCATATCAAACCACCGATATCCCGGAGATTGGGAATTTGCGGTCGGGTATAGGAAAGATTGCCGGAGTATCGAGAGTGGGCTTTATTGGCAGCTTACGTTTCCGGCTCGGCACTGGCCTGAGGATGCAAATCGGCGGTCGTGACAGGGACCTTCCCTGGTGCGTGTTGCTGTCCTTTGAGGATACCAGCCGGCTGCCTGTAACACTCCGTTCCTCGACCGGAGGAGCTCACATGGCGTTGATCAGCACGGAGGCGGTTTTGACTCCCCAGGAAATCGATGCCCCGTCCATGAAGTCTCTTCAAATCGATTACACGGATCAGAAAACCCATGAAAGAACGCAGCTCTTCACCACGCAAGTCGATTCGATCAGCCAGCCGGAACGGATGGACATTGTCAAGTGGCTTATGGATGAATACGGCCCGGTGACTTTCATTCCAGATCGATCGGTGCTTTTGATCTTGCCAAAAAGTCAATTCGACGTGGAGTTACCCAAGATAACCGAATTGATTTCGCTTCTGACAAAACCCGATAAGAGAGGCGAAGCAGGCGAGGCGAATGATGAGGCCCTGGGAGGGGAGCCACTCTCGACTGTCATGCGGGTAATGATCATGCATCCCTTCGCCATGGACCGGGGCAATCTCTTCACGGGTTGGGATATAGAGGGTTCGCGCCAGAAGATCGCGAATGTCATAAGAGAAGCCCGTTGGGTCATCAAAGAGATCAGTTTGGAAAGTTTTGTCAACAGCGATTTACAGATTACCCTTTCGAAAATGTCACAGGCTTCGAAGCTCATCGGCCTGTTCACGGTGCTGATCTCGATTCCTATCCTGTGGATGGCTTGGTATTTTGCCGGTAGCTTGACCAGTCTGGTCATTCTGAACCAACGGCGGACGGTGGGGCTGCTGCGATTGCGCGGCACCGCCTTCCGTCCAATTCGGAGGTCGCTGCTTGCCGCCATCGGCCTGGGCGGGATTGTGGGAGGGCTCGCCGGCGCCCTGGCCGGAACCCTGGTGCCGTATGGTTTATACCGCATGGCTGGGGTCCGGATACCGGCACGTCTTCTCTTCCGAACCGTGCAAAGCCCCGCATACCTTGCGCTTTTTGTTGTGATCGGAACGTTGTTCAGCCTCGTCGCGGGGAAAACAATCATCGACTATATGGCGAAAATTACTCCCCTGGAGGCTTCGCGACGGGTGGCTTCCACGGAGGGAATGCTTTCCTTCAAATTCAAGCCAATTCATTCCGCGAGCCTGCTAATCGGTTGCGCGAAGATGCTCGGATGGCTGCTCGGATTTACTCCGCGCACCGAGTTTCTTCAGAGAGTGGATATGGTCGCAAACTTCATCGCCGTGCCGCTCTTTGTTTACGGGATGCTGGCGCTGATTGTTTCCCGGTCGCAAATGCTGCATTGGATCTTACATCGCTTGGCTTATCCCTTCGGCGGCTCGATGACCCCGTTCGCGGTAACCGACCTGCTTTCCCGCCCGGCGCGCGTCATGAGCGGAATTTTAGTGGCGGCGTTGGCATTTTCAGTGGTCGTGTACCCACGCATTACGGCGGATTCGTTTTACGACAAAGCATTGCGGGGATTACAACTCAATTTGGGTTCCGATATCGCGGTGCGGTTTGAGGGCTCGGCGCTGCTACCGAACGCGGCCGGCGCACAGCCAGTCGAGTGGCATCAGAAGCAGCTAGGGCAACGTATGCAGGAGATCGAGCGGCAGATACGGAGCATTCCCGGCGTTCGCGAGGTGAATACCCTGTACAAGTTCGCCGTACCCGGCACCTTTTATATTCCGGGCAAGAGCTATCTGCAACTGTATTTGGTGGGAAACCCCGAGCGTTTTTTCAACTCGGTACATTTCGAAAACCGGCTGGGAATCACGAAACCGTTTCAGGACTTGATGCAGGAGCTGGGGAAAAACAAAGTAATCGTCTCAAAAGGGTTTGCGGAGGTATACGGCGATTCACAAAATGGCGCATTGCCGGAGCGCTTAACTTTGGGTCGAAGTCCAGACGATAAGAACGTCACGGCGCCGCTGGCGGGCGTGACCTATCTGTTGCCAGGCACCATGCAAATGATGCTGGCAGACCGTGAATCCTATAGCAGCGCGGATGTGGAATTTCTCAATTCGATCACTCAAACAAATCCTTACGTCGTTGGCCGGCTGGGCGACCCCTCGGTAGGTCAATTGAACGCGTTTCTGGCCGGAGCTGTTTCGGTTATAAAGATGGACTCCCGTGCGACTGGTGCTGCGCCAATAGCCCAGGGAATCCTTCGTTTAGCACAGCAGGGATCGATACCGAAAATTGCCGAGCTAACCACCGAGGAGGCCGAGCGTGGCAAGTTGAGTCACGACATGTTCGTGTATTTGGGCTTGGAGAATCTGAAGGTGTTCATGATCGGAGGCATGCTGACGGCGGCGTTCGCGATCATTGCCATCGCATGGGTCAATTTCGTGGAGCGGCGAAGGACGTTTGGGCTGTTTCGGATTCGTGGCGCCTCGCCGCGGATGATGCTGCGCGTCATTTTGTCGCAGATGCTGGTGCCAGTGCTCATGGGAGGGCTGGTTGGGATCGTCGCAGGACTGTTGGCCGGCTATGGTATGACAACAGCTATTTTCACGCTGCCCAAAGTCTCATCGATCCTGCAGGTCTTGCGAGTTCATTTGATCGTCGGCCCCCTGGCGGCCCTGCTCATCGTGACTGTATTCCTGATCTTTTTTGTGGTGGTCTTGCTGCTGAGTTCATGGATTTTCCGTTCCTCGGCCCGTGAGTCCGTTGCGGAAGGATAGATAGTAAAGCCCCCAAAACGCCAATTCGGCAAGAAGACGTTGTCTCAATCATTGAGGAGAAGATCATGTCCCTTAGCGTTCCCAAAACAATCGCCTGTTTGCTTGTGATTCTGGCCGTGGAGGCATTTCCACAAATTGCGACGGGAGCCGAAAACACCGGGACGATTGTCGGAGTAGTAAAGAAGGCTTCTGGCGAAGCCGCCGCCGGCGCTTTTGTGAAACTCCGAAACCCAGAGCGAAAACTGACCTTCATGGTTGTCAGCCAGAACCAGGGGCAGTTCCAGCTAGACAAGCTCCCTCCGGGGAAGTACCAAGTTATAGGCATTGGCGGGGGCATGCAAAGTGATCCGATGACAACGAACCTGGAGCGGGACAAGCCGGCAACTGTAGATTTGATCCTGAACAAGCCGCAACCAGATGCGTCCAAGGCGCTGCTGCCCAGCGACTACGGAACAATCTCGGCTTGGAATAGCCACCTGCCGAAATCTTGGCCGGATGGCCCTGTTGCAAAATACGTCGTAGTGGAGCTTGCGCTCGCGGTTGGCGCCGATCCCCATGACGTCGCAGCCGACTCCAAAGGTATCGGCTGGGTCGACGAACGAAGGTTGGGCATCATTGGACGTTTCGATCCCCAAACGTTTTCCTATACTCGTATTCGGGTTCCCGCCGGCAAAAATTCCAGCTTTTACGCTAACAATAAAATTCCGAGTGTGAAGGAGCCGGAGGACTTCGGCTTAAATGCGATTGATGTGGATCCACAAGACCGGGTTTGGGCCATCGACGGGGCGAACCAGCGCTTGGTGCAATACAATCCCAAGACGCAGGAGTTTAAATTCTTCGCTATTCCCGATCCGCCTCACAAAGGCGACAAGCCGTTTAACTTTAATACCATCCGCTTCCATCCCGACGGGAGTGTCTGGGGCACATTGGTATCCGGCAATCAGATTGTCCGCGTGGACCCTTCGGGGAAGGTCACCTTTTTCGAGATCCCCTCCGGCCTGAAAGCCAAGGAAGACGCCCATCCTTATGGGATGGCCATAGACGGAAACGGGAAGGTGTGGTTTTCCGAGATCACCGGCAAGAAGGTCGGAAAGGTTGATCCGGTAACCGGCAGCGTCACGGAGTACGACCTGCCATTTCCGGACGCAGCCCCGCGGCGGATGACCGCGGATACGGAGGGCAATGTATGGTTGTGCCTCGGCATCGGGGATTGGGCACAGGAGGGACGGCTGACTAGGATTGACCGCTCCACATCCCAGTTTACACATTACGACCCGCCTGCCCCGAAATCCGGTCCCACCTCGCCGGACGTGGATCGCAAACACAATGTCGTCTGGTTTATGGAGATGCCCGCCGACAAACTGACACGGTTTGATCCGCGTACCAAGACCTTCTCGGAGTATTCGCTGGCGACGCGGCACTCAAAGGTGCGCCGGATCGAGGTGGACCGCAGCCATCCGAGCCGGATCTGGTTTTCGGGGAATTACAGCCAAGGGAACGGCTACGACAAAATTGGATATATAGATGTTTTGGAGTAAGAAAGCGCGAGAAATCAGAAAATGGAGGCTCTCAGAATGGCAGCGAACGGGTTGTTTACTACCAGAGGAAAAAGGATTGAAATTCGAGGCGTTAAGAAATCTTATTTAACGGGGGTTAGCCGTATCAGTGCACTGAACGGAGTGGATCTGGATCTGGAGCCTGGCGAATCGGTAGCCATTGTCGGCGTGAGCGGGTGTGGAAAAACAACCTTATTGAACCTCCTGGGCGGAGTAGATGTGCCGGATGAGGGGGCCATTCGGGTGGGTGATCGGGACGTCGCGCAATTAGGCGAACGGGAATTAGAACACTACCGCTTGCACAGCGCCGGATTTGTTTTCCAGTTTTTCAACTTGATTCCGAGTTTGACAGCTATGGAAAACTTGGAATTGAACATGACCTTGGCCGGCAGGCCAAAACAGGAGAGGGCGGATCGCGCCATGGCGCTGCTGCAGATGGTAGGGATGACTGGGCATGCCCGTAAGAAGCCCGACCAGTTGAGCGGCGGCGAACAGCAACGAGTCGCCATCGCCGTCGCGCTGGCAAACGACCCGCTGGTGATTCTGGGCGACGAGCCAACGGGGAATCTGGACACCAAAAACGCCGAGACGATCACCAATTTACTGGTCTCTTTGGCCGCCGACTATGGGAAAACAGTGTTTTTAGCGACGCACGATCCCAGAGTGGCAGCCAAGGTGCGCAGGACTCACACCATGGTGGATGGGAAATTAGAGGAGGCCTTGGCCCATAGATCGCGGTGACAAGATATGACCGCCTAACTTGCTGCAAAGGTGTTCCGCGGGGCCTCTACAGTGACCCACACTCGGGCGCGATGGCGCTTGTGAACGTTCCTCGACAATCCGCTCTATTCGGATTCCACCCGCCGGTCAGACGGCAAATATTTCATTGCAAAAATATCTTTGTGGGTCTATGGTTACACGCAGAGATCAGCATGCGAGTTCTTCAACAACTCACCACTAACCGGCTTGCCGTTTACGTTTGGTCTGCCGTCGCCACCGTCGTCGTTTTACTGATGCTGATTATGCAACTACGGTTATTGGGGTTGGGGAATGCCAAACCGATCACCTCTGGTCCGACCTCGATGTTCAACTTCGCCAGCGCGGCTGCCAAGGACATTGATGGCTTCTATAGAGCCCTGGCCGAAAGAACCTTAAACATTCCGCCCTCCCCTCTTCCAACCGACTCTGCCATGCTGCGACATTGGCGCGAGAGCCACCTGGAAGGCATCAGGCTTCTATTCTCAATCCGCTTCGACCGGGGGGGCAATCCCCGCATCACGTTTTACAACCCGCAGCATGACTTTTCCCAGGAAAACCCTCCAGATCGGGACGCCTACTCGGTGCGTGAGGTCTGTACCCCCTGGATCGAAATGTACCGCCATAACATTTCGCTCACGGATTCGTCCCTCAGAGTGGTGGAGCAAAATCGGGAAGCTCCAGTTGTGCTCAAGCCAATCATAGATCCCGCGAATCGGCTGCAAGGCCTGGTTGGTCTGGTCCCCGACAGTCGCTTCCTCGCAGAGCGGCTCATTCCCAGAATAATCCAGCAGAATATTGAACGTTTCTTCCCCATCATCGGCCGGGAGGATGTTATCGTATCGGCCGCCGATGGCAAACAGCGGCAGATTTATCTCAACGAAGCGGGGAAAGGTCTGGGCAGTGAAATATCCCGTCCCCTATCGTTTGCTTTCACTGGGTGGGAGGTGAAAATACAGAATCGTACGCGCCCACCGCTGCAATGGTCCAGGCAGCAGTACGCATTGGCCCTGCTGTTAACAATTCTGGCCACTATCATAATTGTGACTGGGATTTTTCTCATGCTAAAGGCCAACCTTAGAGCCATGAGTCTGTCCCGGATGAAAGCGGCATTTGCTGCAAATGTTTCTCACGAACTGCGAACTCCGTTATGTTCGATCAGGGTATTCGCGGAATTTCTCAAACTGGGGCGCATAACGGAAATAGAACAAGTCCGGAAATACGGAGAGCACATCGAATCCGAAAGCCAACGGCTTACACATTTGATCGGTCAAATCCTCGACTTTTCCGCCATGGAATCCGGGCGGCAACAGTATCATCCGGAGCGAACCGACTTAAACCAGCTCGTAGCCGAAACGATGGGTGCGGTGGAGCCTGAGTTGCTCCAGAATGGCTTCCATATTAACTATCAGACCACGCCGGAGCCATTGCCTTCCGTTATGATCGATAAGGATGCTATTTCGGAAGTTCTCATTAACATCCTTGATAATGCCGCGAAATATTCAACGTTGCACAAGGAAGTCTCGATCCGGTTGGCGCACGAGCGTGGATTTATTACTCTTGCAGTCACCGATTGTGGAATCGGCCTCTCCCAGGAGCACAAGGAAAAAATTTTCGACGAGTTTTACCGTGTCAACAATGGCTTGGTTCACAACGTTCGAGGAAACGGTTTGGGACTCGCCATAGCCAAGAGAATCGTGGCGTTCCATCGCGGAAAAATCACCGTCGAAAGTGAACCGGGACAGGGCAGTACTTTTACAGTATTTATTCCGGTAGGAGTTTGAGCCATGAGCCAAGTGCTAATAGTCGAGGATGACAAATCGCTGGCGATGGCCTTACGCGATGGGTTTCAGTACGAAGGCTATGCGGTGTTGGTCGGTTCCGATGGCGTTGAGGGGATGCGATTAGCTCTCGAAAATGGACTCGATCTTATCATCCTTGATGTCATGCTGCCTCGAAAGAGCGGCTTTGAGGTTTGCGCGCATTTAAGGCAAGCAGGATGTCGTGTCCCAATTATTTTCTTGAGCGTCCGTTGCGAGGAGCACGATAAGGTCCTGGGCCTTAAGTTGGGCGCGGATGACTACGTCGTCAAGCCATTTAGCTTTTTCGAGTTGATGGCCCGAGCGGAAGCTGTATTACGCCGGACCTCAACCGTCGGCAAGAAGGTCGATGATTACGACTTTGGAGATCTGCACATCAATTTCAATAAACATCAGGCTCTCAAACGCGGGGCTTTCATAGAACTTTCTGTTAGAGAATTCGATATACTCAAGTTTCTTATTCAAAAATGCGGGCAGGTTGTCACCCGAGATCAACTTCTCAACTCTGTCTGGGGGTACGACAGATTTCCATTTACACGAACTGTGGATGTACATATCGCGAAATTGAGGAGGAAAATTGAAGATGATGCAAGTCGACCTCGTCACCTCCTCACGATCCACGGAAACGGATACAAATTCGTACCTTAATTGAATCGCGCCGGTAGTACTGTGCCGGCCGCTCGCGAAAGGCTCCCAGACGAGGCCGGTGAGGTCGGGGCCGCCACCGGCGCTGGGCAATGTGCTTGTGAGCAGGCGCGCCGCGAGCTGTTGATCGGACTTCGGACGGTAATTATTATTGTTGCCCACTCTGCGAATGCGCCGTGTTAGAAAAGGTCAGCTTCACACTGGCGCCGTCCTGGCCGGTGGCGTCGAGTCCGTAAATCCGCAACGGGTCCGCACTCGCGTCTGAGGTTTCCGGCATCGTGACAATTCCGATTAACAGCTGGGTTCGCGCAGGGAGGCGCAGACTGCTTTCCAGCCAGGCAACGGCGAGTGCGCCGGGTACGCCGGTGTCCACGAGAGCCGGGGCGGACGCTTCGCCAGCCTGGAATTGGAGCGGCGCCGTCGATCCATCAAAGCCGAGAGAGAAACTCAGAGAGGAAAGGGCGATGTCACTCGTTGCCGACAAATAGATGGGCACGCGAACGCCGTCTGGCGTTGACTCCGCATCTCCGAACTCTAGCGCGCCGATGGCAGGGACCGCATCGCTGATCTCTTGCTCCCGAAGAGACTTGGTTGCAACGGCGGGCGGCGGCTTGGGGCAGGGCGTGATACCGCGCGCCGTGCGAGTGGGACGCGTCGTGTCGATATTGGTGATCCGGCGCAGCGTCCGGACCAGGTCCAGGTTGTTCAACACGCCGTCTCCGCCTCTCACTCCCGGCGTGTCGAGCGGGAAGGAGTCCATGGCGTCGAACCGGTCCGTGCACGCCGCCGGCGCGAACCCCGGCACGTTCGTCACCGCCCGCAACGCATAAATTAAATCCAGGTTGTTCAGCACGCCGTCGCCGAATCCGCCCACGATGTCCGCTCCCGCCGGGAAGGCGTCGCCCACCAGGTAGGTCGTCGCGTTGCTGCCCACTATGCGGTTCAGCAGATTGCCCGCCGCATCATAGGTGTAGAAAATGGCTATTCCGCTGGCATAGCTCGCTCGCAACAGACGGCCGGCGCTATCGTAGGTATAGGTGACTTGCTCTGCCTTGGCGAACTGTGACGCCGCGCCACACATCACCAGCAAGAGCAGCGTGACAATGTATTTCTTCATCAATCTGAACCTCCTGCCTTGCCGAGAAGGCCTAACTGGTCGTAACGAACTGTCCGTATGTCCCTAACCAATCTCCTGCGGCCCTATGCGTTCGGGTTCGGGCTGAGTGTCCAACGGCGGTACGGGATCGAACCCTGGGAACATCCAAGACTCTTCGAATGGGTCGACAGCCATCGAGTTAAAAATCAAGGCGTATACCGAAGAATATCCGATACTCGTCGCCGAATGGGTCGACTGTGGATGCTCCATTCAGCAACTCCCTCCAATTGGGAAACAATTCATCCAAGGGATTCACCTGCTCGGCCCGTTCGACGGAGGTCGCGAAATTCGAGACGCCGATTTCTTGGAAGAGGGCATTCGGCCCGAATGAGTCGCCTGGGGATGTTCCGATTGGGGGAAGTTGCTGAATCATTATGTCCAAGGGATCCACCTGTTGGGATCCGACGTTCCACCAACCAAGACCGACCCCAACCATTATTGGAGATTCCCGATAGTTTAGCTCTTGATCACCGAAAATGGGGCTCTCAGGAAGATCATCGACACTAATCGCCACACCGCCGTACAGGGCGGCCTCCAGCGTGGAGCGCAAAATGTCCGCTGGCGTCGCGGCGGCGCTGTTGGATGTGGTGTTGTCGGGATTTGCCAAAGGAAACTTCCAGTTTGACTCCCGCGCGGAAGGGGTCGGCACACTGAATAGCGGCTGAGGCCCGGGGGGAGAGCAATCGCCAAAGATTTGCAACAGATCTACGTGCCCCGGTGTACAGCGGTTCTCCGTGTCGTTCTTTATCTTGAAGGTAGGGTTGGAGGGGGCGGTCGTAGACGCGGACTGATACCCGGAGGGATCGATATACAAGAGCGGATTGAGCGCCGCGTATTGATAAGGATCAATCTCTTTGGGGTCCGCGCTGGGCGCAGGATCGCGGCTAAGAAAGCGCGCCGTAGTGCCGTCGTAGAAGCGCGCGCGCATATAATACAGCCCCAGGCCGGTTTCCTGCATGACCCCACGAGCCCCTACAAACGTAAAGGGATTTTCGGTGGTTCCCGATTTGGTGACTGTTTCGCCGTAGGGTGTGATTCCATAGCTGTCGGTGATGGCGCCGGAGTCGCCGGTGAGAAAAACGGTCGAGCCCATTTCGTCGAAATGATAAAAATGGCGAGTGTTATCGGCCGCTTCCACGGCATGCAGCAAGACGCCGTTCGGGAGATAGACATAGTAGCGTCGATCTCCGGAGCTGTCCCGGACAGTGGTGATCGAAGGGAGCTTGATCGCATAGTTCACGACATAATTCAGGACACCGGCGGATGTAGTCGCAGATGTGCGCATGCCAAAAGCGTCATAAGTAAAAGAGGCGCTGCCGTCCGCGCCGGCATAGGAAGCCAGCCTGCCCGCCAGGTCCCAGGTATAGCTGCGAATTGCGTCGTGGGTCAGCCGCCCGTTCCCATCGTAGGTGAAACCGGTAACCTGATGTGCCGCATCAAACCTCAGCGGGAGCGATCCCGCTGGCAGCGCCGGTGATAGTGGCACATTGCGGTCCGCAGAGGTAATTTGCCCGGCGGCGTCCCGAGTCAAAGCGATGGAGGAAAGAGTCGTTACCTTGGTTTCCGTGATACTGGATAAACGGCCATCCAGGTCGTAGGTATATTGAGTGGTGACACCGTTGGGCCGGGCCAGGGAAACGAGCTGGCGGGCATCGTCGTAGGTGAGCGTAGTAACTCCGCCAACCCAGTCCGTCACCTGCGTGAGCAACCCCCGCAAGTTATAGGAATACAGCACGCTTTTGCCAACAGCGTAGGTGATCGACGAGATCTTTCCGGCATCATCGTAAGTGATGCCCTGGCCGTTCGACGAAATAATGCCTCCCCTGGCATCGTAGGTCAGCGCCAGCCCATTGCCGCTCACCACGCGGCCATTATCGTCGTAGGAGTAAGTAAGGGTCGTGCCGTCGGAATATTGCCTTTGAGTAACATTCCCGGCTGCATCGTAAGTGAAGGTTGCGGTACCCACCGGCGTGGTGGCTACAGAAAGACGATTGCGCGAATCGTATGTGTAGGCGGAGGTGCGCGCCAGAGGATCTTTTTGGGAAGTTAAGCGACCCATATTATCGTATGATCGAGTCCAGAATCCACCATTGGGATCGGTGATTGCGGTGATTAACCCCAGATCGTTTCGCGTAAACGAAGCCGCGATGCCGGCGGGAAGCGTGATTCCGGTGAGCAAGCCACGAACGTCAAAGGCGTAGTTGCGGGTCTGCAAGAGTGGGTTCGTGGCCGAGGTGAGCCGGCCCATGGAGTCATAAACGAATACGAATTTCTCTGCCAACGGAGTGGTCCTGGAAACCTGCCGGCCCAGCTTGTTGGTCGTGAAAGTCCAGGTTCGCGAAAGCGCATCCGTCAGCGAAGCGGGCACTCCCTCCTTGTCGTAGGCGAAATGATTCCCTTTGCCACTGGAATCCACCACGGAGGTGAGATGGCGCTGCGCATCATAGCCGAAGGTGGTCGGTTCGACCGCTGCGTTGGTGAAAGTCTTCAGGTCACCGACCGGATCGTACGCGTAGTTGGCGACTTTCCCGAGCCGGTCGGTAAAGGAGGCCAGGCGATCATTCGTGTCGTAGGCGTAGGCATTCGGCTTGGTCGTAGGGTCCGTCGCCGTCTTCAGCTTATTGTTGGCATCGTAAGTAAAGGTCCCCGTCTTACCGCGCTCATCGGTTATCGTGAGAATGTTGTCGCGATTGTCGTAGCTAGAGGACTTCGAGCTGCCATCGGGATAGGTGATTAGGGAGGGACGCTTTTTAGCGTCGTAAGCCAGCGTCGAAGTATCTTTCGCGGGCGATTGCACGGACGCCAGGGTGCCGTCGGTGTTGTACGTATAGGTGGTGACGCCGCCTGCTGGATTCGTGCGGGTAAGAACCTGGCCGCGAGTGTTGTACGTGTAAGCGGTGATCTTGCCGGCGCGATCCACGGAACTCAGCACGTTGCCCGAGGAATCGAAGGTCATGCTGGACGAAGAGCCGTCCGGGTATGCCACGTTGGTGAGATTGAAGAAAGTAAACGACCCCTGGGCCTGAGCCGCATAGGTGTAGGAGGTGGTGTTACCCAGGGCATCCTTGACGGAGGCAACATATCCGGATGGGACGTGGTAGGTGACGGAGTTTGTATCGCCCAGCTTGTCTGTCAGTGAGGTCCGGCGGTTGTTGCTGTCGGAGGCGATGCTCCCGCTCTGCCCGGCGGCGTCGGTGAAACCAGATACATTGCCCGGTGTCTGATAGGTGTGCTGGATTACGGCGTTGAGCGCGTCCGTAACGGTGGTCACGCCCGCCGATGGCGTGTCGTATGCGACCGTCGTAATGTTGCCCAGGCTATCGGTCTCACGATTTGCACGACTGGAGGCGTCGAAGGCGTGGGTAACCGGCTTATTGCCGACGGGCTTTGTTTCGGAGACCATCATGGTGGTCTTGGACCCCACAGTCGTGTAAGTGTAATTGGTGATTCTGCCGAGCGAATCGGTGACAGCGGTGAGATCCTGCCCCGTATAAGCGTAGGAAACGCTGCGGCCGGTTTGGTCGGTGACGCTAACGAGTTTCGCGCCGTTGTAGGCGAATGCCAGCGTGCGCCCGAGACCATCGGTAACCGAAGCTGGTCCCGACGTTCCGGGTGTGATCGTCCAGGCGTTTCCGTTGCGGTCCTGGATACTTGTGAGTGCGCCCGTGTTGGAAAAGTTATAAATCCTTCCCTTCGGCAGATCCAGGAACTGATAGCCCCCACCCACGCTGATTAGTTGATAGTCGTACTTTTCATTGCTGATCAACTGCCATGCGGCGCCCGATTGCTGGAACTTCACGACCTTGCCTCCGTATAGCAGGATCGTAGCGGTAACCGTAGTGGTATTGCCGGCGATCGAAAGTGTCTGTTCGAAGTTATGCATCCAATTCGGCCCCAGGGAAGACGTGTTCCCTGCGGTGTTTAGCATAGACGCGTAGTAGCGGCGGAAGGTAAGCGGAAGCGGGCCACCGAGCGCAAGGTCGACCGCCGACTCCGTTACTTCGCCGCTCGAAGTCGAGATCGGGTCGGCGGAAAAGGCGGAGTTGGGCTGTTCCGCGCCGGTGAGCGCCAACCGCACCCGGATTGGAACGATGAAAGAGTTGGGCGAGGTGGCTGTACAGTTGAAGGGGTCTGGTATGCCCGCGACAGTAAGGCCGGTCGCGTGCCATTCGCCTGTAATTTGTCCCTGTTGTTCAACGCCATTGAGAGGCGCGCTGCCGGCAATTACGTCTATCTGAATCTCCAAAGCTGCTGAGCTGCTGTAGGCAGCAAAGAAGGGGCTACCTACGGGGATGGTAGCGTTAACCACGACAGTACAATCCTCGCCGGAACTAGGTTTGATAGTAACTGTCGAAATCGGCTGGCCCGGACCGTTGGGATCGGAGGGGACACTGTCAAAGACCAGGAGCAGTGGATTTTGAGGGGTGAATGCAAAGGGATTTCCCGGCCAGCTACCGGGATAGGTGGAATTCCCCGGCCAAACTACAGTGTGCGCTTCGAGCGGCGCCGCGAGCAGCACTGCGAAAATGATCAAGAAAAGTTTCCGCATGATTTTCTCCTAGGGTAACGGCTCCTTGAGCTGGCTCATCGCGCCCTCTTCGGCGCGGACTTGGGTTACTGCGCGGGCTGCTGCCGCATGCTGGAGCTTCTCCCTCACAACTGCCTAAGAAGTTGTTGAAAAATGACCGATGATGCCATTCCGAGCACAGCGAGGAAACTGCTCTTTCACTTCCAGGATTGAAAACAAAAGCAGATTCTTCCGCCCGACCGGCCAAAGCGCCGGGCTTCAGAATGACATCGAGGGGAGGTTTCGCAACAAACTGTCTAAGCCAGGATTTCCATTTTCCCTTCCCGGCCACCAATAAGCATACTCCCAATCAGCTCCGTTTTGGCCGCTTTTCTCATCTGTTCCATCCCGAGCGACTTCGAAGGGGCGAGTAATCCGTGCCCGGTGGGTCTACCCTTGGCAACCAGGCAGGTTCGATCCGGAAAAACGCACCAGCCTCATTGAAATCCGGTGGTCGCATGGCTACCCGCCATCCTCCAACAGGTTCCACTTTTTTCGGGCTCAGAAG
>Ga0209726_10002400_pt1 | contig 27808 bp, 23 predicted proteins | sample Subgrocontami54m_FD_187453 | JGI IMG/M metagenome (GOLD analysis project Ga0209726, IMG submission 187453) | Subsurface groundwater microbial communities from S. Glens Falls, New York, USA - GMW46 contaminated, 5.4 m (SPAdes) (version 3) | ecosystem: Environmental > Aquatic > Deep subsurface >... | reverse complement strand
GCACCGTCGTGAACGCCGACCACGTGTTCGCGCGACGCGCGCGGTTGCACGCGAACGGAGACGTGGATCACACCCTCCTGCACACGGTAGAACGTCATGGGTCGGCGCCCACATTGTAGCGGCAGGCGGGCCACGCGTCCCGGCCGCTGAAGCGGCGGGCTGAGATTGACCGCCTCGCCTGCGCGAGGCTTCCCATGCGCGCAGTGCGTGAGCGCAACTGCGATCGCAACCGCGAGCCCGGGAAGGGTCGCGAAGGCGACCCGGTGCCAAGCGTCAATTACATTCCCCCTCTGACGACAATTACATCTCCCCAGTCTGTGACCCTTTGTTTTTCGCTGCCTGATTGTTTTTCTCGCTCTTGTTCACCTCTGGAATAGTTGTCGTTGGGATAGTTGTGGCGATGGCAGAGGACACGGTCGTTCCGCCCTCCTTCAGCGCATCCTCGGCTTGGTCCGCTCGGACGCTGTGTCCGGTCAGTTCGATGATCACCGAGTGATGCACGAGTCGGTCGATCGCAGCGGCGGTCGTCATCGGGTCCTTGAAGATCCGGTTCCATTCGCTGAAGACCAGGTTGGATGTGATCACGACGCTCTTCCGTTCGTACCGTTCCGACAGAAACGTGAAGAGCACTTCCATCTCGTCACGGCTCTGCTGCACGTATCCGATGTCGTCGAGGATGACGGCATCGAATCCGTCGAGTTCGCCGAGTTCCTTTTCGAGCCGCAGTTCGCGCTTTGCCGCGAGCAGCCGCTGTACGAGCGCGTACGTCGGGACGAACAGCACGCGCCGTCCGCGTCGCACGAGTTCGTGACCGATCGCACAGACCAGGTGGCTCTTGCCCCGTCCGGGGAGACCGAACACGAGCACGTTGTCGCCGCGATCTGCGAAGCCGCCTTCGCACAGAGTGGGCAGCCGCTTCGCAACCGCAGCGGGCAACTTCTTGCGATCGAGCGTGGCGAGCGTTTTCTCGCCTGGCAGATTCGATGCCAGCTGATTGCGCTCGATGCGTCGTCGTCGGCGCTCTTCGACTTCGAGCGCGCTGAGGTGACGGAGGAATTGTCCGAACGACCATCCGTCGCGCTCGGCCTGTTGTGCAACCGCCTCGGCGCTCCGAGCGATCGTGGGTAGCTTCAGCACGCGCAGCAACATCGACAGCGACTCGTGCGGCGAGGTCATCGGCGCGGCGGTCATACGGCCACATCCGTGAGCAGTGCGTCGTAGCGGGCCAGATCGGGTCCGAGTGGCGGCATCTCTGGGATCGGCACGCGAGCCTCCGTCGCGACGAGCGCCTTGATCTTGTCGCTCGTAATCGATTGACGGTCGGCGAGCAGGAGCGTGATCGCCGCTTCGACGTCCGACTCCATCGTGCTCGCGGCGAGGTGCAGGATTCGCAGATACTCGACGTCGCCACGGACGCCAGCGTGCTGCGTCGTGATCGAATCGTAGGCCCGGCGAAACGCGATCGTCGGAAACATTTCTTCGCGATAAACGTACCGGGCGAAGCCGCCGGGCTTGCGCACCAGCGACCAGATCACGTGGCGGTAGTCGATGCGCCGCTGGTTGCGTCCCGGAAGTCGATCGCACGCGAGCTGCAGCGCGCCTGCGAAATACACTTCGAGTCGGTCCTCGTACAAGTGAACCTGCACCGACTCGCGAATCAATCGTGATGGAACGGAGTACGCGCTGTACTTCACGCGAATCGTACTCCAGTCGCTCACGCGCACGTCTTGCTCGACGTACTCGGGCAATCGGGACACGGCGATCACGCGCATCGCCTCGATGTCGGCAGCGACCCGAGGTCCGCGACGCGCGTTGGAATCGCGGACGACTTGATCGATGAACGTCTGCCACTCCGCGGCGCACGTAAAATCACGACTGCCGCGCTTGAGAAGTGCTTGCTCGAGTCGGCGCTTGAGCGCGCCGTTGGCGGCCTCGACGTCGCCGTTTTGCTCCTTCGCGCCAACCTCCGTCGTGCGCGGAGTCATGCCGAAGTGGCGCATCATCGCGAGATACTCGGCGTTGAACGGTCGCTTGCCGCCGTCCACCACGACGCCACTGCCGCGCGGGATGCGGTGCGTGGCCGCCGTGGAATTGTCGGTCTGGTGGTATTTCGGCGCACGTCCGAGCTGAAACAACGCGCGCTGCACGCCCTTGCGCAACCCGGCCATGGACTCGGAAAGACAAATGGTCGCCCATCTCCAGTTGGAAAACGGCAACGCGAAGACGCACAACAAGTGCGCGAACACCTGTCCCGCGAGCGTGATGGCCAGCTCCGTGGTGCGCGTGAAGTCGGTCTGCGCGGCCTCGCCGGGTCGATGCTGCTGGGCGAGCACGACCTCCTTCTCCGGACCGTGCGCGGCCCTCCACGACCGCACACGCCGCTGCAGCGTGCGTACCTGGCCTAGCTCGTAGTGTCCCGGATACTTGTCGCACAGGATTTCGAAAACCGTGAGCACATCCAGCGCCGGCGTCGCGAGCAGCAACGCCTCGATCTCCGCGTCGTGCTCGGCGAACGGGTCCTCACGGGTCCGCCAGTCCCGCGGTGATCGCAGCTCAGACGGCAGCTTCCCCGCCGCGACGTACTTCCGCGCAGTCTTCCGATCCATGTTCGATTTCATCGCGGCGAATCCGATCGCCCCGTGCTTTGCAATTTCTTCCATCAGCTTCCTCACCTGCGTATCGCTTGCGGCTCTCACTCGTCGGCTGTCCCTCGGATCCAGCTCGACGCGCTACCCGCGTTTCACGAACGCTGTAGTGGGGCGATGTAGTTGTCGTTGATGGGGAGATGTAATTGTCGTTCAGCAACCCGGTCAATGACAGCCGGCCGATTTATCGGCCCGGGTGCATTCATCGGCCCGGGACTCGATCCCCTGCGACCCGGGGCCCCCTTCATCGGCCCGGTGACGGTCTGCCCGCCTGCGACTATCGTGTCCGCGGCGGAATGGACGCGCGCGCGCACATCGTCGTCGTCGGGGCGGGGGCCGTCGGATCGGCCGCTGCGCGATTTCTCGCACTCGCCGGGCACCGGGTGACGTTGCTCGAACAGTTCGCGATCGATCACGACCGTGGAAGCTCGTTTGGCGCCTCGCGGATCATCCGCCGGACGTACGTCGACGACCACTACACGGCATGGATGAACCACGCATACCCGCTGTGGGATCAGCTCGAACACGATGCGGGCGAGAGGCTGCGCGTTCGCTGTGGCGGACTGTTCTTCGCGCCCCGCGGTCACGTGGACATGCGCCAATTGCGGGCGTCGCTCGAGAAGCACGGCGCGGCGTTCGAAACACTCGACACCAGAACGGGAGCGGCACGATTCCCTGCCTTCGCGTGGGACGGCACGGAGGACATCGTATTCGAGCGGGACGCGGGGTACTTGCGTGCGTCTGCGTGTGTCCGCGCGAACGTGCGACTCGCCGTGGCCGCCGGCGTGCAACTCGTCGAGCAAACGTCGGTGGAAGGGATCGACTCACGCGGGGGCACTGTCCGCGTGCGCCGTACGGGCGGGAATCCGATCGAGGCGGACGGAGTGATCCTCGCCGCGGGACCCTGGATGCCCGAACGGTTCGAACGAGCCGCGGGCATCCCGATGCGCGCGACTCGGCAGTGCTTTGCGTACGTCGCCCCCCGCGAGGACTCTGCAGTTCACGCCGCCACGAGCATGCCAGTCTGGATCGACTTTGGCACTCTGATGTACGGCTTTCCAAACGACGGCGAGGTTGCCGGCGTGAAGATCGCGCAGCACATCCCGGGCCGCACGGTCGACCCGTCGACAGTCGATCGAAGCGTCACGGACGGGGACACGGCACCGTTGGTCGCGTACGCGATGCGGCGCATCCGATCGCTCGAAGCGCGCGTCGTACACTCGCAAGTGTGCCTTTACACGATGACGCCCGACGAAGACTTCGTGGTCGACCGGCATCCCGACGACCCGCGAATCGTCGTCGTGGGTGGCCTCAGCGGGCACGGGTTCAAGTTCACGGTGCTGCTAGGGAGAATTGCGGCGTCGATGGCCGTCGGTGACCCGGTCGACTTCGACCTGGCGCGGTTCGCGCTGGCGCGGTTTCGGGGTTGATCGCGCGTCGTCGGCGCGGTCGATGCGGACGTCGAGGACGTCCGGTTGAGCCCAACGCTCGCGCGGCAGACGCAACAACCGTCTATCGTTGTTCAATGCGCGAAGTCGTAGCACGAAGCGCCAAGGTCCATTCGCGGACCGATGACGCCGGGCGTGCCGGCGAGCCAGTACATGCGGCCAATGTTCGGTACGGCACCGAAGGGACCGGCGAACTTGAATACGATGTCGTCGAATCCGTCGCCGTTGATGTCTCCAACGCCGTGGCAGCTAGCATCCGAGACGTAGATGTTTGCGGCCAGAATCGCCGTCGGCGGGTCGAGACCGCGCTCGTTGCCGAGGTAGAGTTGGATCCTCGCGAGAGGGGCGCCGCTATCGGTCCGAACCTCGAGCGGAATCAACACGTCGTCGAACCCGTCGCCGTTGACATCGTGCGCCGCGGACGCGTCGTAGCCCATCGGAAACACCCAGCGATCGTCGGGCGCGACCAGGCGGACACGGGAGGCCGCAAGTCCACTGGATGACCCGAGTCGCAGTTCCACAAATCCGTCGCTTCGGGTGAAACCTGATATCAATGCGTCGGTGAGACCGTCGCCATTCACGTCCCCGGCGTTCCAGATCCGAGTGCCGAAGCGCAGGGCATCGGGCGGCGGCATCAGCAACGCGTCGGGCACTGGCGGCGGGCCTGTGCGAAGGGCTGCGCTTCCAAGATACAGCGCAACCGGCGCGGCCGTGTCCATCGCGCCCTGTCCCTGGTAGCCGACTAGGAAGTCCCCGCGGCCATCTCCGTTCACGTCACCGACGCCGGCAATCGAACTGGCCCACTCCCCCTGTTCGGTCATTGGTGCAGAAATCGCAACTCCCGCGATTGGGCCCGTCGGCGAGCCGAAGTACGTCTGCACGCGACGCAGGGTTCCGGGCTGCCCGATTACGAGATCCGCGTAGCCGTCGCCGTCCATGTCGCCGACCGCAGACGTGACGTAGCTTTCGACGTTCTCGCCCTCCAGCGGCCAATACATCGGATCGACGAGACCGCGCGGCGTCCCACGCCAGACGTACGGCCTCTGCACATTGCGCAACCGCGCGTCACCGATCACGAGTTCGCCAAAGCCGTCTCCGTTCATGTCGCCGGCAGAAACAATCTGACTGTTGGTCTCGGGCACGTCTACATAGGCTGCTGCGGGTGGCCCGCTCGGGCCACCGTGGGATACCGTAATGGTGCGCGGTACAGCCGTCGAGCCGATGACATCCGCGTACCCGTCGCCGTTCACATCGACGATGGGTCCCAGACTCGATTCATTCGGCGACGACCTCGCGCGCACGTGGAACTGCCACACACGGCTCGTCGCTGAGCCGACATCCTCCCCCGCAATGCCTCGCAGCCGCCAGAATATCGGCCCGGGGGGCAGTTCGGTGGGAGTACGCACGCGGTCGCCGATCGCTTCCAGCGTCATCATCGGTGTGTCGCACGACCGCCGCGCGCAAACATCGACGCAAGCGCCGCGAACTCCTGACGCGAGCGCCCAACGAAGCGTCGGCCGTCGCGAGCTGAGGCGGAAGGGTGATAGTGGCGCGATGGGTCGCGGGGCCGGAATCGCGACCCCTGCCTCGGTGATTGGTCTCTGGCAGATGGGTCCAGCGTCGGTCCGAACATCGATGTCGGGGTGATCGGCTGATGGGAAATCGTCGGAGGCATCCACTCCATAGTCCCACGGCACGTCAGTTCGGGGAATCTCCACGTCCAACGAAACCAGATCGCTCGCCGCGTCCGTTGATCGCTCGCTGACATCCGCGTCGTTTGGTCGAACCGCACTCGCGCACGCTACTTGGGCGACGAGTGCCGTGACGAGCGCGCATCGGTGGATCATTGATCCGCGTACGGCGAGCGGAGGCTTTGGTAGGACGAGACACTCCCGGACGCGTTCCTGAGTGATATTCCGAAATGCGTGTGCAGCCCGGCGTTCGCCGGTTGAGTGAAGTCTCCATAATAGGGTGGAAGCCCGGTACCGCCCCACGAGTAAGTCGGGGATAGACCCCATGGATGATGCGGAACGGGCGGCGCGATAGGTACACCGAAGTCAGCCCACACTCCCTCCGGCTCCACGGAAAACGCTATGAGCGGGAAGGGCGTCGTCTCCCTGGCGTGCAGCCAGGTCGAGCCGACGAGCTGCCGAAATTTGCGACGACCATCGTCGATAGTTGCCGGGCTGTGATCCCGAACTGCAGTCACCTGGATTGATCGATGCGAAATTGGGAGATTCACGCACGTAATAGATGCACGCGATGGCACTGCCGAACATCGTCGCCTCGGATCCCGCCAAAGCGCAGGCGCCCCCCAACGGAAGCGTTGCGCGATGGATGCCGATCGACGTTGTCGCGGGTCGCGGAGGCGATTGGCCGGTCGTGGGATAGCCTGGCGGCGGGGCAGTGCACGCGGCGTCGTCTTGAACGGACACCCACACGGTCGCTCCGTCTGTGTCAACCCAGCAACCGGCCGCCGATGCCGTCCTGCTTGGCGGTGCGCAACCCGTCAGCGATGGCAACTGATAGCTTCTCGTTCCGGAGCCGGCAGGGCACCAACCGGAATCCGTCATGCAACTCCGCGCCCCATTGCAGTATCCGAAACGTCCGTCCGCTGCGCTGCCTGTGTTTCTGGTCCAAGTGAGGTACATCACATCGGTGCGCGAGCGATCGACGGCCATCCATGGACGATCGCCGACGTTGCCGGCTGCGAGTGGCAGCGAGAATCCAGCCGGAGGTGTCCATCGCGAAGACGTCGTGTCGAAACGAGAGAGGACGAATCCGTTTGTGAGGCTCCAAGAAGACACGAACGCGTTGCCAGCGCCGTCAAATCCGACGTTTTCGTCTCCGTGCGTCTGCGCGACGCCGAACGGCTCCGCCGGAGCGGACCACGAATTGCCGTCATCGGTCGAGCGAACGACCACCGTACTTCCGGTACTTCCGCGCGAGATGTCGAAGCCCGCGGTGATCACCGTACCGAAGTATTCGTCGCTCAGGAGTTCGAAAGCCTGGAGCGGACTCGGGCCGCCGCCACTTGGCAACGTATCGACCAGCGTTCGCACCGTCAGATGATTCTCCCACTCGCGCCCCGCCGTCGCGCCAGTCTGGAACCGATACAGGTACTCCGCGAGCCCGCCGACGCTGCCCGTCACCCACGCGCCGTCGCCATTGGCCCAGACGCCGCTGCCGACTGTGTCACGGCCTGGCCGGCCGTCGCTCGGCGCACCGCGGTTTGTCCACGCGCACTCTGGTCCCGCAGCGCCCTCCGACAGGTCGCACGACCATAGTCCGCTGTTGCCCGGCCCGATCGCCCAGATCCGGTCGATCCCGCCAGACTGGCTCCAGAACAGCGCGTTCGGGGACGAACTGACCGCTCCGGGCCCTGGGCTCGCCAGGTCGACGGTCCACGTCCAGGCGCCAACCCCCTCGAACCTCGCGATGTGCAGCGAGTCAAACGTGGAGCCAGTTGGATAGGCCGCGCCGACGGCGACGTCCGTGCGTGAGGCGACCCCCGTGCGTGGTCGCGCGCCCGACGGCCTGCGGCGATCCGCTCGCGGAGCGCAGAGCGTCCGTGCCCGGCGTCGGGGTTGCGAATCTCGTCAGCGCGTCGCGATGCGGCGGTCGGTGGATCCGCGCAGGCAGCGACGATCGCGACCGAAATCAGCGCCCAGCGAGGCGAGGCGAGCATCTCATTCACCCTCCGCTTTCTGCGCGACTCACACGCAGCAAAACAACCTGCAGTATCGCAACATCCGACAACGCTGGCAAGTACCATCGTGGCGCTGGCAAACGCCCGATCGTCTCGATCGGTTAATCGCTGGGTGACGCACGCGCGTTGCGCGCTGGCACGGTTCCGCGGTTGATCTCTGTCCATACAAGTGTTAAACATTTTGTATGACGAAACTGTTGGCAGTTCGTATCGATGCCGACTTCGCGAATGCCCTCGACGATGCGTGTCGCCGTGCAGGTCTCACGCGGAGCCGCGCGGTCAAACATGCGGTCGAGCAATGGATTCGGCATCAGCGCGTCGAGGATGCGCATCGCCGCGACCGCGAAGGCTATGCACGCAGGCCAGTGACTCCGGACGAATTCGGTCCCGTGCTCGGAGCGCGCTCGTGGCCGAAGTAGGCCGCGGGCAGATTTGGCAGTTCTCCTTTCAGCGACCCGACAAACGCCGACCGGTGCTCGTGCTCACGCGCGCGGACATGGTCGGACGCTTGGACACCGTCACGGTCGCGCCACTCACGTCCACGATTCGGAATGTGCCGACGGAGGTCGTTGTCGGACACGAAGTGGGCTTGAAGCATCGCGCGGCGATCAACCTCCACCATGTGACCACGGTGCCACTCGCCGGCCTTCGAACGTTTGTCGGCTCGGTCGATCCGGCGGTGATGCGTGCGGTGCGCGACGCGTTGCGGACGGCGCTGGGCTGGGACGAGGAATGAGCAAACGCGTCTACAACATCAATCGATACCCCGCGAGCGCGTTGATCGATCCGACGCTCGAGTCGCCCGTAATCCGATGCTGCACTGGCGCCCAGAGCATGAGTGCCTCGATGAACACCCGACCGGGGCCCAGGCCGATGTCCACGCCGAGCGGCACCGAAAGCCCAAACCGCATCGACTGCTCGCGCGACTCGCTGATGACGCTCGCACCGGCCGAGCCACTGATGACCGTTTGCAGGAAGAACAGTCGAGGACCGACCCCGATGTACGGCGCAACGCGGCCCTGACCGATCAGCGTCAATCGGTACATGACGGTGAACCCCGTCACCAACTCGCGTTGGATCATGTTCCAATCGTAGTTGCCTCCGTTGGAACGCACGCGCGGATCGAGCATCGTTCCCGATGCGGTCGGCTGCGTGTATCCGACGTCGAGAAGCAACTGGAAGCCCCGCCGCACGAATGGCAACACGTATCCGACTTCGACGCTCGCGAGGAAACTGGCTCCGAGGCGGCCTTCGGTGAACGGCTGTGCAAACAGGCCGCCGAACTTGAGTCCCACGACGAACGCGCCGCGGTCATGAGTGGGCGTGGCAGAGTCGGTCGTTGGGGACTCCTGCGCAAACGCCGCGCGGGGCGCTGTGGTAGCGAGTGCCGATGCGAAACCGAGAGCGACGAGGATGGCAGTGTGTGGTTTCATGTTCGCTCCTACCAGATCATCGCTTCGACGGTGTTGGTGGCCGACGTGCGCCCCGCGTTCGACCCGCCGGCAACATAGATGTACGCGCCCTGCTGCGTGGTGCCCGGTAGGTAGCGTGGCGCCGTGAGACGATTGCCATTGTTGTTGAAGTTCATGATCGCAGGCGCTGCACCCATCGTGATTTGACCCGCGCGGATGGAGTCCGACGGCATTTCGTCGCCGAACGAGTACAGGTAGTTCGCCGCGAGCGTCGCACCGTGCCCGAAGAGTCGGATCGTCGCACCGGTCGCCGCCCAGGCCGTCAGCTGTCCTCCGGCCTGCACGCGCGCTGAATCGAGGTTCATGACGACCACCGTGCCGTTGCTGGTTCCACCGCCGACGTAGATGAAGTTCGTGCCGGCCGCGACGAATGAGGCATTCGCGTTTGTCGCCGAGTAGGCCGAGTGCTGGGAGCGCGCGGCGCTGCTCACCGCCGTGCCGGCGATCCACGCCGCTGCCGGCGTCTGCTGTCCAGTGCCCGCGGCCGTGGTCACTGGGAGGAATTCGTACGTTGCAGTGGCCGCTCCACTGTTCCGCCCGAACGTCGCGTAGAGATACGACCGTGTCGCATCGGCCGGATCGGCGCCGAAGACCACGGCCGCACTCTCTCGCGCACCCCCGAGGCTCGCCAGCGCGTGCCAGCGTCCCGTCGAGCCGAGTGGCAGTGTCTGCCCGGCCATCGTCGCGCCGCCCATGTCGGTGAACGTGGTGGTAGTTCCGCCCATCACGGTTGCCAACTCGCGCTCTTGGCCTACGATCATTCCCGGCATCGGCGTGCGGTACACGATGTACCCGGCGGCGCCCGGCACGGCGCGCCATGTGAGCGTGATGCGGAGTCGTTGCATCAGGTCGGGGATCTGAATCGGAAAGACATCCGACGCGAGCGTCTCGCCGCCCGGATTGTCGGGGTCGGTCATCGGCATCACCGCCGAAACTTTGTAGTTGTAGATTCCGCCCGCGAGCCCTGTGCCCATGGCCGGCGCGATGTCGACGTCGGTGATCTGCGGTGCCTGCAGCGGATCGAGAACCATTGCACGCTCGACCGTTCCCACGGGACCCGTGGCGTCGTTTCCGCCGACGACGTACAGGTACCTGCCAAGGGCCGCGCTTGCTGTGAGTGTTCGCGGACGCAACATCCGGTAGCGTTGGGTGAACCAGGCGGCGCCGAATCCCGTTTCGTTCGTGTCGATCGTCGCGACCGAATCGAGCGCCCCCATCGGCGCACCGTTGTCGCCGCCGACGGCGTAGAGAAATCTCGCCGCCCGCGTGGCGCTCGCGGACATCAACGCCACGGCCCGCCGCGCCTCGGGCAGGTTCGGTCCCCCGAGCGAGACCGAGAGATTGCCAGAGCTATTGCTGATCGCGAGCGCGACGAACTCTCCATACGAACCGTCCGCGTTTGTCACGCGAATCGTGCAGAGGGACGGTGCCGTGAGCGTGGTCACAGGTGGGTTGTTGATTGTGATGCTCGTGCCTGTCGATGTGGTCACCGTGGCCGGGAAGGTCATCCGTGCGCCGGTCATCACGTTCGTCACGCAACGGAACGTGACCATTGGCATACGAAAGTTCTGCCCGTTGATCGTCACGGGTGGTGGACCCGTGTTCGGGACAGCGACCGGACTGATGCTGTCGATCACCGGCGGCTGCGCGGCGACGCTGCGATATAGCGCCGGATCCGGCATGGTCATCACGCCGACCGTGCCGTCGGGGTTGACGATGATGAGGTCATACGGATTCGCAGCCGGGTCGACTCCTGAGGGAACGATCGCGGTCAGGCGCGTCGCGGACACGAACGCCACGGAAGACAGTGCCGTCGCGACCGTGCCGGCTGCGGCCGTGTGCGGGTTCAAATACGCCCGCGGGGTGGGCATCAGTCCACCGCCTGCCGTGATGGTCACTGCCGTCGTTCCCATCTGCCAGCCAAACGGGGGATCGATTGCCGTGATGGACAGCGTTGTCATCGCGACCACACGGAGCCCGGCCGTGAGGGTCGCAGGACAGCCGCTGCCGTCGTTCACTTCGATGTCGTACGTTCCTGCGGGCGTGCCCATGGGGACCGTCGCGAGAATTCGATTGGGGTGCATCGGATCGATGCTCGCGACGAGCGTGATGGGCATTCCGCCCATGGTCGTCATTCTCACGCTCATCAGCGGCGCGCGCACGGATGTCGAGTACAGCGTCACCCGAGTGGTGATCCCGTTGTAGACCACGGGCGGATCCGCGAAGAACAGCACGGGCCCCGCGACGGCCGTGACGGCGTTGCGGAGTGTGGCCTCGCACCCGTCGGGATTGCGAACCGTGAGGTCGTACATCATTCCCGGTGTGAACCCGGCGCTGGCGCCGCTGAACGACGCCGTGAGTTGCATCGGATTGGTCACCATCACCGTGCCCGCGCGGGTCATGCCGAGTGTCACGGATGCGCCCGACTGGAAGTTGTCACCACTGACTGTCAGTGTCCCGCCGCCCTGGCAGATCGTTCGGGGCGTGACACTGGTCACCGTCGGCGGCGGCGCGACGATGAGAACCACTCGTTCGGTCGACCGACAATTGGCAGGTTCCGGATTCGTCAACTCGACCAGGTAGCGGCCCGGTGTCAGATCCCCGCGCCGAATCGTGATCGTCGCACTCGTGCACGATTGAATCCCGGCCATCACGCGCTCGGCGATCGCAGAGCAGTTCATCGTCATCGTGGGCGTATAGGTGCGCGCCATCCCGCCGGCTTCCGGCGTGATCGCGACGCGCGGCAGGACGCCGCCGATGCCAAGAAAGCCCGTACCGTTCAGCGTGAGCATCTGGTCGGCCTGGTCCACGCAGATGGACATGGGCATGATGTTCTCGAGGTGCGGCGGAGGGACCGCGGCAAACGCCGCAGCGAGCACGGCGCGCTGTCCGTCCGGATTCTCCACGATGACGTCGTAGATTCCGGGCGTCAACATCAACTGCGGATAGACGTCGAACGTCATGGCCGTCTCGCTCGTCCACGTCACGTGGCTCGTCGCGGGACTGTCGTAGTCGTCGAGCACACGCACACCGCCGCCATCGGCCCCGGATCCCGGCGCCGTCATTCCATCGAGCGCGAACGATCGATCCAGGAAGATCCCTGGGAGTTGAAGCGCCTGCGGTTGACGCCCACCGTCGAATCCGCCGAGCGTCCGGATGGGCAGGGGTGTGAAGTGATCGCCCATCAAATTCAGCGTTGTATTCAATTGCTCCGCGCACACGATCCGCGGCTGAACCGACGCGACGTGGGGAGTGGGACTTTCGAGGCGGTACGCACAGCCCACCACGGTGAGCGCCGCGCACCAAGCCAAAGCGGGCAGCCAATGGGTTCGCATCTCAGATCCCTCCCCGCGGCTTGAACGCCGCCGCAAGTTCGCGAGAGTCGTTTGGACCCTCTGCTGCGCGACGTCGTCGCGCGTAGCGCCGTCGCGAGCAACCGATTGTGCCTAAGAGAAGCGCGAGCAGCGCCGCGCCACTCCGCGACGATGAGTGTTGCGGTGTTCGGCAGGCGCAGCCGCCGCGCCGCCCGGTGTTGCCGCCGTCGCCGGCCGCCCCATCTCCACCCACGCCACCGTCGAGATCGCCTCCGTCGCCGGCCGCGGAGCCATCTGCGCCTGCGCTCGGGTCGACACAGCGGTTCATTCGGCACGTCGTTCCCGCGTCACACGAGATCGTCGCGCAGCGATCTGCCGTGCATCCGTCGTCCGGATCACAGAATTCGCCCGCTGCGCACGTCACCCCGAGACAACGCGGAATGCAGTACGGAGTTCCCGCGATGATCCGGCACCCGGTGCGGGGCGTGGCACAGGCCCAGCCAATTTCCGTGCCATGCCACACACATCGTTCGCGAAAACACATTCCTTCGATGACCACGCCATCCGGGCATTCCGCGGCGTCGAGAACGAGGGTGTCGGCTCCAGGTATGACGTCGGTACCTGGGCTGTCAGTGGTAACGATGTCGGCACCCACGACGTCGGTGCCCGCGACGTCCGGACGGACGGTATCCATCCCAACGACATCGGTTCCAACCGTATCCACGCCGACGACGTCCGCAGTGCCTCCGTCCCAACCGGGAATCGGAACACACGAGCACGTCCCGTCGCACGACACCCAGCCCATCATCGGACACGAGGCGGTTCGAGTGCCGCAGAATGGCGCATAGCCCGCTCCGCACGCGCTTTCGACCGCGATCACACACTGACCCGGACGCGCGTGGCATCCCATGTTGCAACGACAGACTCCCTGCGCTTCGGACGTGCGCGGGATGATCGCGATCGCGGCGAGGAGCATCGAGAGTGCGAGGCATCGTAGCGTGGAGTTCATAGCGGTATTGCCTCGGGTACTGTCACGGGTTGGGGCAGGAACGCATCGTCAGAATCAGTGTGAAGCTCTGCATGGCCATCGCCGTTCGACCGCAGGTGTCCGTGGCCTCGGCCTCGACGCGCCATGTGCCGCCGATCGCGTTGCGGCCGCCGGCGCTCGCGAGGGGCGGCGGCATCCCCGTGATCATGTTGCCGCCCACCTGACGCCTCGCGACGAACGGCGGGCCCGACGCAATCGGGACCGGCGCACCCACGAGCAGACCGTCCGGATTGCGCCAATTGAATCGAACCATCGCGGCTGGCGAGCCCGCGGTGGCCACGGTGAAGTTGTAGTACACGCCCATCCCGGACACCGTGCACGTCTCGATCATCGCGCCGGCCGCAGGCGCGGTCACCGTGGCGGTGAAGGTGCCGGTGCACCCGGTGTCGCCGAGTGGCACGTCCGCCGGCGGACTCGTGTCCAATCCCGGAGAATCCAGTGCGACGACGTCGGTGGCCGCATCGCCTGTGTCGACGCCGACCGATACATCTCCGGGGTTCGCGTCGGCCCCCACGGCATCGGGTGAAACGCCGTCGGTCGGCGCTGCGTCGATCGTCGCAGCGTCTGTGGAGAGCGCATCGCCTCCGTCGGTGCTCGCGGGAGAGCCGCAACCCGCGGACGTCAGGCCGAGCGCCATCGCCGCGACCACTGCCCACATCAACCTACTGCTGGAACGATTACCAATGGGTCGGGACACGTGCACTCCTGCATAGAGCAGCCAAACGTTGCGATCGGGTCATGCTCGACAGCGCCACATCAAGGGCGGCCGGTTTCTCGCATCACGACATCCATCGATCCCCCGTCGGTGATCGCTCCGCGGCAAGTTCCGCCCGAGCATCGCTGTCCCGACGGGCATGCCGTGCCGCACGCACCGCAGTTGGCGTCGTCGATCATCGTGTTCACGCAGGCCCCGCCGCACACGAGGCCGACCGCGCAGACGCACACGGCGTCCCGGCAGATTCGTCCGGTCATGCACAACGTGCCACAGCCGCCGCAGTTGTTTCGGTCGGCATTGGTGTTCACGCAGACTCCCATGCAGTTCGTCGTGGGTGTCACACACACACACGCACCTGCCTGGCACACCATGCCTCCCGTACACACGCGCCCGCACCCGCCGCAATTCGCGCTGTCGGTCATCGTGTTCACGCAGGAGCCCGTGCATGCTGTCGTCCCCGTCGGGCACATCGTCGAGCACATTCCGGCACCACACACTTGCCCCGCCATGCACACGGTCGCGCACATTCCACAGTTGGCAGGGTCCGTTTGCAACGCGACGCAGCGGCCGCCGCAACTCGTCGTGCCCATCGGGCACTGACACACCCCGGTCGCGCACACCATGCCGCCCGAACATGCAACACCGCACGCGCCGCAATTGGCCGCGTCGCTCGACAGATCCACGCACCGGCCGCCGCACGCCGTTCGACCGCCCAGACAGCCACTGGTCATGCACGCGCCGGCGACGCACGTCGAACCGGGACCGCAACTGTTGCCGCACGTGCCGCAGTTCGCGCGGTCCGTCGTCAGGTCCAGACAGCTCCCCATGCACACCGACGTTCCCGTCGGACATCGACACGAGCCTGCGACGCACGTCTGGCCGCCGATGCAACGCGTGCCGCACGCGCCGCAATGGTTCGTATCGGAATTCGTGTCGACGCACGATCCTGTGCACGCGGTCAGACCCGTGGCGCAGCCCATGCTCGAGCAGCTTCCCGCCGAGCAAACCTGCCCAGTCGCACAGGCCGTCCCGCATGCGCCGCAGTTCATCGGATCGTTGGTCGTGTTGACGCACGCGGCGCCGCAAGCCGTCGTCGTCCCGGTGCAGACGCACATGCCCGCGGTGCACGCCTGATCGGCGCGGCACGCGCTGCCGCACGTCCCGCAATTCATGTGATCACTTCGTGTGTCCACGCAGCCACCGCCGCACGCGGTGAGCCCCATCGTGCAACCCATGGCCGAACACGCGCCGGACGAACACACCTGGCCGCTCGCGCACATCGTTCCACACGCGCCGCAGTTCATTGGATCCGTGAGCGGATTCACGCACGTCCCGCCGCAGCGCATTTCGCCCGCGTTGGGACAGAGTGCGACCATGCCGTCGCCACTCGCATCCATCGCGTCGGTTGCCACGATGGCGTCCATGGCGTCGGACGTCGACCCGGTGTCGGTGACTCCCCCGTCGCGGGCGTCGCCGCCATCCGGTCGCGCGGGCGAGCCGCACGCGGCGACGATGGCTGCGAGCAACAGGGCAGAAACGCCGCGTGGCGTCGAGAAACGGTCGGCGTGCGGGACGGAAATCGAAGCGATCATGCGGACAAGCCCTCCATCAAACATAGAAGCCTACGGGCCTACGCCAGCGATTACAACACCTACGGAGACGAGACGCAGGCCCGTCGCGGAAAACGTGCGTCAACGGCAAACGCTCAGGATGCACCTCATCGGAAGTGTGCAAACCCGTCCACAGCTCCCGCAGTTCTGCGCGCTCGAGCTGAGACTGACGCACATTCCTCCACAAAACGTGAGCGTCGGTGGGCACCGACAGGCACCCGCGCTGCAGGTCGCACTGGCTCCGCAGCTGACAGCGCACGCACCGCAATTCGTACTGCTGGTCTGCGTGTCGACGCACAATCCGGCGCACAGCGTTGTTCCCGTGGGACAGGCGCAGGCGCCCGCGACGCAGGGCGCTCCCGCCGGACACGCGCGTCCGCATGCGCCGCAGTTGCGCGGGTCGGTGCTCGTGTCCACGCAGGCGGTCCCGCAGACCGTCAGACCCGTGCCGCACGCGCAGGCGCCCGAGACGCAGCGAGTCCCCGCCGGGCACACATTGCCACACCGACCGCAATTGAACGCATCGGTGGCGGTGCTCACACAGGCCGACCCGCAGAGCGCGAGCCCGCCGCCGCAGACACACATCGATCCCGTGCAAGTGGACCCCCCCGGACACACGCGAGCGCACGCGCCGCAATTCGAGTTGTCCGTCGTCGTGTCCACGCAACCTCCGCCGCACGCGGTCTGCGGCGACGGGCAAGAACATGCTCCCGCCGCGCACGAAGTCCCAGGCGGGCACGCATTTCCGCACGACCCACAGTTCGCGGCGCTCGTTCGCGTGTCGACGCAGGAGCCACTGCAGTTCATCGTCCCCGTCGGACACGCGCCGGTCGTGCACGCGCCCGCCGCACACACCATGCCCGCCGCGCACGTACGTCCGCATGCGCCGCAGTTCGTGCCACTCGATCGTGTGTCGACGCACATCCCGGAGCACAGGGTCAGTCCGGCACTGCACACGCAGGCGCTGCTGACACAGGACTGTCCCGTCGAGCAGCTCGCGCCGCAGCGACCGCAATTGACGGAATTGGTGCGAGTGTCCACGCACGCCCCGCCGCAGACCGTGAGTCCCGCACTGCACGCGCAGGTCCCCGCCGTGCACGACTGACCGGTTCCGCACCCGGTGCCACACCGTCCGCAGTTGCCGGGATCGGTCTGGACATCGACGCAGCCAGACCCGCATGCCGTACGTCCCGTGTCGCATCCACACATGCCATCCCGGCAGATCTGTCCAGGCCCGCACGCCCGACCGCATGCCCCGCAATGCATGCCACTGGATCGCGTGTCGACGCACGTACCGTCGCACATCGTCTCGGACGCGCTGCACACGACGTCCGTCACGATGTCGGCTGTAACGTCTTCCGCATCGGGCCCAGACGCGTCGCGTATCCCGGCGTCGTCGTCGACCATCCCGCGAATCCAGTTCATGATGCAGAGAATGTCTCTGGTCGCCAGGGGCGGCTGGTTGGACGGCATTCGCTCGCCGCACGGTGGCATCCGGTCGGTGATCTTGCGGACGAGGTGCGAGCGCCCCGGATTCCCCGGCACGACGAGGATCGCACCCATGCATGCCGACGCCGGGACGTCCACGAGACGCGCGGCCAGCCCCGACGATGCGAGATCGAGACCGAGGATCGGATCCCTGGCAGAGTGGCATCCCGACGTTCCGCAGCGCGGGGCGAGAATCTCGCGCTGCAGTCCGTCGATGTCCGGGGGACACGGTCCGCCCGGGCCCCCGGCCGTGCATCCAACGAGGACGGCGAGAGCGACAACGGCGAGTGTGCGGAGATTGACCATGTTCACTCGGACTCAGTTGTTCGGTGCGCCGATGCAGATCCAGGCGCGAATCATGTCAATCTGCGCGGGCGGGATCGATGTGCCTCGCGCGGGCATCTGGTTGCCCGAGCACATTCCGACGCCGGTGAGTTTGTTGATCAGGTAACTGGTCGTTGGCGATCCCGGTGCCACTCTTCGCCGCCCATCGGTGCATTGGCCCGATGGCACGTTGACGAGGCTTGCGTATGCGGCGCCCGCGGCGAGAGACATTCCCTGCGACGGCGCGACGCCCGCGTGACAGCCCATGAGTGCGCAACTCGCGGTGAAGATCGGTTGGACCTGCGACCCGAAGCTCACCATCGCTCCGCAACTGCACACGCCTGCGGAGCACAACTGGCCGGAAGGGCACACGCGCCCGCACGACCCGCAATTGGCGGGATGGGTCGATGTGTTCACACACGAGGAACCACAGAGTGTCGTGCCGGCCGCGCAAACGCACATTCCCGACGTACAGGTCGTGCCGCTGGGACACGCGCGCGCGCACGTGCCGCAGTTGGACGGGTCGGTCGAAGTGTTCACGCACGTGGATCCGCACAGTGTCTGTCCGGTGCCGCACGAACAGGCACCTGCGACACAACTGCCGCCGCTTCCACACGTGCGCCCGCAGACACCGCAGTTGCTCGCGTCCGTCGCCGTACTCACGCAAGCCGATCCGCAGAACGTAAGACCCGCCGGACACCCGCACGAGCCGCCCGCACACGCCGTGCCGGTCGGACAGCTGCGCCCGCAGGCTCCGCAGTTCGCGACGTTGGTCGCCGTGTCCACACACGATCCACCGCAGTTCGTCGTTCCCGCCGGACACGTGGCCGTGCACGCGCTCGCGGAGCACACCATGCCAGTCGTGCACGCTCGGGCGCACGCTCCGCAATTCGCGATGTCCGAGCGAGTGTCGACGCAGCGGGTGCCGCAAAGCGTCAATCCCGCGGCACATGCGCACGTGCCTGCGCTGCACGCCGCGCCACTCGAGCACGCTTGACCGCACCGTCCGCAGTTTGCACTACTCGTTTGCGTGTCGACGCACACCGTGCCGCACAACGTCTGACCGGCCGGACACGCGCATGTCCCCGCTACGCACGTCGTGCCGCCGGAGCAAGCGCGTCCGCATGCACCGCAGTGCGCGTTGCTCGATTGCGTGTCGACGCACGCGCTGCCGCAGGATGTTTGCCCTGCGACGCACGTCGAAGCGTCCATGTCTCCATCCGCGGATCCATCGGTCGCAGCATCTGCGCCGCCGTCAACGCCCGCGTCGCTTTCGGGCAGACCCGCGATCCACGCCAACACACATCCAATGTCGTTCAATGACAGGGGCGGGTGACCGATGGGCATCCGTTCGCCGCACGGTGGTCGCTGGTCCGCGATCTTGAGGAACAGGAACGACGCGGACGGATTCCCCGGCGAGACCAGAACCTGATCCTGGCAGCCCTGCGCCGGAGCGTTCACGACGCGCGACTCGAGGCCGGGCGATTCCAGGTCGAGCCGCGTCGCAGGATCCACGGCGGTGTGGCATCCGCTCGTTGCGCAATTCGGCGCCAGGATCTCGCGCTGCAGTCCCTCCGTCGTGCTCGGGCATCGCAGCATCGAGAATGCGTCGGGCGGCGACGAGCCCGTGCCGCAGCCGGTGACGATCGCGGACACGAGGGCGACGAAGGAGACGAGGCGGGCCGGCGGCGCGAGGCGGGTCACTGTCGTCGTATGTCCACGCCCGGATCGATCGCGCAACAGACTCGGTCCACGCCCGCGCATTCGCCAGCCGTTTTGCAAAATAGATGCCGAAGCAAGGCCGTCCGATTGCGCAAGAACGTCCATACGTTTGGCGTGGTCGCCCCCCCCCGAACGCGTGGGTGTACAATCGTTGCGCACGTCCCGTACGCATTCGTTGCAGCGTGGGGTTGCGTCGACCAAACTCGGCGTCAAAACGTACCGACAAACGCCGCCCTCCCGGGAGCGAACGCGAGGGTCGCCGTGGAGGCGCGCCGCACCCATTCGACGCGGGTGCCTACCACGAGCGTCGCGACGCCGCCCGCGATCGCGACGATCGAGCTCAGGTCCGCGACGATTGCAAACGTGCGTCCGCGCCCGACGATCGCGTCGAGTTCCGGGTCGTCGCGGAAGTGCGACGCGAACTCGGCATTCGCCTGCACGGTGACCAGTCCCGAAACGAGCGCCAGCGATGCCGACGCCGCGGACAGGGCGAACACCGACCAGAAGACACGGGGCGCCAGTCCACCGCCCATTGGTGCGAGCGAGACGCGCAGGATACGCCTGCGATCGGCGACGACCTCGACGCGGCCACGCCACGCTTGCATCCCGGGCGATTCGATTGCGATCGTGTGAACACCGTGCTCGACTTCGAGCGAACGATTGACGACCGGCAGTGCCGAGTCGACTCCAACCATCGCGGTGGCGGGTGCGCCGACCAGATCGATGAAACCGATTTCTCTTCTCGGCACCGTCGGGACGGGCGGCGTTGGAGCCACCGCCACCGGAGGGGTCGGCGGCTCGATGGGCCGCAGCTCGAGTTCGACCGTGCGCGATTCGCCAGACGCAATGACGACGTCCATGTGGGCCGAGACGTAGCCGTCCAGGGCGGCCTCGACGCGATGCGAACCGGGACCGACAATTTGCGGCGTCGCGCCGTCGCTGGAGGCCGCGCTCGCGAGCGCGCGATCGTCGATTCGGACGACAGCACCCGTCGGCGTCACGCGCACGAGAATGCGCGCGACGAGTTCGTTGATTTCTCGCAGCGCTGTCTCGGCGGCGGGCCGATGGGCTGACGTGCGCGTCGAGGGATCCGCCACGAACTGCTGCAGGGCGTCGATTGCATCGGGATAACGATGCAGCGCGCGGTACGTCGCGCCGATGTTGAACAGCGTGTTGGGTCGATGCGAGATCTCGAACGAGCGAAGGAACTCGGCGAGGGCTGCACCAAAGTCCTGATCGCGGAAGAATTCGATTCCGCGACGGAACCGCGCACGGGCTTCCGACGCCGCATCGGCTGCGACGGTCTGGGCGAGCGCCGCACGCGTTACCGGCACTGCAAGCGAAACGATCAGGATCGCAATGGCCGATCTGCGACGCACGGAGAGACACGTAGCCCGCGCGCCGTCAAAAGTCATCGACGACGTTCATGTGTCCCGATCCCGACGTCCCGCCGGCGACGGGCGTTGTGGGTGGAGACGTGACGGACCGACGTCGAACCGACGCCATTCCAGCGCGACGCGCAGGCGGGCGAGCCAGCAGGCCTGTCGGTTGCACTCCGGCCGCGACGGCGCCGATCGTCGGGGGCGGAGGCGTGTTCGGCGTCGTCGTCACGTGGGTTGGTCGCGTCGCGGTCGCCGACGGGGAGCCCGTGGGCGGCGCGACCGGCGTCGCCACGCTCGAATGGCTCGCAATCACCGACCGTGCGGGGCGCTCCACGGCGGGCGTCCGGCTCTGGCGTGCTGCCACGTATCGCTCCAACGGAAGCAACCCTGCTAGGGCGAGTGCACCGACGGCCACGAGTGCAAGCGCCGTCGCGCGGCGGCGCGGGCGAAGTGAAGTCGCGGTGTCGACCTGGGTTCGTTCGACCGTTCGCGGGATCGCGGGCAGCGCTCGCGGCGGGTCGAGAACCGGTACGATTGGAGGATCGGGAACGACCGAGATCCCCGCGGCACCGAGGGGGCGAAGCGCCTCGAGGAACTCGCGCGCGCTCGAGAATCGCGCGGAGCGATCGCGGCGCACGGCGCGCAAAACGACGCCGTCGAGTTCTCCCGGCAGCTCGGGCGCGATCTCGCTCGGGGCCGGTGGTTCGCTGGTTCCGTTCACGATCTGGAGAAACAATTCCCCCTGGGTCTCGCCCTCGTACGGCTCGCTACCGGTGAGCATCTGGTAGAGAAGCACGCCCACGGAAAACAGGTCCGCGCGGTGATCGATGTCCGCACGGCCCATCCATTGTTCGGGCGCCATGAAGCCGGGCGTGCCGAGAAACGCGCCGTCTCGAGTGATGACTCGATCGGCCGAGCCGCTCTCGTGCATTTTCGAAATGCCGAAGTCGAGAAGCTTCACGAAGTCGGGGGCGTCGTCGCGCGAGGACAAGAAGATGTTCGCGGGCTTCAAGTCGCGATGCACGATGCCCCGCGCGTGGACGGCCCCGAGCGCGGAGAGCACTTGCCCGGCGATCTTGCACGCCCGCGTCGACTCGAGCGAGCCCTCGGACGCAAGCAAGTCCGCGAGCGTCTGGCCACGCAGGTACTCCATGACGAGATAGGGCAGCCCGTCGTGCCCGCCAAAATCCAAGACGTCGACGATGTGTTCATGACCGCACGACGCGGCCGCGCGGGCCTCGCGCTCGAATCGCGCGACAACCTGGTCGTTGATCCCGTACTTCCCGTGCAGAACCTTCACCGCGACGCGGCGTCGCAACACCGCCTGCTCGGCTTCGTAGACTGATCCCATCGCGCCCTCGCCGATGAGACGGAGGATCTTGTACTTGTCGGAGATCTCAGTTCCGGGGCCGATCATGATCACATCGTGAGCCGATTCACACGCATCGCATTCTGCACGAACCCGCACAACACACCGCCGCCGACGCCGGGCAGATCGTTCCGCAACCTCCACAGTGCCGGGGATTGGACTGCGTGTCCACACACGCACCTCCGCAGTTCGTCAGCGGCGCGCGGCAGCCCGAGACACACGCGCCGGATGCGCAGTACCCGGTCGGACCGCAATCGACGTCGGTGCAACATTGCTGGCAAACGGAGTTTCCGCAGCACAGTGAACCTGGACTGCATGCAGCGTTCACGCACATCCCCGAGGGGCCGCAAACGTCCGTCGTGCATCCCTGACCGTCGTTGCAGTCCGCGTTCGAGCAGCACCGCCGGCAATTCAGTGCCGCGCTGGGATCGCAGTCCAGCGTGCCCGACGCGCAGCCGCACGATCCGGCGGCGCACGTCGAGCTCGTCGGACACACTCGTCTGCACGCACCGCAATTCGTGACGGAAAACTGCAAGTTCGTCTCGCAGCCATTCGCCGGGCTTCCATCGCAATCGCCAAACCCGGACGAACATACGCAGTTCCGCGTGGCGTCGCACGTCTGGTTCGCTCCGCATGCCCGCCCGCACGCACCGCAGTTCGACACGCTCGTCAGTGCGGTTTCGCATCCGTTCGAAGTGTTTGCATCGCAATCCCCCGTCGCCGCCGCGCAGCCACACCGAGAGCCAGAGCAGACTTGTCCGGCGGTGCAGCGCGTGCCGCACGTTCCACAGTTGAACGCATCCGTTGCGGTATTCGTACAGGATGAACCGCAGGTCGTGCCGGCACATGTGGTCGTACACGACCCGCCGCTGCAGATCGGCGCGCTCGCGGGACAGGCAGTCTCGCAGCGGCCGCAGTGGCTCCCGGTCGACAGCGTCGCCTCGCACCCGTTCGCGGGGATGGCGTCGCAATCTCCAGTGCCCGGCGCACACGTGCATCGTCCCGCTGCGCACGAGATGTTTGCGCCGCATACCACGCTGCAGCGCCCACAGTTGCGAGCGTCCGTCGAGGTGTCGGTCTCGCATCCGTTGGCAGGATTGCCGTCGCAGTCACCGCGTCCGGCTTCGCAGCCACAGGCTCGATCCACGCAGACCTGCTGTGCGGTGCACGAAATCGTGCATGATCCACAGTGCGCGCCGCTCGCAGCGACGTTCGCCTCGCACCCCGTCTCGGAGAGGCCGTCGCAATCCGCAAAGTCCCGGGCGCAGCTACATCGACCTGCGTCGCAGACTTGGTGCGCGCCGCAACGGTCGCGGCACGCCCCGCAGTTGGCGGCGTCCGTGAGCGTGTCGGTCTCGCAACCGTTGCGCGCATCCGAGTCGCAATTTCGACGCCCCTCGGCGCAAGTGCACAGTCCCCCGACGCAGGACTGCCCAACAACGCACGCGACGCCGCAGGCGCCGCAGTTCATCACGTCCAATGCGGCGTCGACCTCGCACCCGCTGACGATGTTGCCGTCGCAATCGAGATGCCCGAAGCGGCAGACGTTCGTGCAATTGCCGGACACGCAGGTTGTTCCCGGGCACGCGTTCCCACAGCGACCGCAGTTTGTGTGGTCGCGATCGAGGTCGACGGAGGCGCACCCATCGACCGAGGCGTCGTCCGACGCGTCCGACCGCACCGGCAGACCCTGACGGTCGAAGCCGAACACGAACGTGCACGCGGATTGCGCAACGAGTGCGACCACGGCGAGCGGGTGCCTGCGCTTCATCAACCGGGACCCTTCGTCGAGCCCGTCCTGAATCCGTGACGTGCCATCTTGTAGATGAGGGTCCGTCGCGAGATCCCCAGCTCGCGTGCGGCCTTCGACTGATTCCATTTGGTCGACTCGAGTGCCGCGAGAATCGTGCGCCGTTCGACGTCGTCCAGTTGCCCGCGCAGAGCCGAAGCGGCTTCCGGCGATGCCTGCGACGCGCCGCCGTTTCGAACCGACGCGGGCAGGTGTTCGAGGCGGATCTCGTCGCCCCCGCTGAGGGCCATTGCGCATTCCAGCGCGTTGCGAAGTTCCCGCACGTTGCCGGGCCAACGGTATCCTTGCATGACTGCCACGACGTTCTCGGCCAGTCGCACATCGCGGCCGCTCTCGCCTAGGAATCGCTCCACGATCGGCATGATGTCGCGCGGACGCGAGCGCAACGGCGGAACGGCGAGCGTCACGCCGTTCAATCGGAAATAAAGATCCTCTCGGAACCGGCCCGAGGCGACGTCCGCGACGATGTCCCGATTGGTCGCCGAGAGCACACGAACATCGACGGGGATCGGCTCGACGCCACCCACGCGCGTGATCACCCGGTCCTGCAGCACGCGCAGCAGTCGTGTCTGGCTTGACGGTGACAGTTCGCCCACTTCGTCGAGCAGCAGCGTGCCGCCAGCCGCCGCGTCGAACAGTCCCATCTTCCGCGCGTCTGCGCCGGTGAACGCACCGCGTTCGTGGCCGAACAGCTCGCTCTCGGCGATCGAATCGGGAAGCGTTCCGCAATTGATCGCGATGAACGGCGCACTGGCACGCAAGCTGTAGCGATGCAACGCACGCGCGACGACTTCCTTTCCACTGCCCGACTCACCGAGGATCAACACGGGCATGTCGCTCGGCCCGAGTCTCCGCACCTGCACGAGCAACGCAACCGTGGCTGGATCCACCGCAACAACGTCGCGACCGCTCGCAACGGGGCCTACGACCGGACCGTGGGTCTCGGGCCGAGGGCCGGCCGCCTTGGTCACGACGATCGCGATGCGCGTACTGCCGATGTACAGCACGTCGCCGCGGCCAATTTTCGAGTGACCCTCGATGCGGCGTGTTCCCACGAACGAACCGTTGCTGCTCTCGAGGTCGTGAACGACGACGCTCCGTCCATCGAAGATCAGGAGCGCATGCACACGCGACGCGCGCGTGTCGTCGAGCGTCACCTCGAGATCCTCGGCGCGACCGATCCGCACGCGACCGCCGGCGGGCACGTGAATCACTCGCGGTGGGCGTCCTGGCTCTTCGACCAGCAGCTTGAGCGAAGGATCGTCCGCGAGCGTCCGGTCGAACTCGGATGTGTCCGTACTTCTGTCGCTCACGAAGCGGGAATCATACTCGAAGCGTCCCGGCCGGGCAGCCCAACGTCACGAACATTCTTGCGGCCGCAGGTGTTCGAAAATTGCGCACACCCCGCGTCCCGCCGGGACGATGGCAGCGCCGGCGCCGGAATTCGACCAACCGGCCCGACCTCGTGTCGGCACGGGCATTGCTCTGGCCACCCCCGAGGAGACTTGTCCATCATGCTCACCCCCCAGGCTCGTCGTGTGTTCGTCGTCGCTGCATGCACCGCATTTCTCGCAAGTTGCGGAGGCGTTCAAGTCATGGATGGCGGTGGCGAGGGCGGCGACGTCGTGACGGTTGGCGATCGCGTTGGTCCGGACGCCCAGAGCCCGGACGCGCAAGGCCCAGACGTTCAAAACCCGGATGTTCAGAACCCGGATGTACAGGGCACCGAACCGGCCGATGATGTCGTGGACGTCGCGGACGTACCCGACGTCACGCCGGTCGATGTGGTTGACGTGTCGCCCGTCGACGTCGTGGACGTCGCCGCGGACACCGTCGCAGAGTCGGGGGCCGAGGTGGGCGCCGACGTCCCGACGATGGACGCCGTCGACAGCGGCGGAATGGACACCGTCGCGCTGGACGCCGCGGATGCGCCGGCCTCCGACGCGAGCGACATCGTCGCTGCAGACGTCCCCACCTGCCCGATGGGTCAGCTCTTCTGCATGGCGACTGGCATGTGCGTGGCGGACTGTGGCACCTGCGCGGACGGTCCTGCCGGCTGTGACGGCCGATGCCGGGCCGACTGCACGACATGCACGATGCCGAGCATGTGTACGTGCGCGACCGGGACTCGCGTGTGCGGAACGTCGTGCGCGCGGACCGACGACCCGCGATTCGGTTGCGGCGCGATGAGCTGCACGGCGTGCGCATCGATCCCGAATGCGACATCGGCTTGCACGGGCGGAGTGTGCGGGTTTGGGATGTGCAACATGGGCTTCGCGGACTGCGACTCGATGGTGAGCAACGGCTGCGAAGTGAACACCGCAACGAGCGTGACGAACTGTGGCGCGTGCGGTAACAACTGCACGGGCGTGTTCGCCAATGCGACACCGAACTGCACCTTGGGCGTCTGCGGATTCACGTGCAACACCGGCTTCGGCAACTGCGACGGAATGGCTGCCAACGGTTGCGAGACGAACACGGCCACGAGCCTGATGCACTGCGGAATGTGCGGCAGCGTTTGCGCCCTCGCGCACGCGACGTCGAGTTGTACCGCGGGCGCATGTGGCATCGCGACGTGCGATACCGGGTATGCCAACTGCAACGCGATGGCCGCGGATGGTTGCGAGATCGACACGCGCGCGGACGTGCGTCACTGCGGCGGCTGCGGAATGGTGTGCGCGCCGCCCCACTCGACACCCTCGTGTACGGCGGGCACCTGCGGAATCGGTACCTGCGACGCCGGCTTCTACGACCTCGACGGAAACGTCGCCAACGGCTGCGAGTACGCGTGCACCCCGATGGCGGGCCTCGACCAGCCGGATCCGTCGTTTGTCGACAGCAACTGTGACGGAATTGACGGCGATCGCGCCACCGGCGTGTTCGTGACGTCGGCAGGCAACGATGCCAATCCCGGGACGATGGCCATGCCGGTTCAGACGATCGCACGAGCGCTCGTGATCGCAACTCCGATGCGACGTCCGGTGTATCTCGACCAGGGGATGTTCGCGGAGAGCGTCGCGCTGGCAGACGGCGTGAACGTGTATGGTGGCTTCGATCGAACGATGCCACTCGCGGGCGCGCCCACGGGATTCTGGGGTCGACGCGCGGGTCTCGTGTCCACGATTCAGGGTGGCACGACTGCCGTCTCTGCGAACAGTCTGACGATGGCGACGGTGCTCGCGTACGTCACCGTTCGATCGGCCGCGGGCACGACGCTTCCTGGCGGCGCGGCGGAGGCGAGCATTGGAGTGTTGGTGCGATCGAGCGGAGCAAATCTCGAGTTGCGCGGCGCGACCGTGATCGCGGGCAACGGCGGCGTCGGAGCTGACGGAACCAACGGCGCTCCGGGAGCGGCGGGGACGGGCGGCGGAAACGGCAGTGCGGGTATCCCGAACGGACTGTCGGCATCGTGTCCCGCGGCGGCGTCACCGCCGAACGGTGGGGCGGGCGGCACGAGCACTTGCACCGCTGCGGGTGGCGCGGGCGGACAGTCCGGCTCCGGCGGCGCGAACGGCGTCGCGGGCGCCGCGGGATCGGGCGGCGCGGCGGGAGGCGCTGCGGGCACGGCGGCCGCGGCGTGTCCTCCGATCACGGCCGCGCCGGGAACCAGCGGTGGCAATGGCGTGAGCGGCAACATGGGCTCCGCGGGTGGGAACGGCGTCGGCGGCAACGGGACGGGCGCAATCGTGGGTGGTGTGTGGGTTCCGGCGAACGCGACGGGCGGCACCGCGGGAACCAACGGTACGGGCGGT
>Ga0209726_10002396_pt1 | contig 27837 bp, 30 predicted proteins | sample Subgrocontami54m_FD_187453 | JGI IMG/M metagenome (GOLD analysis project Ga0209726, IMG submission 187453) | Subsurface groundwater microbial communities from S. Glens Falls, New York, USA - GMW46 contaminated, 5.4 m (SPAdes) (version 3) | ecosystem: Environmental > Aquatic > Deep subsurface >... | reverse complement strand
TAGCGAGTGCTTGTAGCTCTCCGCCACAGAACATGGCGGATTCGCTACAGGCTAGATAAAAAGATTAGGGCCTGTAGCTCAGTTGGTAGAGCGCCTCGTTCGCAATGCGTTTGAGTCAATTTTAATTTCCCCTCTTATTTTTTCTTGTCCCTTTAGTTTCAATCAGTTAGCCACTAATACCAATTGAGATGTGTTTGGATGAATTAGGCGCTTTCGTGACCCATTATAGTCACTATTTGGACACCAGCACACAGGGGCCTGGCAGCCCCGGGAATGACCGGGTACCCTTTTTAATAGAATTGGCTTATCCAGAGTTTTTAAAGATTTTTTAGAAATTGACCCACTGTGCAGCAAAGAATAGAATAGCGATATGTTTAAAGCGGTCTCGGAACAAATTAAAAGAATTGCTTCTCAGAAGACAGAAGTTATAAAGCAACTTGAGTCTTTGCTTGTCGGGCAGGTTAAAGTTTATATCGATTATGCTAATGTCAGGCCGTGGGCGAACCGTTTGCATTGGCATATTGATCTCAAACGGCTGAAGCGTTTTTTGGATTCATTTGACAACGTAAACGCCGTGAAATTTTATTACGGTACTTTAGAGGGAGATGCTGAATCAGAGCGAAGGATTCAAGAAGCGGCGAGCTTGGGGTATCAGGTTAGGACAAAACCCGTTAAGATTATGCAGATATCCATTGATGCTAGCAGCATTAATCCACAATCCCCGGCGTTGCTTGAGAGTTTTATTCGCAGGTGTCTCTTAAAAAAGTACGATATCGAGACGATCGAATACCTGAACGGTAAGTTTCAGGAGATGAATAAACTTGGTCTGCTTGCGCTTTCTGATCAAAAATGCAATTTTGACGTCGAAATCGGAAGCGACATGGTTCTCGACAAGGAAAGAGGGGGCACCGAATCATATGTTTTATGGAGCGGAGACAGCGACTTTCATGATCCCGTTTCAGACCTTTTAGGAGCAGGCAAGAAGGTCGCCTTATTCGCAACCGCCGGGAGAGTCGCATCGGAATTGAATGGGCTTAAATCCAAAGGTTTGTTCATCTTTGAAATCAACAAGATTAGGGATTTTATCTGCTGGAAGCGGGAAATGCCCCGGTAAACGCAAAAGGGACGCCGGTTAAGGCGCCCCCAAGCTCTAAAAGCAACGTGGCTTTTCAGCCACACCCGAAGTATACGATAGATTCCTATAAATTGCAAATTTTGTTTTAGAGCGTATTTTGAGGCTTTTAAGGCCTAAAAATCCAGCAGTTTTGAAGGGGTGGTCTTAAAGGCCTTAGCGAGTTTTTCTAGCGTGGTAATCCGAATCGCATAAGGGCTCTTTGATTCGAGCTTTTGATAATACCTTATCGCCAGATCAGCCTTTTCGGCTACTTGTTCTTGGGTTAGGTTGTGTTTGATTCGCAGCTTTCTTAATCTTTGAGTTAGTTTTAGGGCTATTGTCGGGGCGCTCATACCCCATATTATTTGATAGCACGACGTTTTTGAACACGCTCAAATTCATCGTAGCTTTGCTTGCGGGAGGTAAGTAATTCAAGTACAATATTCACCATAGCGGTTCAAAGAAAATGAGGAGATAAAACAGATAATGAGAAAACCTGCGGTATGGACGTTAGCAGTTGCTTTATTGGCTTCGGGTTGTGCCACTTACCACGCAGGAAGATTGCCCTCTAGTGATGTTTCCTCCTTCAACAACTCTCAAGATCAAGATGGTTTAAAGGTAGCTGTCAAGATGATGGACGCTAGAGAATCGAAGCAGGTATTCGGTGTCGGCAAAGTAGCCCAGTTATATCAACCTATTTATATTGCCATTGATAACAGGACAAAAAGTTCATATGAATTTAAGAAACGTGATTTAAACAAGCAGTCCGTTCCAGCCGAGGAGGTGGCAAAAACCTGCAAATTTAATACGGCAGGTAGAGCTACGGCCTATGGAGTTGCCGGAGTTTTTATATGGCCTCTCCTGATTCCCGCAGTTGTTGATGGCACCGGATCGGCGAATGCAAATTCAAAAATGGAGTCTGATTATATGTACAAAGAAATTCAAGACACCCGCATTCAGCCTAATGGTCTTCTAAATGGAGTTGTATTCGTTGACAAAATGAAAGATGGTGAGGAAATAGCGATAAGGTTACGCAATACAGATACGAACGAGATAAAACTCTTTAGTTTTAAAAAGTAATCGTAAATAGTTAGTGAATAGCATGAACATATTCTGGATATGGCTCGTAGTCGGTTTACTATGGTTTCATTGTCCCTCAGCTTTTGCAGGAAGCGGACATGATGCAGGCTACCAATGGGCAGCGGAACATGGCATTGACGATCCAGATTATGATGACGGCAATTCCGAATCCTTTAATGAAGGTGTTAGGGAATATGCTGAAGAACAGAGCGAAGAAGAGAATGAATAAAAAAAATCTCAGACCGGGATAATCATTCGGTATCAGCTTTTACTCGGAGATGAGGAGAATATCATGAAAATAACTATGAGATTTTTTTTGCTGGCATTTTTTGCCATTGGTATTTCAAGTGTTACCTTTGCCTACTCAGATAATACTAGTTATTCGGGTTATATGAATTACTCACATTTCAAGACAGATTCTTATATGGAACCCGTAAGGTACGATGACGACACATTGGGTGGAGACTGCCCAGATTGTCCAGACCAAGATGCTATTGATCGATTTGAAAATCGCCTTTATAAAGCTCCGTTTAGGCAAAGACAGTCAGAAGAGCAGGAGCGATTGAAGAAATTTCCAAGGATTTTCCCTTTGACCTGTTCAACAATAAAGCGGGAAGAATTTGGGAGAAGTGGGTTAGTGGGGAGAGAAGAGCAAAAATAGCGAGATAGTAAATGAAAAAAAGTTTCATGTTTTTTGTTTTTTCCGCTTTTATAACATCTGCATGTTTAGCTGCATCCCGAGATTTTTCAACTCTCAACACCTCCCACACAGTCCAAGACGTTAAGAAAGAATTCGGCGAGCCAGATTATCAGCTTACATACTATAAAGATGGTATCAACAAAACTGCACTAGCGTATAATTTAAGCGATTCATCCTCTCAAGCAATTGATTTTAAGGATGGAAGGTTGATCAGTTCAGAAGGTACGCCCTTTTACTTTTACAAGGATAGTAACGGCGAACAGTTTGTAAAATCTTATGGAAATAGTCAAAAGGTATCCGACGTTGTCGATTCAGAAACAATGGAAAAAGCATTTCAGGACGAGGATAAAACCTTGCAAAAAAAACCCGTCACTAATTTTGGGGCATCTTCAAAGTCAAAACAATTGAATGAGATTCAGGCCTCAGCGAAAGAAACTTCTAAACGTCCTTATTATGTGCGGAAGAATCAAGAGAAACGGGCCGGAACAAAGCCAATCGTGGTCGACAGTGTAAGATCAACTTCAGGCCAGAAGGGCAAACCTCACACTAATTCCTTAGCGCCAGTTGGTGGTGCCGTTAAATCCATTGTTTCTTTACCTTTTAAAATTCTTGGTCGTTATGCAGAATATTATACGTCGCCAGAAGGAGTTAGGACATTAGGCCATGCAGTTTCAGCCTTAGGTGGAGGTACGCAGGGAACCCAGCAACCTTTATATCAACCGATTCAGTATCAACCGGCTCCATATCAGCCAAGTTCTTTAAATACAAATACCTCTAATAATTACATTCCTTCTGCACCGACTGTAAGTATGCCTAGGTACAATTCTCAGCAACCTTCACAAGCTGACTATGGCTACCATTACAATAAAAATGGTACAGGATATTATAGAGATGATTCAAACGATGGTAATCTATACAATAATGCGAATTATATTGGGTTAAACGATAGTCCTCCAAAATACAACGGAGGATCGAACCGGAAAACTGCAAGAATAGGGCAAAGAGGCGGTTATTAAAAATGATGTTTTAGTTAAGGTTATCAGTCATTATGTTAGTACTTCCTTTGAGTAAGTGATTGAAGCATCTGGGCGATTAAGACATTGAGGGAGAAATGATGGTAGCCAAATGACTTGGTATATATTCGGGTGGATTTTGTTTGGAGTTTTGATTGGATATGCGCTTCACAAGGAAGAAATGGAAAAAGATGAACGGAAATCTTCCAACTACCTACCATATGACCCTGACCAATTGATTTTCGATCTTCAGCAAGAGGCTGAGGAAAAACAGGCCGAGCGTAAAGATAAAGAGGCTCGACTTGCGTCAGACAAATCTATATGGGGAAAAATCCGTTTTAAGATTTATACATTGACCAATATTTAAAAGATCTAAATCTACGAGTATATAAGACGAAGAAGAGATGAGGAAAGATGTCAGAAATAACCAAAGCAAATTCTGATCCAACAATCATTCTTGCGCAAAGTGAAACTCGACGTTTGTGGGGTGAAGTGCCCCAGAGAGTCGAAAATATTCCAATACCCGAAATTTGGAAAGAGAAATTAATCGCTATCGAGAAGATTACAATACTCTATAAAACTATGGGCGGATGGACGGAAAAAGATCTGCGCAAAAACCATCCACGTTTGATGATAAGGGAGGATCTTAAAAACAAATATGGTCTTTGTGGTTATGAATGGTATGCGATGATAAGAAGAGGTCTGTATTATGAAATAAAGTTTTATCAATCGAATTTTCAGAAGAAATATAAGAGGAAAATTACCGATATTCTAGAAGAAGCCAAACAAAGAAAAATCACTTCCATTCAGAAATTATTAAGATGGGATTCAAGATGGTTTTATGATAAATGGTTCAGGGAAATGTTTCACAAAGCTTATATTAACAACGATTCCAAAGCTCCGTTACTGACCATTGCCAGTATTGATCGAGATTTTACTGAAGCTTTTCGTGATTGTTTTGGCAGAGATGAATTTGCAAAGCCGTCTATTAGGAAGCACAAGGGGCTGGAATTGATAAGATTGAATCTCGCTTGCAAGGGCATTAATCCTCTTATTGACAGTGAATTTAAAAAAGGTAAATTAGTCAAACGTGAACTAACGTATGAGCAGTTTTTAAGGAAGCTTCAGGATCAGAACCTAGTTGATGATACCCTATCTGATATGTCGCAATTTCATAAGATGCTGAAAAAAATGGGGATGGATAAAGAAAGCCTCAAAACAATGGACAGATAAATCGTATGTAGTGTCCATAAGAAACTGAATAGCAAGGTGTAAGATCGAAGCCAGAGAATCAAATTTCTGGCTTTTTTTATTTGAATGGAAAAGACAATGAGGACAACCGAACAATCCCGCTTCGAATATTTCTCCGAAAATTTATATGAGTCCTCGTTTTTAATAGCCAAAAATTTTAAGGTTCTGGGATTTATCAAACAAAGCCGTAAGGTCGCAGTTCGTTTTCTTAAATCCCCTGAACTAGAGAAAGCTTCTTTGGCTTATTTCAACGGTGGTTCAGTGTCAGCGATTAAATTCACCGACGCATATCGGCGGCTCAAGGACGCTGTGTTTCAACAAAAGAATGAGGAAAAATACTAAATGATTTCCCAGACAGAGCTTGAGGCTGCCAAATCCAGGATCGTCCAGATCGTCGGCGACCGTGTGCCCCTCAAAAAGCGTGGCGCAACCTGGTGGGCACGGTGTCCATTTCATAATGAACATACGCCATCCTTTGCGGTATCTGAGACTAAGCAGCGGTGGAAGTGCTTCTCGTGTGGGAAATCGGGCGACACTCTGGATTTTGTCCGAATGTTCCACCAGACCGACTTTCGTGGAGCTGCTGCGATCCTTGGCATTACTGGCGATGACCCATCTCCACAGGCCGTGGAACAGGAGGAAGCCCGTAAGGAAGCCAAGAAGCGCCGGGTAGAACTCAAGGCAGAATGGGAACAACTGGCGGCTGGACTTCGTTACATTGGCCGTCTAATTAATCAGACTGAGCCATTAGAACGTGAATCGCATTGGTTCACAGCCGAACTCATGTTGAATGAGGGTTTGGACGAGCTTGAGGCGGAGCTGAGAAAATGAGTGACGAGTTCGCAATCCTCAAGACAGACATTCAGAACTACTATAAGCTTGAAGATGCGACGGCCTTTGAATTTTGTGCAGCGATATATTTAGCGAACAAACTTGACACCAATCCTGTCTGGGGATTTCTTATAGCGCCGCCGTCGAAGTTAAAGACTGACTTTATGGAACTATACTACAGACTACCAGAGGCATACCCACTTTCCACGCTAACCCCGAAAACGCTTGTTTCTGGTCATATTGACGAGTCAAATCCTACGAAAGACTTCTCTCTGATTCACCAATTAGACGGCAAGATGCTTTATCTTAAGGACTTCACGACTGTCCTAAGCATGAGAGGTGAAGATCGCAACATTATCCTGTCACATCTTCGGGAAGCATACGATGGAGATTTGGCCGCTAATTTCGGCAACAAAAGGGGACGTGTATCTTGGAAAGGTAAATTTGGCTTATTAGCCGGAGTAACACCTGCTATTGATCGTCACCATGCCGTTATGAATCAACTAGGTGAGCGCTTTATCTCCTACAGGCTCCCGCTTGTCGAGGATGATTCGGATGAAGCTTTCAACGCCATTTCTCAGATTGGAAAAGAAGGCAAGACCCGAACGGACTTTTCACAGCGCACAACGGTAATTATGCAAGGGTTAGTCAATGGACTGGCAGGGGTATCGATTGAGTGTAGCCAAGAAAATAAAAAGCGAATTGCCTCCCTAAGCGCCTTGATCGTCAAAGCTCGCTCCCATGTGGAACGAGATCGCTATAGGAAAAACGTCATCGTTGAAAAACCACAGCCAGAAGGCCCGGCAAGGTTTGCAAAGTCAATCGCTGCGTTAGCTATGGGACACGCCCCGCTATTGGGCCATGACAGCGTTCAGACAGCCACTATCCGCTTCATTGAACATGTGGCTTGGTGTTCTATTCCTCCTGCACGAAGGGCTGTGCTTGAAGTATTAAAGGCTAAAGAGGCCGCATCGGTCAAAGAAATCGGGGAAGAGTCTGGCTTACCCTGGGCCACTACTGATCTGATTCTTGAAGACTTGGAAGCCTTAAAACTCACCAAGAAAGATGCAAGTGACCATTATAATGTCTGGGCGGCAAGCCCAATGTTCAACAAGCTAATGGACAAATGGAACGGGGGCAATTCGCCTCTAGGGGGAAATGGGTCATGACCCGTCACAAACAATTTCGGGGTATACCTTATTTATTACTCCCTATAGGGGAGGGGTTTGTTTGTGATAGAAGAAGCTCGGCGCTTGCCCTTATGGGCGGATTGCCATCTTGTGTTGGAAATCAAAAAATAAATAGAAATATAACTTATTGCAATTAATAGGGTTATATATTTTAAAAGTTGATTAATCATGGAGAATTTGGAGCATAAAAAGGGAGTGGCGGCTATAATTGACAAAAGATATAACTCCAATATTCTAAATGACTTATATATATCGTTGGAGGCTTTTTGGAATTTAAGTCGTATTAGTTTTTTGATGCCTAAAAGGAGTTTTCCGTTGCCTAAAAAGGAATTTTCTAAAGCCTAAAAGGGAATTATTGCCAGTCTAACTGGAGGACAAAATGAACAATCCAAACAACGATCCTCAACAGAATGAAACGGCTTTGACGGTCAGTAGTCTCAACCACAAAGAGCTCCAGGCGGTTCAGATGCGCTATATGGGTAACACGTCGCTTGAGATCGCTGAGACAACCGGCTATGAAGAAAGCTATGTCCGGCGGCTCTTTATGCGGGGTGGACGCCTCGAAAAGGCGTACAACGATTATTCCATCGAAAAGAGGGGAGAAACCCAAGCCGTTGCCAACGGAGTGCTAGAACTGGCTAAAATAGAAGCCAAACACGCCATAGAACGAGTCATTGAGTTATCAAAGAACCCGTTTAATGCCCCGACTTGCTTTAAGGCCAATGAGTATTTACTTTCTCTTATCGGACTATCTCAGAACGACCCTCTAAGGGCTATGTTTAAAGGACTCGGCTTTGATGATGCACGTAAGAAAATAGACGAGCTTTTTAAAGACGTCTTTGAAATGTCTTTGGATGCCAAAAAGCGAGGAGTAGTTTTTGTGACTCATAGTGCCAAATGCATCAATTGCGGACATGAAAACACACCTAGAAGCCATGCCCGGGAAAACGATGGAACGCCTCCTAACCCCTAAACAACTCAGCGAGCTTTGGACGAATCGGCAGTCGTCGAGAGAATCTCGACAGCGACGCCCGTCTTGACCGACGCTCTGGGAACGCCCAGACGCCGAGTCTCCACCTGGGTGTCCCCCTTCCCCCACATAGGGGATCAAAAGATGGAGGGGGTCAGGAAGGGGGATGGGGGTGTGGGGGCAAGGGGGAAAACTAGGGGGAGGCGAGGGCATCGGTCTTGTCTAGGCGACGCTTCCCCGAAGGGGAGACTGCCTAGTTTTATCAAATGGTTGACTAGATGACACCATCACTTATTGATATGAAAACGGTTTCGGAGCAATTGGGGGTGACAAAGAATACGCTTTATTCTTGGTGCTGCCAAAAAAAGATCCCTTATGTTAAAATCGGGCGATTAACCAAGTTTGACCAGAAGGATATCGATGCTTGGGTTGAAGCGAGAAAGATTAAACCCTTTGAGTTTTAACTTGACTATAAGGATACTTATAGGTAAACTCATAAACTATGGTAGCTAAAGAAGCTGATCTGAAAGAGTTTAAATGCCTTAGATGTGGACATGGCTGGCTTCCCCGTCAACGGGAGGTTCGTATTTGTCCTAAGTGCAAATCTGCCTGGTGGGACAAGCCTAAACAAACCAAAGCTAAGAAGAGAGCGAGGTAGGTATGCCAAAGGGTTGGTATAAGAAAGGTGAGAATTATTATATCGATTATTATGCCAATGGACGGCGTAAGAGAGAAAAGATTGGCCCAAGTAAAACACTCGCTCTAAACGTTCTCAGAAAGCGCAAAGTCGAGATAGCCGAGAACAAGTTTCTCGATGTTAAGAAGGACGAAAAGATTAAATTTAAGGACTTTGCCTCGCTTTATCTCGAAAACCACTCCAAGATCAATAACAAGGGTTGGGAGAAGGGCGATTGGGTTGCTTTGAATCCGAACAACCCAAAGAGCCTTGTGGCTTATTTCGGTGAGAAATATCTCTACGAGATCACGCCTCTTATGATTGAACAGTATAAACGAGAAAGGATTGAGAAAGTAGCGCCAGCAACTGTCAATCGTGCTTTGCAAACGCTGTCTTGCATGTTTAATAAGGCCATTGATTGGGGTAAAGCGAAAGAAAACCCCCTGAGAAAGGTCGATTTATTCAAGCTTGATAATCAGCGTCTAAGATATCTTGAAAGACACGAAATCCAGAAGCTATTGGAGTCCTGCCAGCCGAAGCTAAAGGCCATTGTTACCATAGCTCTCAACACTGGAATGCGCCGTGGAGAGATTGAAAATCTTAAATGGCAGGACATTGATTTTGAAAAGGGCGTGATTTGTATATTGGAACAAAAGAACGGCGATAAGAGCTATATTCCTTTTAACGACCCCACGAGACGTGTTCTAATGGCGATTAAGCGAAAAGTTGACAGTCCTTATGTCTTTTGTAAGAATAACGGCGAGCCTTACAGTTTTAGGAAATCGTTTGAGACAGCTTTAAAGAAATCTGGTATATTAGGCGCTTCGTTTCACACGCTGCGTCATACTTTCGCTTCTCATCTGGCAATGTCAGGAGTTGATCTGAACACCATACGAGAGCTCATGAGGCATAAGAGCCTGGCTATGACGCAAAGATATGCTCATCTGTCTAAAGACCACAAGAGTCGGGCAGTTGAGGTTTTGGCAGGCCAAATGGACACTATTTGGACACCGGACGCCAGTGTGAATGAGGATGATGAATTCAATAAGATTGTAAGTTCAATAGAATTAAGTGCTAATAAATTTTAGGGCCTGTAGCTCAGCTGGTAGAGCGCCTCGTTCGCAATGAGGAGGCCAGCGGTTCGATCCCGCTCAGGTCCATAGTTTTTTTAACTATAAATTGACAACCCCCTAAAGCGGAGGCGTTGTGCCGAGATTTTATTTTAAGCCGGATCAAGCCAAGGCAGGGGTCGTGACGCTCGACGAAAAGGAAAGCCATCACGCGATTTCCGTTCTGCGGCTTGAGGCCGGAGAGGTGGTGGATTTATTCGATGGGTCGGGGAAGCAATTTCGCGGGATCGTGACGGGTCGTGAGAAAGGGCGATTGTTGGTGGCGCTGGACAGGACTCAGACCAACGCTGTTTCTCAAGCGATCCAAATCACCTTGGCAGTTTCGGTGATTCGGTCGGAGCGGATGGAGTTTTTGATCCAAAAGGCATGTGAATTGGGCGTTTCTTCGATCGTTCCGATGTTGACACAGCGAAGCATCGTGAAACTTTCAAGTGAACGTTGGAAATCAAAGATCCGCCGATGGGAGAAGATCGCCTTGGAAAGCTGCAAGCAGTGCGGCCAGCCAGCGATCCCTTCAATCATGCCGGTTCAAAGCTACAAATCGTTCCTTGGCCATGCGAATGAGTCCTACGACCGCCTTTTGATTCCGACGCTGGCCGTGAAAGGCCAGAGGCTGTATGAAGCGCTTCGAAAGACACGACCGGAAAATCTGCTGGTTCTTATCGGCCCCGAGGGTGATTTTAGCCGCGAGGAAGTGGATCTGGCGATTTCCCACAAAGCCATCCCGGTGGGTCTTGGCCCCTTGGTTTTGAGGAGTGAAACGGCGGCGATTTATCTTTTGTCCGTTTTGAGTTTTTTTTATCAAAACTAACCCCTATTGAGCAATCTAAATATTTGTATCTATTAACCATTTGACAAAGAATCGCTTGGATGGTATACTTCGAATTCACTGTTCTTATAATAAAATTTAAGCAAAGCGAGGTGTTTTGGAAGAATTCATTTCAAGACTCACTTGGGTTGAGATGATCGTCTTTCTCGTGACCTTGCGAGGATGCTACGTCGGCTATAAGTCCGGTTTTTTCCCCGAACTTCTGAGAATCGTCGGATATTTGATAACGGTTATCGTCGCGTTTCGTTTTCACGAAGAGGCGGCCCAATTTTTGACGCTCAGCACTTTTTTAAACAGCACGACGGCATCGGCGTTGTCGCTTTTTTCTTTGCTGGCGGTCACTTTTCTTTTGACAAAGATTGTGATCGTGCTCTTTCTCAAGTTATTAAAAATGGGTAAGGGAGGATTTCTCTATCGGATGGCCGGGCTTTTGTTGGGCGCGTGCCGTTGGATCATTCTTCTGAGCTTGATCTTCATGCTGATCGATCATTCGCCCTTCGCACCCTTAAGAACGGATATTCATGAGCGTTCGTATCTTGGGCCGGAGATTTCCTTGATTGCGCCGACATTGTTTGATTTTTTATCGAAGCTTTCTCCGCAACTGACTGTGCCTAAAAAGAATTTATGACCTCACCACCTCCTTTAGAATTTTTAATTCAGGCGCGTCGCGCCGAGACGACTTTGTCGTCTCAAAAGGAGGTGGTGGGGTGATCCCTGAAATCCTCTTAAATCAGATCCAAGACCGGTTGGATATCGTCGAGATTATTTCCGCTTACGTGCCTCTCAAAAAAAGCGGGAGGAATTTTAAGGCGCCATGTCCGTTCCATCATGAAAAGACGCCCTCATTCATGGTGAGTCCCGATAAACAGATTTTTCATTGCTTTGGCTGCGGAGTCGGGGGCAACGTCTTTAGTTTTCTGATGAAGCAGGAGAAAAAGGATTTTCTGGAAGTCGTGGAGATGCTCGCGGAACGCGTCGGCATCGAGATCCCGAAGGATCGATACGCGAACCCTCAAGACACGGAAAGAAACGCGCTTTTTTTTAAGGCGCACGCGTCGGCGGCCGATTATTATTACGAGGTGCTGATGAGCGGTGGGGAGGGCGAGAAGGCGAGGGGCTATTTAAAAAAGCGCGGTGTCTCCGAAGAGGCGACGCGCGCGTTTAAGCTCGGGTACGCGCCGGACTCTTGGGACGGTCTCTATCGCTCACTGAAAAATAAAATTCCCGACGCGGTCCTGGAGAAGGCGGGTCTCGTGATCCCGAGAAAAGAGGGCGGCTTTTACGACCGTTTTCGCCAACGTCTTGTTTTTCCCATTTTGGATTCAAAGGGTGTTTGCATCGCTTTTGGAGGACGAGTGTTGGATGATTCGCTACCAAAATATCTCAATTCCCCGGAAAGCGAGATTTACTCTAAAGGCAAACAGCTTTACGGGTTTTTCCAGGCGAGGAAGGCGATTCATGAGCATGACAGCGTGATCGTCGTCGAGGGATACCTGGATCTTATCGCCTGCCATCAGGCGGGCGTGGAAAACGTCGTCGCGTCGCTTGGCACGGCGCTGACCCCCGAACAGGTCCGGCTCATCAAACGCCACACAAAAAACGTTTTCATCTTATATGACGCCGATGCGGCCGGTGAACTCGCGACACTGCGAGGGCTTGAATTATTTTTGGAAGAGGGATTGGAAGTCAAGATCGTGCGTTTGGCGGCGGGACACGACCCGGACTCCTATGTTAAGGAGTTTGGCGTGGCGCGGTTTCGCGAAGAACTGGCCAAGGCCAAAACGCTTTTTGAATATAAACTGATCCTGTTAAAGGAACGGCATGACAGCCGTTCGGTGGAGGGCAAGGTCAAAATCGCCAATGACATGGTCACGCTTTTTTCAAAAGTGCAGAATGAGATTTTGCGGTCCGCCTGGCTCCGGGAATTGGCCAAAGAACTGGTCTTGTCGGAAGAGGCCCTCGTGGCCGAGATGAGAAAGGCGGAAGGCAGGATTCGAAATCCAAAGGTCACGGAGGCCACGCCCGTCGGGCTGCCAAACGAGGTGAGGTCGGTGGAGAAATTGTTGATCGGGTTGATGCTGGACGATACCCATTTTATCTTGGACGCGAAAGCCCAGATACGGGCCGAAGATTTCCAGAATCCCACGGCCCGGAACATCGTGAAGCGGCTTCTACAGTCGGAGGCATCCGCGCCGCTTCCGCCTGTGCAGCTGATTAATTTTTATAAGGATGATCCCGAATCCGTGCGTATTATTTCTTTGTCTTGCGCCGAAACGGAAACCGTGGTGGATAAAGAAAAAACATTCGCCGATTGTTTGTCGTGGGTTAAACGTTCCCGGGTCAAACATGAGCTCGAAGGCCTGAGGTCGCAGCTTGAGACGGCCCAAGGCAAAGGCGATAAAAGTCGCCTTCATCAGATTTTGTACGATTTGGACGGATTGAACAAAGGCATAAGGAAAATCAATGAAAAAAAATAAATCTAAAAAACACGTGCGCAAATCAGGACGAGTGTCTAAAACGCCCGTTGAGGCGCGTTTGGCGGTGGATCCTAAAAAACAGCCGGGTGCCGTCGAGGCGGAGCTGACCGACTCCGCTAAGCAAAAGTCAAAAACCAAAGGCATTGAACAGCTGATTTCGTTGGGCAAGGAAAAAGGCTTTTTGACCTACGATGACATCAACCGTCTTTTGCCGAGCCATGTGACTTCTTCCGAGGAAATAGATGACGTGTTGGTGACATTGACGGCCCAGCGGATCGACGTCGTGGATTCCGAGGACGCGGGCAAGGCGGCCGAAGACGCGGACACCGACAAGGACTCGGATTCCGATGAAGCGGAAGCGGAGGTGGAGGTCAAAAAAGAAGAGCCGGCGGAAGCCGCGACGGTCTCACCGGCGCGTCTTGAGCAGATGGACGATCCGGTGCGGATGTATTTGCGCCAAATGGGCCAGATCTCTCTTTTGACCCGCGAGCAGGAATTGGAGCTCGCCAAACGGATCGAGGCGGACGAGCTGGAATTTCGAAAAACGGTTTTCGAGTGTTCTTATTCTAGACAGTTCATCCTGGATTTCACGAATAAGCTTTTGAAGCGCGAATACACGATCGAGGAATACATTGATGAGGAACTTAAGTTTCGCGAAAATGCTCCGCGGACGCTGAGGCGCCTTAAGATCCTCGCCCGGCGTCTGAGAGGTGCCAAGAAAAAGACCAATACGCTCAATCTCCTGCTGGAGTTCAGGGTCAGCCCGAAGATCGTGGAAGAAATTTTCCACGACATTCGCCAGGGACTTCAAAGAAGTGACAAGATTGACAAGGAATTGGAGCGCCACCGGCGAAAAAAAGAACGGTTTCAAATCAGCCGGCTTTTAAAGGAACGCCGTCAGCTCCTTCGGAAGTTCGGGGAGAAGAGTTATGAGAATCTGAAGGAACGGTATCTGGGGATTAAGCGCAAAGAAAATAAATATCAGCGGGCTAAAAAGGAGCTCGTGGAAGCGAACCTGCGGCTTGTCGTGAGCATCGCGAAGAAATATACCAATCGCGGCCTTTCGTTTCTAGATTTGATTCAGGAAGGCAACATCGGCTTGATGAAGGCCGTGGACAAGTTTGAATACCGCCGTGGGTACAAGTTTAGCACGTATGCGACCTGGTGGATCCGTCAGGCCGTGACGCGGTCTATCGCCGATCAGGCGCGGACCATCCGTATCCCGGTTCACATGACGGAAACCATCAACAAATTGATACGGGTTTCCAGGACGCTTGTCCAGGAGACCGGAAAAGAACCGACCCCTGAAGAAATCGGCCAGCGCATGCGCATGGGCGTCGAGAAGGTCCGGGAAATCCTGAAGATCGCCCAGGAACCCATTTCGCTGCAGACGCCGATCGGGGATGAGGGAGACACTCATTTCGGGGATTTTATCGAAGACAAACGCGCCGTTTCTCCTTCTAGCGCGACGACATACGCGATGTTGAAGGAACAGATGGATGATGTCTTGTCGTCGCTGACGGAGCGGGAGCGCAAGGTGCTTAAACTCCGGTTTGGGATCAGCGACGGCTACCCGCGGACCTTGGAAGAGGTGGGATCCATTTTCAGCGTGACCCGTGAAAGGGTGCGCCAAATCGAGGCCAAGGCCCTTCGCAAGCTTCGCCATCCGACCCGTTCACGAAAGCTCAAGACTTTCCTGGAGCTGGGCGCCGGCGAAGAGCTAGAATTCTAAGTCCTCCCGAAGCAATTTTTTAGGGTCTGTAGCTCAGTCGGTTAGAGCAGCTGACTCATAATCAGCCGGTCCCTGGTTCGAGTCCAGGCAGACCCATAGAATTATTTTGCGAAAGTAATCGTAATAAGGGTGCGTAGCTCAGCTGGTTAGAGCGTTCGCTTCACATGCGAAAGGTCGCTGGTTCGAACCCAGCCGTACCCATTATTAAGGAAAATGTATGGTTGTGATATTCAACGAGCAAATTAAAATTTTGGCGGAGTTGCAAAAAATTGACGGCGAAATTTACCAGTTGAAAAAAGAGCTTTCGGCGCATCCGGCGCTTCAACGGAAGATCGACGCCGAATTTGAGAAAAAAAAGGTCGGCATCAAAGCGGCCGAAGAGGAATTTAAGAAGTTTCAAATGAAGCAAAAAGAAAAAGAAGTCGACCTTCTATCCAAGGAAGAGAAGATCAAGAAACTGCAGGCACAGCTCTATCAACTGAAGAGTAACAGAGAATACGCCGCGATGGATCTCGAGATCAAGGGTTTGAAGGCGGATAAGTCGGTGTTGGAGGAAGAGATTTTAAAGTGTCTTGACACGTCAGATCAGGTGAAATCAAAATTTGAAAAAGAAAAAGAATTTCTGGCCAGCGAGGAAAAGAAAGCCAAGACGGAAATAGAGGCCTTGAAAAGAAAGACTGAAGAAATCGGCGCGGCGATTCAGGCGCACGAGGAAAAAAGGAAAGAGCACCTGCCTTCGATTGACCCGAAACTCATTTTGCAATATGAGAGAATTTTGGCCAAGCGCGAAGGGCTGGCCCTCGTGCCGGTCCGCAACAATTCGTGCGGCGGATGTCATCTCGAACTTCCGCCTCAGGCGGTGCATGAAATCCGCCTCCAGGATAAACTGATCATGTGCGAATCCTGCGCGCGGATCCTTTATTGGCCGTCGTGACCCCACCACCTCTTTGGCCGCGATGCGGCCGATTGCTTCGTAATCGTTGCAAAGAGGTGGTGGGGTGATTAAAAAAGGTCCGTCAAAGGCCGTGGTTTTTGTGGATGGGGCGTCTCGGGGAAACCCAGGTCCCGCCGCGATCGGTGTGGTTTTTCAGGATAAGAAAGGCGCGGTGCTTAAGCCACTTTCCGTGAAGATAGGCGTTTCCACCAACAATGTCGCTGAGTACTTCGCCTTGATTTTTGCGTTGCAAGAAGCGATAATCATGAGAGTAGAGGAGCTGGAGGTCTTTACGGACAGCGAACTTCTCGCCAAGCAATTGAGCGGTGAATACAAAGTCAAGGACGAGACGCTCAAGCGGTTTCATTTGCTGGTAAAGCATTTGCGGCAAGGATTCAAGAAAGTCACGGTCGCGCATGTTCCGCGCGAACAAAATCGTCTCGCGGACCGCGAGGCCAATCGAGCGTTGGACGAAGAATTATTTTTGTAGATCGGATAACCGCCCCACAAGGGAGGAAAGTCCGGGCTCCACGAGCAGCGTAATGGGTAACACCCATCTTCTTCTTAAGCGGTGTCCTTATCGGCACCGCTTGCGAAGAACGGATAAGAGCAACAGAGACGTCCGCCACTAAAGCGTCGGCGGACGCCCGCCGAAGCTTTGATGGCGGGTGAGTCCTACCGTAAGGTAGGGGTGAAACGGGCAATCTCCACGCGGAGCAAGGTCAAATAGGGGAAGAATCGAGTCGGCTCGAACTCGTCACGATTCCCGGGTAGACCGCAAAGATCTTGTCAGCAATGACAAGACAAGAGAAATGGTTATCGTCCAGCCCTTTCCGAAGACAGAAATTTTGACTTAAGAAAGGGCGGGATACAGAACCCGGCTTATAGATCTACAAAAATATTTTTTTCTAAAAAGGTGAATAAAATGAGAATCATTCCGTTAAAATTTATTGGCGCGATCCTTCTTTTTAGTTTTACGGGTTTCATTTGGGCGTCAAACGGCCAAGCGGCTACGAGGCCATCCATTGCCTCGAGCGCAGTGCCGCGAGAGAAAACTCGCGGCCGCGCGGTTGAGGATAAACGATTTATCGTGGAAACCGACGAGGAAAGCGCCGCCGAGAGCTTGAATCGTATTTCAGGCGATGTGGATAGGGGCTATGCCTTGCCCGAACAGACTTATCAATCAGACCATCACACCAAACCCGGAGCGTTCCAACGCAGCGAAGAAATATCAAGCCCGCAGGGCGCCTCCAGCCGTTATTAAACCCACTCACCCTTTTTTTAATTTCTAATACGAAAACTATTGCGTAGTGCGTTTTTTTTTGTTAGCATACAACATATAGCGGTGTCTAGAATCGTCTATTTTTAACTCTATTAGATATAGGGGGTTGTGTTTTTTTTATTTCTTCTCGCATGGGGATGACATAGGGCGTTCTAATGAAAATGCTATGAGGTTTATTGGACGGGAGTTAGGCCGCAGGCTCGTTTGGATGGGAGGGTGTCTCTTACCCTCCCTTTTTTTTTGCTCGAATCTTCTCGCGGATACGATCACGTTGAAGAATGGAAAAGACCTGAAGGGGGTGGTCGTGGAGCAGCATGTCGACCGGATCATCTTAAGTACTGGGAGGGGCGAGATCCCGATCTTTTTGAAAGGGATCAAAAATATACACTATGACGACCCCGAACAAAACTTTATGAAAGTAGGCCAGGCATATGAGTCGGAGGGAAAACTGGGGGAGGCGTTGGCGTTTTATGAAAAAGCGGCCGAGGTGAATCCCAACTTTGAAGAGGCCAAGAAGGCCGCCAATGGCGTGCGGAACCGTTTTTGGGCTCAACGCACGGAGGGACCACGAAACCAGATGGAAACCAAACAAATGATCTATGATGTCTGGGGTCAAGGCCGGCCCGTCGATCAGGTGATCCGCAAAGAGGAATTGGAACAGACGGTGGCGCTTCGGGAGGGTTTGGGTGTTTCGCTGGAGAGAAAAGGAGATTGGATTTGTTTTGATTTTGTGGATCCAAAAAAAGAGGCCTCTCTGGCCGGCTTGAGAAAAAATGACCGGTTGGTTTCCATGGATGGCCATTCCCTTCGGTACTTAAGCGAGGAAGTGGTTAGGAAAGATTTTTTGTCTCCCAAGTTTTCAAATTTTACGTTGGAGTTTGAGAGGGATTGCTTTGTTCACAAGGAAAAGAATCAAAGCGGTCTCCCGGACCTTGGCCTCAAATTGAGATTGGAATACCAAGGGCTGATTATTCAATCCGTCAAAGACGGCAGCCCCGCGGCGGAGGCCGGTTTGAAAGAAGGAGATTTATTAACCCAGGTGGACGGAACGGCGACACGTTATATGCCGTTAAAAAAAGTCGTTCAATTGATCCAGCATTCGCAAGACGACCGGATTGTGTTCACGATCCGGCGCTCGGCCTTGCTGGCAAGGAGATAAAAAGTTGCCTCTTCGTTTTCGTCGAAAAAAATATTTCGTAGACCGTGGACTCCAGCTTCGTTTTGCGCGTTTCGTGATTCTTTTTGTTTTTATTTCCTCCATTGTGACGGCCATCCTTGTTTTCTACACCACATTCATAATTCTCGGAGGCCGGCTCGCGGATGTGTATCCCCAAGGGAGATTGGTATCGATTTTCCAATCGGTGTATCTTTCGTTTTTCATCAACCTTGCCGTGATTCTTCCCGTTATTTTTTATGGGTCTATCGTGTTTTCCCATCGTATCGCGGGCCCTCTGCCAAAGATTTACCAATCCTTACAGCAGATCGGCCAAGGCCAGTTTGACGTGAATCTGACGCTTCGAAAGGGCGATGAATTGAAGGAGTTGGTGGATGCGATCAACAAGATGGCGGCGGACCTAAAGGCAAAAGAGACGAGACCATGAGCGTAAGATTAAGCAATATTCAGCAAAAAAATAGTCGGATTAATAATCTTGACAGGGTGGAGCGGTTATTGTACACTTACCCCATATTAACCCAAAAAATGGGGGGGAGTGGGAGACAGGTTATATGTTCTATGGGGAGCATGAACACAGCATCGATCGCAAAGGGCGTCTCATCATCCCCTCCAAATTCAGAGAGGTTTTTAAAGAACATTATGTGGAACGATTTTTCGTCACTCGGGGTCTTGATACGTGTCTCTTTGTATTCACGGAGGATGAATGGAAAAAGCAGGAATCAAAATTCAAATCGCTTTCGTTCACGAACAGCCAGGCGCGACAGTTTAACCGGCTTTATTTTTCGGGCGCCTGCGAGGTTGCCTGTGATCGGCAAGGGCGGATTTTGATTCCTCCGTACTTGAAAGAATTCGCGAAGATTAAACGCGAGGTGGTGATCGTGGGTGTCTCCAATCGCATGGAGATCTGGAGCAAGGAGTATTGGGAAGAATTTTACAGAAATACCAAGGATTCATTTGAAAAGATCGCGGAGAGAATTTTGGGGAATTCTCAAGACCCGCCCGCGCTTTAGATAAATGATAAAGGCAAGGAGCTTTAGATGAGGAACGACCCATTTGCCACTAAGCCGTCCGAAGGGGTCTCGATCGAAAATTTCAAACGCCAGCGCACGCTTCAGCCACTGAATTATTTGGACGCGGGATCGCGGCTATTTTTTGAAAGGGTTTTAACCGTTAAAAAAGCACGGGAGTTTGTTTTTGTCAGCCGAGCAAGGGCAAAGAACCGATAACGGCTGCCATTGCATCAAAGTGTTCTTTTAAACGAAGTGTTGGAGTGGCTTGATCCAAGGCCCGGCTCAACGGTCGTCGACGGCACTCTGGGAGCCGCGGGGCATGCCGGGGCGATTTTAGAACGGCTGGGCGCGCAGGGAAAACTGATCGGTTTTGACAAAGACCCTCTCGCATTGGAAGAGGCCCAAAAAATCTTAACGCGTTTTGGAGAAAAGGTCATGTTGATACAGGACGATTTTCGGAATCTGACGGTTCAATTGAGACAGCGGCAGATCCATGGTGTGGATGGGCTGCTTTTGGATCTCGGGGTGTCCTCGATGCAGTTGGACCATCCCGGCAGGGGGTTTAGTTTTCAAACCGAAGGGCCGCTGGACATGCGGATGAATCCGGCTCAGCCGCTCACCGCCAGAGAGATTATTAATACGTATCCCAAAAATCGCCTTCAGGAAATATTGTGGAATTACGGCGAAGAGCGTTTTGCCAGAAGGATCGCCGAACGGATTGTGGATACGCGTTCGAAGCGGCGCATTGAAACGACGGTGGAACTCGAATCGATTATTTATCAAGCGGTGCCCGCCTTTTACCGGCATGGCCGGATCCATCCGGCGACAAGAAGCTTCCAGGCCTTGAGGATCGCCGTCAACGATGAGGTGAAGGTATTGCAGGAGCTGTTGGCCCAGGCCGTGGCATTGCTGAACAGCCATGGGCGCATGGTTGTTATTTCATTTCATTCTCTCGAAGATCGTGAAATCAAAACGGCGTTTAAGCGGTTTAGCGAGGAAAAAAAAGGACGTATTTTGACCAAGAAACCCGTGACGCCCGGTCTACGGGAAATCGACGAAAACCCCAGATCTCGAAGCGCCAAATTGCGCGCTTTTGAGAAGCTTTAAGGAGCCAACGACAGTGGCCAAATTTATCTCGGTCATGATTTGCACGACGCTCGCCGGGCTTTTGTGTGTTTATGGAGAGGTGGAGGTCGTGAAAATCGGCTACGAGATTCGTAAACAGCAAGACGTCAAGATGCAGGCGCTTGACCGTGCCCGCGCCTTAAAGTACAATATTGCCAGTCTCAAGGCGCCGCAAAATCTGGAGAGACGATTGTTGGCGCAGCGCATCGTTCTCGAGTCTCCCAAATCGTGGCAGACGCTGGTGTTGTCCAACGGGACAGAAGCGAAGAAGCCTGGATTTTTGGGGGCCTCGTCGAATCGCCCGCCATTCTTTACCCGTTTTTTTGTAGGAACGGCTCAAGCCGAGGCTAAAGAGTCAGCTAACCGATAGTCATTAGTCGTTCAAGAAAATTTTGGTCCAGACGAAACTTCCTAAAACGCGTTTGTTCGTCGTTTTTTCTCTATTTCTCTTGGCGCTCTTTTGTCTTCTCGCGCGCCTGGTATTCTTACAAATCTTCAACGCCTCCTCACTTTCCCTTAAGCAACAAAATCAGTCCCGCGCAATCATCGAAATGCAGCCTGCCCGCGGCCGCATTTTGGAAAGAAACGGCCGCGAACTTGCGCTGGATGTCCGGCTCGATTCCTTGTACGCGGTTTCAAGAGAGATTAAAGATAAAGAAAAGGTGGCGGACAAACTCACTCGAATCCTGGCCACGAACCGCGCCGAGATTCTGGAGCGTTTGAATCGTGATAAGCTTTTTGTGTGGATCGCCCGAAAGCTTTCCGTGGCCAAGTCCCAAGCCGTCCAGCGGCTAAAAGAAGAAGGGCTCGGGTTTGTCAAAGAATCTTTGAGAATGTATCCGAAAGGTGAGACCGCGTCTCATTTAGTCGGTTTCACGGACGTCGATAATGACGGGCTTGAGGGCGTTGAGCTTCATTATAATAGTTTCTTGAAAGGGGTCCCGGGCTGGCGCCTAGCGCAACGGGACGCCAAACAGCGCGAGCTCATCTCCAAAGAGATCGAAATGGTCCCGCCGGTGGACGGCTACAACGTCCACTTGACCATTGACGAAGTCATTCAATCCCTCACCGAAAAGGAATTAGCCGACACCTGTAAAAAATTCAACGCGGTCGGCGGATCGGCGATCGTGATGGATCCGAAAACCGGCGACATCCTCGCGATGGCCAACTACCCGCTGTATGATTTGAACCGCTCCAAGCACTCCGCGCCCGAGTCACGCCGGAACCGCGCGATCACGGACCTTTTTGAGCCGGGGTCGGTTTTTAAAGTGATCACACTATCGGCGATTTTGGAGAACAAGACGTTCAGTCTGGATGAGAAATTCAATTGTGAAAACGGTTCCTGGGCCGTCGCCGGCAAAGTGCTGCATGATCATAAAGGGCACGGCGTCATGACCTACCGGGAGATCATCGAAAAATCCAGCAATATCGGTACCGTCAAAGGTGCGATGCGCCTCGGCGGAAACAAACTTTATAAGACGATCCGGGCTTTTGGTTTTGGCGAGAGGTCCGGCATTGGGTTGGCAGGCGAAGTCAACGGCCTTGTGCCAAATCCCAGATCATGGTCTCGGAGCTCCATTATTAATATTCCCATCGGGCAGGGAGTAGCCGTGACACCGCTTCAGCTGGCGGCCGCGGCCGCGGCGATCGCAAACGACGGGATCCTGATGAAACCCAGGATCATCACCCGGATTGACGACCAGGAAGGGAAAGTGATCAAGAGTTTTCAGCCGGAGGCGGTTCGACAGGTTATTTCAAAGGCCGCCTCGCTGCAGGTTCGTTCGGTCCTGGAAGGGGTGGTCAGCCGCGGGACGGGTAAAAAGGCCGTTGTCCCCGGATTTAAGGCCGCCGGAAAAACCGGCACCGCGCAAAAGGTGCTACCCAATGGAACTTATTCGCACGATCAGTTTTTCGCCTCATTCATCGGTTTTGTTCCTTATGACGAACCGAAGGTCGTCGTCGTCGTCAACATTGACCAGCCGCATCCCGTTTATTATGGAGGAGAAGTGGCGGCGCCGGCATTCTCGCGGATCGCCAGCGGCATTTTGGCTTATTGGCGCATCTCGCAAAATGTCGTCCCTCCGGAAGTGATGAAGACAGGCGTCAAAAAGTCACTGGATCGATCGATAGAAACGAAGTCGCAGATAGGCGTCGTGGGACAATGATTTCGTTGAAACAATTGGTGCTCGAGGCCTGCCCAGAATTTTCGGACTTTTCCCCGCTTCCGGATAAAATCATCCAAGGCATCGAATGTGATTCCAGGAAAATAGAAAAGGATTTTCTTTTTGTCGCGATCCGCGGCGACCGACAAGATGGAAACGAGTTCATTCAAGAAGCTCTTTCCCGCGGTGCCGCGGCGGTTGTCACGGATGATCCCAAGGAACCATCTCGAGGCGCGCCGTTTATTCTGGTGCCGGAGTGCCGGTCAGCCATCGCGAATCTCGCCTCCGCGTTTTATGGGAACCCCTCCCGGACGATGCGGCTCATCGGCGTGACGGGGACGAACGGCAAGACCACTTCCACGTATCTGATAGAACATTTTCTTAAAGAACAAAATAAGAACGTGGGCGTCATTGGAACCGTGAATTATCGTTTTGGCGGGAAAGAAATATCCGCGAAGGAAACGACGCCCGGCCCGCTTCGCATCCAACAATTATTGGCCCAAATGCGGGACGCCCGTTGTGAGGTTGTGGCAATGGAGGTCTCTTCGCATGCGTTGGATCAAAACCGGGTAGGCGGGATTGATTTCGAGGCGGCACTTTTCACCAACCTGACTCAAGATCATCTGGATTATCACAAAACGCTTGAAGCCTATTTTGAATGCAAATCGCGTCTTTTTTCTGCGTTGTCGCCGGAGAAGCTCGCGATTCTTAACGCCGATGATGCCTGGATCGAACCATTGAAAAAGAAGCTCTCATCGCGTCTGATGACTTACGGAATCAAAAATCCTTCCGAAGTCAAAGCGGCCGGCATTGAGAAAAAAGGGCCCCGCACTTCTTTTAGCGTGGAATATAAAGGAAAGAAATTTCCAGCGGAATCTCCACTTATCGGGCTTCATAACGTCTATAATACTCTAGGAGCGCTGGCCGTGATGGCCGGCCTTGGTTTTGACATGGAAACGGCCGTCCGGCAACTGGGCGGCTTTCCGGGCGTGCCCGGGCGTCTGGAGGCCGTCGATTGCGGTCAGAATTTTCTCGTGTTTGTTGATTTTGCGCATACGCCGGATGGGCTGGAGAATGTGCTCTCGACACTCAAGCCCTACCAACGGAATCAGTTGACCGTTGTTTTTGGCTGCGGCGGCGACCGCGATTCGGGAAAGAGGCCAACCATGGCCGTGATCGCGAGCCGTTACTGCGACTTTGTCTACGTCACTTCCGATAATCCGCGTTCCGAGGACCCAAAGAAGATCGCGGAAGATGTCCGCCGGGGATTTCCGGACCATTTTAAAAATTATAGGGTCATCGTGGATAGAAAAAAAGCGATTCGTCAAGCGCTGCTGTCGGCCCGTCAGGGAGATATCGTTCTTTTGGCGGGCAAGGGCCACGAGACCACACAGGTCTTGGCGGATCAAACGATCCCGTTTAGCGACCGGAAAGAAGCGGAGCGTGTGTTGAATGGATATTAGCGTTCGGGAGATTTTAACGGCGACTCAAGGCAAATGGATCGGCGCCGCGGCAGCCGCCTCCCGGGTGGTCGGCGTTTCTACCGATACCAGGACGATCGAGAAAGGGGATGTGTTTTTTGCGCTCGAAGGACAGCGCTTTGACGGGCATGATTATCTCCAAGAGGCTGCTCAAAAAGGCGCGAGGTGTTTTGTCGTGTCAAAAACCCCCGATCTTTCAGAATTTAAAGAGCCGTCGGGATTGATTCTGGTCGCAGACACCTTAACGGCGTATGGAGATTTGGCAAAATTTTATCGTCAAAAGTTTAAGATCCCAGCGATCGCGATCACCGGCAGCGCGGGCAAGACCACCGTCAAAGAGCTTGTCGCGCACGTCTTGCAACGCCGTTTCAAGGTCTTGAAGAATCGGGGAACCGAGAACAATCTTGTCGGCGTCCCCAAGACCCTTCTTCGGCTGGAGAAGGAGCATGAGGTGGTGGTATTGGAAATGGGGACCAATCAATCGGGCGAGATTGACCGTTTATCGTCGATGATTGCCCCGCAGTTTGGGATTTTGACGCAGATCGGCCTTGCGCATTTGGAGGGGCTAAAGACCCAAGAGGGTATCAAAAAAGAAAAACTTTCCCTTTTAAATCATGTCGAACGCGGCGGGTTTCTAATCTTAAACGGCCAGGATCCGCTGCTTCGGGATGTTCAAAGCGGCGTGCATCGGATCCGCCGCGTCGGTCTTTCCAAAGAAGGCAGTGACCGGACGGCCGAGCAGATCTGGTGCCATGAAGAAGGATGCTCGTTTTATGTGGAGGGAGAACTGTTTGAAACCTCATTGATCGGCAGGCATAACGTGGTGAATTGCTTGTACGCCATTGAGGCCGCGCTGACTCTTGGAATGCCGCTCGATAGGATCCAGGAGGCTCTCCGGTCGTTCAAGGCGGTACCGGGCCGGATGAATGTGAAAAATATCGACGGAATATTTTTTCTCGATGACTCGTATAATTCGAACCCCCATTCCTTTCGAGCGGCGCTTGAAACGCTCAAAGATTTCAAGATGAGAGGAAGAAAAGGGGTTGTGTGCGGGGACATGCTGGAATTGGGGGCGCAGGCGGAAGAGTTGCACCGCGACATCGGGACAGGGTTGGCCGAGCTCTTGTTTGATTTTGTGATCGCGACAGGACCTTTCTCAAAACATCTTGTGGAGGGGGCGTTGAAACAAGGATTTGACCCCAAAAGGATCACTCACGTGAAAGACAGCGTCGAGGCGGGTAAAGTTTGCCGGGAGATCGCACTGCCGGGAGACCGGATTTTAGTCAAGGGATCGCGCGGTATGCAAATGGAAAAGGTATTCGAGTGCTTTATTACTTCCTCTATCCGTTAAGGGATTTCTTTTTCGGATTTAATGTTTTTCGCTATATCACGTTTCGCGCCGCCCTCGCCAGCATCACGGCGTTTGTGGTGAGCGTTTTGATTGGTCCCGCCGTGATCCGATTTTTAACCCAGCTCAATTTAAAACAAACGATTGAAAGAGAAGGATTCTCCAAGTTGTATGGCGCGCATGAGGGAAAACGAAAAACGCCTACGATGGGAGGGGTGTTGATTTTGGGGGCCGTGGTGGCCTCGAGCATCCTGTGGGGCGATCTCACCAATCGTTATCTCTTGCTGTCTCTCGCGACCGTTTTATGGCTGGGGGCGGTTGGGTTTATCGATGACACGTTGAAACTCCGTAAGAAAAACTCGAAGGGTTTAACGGCCGCCAACAAGTTTTTCGGGCAACTATTGCTTGGGATCGGCATCGGTCTTTTTTTATATTTCGATTCTTCGTCGTGGCACGAGGTGCATGTGCCGTTCGTCAAGCACTGGATCATCGCGATGGGACCTTTATACATTCTGTTCGTCGCGCTCGTGATCGTGGGCGCGTCCAATGCGGTCAATCTGACGGATGGATTGGATGGGTTGGCCATCGGCTGCACCGCGATGATCGCGCTGACCTACGCGTTATTCAGCTACGTGACCGGACATGCCAAGTTTAGCGAATACCTTCAAATTCCGTTTGTCAGCGGGGCCGGAGAACTCACCGTTTTTTGCGCGGCGCTTTTGGGGGCCGCCATGGGATTTTTGTGGTTTAATTCTCATCCGGCGAGCGTGTTTATGGGGGATGTCGGATCCTTAAGCCTGGGAGGGGCCCTGGGAGTGGTGGCCGTTTTTACAAAGAAAGAACTCCTGCTCTTGGTCGTCGGAGGTATTTTTGTCGTGGAGGCGTTGTCGGTCATTTTACAGGTCGGAAGTTATAAATTAAGAAAAAAGAGAATCTTTTTAATGGCCCCGATCCATCATCATTTTCAACTGCGGGGCTTGACAGAAACAAAAGTGGTGATACGGTTTTGGATCGTCTCTATCATTTTGGCGCTGTGGGGCCTGGCCTCGTTGAAACTCCAGTAAGTCCGTGTAAAAATGCGACTCAAAGACAAGAGAATCGCCGTGATCGGCCTTGGCAAAAGCGGTTTTGCTGCCGCCAAATTCCTGATGGCAAAAAAAGCCCGCCCAAGCGTCACGGACGACTCCACAAATCCCAAAGTTTTGAAAAATGCCCGAGCCTTAGAAAAACTGAACATGCCTGTCGAGACGGGCGGGCATACGGCTTCTTTTATTGAAAATGCCGAGCTTGTCGTGACAAGTCCCGGTGTGCCGAGGCGTAGTCTTCCTCTCGTCTTGGCAAAGAAAAAGGGGATCCCGGTTATCAGTGAAGTGGAGTTGGCCTCTTATTTCTGCCAAGGGATCCTCGTCGCGGTCACCGGATCCAACGGCAAGACCACCACGAGTCACCTGATTTCTCAAGCCCTCGCGGCGGCGGGGCGGCCGAGTGTCCTGTGTGGAAACGTCGGGCACGCCTTCCTGGATTTTATCCCCAAAATCAAAAAGAGAACGGTCGTGGTGTTGGAGCTCAGCTCGTTTCAGCTGGAGGACAGCCCGTCCCTCCGGCCAAAGATCGCCGTCGTTTTGAATATCGGCCGCAATCATTTGGACCGTCACGGGACTTTTAAAAAATATATTCGGGCGAAAGAAAGGATTTTTTCGAATCAACGTCAAGGGGATTTCACGGTTTTGAATTATGACGATCCGCTGGTGAGGAGAATGGCTAAAAAGACTCCAGCCCAAGTTATTTTTTTCAGCAAAAAACCGTTGGCAAAAGGCGTTTATTTAAAAAACGGACAAATGATCGCGGACATCCGGAGCCGAAAGAAGCTTCTGATAGATTCCACCCGTTTTCGTCTTAAAGGCGCTCACAATATTGAGAATATTCTGGCAGCGGTCGCGGTTGCGGCGATCTTGGGTCTCCCTCAGGAAAGACTTGAGAAATCCTTGAACCGTTTTGAGACCTTGGAACATCGGATCGAGCCGCTCGGGGGCTACGCCGGCGTTCAATTTGTAAACGATTCAAAGTCGACCACGGTGGAGAGTACGAAAGCCGCGATCTTGTCACTCTCGACTCCGATCATTCTGATCGCCGGGGGCAAAGATAAGGGAGTTGATTTTGGCGGACTCGAGCCGCTGCTGAAAAAGCATGTCAAACAAGTCATTCTTTATGGGGAGGCCAGGAAGAAGATCGCCGGGGCATGGAAATGGTATCGTTCTGCTCGCATCACCGAGCGTTTTGAAGAGGCGGTACGGCTTGCATACAAATCAGCGGACCCGGGGGGTACGG
>Ga0209726_10002394_pt1 | contig 27855 bp, 18 predicted proteins | sample Subgrocontami54m_FD_187453 | JGI IMG/M metagenome (GOLD analysis project Ga0209726, IMG submission 187453) | Subsurface groundwater microbial communities from S. Glens Falls, New York, USA - GMW46 contaminated, 5.4 m (SPAdes) (version 3) | ecosystem: Environmental > Aquatic > Deep subsurface >... | reverse complement strand
GGCGGGCCCGCCGAGCCGTCTGACCTCCGGCTCTTTCAGGAGCTGAAGCAACCGGTGAAAAGCGGTTTGAAAGGTGTTCGGATCATCTGCGCGGATCACCCCCCGGCTGGCCGAGAGGAAGGTCGGTTTGATGACGCAGGGATAGAGGATTCTGCGGGCAATCTCCTCCGCCGGTTCGTCGGTCGAAAAAACCTGGAACGAAGGGGTGGGGACCGAAGCGGAGGTGAGAATCTCCCGGAGGCGCTGCTTGTCTTTCGCGGCGGCGGTAGCGGTGACGGGATTATGGGCGAGGGAAAGGGCCTCGGAGATCATCGCCGCCAGAACGGTCGCCTCCTCGTCGGTCGAGACCACAGCGTCGATCGGGTATTGCCGGGCGAACGCGACCGCCTTTTCCGTCGAGCCGTTCAAATCGATAAAATCGAGGGTGAGGCTCTTTCCAGGGACGACCTGTTCCAACGTCTGCCGCTCATTGGAGGCAACGACGACATCGGCCCCCAGCCGCTCGGCCGCGTTGAGAAAATCGGCGGTCCGGTAGGAGGTGCTTGGAATGAGGAGGAGAAGGCGAGGCATTGGGCATCAATAATAAGGGATGGCTATAAACAGCGGCTATTTCCCAGGGGTGAAGTAGGGGTTGTTCCCGCCGGCGTGGTCGGTTACATCCAACACCTCTTTGATTTCTGGAATCGCCTTTTTGATGGCGACCACCACCCCTTGCTTCAGCGTTACATCGGCCATGCCGCAGCCCTGGCAGCCGCCGCCGAGTTGGATGTACGCCACCTGATCTTTCACGTCCACCAGGGTGATAAACCCGCCGTGGCCCGCGACGGCCGGGTTTATTTCGGTGTCGAGGACCTTCTGGACCGCCTTCGCCTCCGGCGTGTCCAGATTTGCAGGGGTGGCGGGGGCGGTACCGTTACCGGCAGTGGGGGCGCCCGGCTTCGAGGTGACGACCTTTGGATTATCGACCTTAAAGCCGCTCTGCTGGAGGCTGTTGATGAAGTCGATTCTTACATCTTGCAGAAAGGTGGTATGTTTTGCTTCCATGGAGATCTTGATGCCGTCCACCTCGACCGTGGTGTCGGCCGGTTCTTTTTTGCCCGCCTCCACAAAGGCCAAAGAATATTCGACGTTCGGGATCATTCCCTTTACGATCAGCCGCAGCCCTTCGATCTTCTTTTCATGTTGTTCTTCCTGGTCAAGCATCAGGGCGTTGATTCTTTTTTTTGCGATGTCGGTGATCTGAATCATTTCTGATCAATCTCCTTGTTTGGACGGAACCGGTTATCGAAGCAGATATATTAGCCCGAGGATAGCATACTCGGCCGAAATTGAATAGACCAAATAATGGCTTCGGCCCTTTGATTTTAAACCTATTCGAAAGAGGCAGGCAAGACCCCTCTCGGTCCACCCTGGAAACGCAGGTGTGTTATAATCAGCCGTCTTTATCCATCTTTAATCATTTAATCGCGCCATAAATCTTTCAATATCAGAGACTTATTAGGCATTGCCGAATCCGGCCATTCCCTCTTGTCGTAACTGGTTGCGGCTGGTTGCGGATTTCCCCTCCGATTTCGCCGTTTCCAAAGGTTCGTCCAGCCGGTCGACCGCCTGTTTATTGCTCCCCGGTACAAGGTGGCCGTAAATGTCAACGGTCACTTGAATTGAGCTGTGGCCCATCTGATCCCGGACATAAGCCAGGCTTTCCCTGTTCTCAATCAGCCGAGTGCAAAAAGTATGTCGAAGATCATGTATCCTGATCCGGCGCAACCCGGCTTCTTTCAGGATCATATAAAAGACCTTCCTAAAATAATCGGCATCAAGAATCGTCCCTTTCGGTGAAGGGAGAACCCATTCCGTCGCGGCTTTGCCCTTGGCAATCGCTTCCACTTCCATCTTGGAAAGATGCTCCTTAAGAACTTCGGCCAGCTTGAGGGACATATCAATCCGGCGGGTCTTGCCGTTCTTTGGCGTGGTGATTCTCCGGCCGGTATAGTTTCGCTTCACTTCGATGAATCGGCCCCTGAAATCCAGATCTCCGGGTTGAAGTGCTGCCGCCTCTCCGATTCTGCAACCGGTCCGGAGAAGGAAAAAGACAAGCGCATGGATTCTGCCGGTCGGATCAAACGCCTTCGTTTTTTTCAGGAGGATCGCCTCCTCTTCCTTTGTGAGGGGATTGATGTCTTCATGCCGCCCCTTCATCTTCATGAAACGGCCAGGCCGAAGGGCGGGGTTGTGTCTTACGATCCCATCCTCATTAGCGGAGGAAAATATAGCCGATAGGCAGCAGATGATGATCCGAACCGAATTGGACGACATGCTGGCGGCTAATTTTTTCAACCCGAAGGCTTTGACGATCTTCCGGTCGATCTCCTCAAACGTCATTCCACCGAGAGTGGGAAGGATATGGTTCTTCAAGCTTCCACGGTAAGAGCGCATCGTTGAATGCTTTAACCCTTTCGCTTCGCATTCCTTCAACCATCCTTCTGAATATTCATTGATGGTCGGCCCCTTCGACTTCGGGTCGGGAACTATTCTGCTTGGATCATCTAAGACCACTTGATGAACGGAAAGAGACATTCCGTTTTTTTCTGCTGCCTCTAAAATCGCCAGCTTCTTCGTAATCCCGGAGGCAATCTCCTCCGCCTTCCTTTTCCCCTGTGGAATGTATCGGGCCTTCCGTTGATTCTTATGGTCAACGTAGATCCACCATCGACCACTTCCCGGTGGTCTCTCTTTCACTTTGACAGCCATACGGCTACCTCCTTTTTTGGGGTTTTGATTCAGGTTCCTTGACCAGCTCACTGACTGTAACCCCGAGGGCTTCAGCCAGCCGCTTGAGCGTGCTCAATGATGGGTCTGCGTGCCCATTCTCAACGTTGGAAAGAAAGGTCTGGCTCATTTGCGCTGCTCTCGCCAGTCCCCTTTGTGAAAACCCTTTTTTGATTCGGATCTCTTTTAATCGCATGATGCTCGATAAAGTATCACATTGGATTGGTTTCGTCAAGAACTTTTTAATGGCTTTATTGGGTGTTCATTGGAATTAGATATGCCGGGTTGGAGGAATTTAGGCGTGGAGGAATTTCGATAAAACGTCTTCAATGACTTGCTCAACGCCATCGGAAGGTCGTGAGCGAAAGGATTGCATCCACCTGTCAAACTCCTCCGCGTTAACCAGGATCTTTCCACCGTCGACCTGATAGTAGGGGAGGGGATTTGCTTTGTCATGAAGGCGACTTCGCAACCATCGGATCGAACAGCAAGAATAAGATGCCAGGGCTTTTAAGTCCAAATAGCCCACGGTCTGAAATGGAATCTCATTTGATGCCCGGCCTTGCATTCCTTAACGCCCCATTAAGATGACTCAGAGATGCGTCTTTCCATATCCGCGCCTGATATTTTTTTGTTGGCCTTGGTTGGGGTTCATCATTCCTGTCCGATGATCCGGGTTAATCCGCCGAATTGTTTCTTGAGAAGGTGAATCCTTTGGACCACCTCCGGCGAAAGGTTCTTCATCAACTCGATCTCTTCGGGCAGATAGCAGACCAATCCCTCGGACTTTAAGTGTGCCCGGACCGCCTCATTTGAAACCAGCCAGACATCTTCACCCAGGACGGCTGATCGAATCCTGACGGCGATATTCCGAGCCTTGAAGTCGGCAACCGGATCAACCTTCTCGGCCGCCGAGGGATCGGGGATCGTCCGGAGGATGCCCCGGTCGATCAGTGGCCGAGCCTTCTCCGGGTCCACGTCGATCCGGTCGCCGGGATGGAAAACCCGCCCCCTTTGGGATTTCAACCGGATAGGCCGAACCACCTCAAAAATCACAGGTCCTCCTCCTCGATCACTTCCTCAGTCTCCCCGGTAGGGTGTTGAAAATGGTCCCGCCGCAAGAAAGAGGGGTAAGGATTCTCCGCGTCTGGTGCAGGTTTAGTGAATGGCAATGCTTGCGGGCCTTGACCAGAGCGGGCCGCAAGCATTTGTTCTTCTGAGCCATGCGAATTTAGCGGTGATTCTTTGCCTGCGGTGTTTGCGGCGGTATCTTCTTTCTCAGCCCCAGGGGGGGATCCGCAACCAACCAAAATGGCGGGTTTACCCTTTCCGTGAGATCGTTTAATAGTCCAGGACTTCCCATCTTGCGCTTCGATAATCTCCCGCGCTCGATCACGGGAGAAGCCACATTTTTGAATGAAAGGAATGGCCTCCTCGGTCTTTTCTACAGGGGTTCCGGCTTTCCCTCGCTCGCCGATCAAACTCTGAAGCGCCTTGATCGCTTCCTGCTCCTTCCCGGCGGCCTCCTCCGCTTCGTTTTTTATGGCATCTTCCCCGGACTGGATGACACCGGCAGTGACATCCCGAACCGTCCAAGGGTCCGCATGGTGATTGACTTCAAGGATAAAGGGGTCCGGCTCTTCGCCGGTCCGAAACTTGGTCGGTATAAAGGCAAGCCGGTACTTTTCCCGTTTCTTCCTCCGAGAAGCCCTTTGAGCCCATGCCCCGGCACCGGCCGGAGGCAGTTCTTCCCACCATGCTTTTGTCCCGCTTGGTTTCAGGTCGGTCGCGTCTCTGATCTCGTAAACGATATCCGCCCTGTCTTCTATCACACCAGACCCCCGCGAGTGCTCGGCGCTCTTGATGGTGTTTCCGAGAATGAGAACCGCCGGGCCGTCCTGGGCACGGGCTACATCCAATAATTTCGAAATGGCTTTGCTCGGCTTAGATGAGTCCTGCTCTCCGCAGCCCTCCGCCGTTGCATCGAATGAATCGACGACGACAAGATCATACTCCCCGATGGGAAAGGCTGCCCAAGCCGCCGTATCCGTCAATGGTGGGACCTGATCGCGGGCCATGATCTTCATGGTTTGCAGACCATCGGCTCCCCATGCTTTTAATCGTCTCCGAATCTCCCGCCGGGGGTTGTCCCTGTCCAGGAGGAGGACTTTCTTCCCCCCTCTTGCAAGTCGGACACAAATCTCGTGGACAACATTTGTCTTCCCTAAACCCCGTGGGGAGAAGATCTCTGTCACCGCGCCTTTCATCAAGAGCCGGTCTTCAAGACAGGTGGGCTGCGCTTCGTCGGCGGAAATGAAAACAGCGGCGGGAACAGCGGCGTTCCACGGTATCACCGCATTAGGGTCGGGACCGGCCTGTTGCCCCTCAGTCGAATATCGACTAACTGATCGCGCAATACTCCGGACCTCGGCTTCTGTGAGAGGAGGGGAGCACTGTGCGGTGTTCTCGATGAGCAGCGCCGCCTCGATCGCCTCCGGGGAGAACCCCTTTTGCCTCATCGATCCGGCAAGCGAAGTCAAGATGACATTTCTTTGCCCTTCGGGGATCGGCTCTCCAGCGGTTCCGTTTCGCCGTTTCGCTGACTCTTGCTTTGGGTGAGATTGCGCCGGCGGAAACGCCTCTAAAATTTGTTGTGCCGAATAAGGTGGAATCTCTTGCTCGGAGTGAATCGTTACCAGGGACGGCTCACTCTTTCGGTGAAAGAACCCCGGCACGCGCAACACGCGCGGCAGATCGTGGACGCTTGGATCGGAGGCGAACCGCGCGGCGATGGTCTTCTGCACCGCCCCGAACTGGTCGAGGGGCAGCCCTGTGACGAGCCACCAGGCTTGATACTTCCCTGGGGAAGTATCAACGATCAGATGCGGCCGCAGGTGAAAGCTTAAGACCATCTCTAGGGGTGCGCCGTCAAGGTCGGCGACGACCGCGCGGACGCGGACAACGTTCTCCTTTTTTCGTCCCCTTGAGTCGGTTTCGTTGATAGTGACAAAGATCCCGGCGCCTTTGCTGTTAAGTTCTGTAAGCTCCCTTGTTTTCTCGGCGAGCGGCCCATGCAGAACCCTCGCTAGATCCTCCCGGCCTGTCTTCGAGTCGTCGAAGGTTTGGAAGGTAAAGAATTCCGCGCATGGATCTAGGCGGTTCAAGAACCGCTGCGCCAGAGGGGGTACAGGCGTTCCAGCCGAGGCGCTCATTTGCTGGCCTCATAGCTATGTCGAAGTGTCAGAGTTATCATTTTCATCCGCTCATCCTTTCTCCGCTTTGCTTTGCCCAAAAAAAAGGCCCCTTGAAAGTCCGATTGCTCGGTCTTTTCAAGGGGCCGTTGTGGGGGTGCCCTTAATTTATTTAGTTGAAGCTTTAAATTAAAATAATACTACGTGAATCGATAGTCAGAGTCAAGGTTCATATCTGCAAAGAATCTTCTTTACCTTCAATCCTTGCCCAGATCCGTCTTATCCGCACCTCATATGGTTCTTCTTCCTCCGTTCGTTTCTTGCTCTTGTCCGGAAGACCGTGGAGGGCCAATGCAGTCTCAATGAATTTATGCCGTGTCGGCCAATCAGGGACTTCGACAATTCCGTTTTTAGTAGTTCCCCTATTCTCTGCCTTTTCTTTATCTTTGGTCATCGCTGGCAATATTGGTACGGAGGTGGTACGGGTGGCCGATAAGCCCTGACCGATCAATTCCAGAAGCCGTGAAAGCTCAAGATCATTCTCCTGTAGTAGTACCGTGAGAGCCTCTTTCACTACAGGACTTTTCATCTCCTTCGAGGCCAAGGCGCGGGCATTTGCTCTGCTTCCGACGTTGTATCCAGCATCGATGAGTGCTTGCGTTTGCGATTTTCCAGAGACGACTCCCGAGATCAACATCTGTTGTTTTACTGATAACCGATTGACTATGGTTTCAATCCGCTGCTCTTTCAGCTTATATCGATAACTATTTGAGCACGGAAGCGAATGGAAGCGGCTGCGCCTACGGTCGGAGATGAAATCAGCACCGCAATTTATGCAATTGTGAGTAAAGGCCATACTTTTAGACTACCGAAACGCATACCGATGCGCAAGGACTTTCTGAGAAGGGTCACATGCCAAAGACAAGGTCATTTTATAATCGAATCAGCAGTAGATTCTCAATCAAACCCTAAATCCAGACTCCCTCAAGACATCGCCAAGCTTTCTCCATTCAGCTTTATCGTATTTTGGATCTACTGTCGCCTTGGTCCAAAGGCAATGATAAAGTTCATTGACCTTTTTATCAGATGTACCACTGAAAGCTGCGCTATCGATTTCCTTGAACAATTTATCATGGAGTCGATCATCAAATTTAGGGTCATCTATTCTGGTGAATAATACTTCAAGAAGAGAATGCTGGATGGTAAATACACAAGAATCATAATCCGTGAAGATAAGAATGATTTGAGTCGCCGCATTATCGGTTTTCCTGGAGATGTAAACATCTCTGATTCTTTTTCCAACTATTTTAGCGGCATAACTTGGTTTATCTTGATTGATTTTAGATTCGGTAGCAGTCAGTTCATGATCCTCACCCGATAGATCTTCATCCTCTTCCTGGTCCGACAACAGATCTTCATCCGCACCAATAGACCAAATACGGTTATAAAGCTCGTCCTCAACCGCATCCAACATAGGAGCGCCGGCAGAGGGAGAACCATCATCAAAATAACCGTCGGATAAAAGCCATAATAACGACTGTTCATCCTGAGGTAGAGCCTCGACGACACTTCGGCAGAGGCCCCGGATAGTTTCCTCATAAGCGTAAAAAAGGGGGGATTCTTCTCCCTGTATTTGAGCTTTCCATTCCTCCCACACATTTTTCAAGCTGGAGTCGTCGCCGCTTTGACGGCAATCTGGAGAGAGTGCTTTGATGCGGCTAATCACCTCGGCTGTGTACCGCTGGTACTTGCTGTTAATGATGTTGGCTACTTCCTCCCGTTTCATGATGTCCCTCTTTTATAAGGTATTCCCCCAGAGCACAACTAAACATTGTGAATATATTGAAAACAGATCGTTCTCATTTCTAATCGCACGAGCTCTCCAGTTGTTTGAGACATATTATGCTGCTCACATCTAAATCGTCAAGAGAAACGAGGATAATTCACGATCCGTCACTCCTCCGAGATGAGAAAGGGCGGACAATGTCGGTCTTGCGATCCTTTTCCCTTTTGAGTATACTCGGCAACGAAGATAGCTTTAAGTGGATACAGCGATAGCATTTCTGGGTTCTGAACTCCATAATCCGTCGGTATCCGACTAAAAAGCTATCAAATGTTTTGATGTAAGACCCAGTTCAGTATGGGGCATAGATGAGGCTTATTAAAAATGCAGGCAACGACCGCGTCGTCGATGAACTCCGCAAATGTATTGCACCGCATTCCAGCTTGGATGTAGCCTCACCTGCGTTGTCGTTTTTCGCTTTTGCTGATGTGTGCGAGGTTCTAGCACAGCTCGATCACTGTCGATTAATACTGCCCATCACTGAAGGGAATAACCTCGGCCTATTCGGCTCGGAAATGGACCGCCCTTTCCGCAATCGCCTCCAAGGTCGCTGGCTCGCCCGCTTGTGTGCCGAGTGGATCAAGAACAAGACTGAACTCCGGGGAGCAACCGGAGTGCTTCCCCAGTCCACTTTGATCATGGGTCACATGGACGCTGCCTTGCGCCGGGTCATTACCGGAAACTGTCCCTTCACCACGGATGGCCTTGGCCTCATGCCGGGTAATCAGTTCGGTCTGATTCAGTGCTCCGAGAACCCAGACGAGTGGAACATGCTCGGTGCTTGGTTCACCGCCCTTTGGAATAGTCTCCCCGCTTCGCCAGAGGCAAAGAAGGCCCTAATTGTACAACTTGAAGGTATCTTCGAGCACAAGGCTCCATCATCCATTTATTACCTGATTCTCTTCCATTTATTCAGGGACCGTGGTGACGATCTTGACGAAGAGCGCATCGTCAACTCGGCGACCGGCATCCGCAACACGGTGGTCTGGAAGAAACTGTACAGATTCCAGCGCGACGGCGTTGTCGGCGCGATCGACAAGCTGGAGCGGTTCGGCGGCTGCATCATCGCCGACAGCGTTGGACTGGGGAAGACGTTCGAGGCGCTTGCGATCATCAAGTACCACGAGCTACGTAACGACCGTGTGCTCGTGTTGGTGCCCAAACGCCTGCGCGACAACTGGACGCTCTACAAGGCGAACGACCGCCGCAACTTCCTGGCGCCAGACCGCTTCAACTACGACGTTCTGAATCACACTGACCTCTCGCGCGACGGCGGGTTATCCGGCGACATTGACCTCGCGCACGTCAACTGGGGCAACTACGACCTCGTCGTGATCGACGAGTCACACAATTTCCGCAATAAGAAAACACCACGAGTCGGCAGCGAGACGCGCTACGACCGCCTGATGCGCAAGATCATCCGTGAAGGCGTCAAGACCCGCGTGCTGATGCTCTCGGCCACGCCCGTCAACAACCGCTTGGCCGATCTGCGCAACCAGATCGCCTTCGTCACCGAAGGCGACGACACGGCACTGCTCGATCACGGCATCGGCAGCATCGACAGCACCACGCGCCTCGCGCAGAAGCAGTTCAACCGCTGGCTCGATCTCGATGACGCGGAACGGACGCCCTCGCGCCTGATCGAGATGCTCGGCTTCGACTACTTCACTCTGCTCGACCTGCTCACCATCGCTCGCTCGCGCAAGCACATCGAGAAGTACTACGGCACCGCCGAGACGGGCCGCTTTCCAGACCGGCTGAAACCGATCAACATCAAGGCGGACGTGGACGTGGCCGGCGAATTCCGCTCGATCCGGGAGATCAACAACGAGATTCGCCGTCTGAACCTCGCCTCCTACGCGCCGCTCCGGTACGTGCTGCCGCACAAGCAGGAGGCTTACGACAAGAAGTACAGCACCGAGATTCGTGGCGGCGAGGGCTTCTTCCGCCAAGCCGACCGCGAGGAAAGCCTGATCCACTTGCTGCGCGTGAACGTGCTCAAGCGCATGGAGAGTGCGGTCACGTCGTTCGCCCTCACGGTGCAGCGGCAACTGCGCGACGTGGAAGCAACGTTGGCCCGCATCGAGAGCCACGTCGAGGAACTGGAGGAGATCGACATCGAGGACGTGGATATTGAAGACCCCGCCTTCGAGAGCCTGCTCGTCGGCCGCAAGGTGAAGGTGCTGCTGAAGGACGTGGACCTCATCCGCTGGAAACAGGAGCTGATCGAGGATCGCAACCGCTTGGCGACGCTACATGCGGCGGCGGCCCAGGTGGATGCCTCCCGCGACGCCAAGCTCGCTGCCCTGCGTGAGATGATCGAACACAAGTGCCGTAACCCGATCAACCCCGGCAACCGCAAGGTGATCGTCTTCACCGCCTTCGCGGACACCGCCTGTTATCTCTACGACCAGCTCGCCCCGTGGGCGAAGACAAGCCTTGGCATCGACACGGCGCTTGTCACGGGCACGGGCCGCAATCAGACCACGCTGCACGGGCTGCGCAAAGACCTGGCATCGATTCTCACCACGTTCGCCCCCCGGTCCAAGGAGCGGCCCGAGGAACTCGCCGGCGAGGGCGAACTTGACATGCTCATCGCCACGGACTGCATCTCCGAGGGGCAGAACCTCCAGGACTGCGACTGGCTGATCAACTACGACATCCACTGGAACCCCGTGCGCATCATTCAGCGTTTCGGCCGCATTGATCGCATCGGCTCGCCCAACGAGCGCATCCAACTCGTCAATTTCTGGCCCAACATGGAGCTGGAGGAATACATCAACCTGGAACAGCGAGTTAGCGGCCGCATGGTGCTGCTTGACATCTCCGCGACCGGCGAGGAGAATTTAATCGAGCAGCAATCCGGCAACCAAATGAACGATCTGGAGTACCGCCGCAAGCAACTCTTGAAGCTCCAGGACGCAGTGATTGACCTGGAGGACCTCTCTACCGGCATCTCCATTGCAGACCTTACGCTTACCGACTTTCGCATCGATCTGGCACAACACCTCAAGGCACATCCAGGCGTGCTGGAGAGTCTGCCACTTGGCACCTGCGCGGTCACCACTTCCAGCGAGGCGGAGATCGCACCGGGTATCATCTTCTGCCTGCGTGCCGAGGGCGAGGCCGCCAAGCGCAGTTCCGAGGCCGGCTATCCGCTCGGTGCCCATTATCTCGTGCACGTGGGCGACGGCGGTACGGTGCTGCTCCCATACACCCAAGCCAAGCAGATTCTTGACCGGCTCAAGCGCCTCTGCCTCGGGCGCGACTTGCCCGATGCCGGTGCGTGCGCCCGTTTCGACAAGGTGACTAAGCAGGGCGAGGACATGCGCGCTGCGCAGCGTCTGCTCGCCGCCGCCGTGGCCTCGGTGGTCGGCAAGAACGAAGAGCGCGCCGTGGCGAGCTTGTTTGTCCCCGGCGGCACGCACGCCATGAAAGGGGAGTTTGCGGGCATCAACGACTTCGAGGTGGTGGCCTGGCTCGCGGTGCTTTCTGAAGCCGACGAAAGGGGTCTTGAACTATGAGTTTTAGAACTGCGGAGCCAGCCCTCAAAGATGTGTTGGACGCTATCGCAAGAGGGGATACGCAGTTGCCGGATTTCCAGCGCGGCTGGGTCTGGGACGATATGCACATCAAATCGCTGATCGCTAGCCTGTCACTTTCGTACCCGATCGGGGCGGTCATGTTTCTTGAGGCAGGCGGTGTTCCCTTTAAGCCTCGACTATTCGAAGGAGTTTCGCTGCAACCCGCTCCAAAGCCGAAGACGCTTGTTCTTGATGGACAGCAACGGCTCACCTCAATGTATCTCGCGCTTCGCAGCGGCTTGCCTGTCAAGACCAGAACCGAGAAAGGCGCGGAGATACGCCGTATCTACTTCCTGGACATGACCAAGTGTCTCGATCCTACTGAGGATCGCGAAGAGGCCGTGATATCGGTTCCCGACACGCTTCAGGTGACTTCCGACTTTGGGCGGAAGGTGGACCTTGATCTCGGTACGCCCGCGCTCCAATATGGGCAGCGCCTATTCCCGATTGCATTGATGTTCGATACCCAAGGCTTCATGCAGTGGAAGATGGGGTACGCAACCCACTATGGAAACGCCGCGGACGCCGTGATGTTCCTCATGCGCTTCGAGCAAGAGATCTGGTTACGTTTTCAACAGTTTAAGGTGCCAGCCATTGAACTTACTCAGGACACACCGCGCGAAGCGGTCTGCCAAGTGTTTGAGAAGGTCAACACGGGCGGTGTCACGCTAACGGTCTTCGAGCTGATGACCGCGACCTTCGCGGCGAACGAGTTCAATCTGAGAGAGGACTGGGACGCTCGCCAGGAACGGCTCACTGCCAAACATGACGTACTCACAGCGATCGATGGAACCAGCTTTCTCACGGCGGTTACTCTTCTCGCCAGCTACGAGCGGCATTTGTTCAGCAAGTCGGCCGTATCTTGCAAGAGGGCGGATGTTCTGCGTCTCGAATTGACGGACTTCAAGCAATTGCAAGGCCGCGTAGAGGCAGGGTTCAAGAAGGCCGCCGAACTGCTTGCCGAAGAGAAGATCTTCGACGGCAAAAGTCTCCCCTATGCTACCCAAATGATTCCCCTTGCCAGTATTTGCGCACGATTAACGGACAAAATCAGCCAGCATGGGGTCAAGCAAAAGTTGCTGCGGTGGTACTGGTGCGGCGTTTTCGGTGAACTCTACGGGGGCGCCAATGAAACGCGATTCGGTATGGACCTTCCTGACGTGGTTCAGTGGATAGATGGTGGCAGCGAGCCGCGCTCGATACGGGATGCCAGCTTCGTCCCGACCCGCCTGCTTTCACTACAGTCCCGCCTGGCTGCCGCATACAAGGGCCTTGCCGCGTTGCTGATGAAGCATGGCAGTAAGGACTTCGTTAGCGGTACTCCCATCGACCTCAACACCTACTTCAACAACGCGATCGATATTCACCATATCTTCCCGCGGGTATGGTGCGAGACCAGCAAGCTACCGCGAGAGAAGTGGAACAGCGTCGTCAACAAAGCACCGCTCGCCGCTGGTACCAATCGGTTTATCAGCGGTGATGCTCCCAGCTTGTATCTGGCTCGAATCCAGAAGAACAAACAGGTCAGCTGTGAAAATCTTGACGAGTTTCTAATTTCGCATGCCATCCCCGTCGCTGAACTCCGTGCGGACGACTTTGATAGCTTTATCCGCCGCAGAGCGTCGGCTCTCCTGGGGCTGATTGAAGGTGCTACCGGGAAGACTGTGTCGGGCCGGGAGAGCGAGGAGACCGCCAAGGCGTTTGGAGGCGCACTTACGTGATGCAGTCGCTTGGGATCAATGATCTGATCGCCGCTCTTGACCTGCCCGCCGGCAGTTGCGTGGATCAGCGCGTGCCCAAGAAACTGCTGCTTGAGAACGGCGCGCCGACGGCGGCCGACAAGCGGCACATCAACGAGGGCATCGAGGAGCTGCTCTGGCTGGCGGCGCTCAAGCCCACGACCATCGGTGTGCCCGAGTACCGCGACGACGTGCGGGAATATCTGGAGATCGCCGTGCTGCGTCTCACCCTGCGGGCCACGGCCAAGGTGACGCGGCTGGTGGAGCTGGTGCACCGCGCGGTGCCCTATCCACTGCTGCTGTTGACGGAACAAGGCGAACGGCCCGGACTTTCCGCCGCTCACAAACGCTGGTCGCAGGGCGAGGCGGGCAAGACCGTGCTGGAGGGCAACGTCGTCGTCGCCGAGTGGGACGCGGAGCACGATGGTGAGCGCTGGCCTACCTTCCGTGAGGCGCTGGCGCTCGGCAAGCAGCCACGGACCACGCTCCGTGCACTTTATCAAGGATGGATCGACACCCTGCTGGCTCTTCAAGCCGCCCGCGTGACTGGCACCTTCGCGGTGGCCGCTAACGCCGAACACGCTGCCGCCCGGCGCGACGCTCTGCAAGAATGCGCGAGGTTCGATACCGAGATCGCCCGCCTGCGTGCCGCTGCCGCGAAAGAGAAGCAGATGTCGCGGCGAGTGGAACTGAACCTGGAAATGAAGCGCGTGGAGGCGGCCCAAACCGCCGCTCGCGGCAAACTATGAAGGACGAGGACACGATGAAGAAGCTGACCGATAGTGACCCCGAAACGAAGTCGCCCGACCTTGTCGCCCAGAATCTTGCGCAGCTCAAAGCCCTCTTTCCCGAACTTATCACCGAGGGGAAGGACGGCGTGGCCGTGAATCTGGATGTGCTCAAGCAGCTTGTGGGCGACCAGACCGTAACCGATGCCGAGGAGAAATACGGCCTCAACTGGCATGGCAAACGCCGCGCCCGCCAACTCGCCCTCACCCCCTCCACCGGCACCCTGCGGCCCTGCCCGGAAGACAGCGTGGACTGGGACACCACCCAGAACCTCATGATCGAAGGCGACAACCTCGAAGTCCTCAAGCTCCTCCAGAAATCCTACGCCGGGAAGGTGAAGCTCATCTACATCGACCCGCCCTACAACACCGGCAAGGACTTCGTCTATCCCGACAACTTCCAGGACAACATCAAAAACTACCTGGAACTCACCGGCCAGACCGGCGAGGGCGGTAAGAAGCTCTCCTCCAACACCGAAGCCTCCGGCCGCTTCCACACCGACTGGCTCAACATGATGTATCCCCGCCTCAAGCTGGCGCGGAATCTCCTGCGCGAGGATGGGGTTATTTGTGTGTCCATCAATGACAAGGAACAGCACAACCTCAAGACTGCAATGTCAGAGATTTTCGGCGAGGAAAATATTCTTGCCCAAGTAGTGTGGGACAAGAATCACAGTGCGCAGGCGGGAATTTTTAAGGTCTATCACGAATACGTTTTAGTTTATGCACGCGGCGCAGAGCTGATCGCTCCCCCGAAAGCACCTGATGCGGAGGACTTCGAGGCCGGAGCCATGAAGAAGGAGTCAGCACGCCACCCGATGCAGGAATTTCGGTTTCCTAAAGGCACGAGATTCGATGCGCAAGATGGTGTGGAACTAAAGGGTTCTTGGGGCGACACGGAAAAAGTGCACTTAAAGCAAGGCCGGATGATCTCTGATAACGGCGTTCTTGGAGAAGAGGTTGTACTTGAAGCAGCCTTCACTCAAGCAAATCAAATGAAGCAGTATTTTTATGGAGATCGCAGCACGCTTGTGGATAGCCGGGGGCAGCGTGTTGTGGAGTTTTACTTCACGGCAACTGGGAAGTTAAAGATCACGAAAGAGCGCGGAGTATTTACGCCACCAACAGTTCAGCGATGGGGTATGCAAGGAGAGATTTCAACTGAATTGGCGAAGCTATTCGGCATGTCTGCTCCTCCGCTCGAAACACCGAAAAGCCCGGCAATGCTTATGGATTTAGTTGCATGGTTTACTGAATCCAATGACTTGATTTTCGATTTTTTCGCAGGCTCTGGAACAACCGGGCATGCCGTAATGGAGATCAATTCGAGCAGCGGTTCAACTCGGCGATTCGGCCTGGTTCAGTTTCCTGAGCCGTGTGCACCAGATTCGGATGCGCTAAAGGCCGGGTTCAAAACGATCGCCCAAATTTGCAAAATGCGGATAAAGCTGGCGGCCAACGCTATACGAACCAAACAGCCTGAAGCGGACGGCGACCTCGGCTTCCGCGTCTTCAAGCTCGCCAGCAGCAACATCCGGGCGTGGGAGCCGGACCGCGAGAAGCTCGCCGAAACCCTCGAAGCCTCCATCGAGCACCTCAAGACCGACCGCACGGAGCAGGACATCCTCTTCGAGCTGCTCCTCAAGCGAGGGATAGACCTCTGCACTCCCATCGAATCCCGCAGCCTCACGGGCCATACCGTCCACAGCATCGGCGCCGGCACCTTGCTGGCCTGCCTCTCGCCCGCCATCCCGCAGGCTGAAGTCGAGCCACTGGCGCTCGGCATTGCGGCATGGCACAAAGAGCTCGCCCCGACGAAAGAGGACCGCAAAGCGCGCGACACCGTCTGCATCTTCCGCGACAGCGCCTTTGCCGACGACGTGGCCAAGACCAACCTCGCCGCAATCCTCCAACAGCACGGCCTCGAAACCGTGCGGAGCCTGTGATGGATCCGATCATCATCTATCAGAGCGAGGACGGCCGCACAAAGATCGACGTTCGCCTCGAAGAGCAGACCGTCTGGCTCAACCAGAAACAGCTCACCGAGCTGTTCGGCAAGGCCAAAGGGACGATCAGCGAGCACATCAAGCACATCTTCGAGGACAAAGAACTCGAGGAAGGAGCAGTTGTTCGGCTTTTCCGAACAACTGCCGCCGATGGCAAGAGCTACGAGGCGGCGCGTATCCGCAAAGCCGAACGTCGGATTGCCATGACGATGGGTGGTTGGGTCACGAAGCTGGAGGGTTTTTTGACCTTGAATGACCGGAAGATCTTGCAGAACGCGGGCACGGTTTCGGCGGAATTGGCCAGAGCCCACGCGGAACGGGCCTTCGTTGAGTTTCGCCAGGTCGAGGATCGAAGCCTCGAGTCCGACTTTGACCACGCCGTCAAGCAGTTGCCGCCGCCAACGAAGGACCAGCCGTGAAACTCCATTTTGAGCCCAACCTCGACTACCAGCGCCAGGCCATCGAAGCGGTCTGCGGATTGTTCCACGGGCAGGAGACCTGCCGGACGGAATTCACCGTCACGCGGGACGCCGCCAGTGGGCAAGTGTCGTTGCTTGAAAACGACCTCGGCATCGGCAACCGGCTGACTTTGCTGGACGACGAACTGCTGGCGAACCTGCATGCCATCCAGCTCCGCCACGGCCTCGCGCCCTCGGCCTCGCTCGCGTCCGGTGATTTCACCGTGGAGATGGAGACCGGCACCGGCAAGACCTACGTCTATCTGCGCACGATCTTCGAACTGAACAAACGCTACGGCTTCACCAAGTTCGTCATCGTGGTGCCGTCGGTGGCGATCAAGGAAGGCGTCTATCACACCATCGAGACTGCTGCGGAGCACCTCAAGGGGCTCTACGCGGGCGCGCCTTTCGACTTCTTTATCTACGACTCGGCGAAGCTCGGCGATGTGCGCAACTTCGCCACCAGCCCGCAGATCCAGATCATGGTGATGACGGTCGGCGCCATTAACAAATTCGGCGACGAACAGCAGGCGCAAACGGAGGAAGCGGACGAGGCCGCCCGGCGCGAGAAATCAAAGAACGTGATGTATCGCCCTCACGAGAAGACGGGCGGGGAGAAGCCCATCGACCTGATCCGGGCGACGCGCCCCATCCTCATCGTGGACGAGCCGCAGAGCGTGGAAGGCGGGCTCGACGGCAAGGGCAAGAAAGCCATGGAGCGGATGAATCCGCTGTGCAACCTGCGCTACTCCGCGACGCCGAAAGAGGCGCATCACATGGTCTTCAAGCTCGACGCGGTGGACGCCTACGAGCGCAAGCTGGTGAAGCAGATCGAAGTGGCGGCGGCCACTGTGGAAGGCGGGCACAACAAGGCGTATGTGCGGTTTATCGCTCCTGTTTCCCGTGGAAAAAGTGTGGTGGGCGCAAAGGTGGAACTGGACATGGCCACCGCACACGGCGTCACCCGGCAAACGGTAACCGTGGCACCGCTGGACAAACTCGAAGAGATAACCAAGCGGGAGATTTACCGGGACCACATCATCGGGCAGGACATCCGGGATGCCATGGACGACAAATTCATGGAACTGCGCTACCCCGGCGGCGAGCAATACCTCCGCCCCGGCCAGGCCTACGGCGACGTGGACGCGCTGGCCGTGCAGCGCCAGATGATCCACCGCACTATCAAGGAGCACTTGGACAAAGAGAAGCGCCTCGCCCCGCAAGGCATCAAGGTGCTCAGCCTGTTCTTCATCGATGCCGTGGAGAAATACCGGCAATACGATGCCGACGGCAACCCCGTGAAGGGCGACTATGCCCGCATCTTCGAGGAGGAATACCGCCGCCTCGCCAAGCATCCCGATTACCAGTCCCTCTTCAAGGAAGTGGACCTGACCACCGCCGCCGAGGACGTGCACGACGGCTATTTCTCCATCGACAAGAAGAAGGTCGGCACCAAGACGGTAGAGGTGTTCAAGGACACGCGCGGAGATACGAAGGCGGACGACGACACCTACAACCTCATCATGCGGAAGAAGGAGGAATTGCTGAAGTTTGAGACGCCGCTGAAGTTTATCTTCTCCCACTCGGCCTTACGCGAAGGCTGGGACAATCCGAACGTCTTTCAAATCTGCGCCCTGCGGGAGATGGCTTCCGAGCAACAGCGCCGCCAGACCATCGGACGCGGCTTGCGCCTGTGCGTGAACCAGGAGGGCGAGCGCCTGCGCGGATTCGAAATCAACACCCTGACCGTGATCGCGACCGAGAGTTATGAACAGTTCGCCGAGAACCTGCAAAAGGAAATCGAGCAGGACACCGGCATCCGCTTCGGCATCGTGGAAACGCACCAATTCGCCGGAGTCAGTACCACGGGAGCCGACGGCCAGCCCGCGCCGCTGGGATTCGAGCAGTCGAAGGTGCTCTGGGAGCATTTACGCGCCGCCGGTCTTGTGAATGCTCAAGGCAAGGTGCAGGACACCCTGCGCCAACAGCTCAAGGACGGCACGCTGACCCTGCCTGAGCCGTTCGCCGCCCAACTGCCGCAGGTGACGGAAATTCTCCGCAAGCTGGCCGGACGCTTGGAAATCAAGAACGCCGACGAGCGCAAACCGGTAAAGAGTCGCCAGGCGGTGCTGCAAGGCGCGGATTTCAAGGCGTTGTGGGACCGCATCAAGCACAAGACCACCTACCGCGTGCAGTTCGACAACGAGGGCCTGCTCGCGACCTGCATCCAGGCGACCAAGGACGCGCCGCCCATCGCCAAGACCCGCCTGCAATGGCGCAAAGCCGACCTCGCCATCGGGCGTGCCGGCGTGGGCACGAAGGAGACGGCAACCTCCGCCCCCGTGACGCTCGACGAGGGCGACATCGATCTGCCCGACATCCTCACCGACCTCCAGGACAAGACTCAACTCACCCGGCGCAGCATTCACCGCATTCTCGTGGAAAGCGCCCGGCTTGATGACTTCAAGCGCAACCCGCAGCAGTTCATTGAACTCGTCGCTGAGATCATCAACCGCTCCAAACGACTCGCCCTCGTGGACGGCATCAAGTACCAACGCATCGGCGCGGAGGAATACTACGCCCAGCAACTGTTCGAGACCGAAGAGCTAAGCGGCTATCTCAAGTCCATGATCGACGCGAGCAAGTCGGTTCACGAGCAGGTGATCTACCAGTCTGACACCGAGCGCACCTTTGCCGAGCAACTGGAAAAGAACGAAGCGATCAAGGTTTACGCCAAACTTCCTGGCTGGTTCCGCGTCCCCACGCCCCTCGGCCCCTACAGCCCCGACTGGGCCGTGCTGGTGGAGAAAGACGGAGCCGAGCGTCTTTACTTCGTAGTCGAAACAAAAAGCAGCCTCTTCACCGACGACCTCCGCGACAAGGAGAGCGCAAAGATAAAATGTGGCGAGGCGCACTTCGAAGCGCTGGCCGTCAGCGAGAACCCAGCCCGCTTCATCAAAGCCACAAAGATCGACGACCTGATGTCTCATATCTGAATCGGGCCAGGGGCGGCCTTGGTTTAGCTCAATGAAGAGCAGGAATCGTTTTCCCTCTTGCGGTATCACTCTGCGAGGTCTTTTCATCCTAGCGAGTAGTGTCTCAGTTTGCCAAACTCGCAATTTCTTCTAATCAGGTAAGAAGACGTATCATAACCACGACTGAAGACTAAGGAACAAAAGCTTATGATCCTACTAGGCATCGATGATACCACTGGGCTTGTTTATGAGCGTTCTGGCGCTGCATTCGTTGGGGTTGGGGTTTGGCCAAGTCCGATTTTAATACCCGCAAATATCTTGTCGGATTCGTCAAAGCGTTTAGAGCCAACTTCGTTGAACAAATATACAAAGGGATATTTGTTGTTTCGTGAAGATGCATTCGACCCGGTTAGTCGAATAAGAAGAGGTAGGCTCTATATAAATAATGATAACCAGCAGCCTCAAAGGTGGCAAGTAGGTCCGCATCCTGGCCTACCAACTGAGAGCGCCAACCGGCCCAAGGAGCTTTTAACCTATTACCCTTATCAATCACAACAGATACAACAGACGATCGGCTCATTTGGAGCGGGCCAGCCTCTAATCGTTTTGGGCCTTGAAAGAAACATAACGGTTTGGTCACTTGTTAGCATAGAAAGTACGGCCACCTCCGATGTGCTGGTTACATTACGCATGCGCCAGAGCTTTGGGGCACTCCCACGGATCCGACAAGAAGCAATCCCAACCGAGGGCAGGGAAAATTTGATAAATGCTATAAATATTCTATCCGAGGATCTGCGAAGGGCTGGACCAGAGTCGGTGATCGATCGTGCACGCGAGGTGGTAGTCGCAACATTAAGTTGTTATTTAAAGGCTGAAGGAATTACAGAGGTAGGCTTGGACCTTGACCAATTAATAAAACGAATAAAAAAAATTAATGAAGAACAACCTGAGAAGGGTAAGAATATCGTCTACCATGCCTCATATATCGTTCGTCTCTTCCATTCCAGAGGGAAAAATGCGGTACGGGAACGGCTCCAGGTTCCGCCCCTTCGCGAGCAAGATGCAGAATTGGCAGTACAATGCGTTGGTACAATTCTTCGTGATTTAGGTTGGGCTCAATGGGATGTGGTTTAAATACCCTTTGGAAATGATGCGAACATAGAAAACTGAACCCTACCTCCCCTCTTGATACCCCCCCTGGGTCTTCTGGTCCCGGGTACCCGGGGGAGGGGAGAGGTCCCTCATCCCCCGGTTGCGGCTGGTTGCGGATTGCGGATACTTTGCAACCCCTCTGTTATGGTCTGCAACCCTAAAGGAGCAAACGGCGCGTAACTCCCTGATTGTATTGTGTCTATCAGAGAGGTTATAATCACCCGTCTTTATCCATTCTGGGGGAATATCATGAATATTTTGGATTGCGCGTCGATTTTTAAATCATACGGTATGAAGAAGGTCCTTCAGGGGGCGACGTTTACCCTCGGAGAAACCGAAAAGGTCGGCTTTATCGGACAGAACGGCTCCGGCAAGACGACCCTCTTCCGGTTGATCGCCGGGCTGGAGGCGCCGGATCGGGGAGAGATTGCATTCAAAAGAGGGATCTCTATCGGCTATCTTCCCCAGGATCCCATTTTGAATGCCGACTGGACGGTGGGGGAGGAGATCGAATCTGCGCTGGGGGAAGTCCGGAAAAAACTCGATCGGTATCATGCCGTTGCCAAGAGTCTGGAGACCGCCGCTTCTCAACAGATTAAAATAAGTCCCGGCGCGAAAGATTACGGCGCTCAGATGGAAAAGCTGCTCGGCGAGCAGGAGGCGCTGGGCCATTGGATCGAACACCACCATGCGTGGGAAACCGATTACCGGGTGAACGAAGTCCTTCTCCGTTTGAGCATTCCGAGCCGGGAAACGAAGGTCTCGCTGCTGAGCGGCGGGATGAAAAAACGGGTCGCCCTGGCGAAGCTGGTGCTGCAGTCGCCTGACCTCCTGTTGCTCGATGAGCCGACGAACCATCTCGATGCGGTTACGACCGAGTGGCTGGAGAAGTTTTTGATCGATTATCCGGGCGCCGTGATGCTGATCACCCACGACCGCTACTTTCTCGATCACGTTGCGCAGCGGATTTTCGAATTGGAGGCCGGCCTCCTTTACAGTTATCTCGGCGGATATCTCGACTATCTGGAGGGGTGCGCGGAACGGCACCTCCACGAAGACAGGACGCAGGGGAGGCTGATCACGCTGTTGCGCCGGGAGACGGCTTGGATGCTGCGCGGGGCCAAGGCCCGGACGACGAAATCGAAGGCCCGGATCGAGCGGTTTTACGAGGCCCAGGACCAGCAGAAGGAGCGGGTCGATCGGCAGATCGGGCTCCAGCTGGAGACCGGGCATCGGCTGGGCCATACCATTCTGGAGTTGGCAGATCTTTATAAATCGTACGGCGAGTCGGTTCTGATCCGCGACCTGAGCATTAAACTGAAAGCGGGCGACCGGATCGGAATCATCGGCGCGAACGGATCTGGAAAGACGACCCTTCTGAGAATGATTTTGGGAGAGGAGGCCCCCACTGCCGGCCAGGTCGTCCGGGGGAAGAATACCAAAATCGCCTATTTCGATCAGAAGCGGGAATGCCTCGACCCGAATATCAAAGTCGAAGAGGCGCTGGGGGAGGGGGATTGGGTGACGGTCAACGGAGAGCGCCGGCACAAGACCGGCTACCTCGGCGATTTTCTCTTCGAGCACTACGATCAGAAAAGGGTCATCCGCACCCTCTCCGGAGGGGAGAAGGCCCGGCTGATCCTGGCGAAGATGATGCTGGAGAATGCCAATATGCTGATTCTCGACGAGCCGACCAACGACCTGGATATCCCCACGCTGCAGCTGTTGGACGACGCCCTGGTCGGCTATAACGGCTGCGTGTTGATGGTGACGCACGACCGCTTCTTTCTCGATAAGGTGGCGACCGGCATTCTCGGTTTTGAGGGGGAGGGGCGGGTGCGGTATACCGAGGGGAATTATGAAACGTACCGGGAGCGCCTCAAAAACGAAAAAGAACGCGGCGCGGCGCGCCCGGTTCCCCCGGCGCCTTCGGAAGTTAAAAGGCCGTCTCAGAAGGGCCCGGCGCCTGTCGAGCGCAAGACGATGACGCATAAGGAAAAGCGGGAGTTGGAGGAGGTCGAGCAGGCGATCGAAAAGCTGGAAGGCCGGAAGAAAGAGCTCGAAACCTTTCTGGCCGATCCGGAGAAATATGCCAGAGACCCGGCCGGTTTAAAGGGATGGGCGGATGAGTTTCTCGTCATCGAACGGACCTTGCACGAAAAAGTCGCCCGATGGGAGGTTCTGGAGGCGAAGCGGACCGAATGACAGGGGAGGCGGACCGGATTGTTTAAAGTAAGTCCTCAAGCGAAAAATTACGGCGTTCCGCTTAATGGGAAGGACGGTCAGAGATCTTCCGGAAAGACCGTGGGGGTGCGTGACGGGTCGAGCACCTCGATCTTGGCGAGAAGGAGCTCAAAGGGAAAAGGCTTGGGGAGGTAATCGTTCGCGCCGGCCCTGAATCCTTTCTCGGCGATCTCAAAAGAATCCTGCGCCGTCATCATCAAGATGGGGGTGGTGATTTCCGCTTTCCGGAGGGTCTTGCAGAGCTCGAGCCCCGTGGTTCCAGGGATATAAACGTCAATGATAATCACCCCGTAACAGGTGGCCTTCGCTAAATCAAGCCCCTTCTCTCCATCTTCGGCGACATCGACTTCATACTGCTCCGCTTCCAGCCCCCGCTTCATGAACCGGAGGACTCCGGCGTCGTCTTCGACAATCAATATTTTCGTCATCCCAGGCATAAGCAGTGGTATCCGAACGGTGAGGCTAACAGTATACAACTGGAAGATGAAAAAGAGATGAAGATTAAATTAAAAGAAGAAGAGAGGAACACGGGAGAGGCCGGCGCCGCGCTTCAATTGCGGGAGGCGCCGCCCGGCGGTGCGGAGGTGGTTTTTTTCTGAAGCCCTTCCGGGAGGACGAATGGGTTGTCCGGCAGGTCTCCGCTCTTGAGGCGGGTCAGCTCCTGCTCGCGCCGGGACGATTTTTCCTGGGCGACCGTGGCGACGTGCGCCGGGATTCCGGGAGATTGTTTGAGCTCCTGAAAGATCCGGCCCTGGTTTTTCATGTCGGCCCCGATTTTTTTCAGGAACTGTTCGAAAGCATCGAAAGCCTGGAAATCCTGGAGCGAGAGCCCCGATTCCTTCCAGGGGATAAAGCAGGTCTCTTCGATCGTTTTTCCATTTTCAATGACCCGGTGAGGTTTGCATGAGAAGCCGGCGCCTGTTTTTTTATTCCCCTCGATCGGCTCGAAGGTCAGCTTTCGCGGAGCGTCAACGCTCTCCTGCTTCATTTTCTCGAGCATCTGCTCTATCTGCGCCCGCTGTTCGGGAGGCATCTTCCCCATCTGTTCCTTCATCTCTTTTTCCCTCTGCTCCCGCATCTCTTTAATCCGCGCGGCGTCGGCCTGGGTGATTTCGGAGTAGATTTTTTGCCGGGTATCGATGTTCCAAAGCTTTTGCTGCTCCCCATCAAAAATCAGGAGGCGCCCGTTTGGATACTCAAGCCGCAGCTTTTTTCCTTCGAGTTGGAAGGTCATCGACTGGGGCTTTCCCTCCGCAGCGCCTTTCTCCTCAAATCGGAGGAGCAGACCGGCGGAGGCGGCCGCGGTTTGCAGCAGGACCATCGAAAACAGAAAAAATAAGACGGCGTTTCTCAAATCGGGGCTCCTACTAAAATAGGCTTAAGCGAAAGATTACGGCGTTCATTTTAAATAGGCTTAAGCGAAAGATTAATTGAACGCCGCCGGGTAGGTCGGCCCTGGAAGCATGGCCGTGATAAATTTAGCTTCAGGAGACCTATTTTAACGGCGTTCATTCTAAAATTCAGTTTCTTGAAAGTTTCTTCATCCCCATCCGGTTAATCGGCGTTCGGGTTGAACTCTTCTTTTCGTTTCGGCTTCGACGCACCCTTTGTTTCCGCCTCGGCGGCGCTGATTTCATCGCGCAGGGCAAAGGCCACCGGAATCGGCTTGACCGTCTTCTGTACCGCTTCCCGGGTTTTCACCACGTTGAGCTTCCTGAAGAGCGATTCAAATTTATCTTCCAGAACCTGGCCGATTTTCTGCCGCATTTCCGGCGAGAGCTCCCAGAACCGCTTTTTAAACGGCCCCAGCGCCTTCTTCCGGGTCTTGTAGATGAACTGTTCGTCGGTCTGCCCCGCTTTCATTTCATCTTTGCAGTTCTCGCGTAGGTAGGCGTAAATTTCTTCTTTGAACGGCGCCGGGAGCTGATCATAGATCATGTTCTGAAATTCGGTGGCGAGATGAATTTCGGCGGTTCCTGTTTTTGGAAACCGATCGAAGACTTCCGGCGGCAGGGTGGAGGCCCCGTGCTGGACCGCCCCCGCCAGACCGTACGCTTCCTTCGCCACCTCGGAAATTTTTTCGAGAACTTCGAAATCGAGCTTCACCTTTGCGACGGTTCCGTCCGGCATCGGGACCCCGCCGTGGCTGGTCCCGGTCTGAACGGAGATCTTGCTGATTCCTTTGAGGCCGGACCTGATTTCCCGGAGAATCATCAGATAATTGTCGATGTAGACCTTGAATTCCTCGACGGTCGAGTTTTTTCCGCCGACCTCGCCGATTTCCCCGCCGACCGAGATGACGACCCCCTTCGGCTCCAGCGACCGGACAAAGGCGGTCAGGTCGGCCGCGACCTCGAAGTTGTCCCGCTGTTCTTCAACGATGTTCTGCCGGTCGAGGTCGACCAGGGTCGAAGAGTCGATGTCGATATTAAAAAAGCCGGCGGTGACCGCCTCTTTAATCAGCGTTCGGATGCCGTTGAGTTCTTTGTCGCGGTCCTCTTTAAATTTTTTGGCGCTGACCTGGATGTGGTCCCCCTGGATGAAAAGGGGGCCCTGAAATCCTTCCTGGATCGCCGCCGCGGTCATCACGGCGGCATATTCGGCCGGCGACTGCTGGGTGTAGCCCATCTCCGATTTGGCGATTTCCAGAATAAAGGCGCCGACGTCATTTCGAAGGGCCGCTCGGAAGATCGCCCGCGCCGTGTCGTAGGCCATCCCCCGGACGTTGATCGCCGGGACGGTGAATCCTTCGCACTCTTTTCTTCCCATTGATTCATAAAGCGGCTGGATGGAGGCGAGATGGATGCCGAGATGCGGCGCGGCCATTTTTATGATCCAGCGCGCGGTGGCCCGCATTTCATCTTTTTCATGGAAAACGGCGGTCCAGGTCAACCGGTCGATCAACGCCCCCCGGACCCGCCCCGGATCGAGCAGCTTCACCTGTCCGTTCGAAATCTCGATGATCCCTTTGATGGTGTCTCCAAGCTGGCTCATGGTCTGGAAGTACATGGGTCTCTCCTTGAGAGGTTTAGGATGATTTTTCAGAGAGGAAAAGTGGGCTCAGCTTAACAAAACGATCCGAAAAGATCAATCCTTCATGAAGAGATTTTCGCCTTCTTGGCGGCCGCCTCGATGTATTTCCGGGCCATCGGGGAGAGGTCGTTCGGCTGGATCGCCACCTCGATGATGACGAAGGAGGGGCGCTTCTCCGCTTTGAGCAGCGCTTCCCGCAGCTCCGGGACCGTTTTCACCTGAAATCCGGCGCCTCCCCATAGCCGCGCCAGCTCGGCGTACGGCCAGTCGGGAACCGAGAGGAGGGTCTCCCGCTCGGCGATCGGCCGGAAGATTCCCCATCCCCTGTTGTTGAGGAGCAGGACGATCGGGTTGAGGCCGTAGCGGGGGGCCTGCGAGATTTCATGGCCGGTCATCTGAAAGGCCCCGTCGCCGCAGAGGATCAGCGGGCGAAGCCCGGTCCCGATCTGCGCCCCCAGCCCGCCGGGGACGGCGAATCCCATCGAGGCATAATATCCCTGCGCCAGGTAGACGCTGCTGCCGACCTTCAGGTCGATTCCGGCGAAGAGGGAGTCGCCCGACTCGGTGATCGCCAGAAAGTTCTTCCGCTCCTTCAGGAAGTCGTTCACCTCATGCAGGACCTCGGCCATCTCAATCGGCCGGCCGGCCGGCTTTTGGGGCCTCCGCTTCGGCAGGTTGTCGACATAGGCGATCTTTTCCGGGTGATGGGGAAGAGGGGTTTTCAACAGCGCTTTGATGAAGTCGTTGATCCGAACGTCGGTATAAGTGTGAAAGCTGACGTGGACCCGGTTCTCCACCGCCCAGATCGATTTTTCACGGGGGATCTCCGGCGGCTGGGTGCCCAGGTCGATGTCGGTCAGCAGCGTTCCAAGGCTCAAGACCAGGTCGGCCTGAGCCACCCGTTTGCGGATGGCGGGGTGGCTCAGCCGCCCGATGTAAACCCCCATCGCCAAGGGATGGTCCATCGGAAACGCCCCCTTCGCCAGAACATTCGTCAGAACGGGGGCGCCGACCGCCTCGGCGAGCCGGATGATCTCCTTCCCCAGGCCAAACCGTTTGACCTCGATCCCGACAATGAGGACCGGCCGCTTCGCCTCCTGGAGACGCTGCACCGTCTCGCGCGCCGCCTCGATCAGCTTCCGCTTATCGGAAGGAAGGTCGGTGAATCGGCCATCCCAATCGATGATTCGTTTCGGCACCGGGATGACCATGTCAACCTTGTCCCGGTGGATCTCGAGGTAGCCGGGGCGGTGCTCCCGGAGGATCGCCTGGACCACCTCGTCGATCTCCTCGGCGGCCCGGTGGGGGTCGTCGATGATTTTCGCGGCGCAGGTCAGCTCTCTGTAGATGTGGAACTGGGATTCGATCTCTTTCGCCTGGTGGTGGATGAGGACGCCGAGCTTCCGCTCCTCCTCGCCGGGCCCGCCGGAAATCACCAGGATTGGGACCTTTTCAGAAAAGGACCCCGCGACCGGGTTCACCATGTTAAGCCCGCCAGCGCCGTAGGTGACGCAGACAACCCCCAGCTTCCCGGTGCTCCGCGCATAGCCGTCGGCGGCGAACCCGACCCCCGGCTCATGCGAGAGGGTGATCACCTTCAACCCCCTCGGCTTTCCGAAGTTGAGGAAGAGCTTGATCACCAGGTCGCCGGGAATCCCGAAGAGGTGATCGACGCCGATTTTTTTCAGATAGGCGATCAGAAAATCGCCGAGCTTCATATGGGGTTGCATCGCTTTTTAAAATACCCGAAATCGCCCCGCAAGGCAAGGGAGTTAACCGGGTAGAATTGGGTTGATCTTTATTCTTCTCACCGTCAAACATCATCGCCAGCTCTCCTTCGATCTGCTCCGCTTCTGGTCTTGAGAGAACGATTCTTGTTCGTTTTTACCTTCTGATACTTCCCCGCGACCTTCCACGTTTCATTCTCTGCGAGGGCTGTTTGGATCGATGACGGGGGGGCGACGCGGGGAAGACGGTAAAGAGGAAATAAGAATCAGGAACTTTTTATTTTCATCGCCGTTGTATTGGGGCTCCGCCCCAAGCCCGGCCGCGGGGCCGCCGCGCTGCGGCCCC
>Ga0209726_10002377_pt1 | contig 28041 bp, 24 predicted proteins | sample Subgrocontami54m_FD_187453 | JGI IMG/M metagenome (GOLD analysis project Ga0209726, IMG submission 187453) | Subsurface groundwater microbial communities from S. Glens Falls, New York, USA - GMW46 contaminated, 5.4 m (SPAdes) (version 3) | ecosystem: Environmental > Aquatic > Deep subsurface >... | reverse complement strand
CCCGCCCCGACCCCCCCAGCCCCCCCTTCGAAAGGGGGGGAGCGGGGGGGGGGTGTTGCATCCTCTTCCAGGAGTCGTGACCGTGAGTCCCTCGAAGCCCGCCTCGCTCAATCGCCGCCGCTTCTTACAAACTTCGGTCGCCGCGGCGGCGCCGTTGGCACTGGCCCAAGCCGTGTACGCCGGCGGCAATGAGCAGCTTCGCGTCGGCCTCATCGGCTGCGGTGGGCGCGGCACCGGCGCCGCTACCCAGGCCCTCCGCGCCGATCGCGAAGTCCGGTTGGTCGCCATGGCCGACGCATTCGAGGACAAGGTCACGGCCAGTCTCAACCAGCTGCAAAGCGATGTGGCGATCCGCGCCAAAATCGATGTGCCGCCCGAGCGCCGCTTCCATGGCTTCGACGCCTACCAGCGCGTCATCGACAACGTGGACGTGGTGCTGCTCTGCACGCCGCCCGGATTTCGGCCGTTGCACCTGGAGGCAGCAGTGCGGGCCAACAAACACGTTTTCTGCGAGAAGCCGATGGCAGTCGACGGCCCCGGCGTGCGCCGCGTTCTGGCCACGATCGACGACGCGCGGCGGCGGCGAACCGCGCTGGTCGCCGGCTTCTGCTACCGTTACGAAACCGCCAAGCGCGAGACCATCGCCCGCGTCCACGATGGCGCGATCGGCGACATCGTGGCGCTGCAATGCACCTACAATTCCGGACCGATTTGGGTTCGCCAACGCGAGGCCGGCTGGACCGACATGCAATACCAGATGCGCAACTGGTACTACTACACCTGGCTCTCCGGCGATTTCAACGTCGAGCAGCATTGTCACTCGCTCGACAAGATGGCCTGGGCAATGCGCGACACGTACCCCGTGCGCTGCTCCGGTCTGGGCGGCCGACAAGTCCGCACGGGACCGCAGTTCGGCCATATCTTCGACCACATGTCCGTCGTCTACGAATATGGCAACGGCGTGAAGTGCTTCAGCAATTGCCGGCAAATGCGCGGCTGCGCCAACGACGTCAGCGACCACATTATCGGCGCCCGCGGCACGTGCGACGTCATGCAGCACCGCATCCATGGTTCCAATGCTTGGCGCTATCCGGCCGACCAACTGAGCCGCGACGTTGACATGTACCAGCAGGAGCACAACGAGATGTTTGCCAGCATCCGCCGCGGCCAACCGATCAACGACGGCGAACGGATGGCCAAGAGCACGCTCATGGCAATCATGGGCCGCATGGCCTGCTACACCGGCCAGGTGGTCACATGGGACCAAGCGCTCAACTCGCGCCAAGACCTGACGCCGCCGAGCTATCGCTGGGACCAACCCATGCCGGAGCCGGAAGTGGCCCGGCCGGGGATTACGAGGATATCGTGAATTGAAAATTGCAAATTGACCATTGCAAATTGAAAATTGATGAGATGGTTTTTCAATTTGCAATTTGCAATGGTCAATTTGCAATTTGCAATTTGCAATGTTGCAACAATACTATGGCCAATCGCTTACCCCGAATCCTGATCGCCGACGACGATCCGCAGGGCGCCGAGTTGCTGGACGCTTATCTGGCAGGAGCGGACTACGACATCCAAATCTCCGCGGACGGCGAAGACACCATGCGCAAAGTCAAGGACTGGCAGCCGGATTTGATTTTGCTCGACATCATGATGCCGAAGATCAGCGGCTTCGAGGTGTGCAAGCGCATCAAGGCGAATCCGGCGACCAGCGCCATCGTGGTGCTGATGGTGACGGCGCTCGATCAGCCCAGCGACATCGATCGCGCGGTGGACGCCGGCACCAACGATTTCTTGACGAAGCCGATCAACAAAACGGAGCTATTGGTGCGTGTGCGCGCCGCGCTCAAGGCCCGCCAATACAAGGCCCAACTCGACCAGGCGCTGGCGTATATTGACGGAGTGCAAACGCAGCCATAGCCGCTTGCGGCTTAGCGTGCTGGACAACGCTCGCTAATCCGCAAGCGGCGATTCCGAGATCTTTGCCATGCCCTCTCGTGACGACGACAATGAAGTATTGGACCCACGCGAGTTTCCGGAGCCGGATCAGCAAGGCGACGGGCTCTTGCCGTGCCCCTATTGTCTGGGCGTGCTCTACGAAGAAAGCGACCGCTGCCCGCGGTGCGGCATGTGGCTGTCCGAGGAAGACGCCCCCAGCCGCAAGCCGTGGTGGGTGATCGCGGGCGTGTCGATTTGCCTGGCGGTGGCGCTGTACTGGATCTTGATGCCGTGATTCGCTTGGACTGGACATTTCAGGCGTTTTACAATTCTCCATTGAACATCGGGGAGATTTCGTGGAACCAATCCAGTTGCAATGCGGCAGTTGCGGGCAGATGATGGCGATCAACCCGGAGCATCTGGGGGCGCAGGTGCAGTGTCCGCACTGTCAGGCGATCGTGCAGACGCCGGCCCCCGCGCCGCAAATGGCGGCGGCCGCCCCGCAGCCGGCCTTCGCGCCGCCGCCGCCGTTGAACCTGGGCGAGCACGAGAGCATCTTTGGCCAACCGGAACCGACCGACGATCTGTTTGGTGGCGCCGCCCCGCAGCCGAAGATCGAGATGCCGAAGCTGGACATGCCGGCGCCGCCGATGCCGCTGGCCAACTCGGACCCGACCGTGACGTTGCCATCCGTCGGCGAGGCGCCGCCGCCCGCGCCAACGCCGTTTTCGGAGGCGATTACGGATGCGCCCCCAGCCGACCTTGACACCTTCACCCCACAGCGCCGCCTCCCGGCCAGCAGCTCCCTCGCGCCGATCCTCCTGGTCTTCCTCGTCCCCTACGCCATCTTCACGACCGTGTTCATTGGCTACCTGCTCTACACCTGGCCGCGCGACAACCCGCTGAAGAACCTGCCCGACATCGCTCCGAAAGGTCAGCCACGCTATCAGGTGAAACACGATTATGATCTCGATCGGAACATGAAAACTGCCCTCGGCCAACCGATCAAGGTCGGCGCCGTCGAGATCACGCCGATCAAGGTGAAGCACACACCGGAGAACGACCTGGTGCTGGTGTTCCGCGCCAAGAACGTCTCACGCGATCAGACCTTCAACCCGATCGCCGACGAATTCATGAAGTTCTCGCGCAATACCATGGACCGAGGCATGCCGTACACGTTTCTGGAGCGCGTCCACAAGGACAAGCTGGGGAAAATTTACGGCGGCTACTTGGAATGGTACAAGGGCGCCAAGCAGATCCCCGGGGGCTTTGACATTGGCCCCGGCGAAGAAGCAACGATCCATCTCATCTCGGAACTCGATTACCGCAAACGCGAAGTGACGAACTTCGTGGCGGCGAAGGAACGCCTCGTCTGGCGCGTGCAGGTCCGCCAGGGTTTCGTCAACGTGGACGGCAAGGATGTGTCCGCGACCACCGTGATCGGCGTCGAATTCACGGCACGCGATATCGTGCCGGCAAAAGGGGCGTAACGACGGATGAGCATGTTGCTTTGCGCATTTTCTGACTTTCGCTGCATGTGCTTGACAGGAAAACGGTTACAATTTAGACATGGTTCAAGAATAGTCACTGGCATAGGTGATATTCGAGACGACAGGATTCCGACACAGTTGGCACGCACTCAACTTCCTATCCCCTTGAGTCATCAAATGTTACATCAAAAAAAATGCCGGCATCACCTGACAGAATGGTGTAGTCCCTGCAGCGTTTGCACTGTCACCCAGAAATGACAAGAATTGAACCATGCCACAATTTACGGCATGGTTCAAAACCGGGTAACAAACATGTGTGTGTGTGGAGTATCGTGGCATTGTGGTATAGTCGCGAAATTGGCAGCCATAACCGTGTTCCAGGTCAGCAGTTACGCTACGGACGCGACAATGCACGAGGGGGCCAAATGGCCCAGTCGATTGCACAGTCGCTTGGCACCCTCAACCGCGCGTTTTTGAACCAGGCCCAATTTACGGATCCATGCAACGGTTAACTCCTGATCTGGCATAAGTTTACAACATGCGTTGCACGAACCTCTAGCATCGCGAAAAACCCAAATCGCGCAACACGTTGAACACCAAGTCTTTATGAATTCCGCCTCAAAATGCGTTGCACGATGACTGCCTGCGTGCAACGGTGCAACGCATTTCCTGAGCGCTCACCGTGTTCCCGCGGTCACGCTTTCCAGCTTCCGCTTCACTTCTCGATACCGATCGTCCTTGTTGCGGCGGTTTTCTTGTTCATAAAGCTGCATGGCCTTCTCCCAAGCGCTGCGGGCCTGGCTCAACATCCGCAAATGCTGGTAAACGTCGCCCAGGTGGTCCCAGATCACCGGGTCGTCGCCGTCGGGAAGCTCGGCGGCGCGCTCAAGCTCGCGCCGCGCTTCGGCGATCTGCCCACGGCGAAACAGCCCCCAGCCCAGGCTGTCCACATACGCGGCGTTGTCCTTCACGGCGCCGCTGCCCGGCAGCCGCTGGCGCTGCTGGCGATCCAGCTCCAGGGCCTTCTTGATCATCTCTTCGGCCTGTTCCAAGTTCTTGCTTTGATCGGCCCAGATGTAGCCCAAGTCGTTGTTGGCGGTCGCATTGCTCGGATCGATTTTGAGAACCGCCTGCAACTGCTCTTCGCACTGCGCCATCCTTTTCCACGAGTTGTAGACATTGGAAAGAACGTAATGGATCTCGATGGCGTCGCCAGGCAACGAATGCTCCTTGAGCAGCGCGAGACTCTCCTTCTCTGCTTGCGCATAGCGCTCGGCCTGCGTGCTGATGCGCACGCGCAGCAGCCGCAACGTCAGGCGCTCTGCATCGCCGGCGACCGACACGGCGAGATCGGCGGAGCGCAGCGCCTCGTCGTGACGGCCGAGCCGGGCCTGGGCCTTGGCCAGGTCGGCGTGAAACAGCACGTGGCTGGTTCCCTTGGCATTGGCCAGGCCTTCCTGGCAGAGCTTGAGCACTTCATCTAGCTTGCGGCTCTTCCACAGGACACGCAGCAAACCGCTGTAGAGCAGCGGCTCCGCGGCGGTCGGAGCGCTGCGCAGCGCCTGGCGAAAGAAGCGCTCCGCCTCGGCGGGTTGGTCGTTGCGATCGGCGAGGGCAGCCAGGAGCTGCACGGTGTCGAATTGCCATTCCTTGGGGCGCTCGACCTGGCGAAACGCGGCCCGCACCAGGTCCTTGGCCAAAGCGGCGTCGTCGCGCACGGCGGCGATCATCGCCTTGGCCTGCGTGGCGGCGTGGGCGCTGACCGGGCTGATCGGCTTCTGCCCCGCCGTCTCCAGTGTGCGATTGAGCAGCTCCAATGTGCGTGCCGAACCGGCCGCATCTTGCTGATAGACGCGGAACAGCCCCTGATAAACCTCGGCGCCGGGCGCTTCGTCGGCGAGCGCCAGGTACAGCTTCTCCGCCTGACCGAGCCGTTTTGCCTCGGCGTATTTCTGGGCAAGCAGCATCTTGAGGCCCATATTGAACCGATCGGCGACCGTCGCCTTTTCGAGCCAGGGCACAATCTCCTGAGCGCGCTTGAGCCTCACGAGCAGGTTGATCTTCAGCTCATGCGCTTCGGTCCCCAAGGGCGTGCGCCGCAGATAAGCATCGACATAATCCAGCGCCTCGGCGTGTTTGCCCTCTTCTTGGCAAAGCTGGGCGAGGTTGAAGTTGAGCCGGCCGGAATTGTCGGGCGATCGCTGCTGGGCCTTTTGGTAGGCGGCGATGGCCTCGGGATATTTCTTGGTCCTGCGGCACAGGTTGCCGAGCCGCTCGTACGTCTCGGCGGCGCGCTTGACGATCAGCTCGCGCTGGAAGGGGCCGTGTTCAAGCAGCAGGTCGGGATGATCGAGGATGGCGACGGCAGCGGACAGCGCCTTGATCGCCGGCTCCCATTCGTCAGCCAATTCGTGCATGGCGGCCAGGTCGAACCACATGCTCTGGGCGATTTCGGGATGCTCCTTGAGCGAAACGGTGGCCAGGCCGCGCTCCAGCGTTTTTTGCGCCTCCGCGAACTGGCCCAGGCTTTTGTGAATGCGCGACGTGAGAAACCAGGTTTCAAAGTCGTCCGCATTTAGTGCCAGCGTCTTTTGGCCGGCGGCAACAGCGTCGCGGCCCCGATCGAGCGCGAGCAGCAACGGCATCTGCGCCTTCCATACGGCCGCCGCTTCCGGATCGAGGCGGGCCGATTCCTCGAACGCCTTGAGCGCTTCGAGCAGGCGATCTTCGCGCTGACACAAAAGCCCGAGCACGTATTGCTTGAGCGACGCGCGCTGATCGAGTTCCTTCGGCGTCGGCGGCCGCTTGGGGACGTAGGGCTTGGGCGGGTCGTCGAACGATTGCGCGGCGAGTGCGGGCGCCAAGACGAGCGTAAGCGCCAATGCCAGAAGATGAATGCGTCCGTGCATGAGAGCCACCTCAGGATGCGAGGCTGGGAATCAGCCGTGAACCGGGCGATTGTACCGCGTAAGGGCGGATCGTGCCAAGGCGGAGTAGCTAAGAAGCTGTTTCAAAACGGGGACAGGCCCCCCCAAGGCAAACGGGCCAGTCCCCGTTTTGAAACAGCTTCTAAACGAGTTTGCGCAGAAAACCCTCGAACAGCGCCGCCAAGCGGTCGTGCAATCGGCCGGCGACATCCATCACTTCGCCGTGGTGAATCGGCCCGGCGCTCAGGCCGGCGGCGCGGTTGGTGATGCACGAGACGGCGGCGCAGCGCATGCCGAGGTCAGCGGCCGTTTGCACTTCGCGGGCCGTGGACATGCCGACCGCATCGGCGCCGCAGTGCCGCAAGGCGCGGATTTCCGCCTTCGTCTCGTAGCAAGGGCCGGTCACCTGGGCATAGACGCCTTCGGGCAGGTCAAAGCCGAGAGTCTGCGCTGCGGAACGCAAGTGCGCCCGCAACGACGCATCGTAGGGAGTCGAGCGCGCGGAACCGTCTGCGCCCAGCGACGGCTCGCGCCACCAGAACGGCTTCGTCCATTGCAGGTGATCTTTGAGCGCCATCAGCGTGCCGGGACTGAGATCATCCCGAATGCCGCCGGCCGCGTTGGTGACCACCAGCGTGCGCACACCAAGATCGTGCGCGATCTGGATCGGCTGGGTGACGCTTCGCCAAGAATGACCCTCGTAATAGTGCAGCCGGCCGGAAAAGACGAGAACCGGTACGTCGGCCCAATCACCCAACACTAAGCAGCCTTTGTGACCGGGCACCGTCGTGCCGCTCAGGCCGGGTACATCGAGAAATGGGACCGCGCAAACGTTGTGCAGCCGCTCGTCCAAAGCGCCCAGGCCGGAGCCGAAGATAAAGGCAACCCGCGGCCGACGGCGCTGGACGGCGTCGAGAAGTTTTAGATAAGCGGCCGGTTCGGACATGGAGAATGCTATAGCGACGTATGCGCACTGCGGAAACGACCGCCCCTCACCCCCGACCCCTCTCCCCAAAGGGGCGAGGGGAGCAGGCTGCTTCACGCCGCTTCGCGCAACTCGCCGTTTTCGAACACGAGCAGTTTTTCATTCGTGTGCGTCGTTTGCTTCGACTTCGGTTCCGGGTCCTTCGCCTCATGCCAGAAGACCATGGCGAACGCCGGCACCAGGAAGGGTCGGACCAGGAACGTGTCGATGAGCACGCCGGCAGCCAGGGCGAAGCCGATTTGAATCAGCGTGCTGAGCCCGGCGATCATCAGCGTGGCGAAGGTGCCCGCCATGACCAGCCCACACGAGGTGATGGCGCCGCCGGTCTTGGCCAGCGCCACGCGCATACCTTCGACGGAGCCGCGCTTTTTGCGCTCCTGCAAGGCGCGGCTGACGAGCAGGATGTTGTAATCCTCGCCGACGGCCACCAGGATGATGAACAAAAAGAACGGCACGCGCCAATCGACCGTGGCGAGCGGAGCGCCTGTCCAGAAGATGCCGGCCAACACCGTGGCGCCCAGGGCAGCGTAATAGCTGGCCAGTGTCGTGACGAGCAGATAGATGGACAACACCAGCCGGCGCACCAGGGCCAAGAGGATCAAAAAGACCGCTCCGAGCACCAAGCCGTTGACGCGCAGCCGGTCGCTTTCGGTCACGTCCGCCAAATCCTGGGCGCAGGCGGTGATGCCGTAGCATTCCGCCTGGATCGGCTTGTTGACCAAATTGAAACGCGGTAATTCGACCTTCAGCCACGTCTGAATCAGCCGCAGCGTTTCGACGCTTTCCGGCTCGAACGGATCGGTCGTCAGCACGATGTCGAGCCGGGTCACGGAACGGCCGTCGGCGGCAGCGGCGACATAGTGTTCCTTGGCCTGGGCATGGATCGCGGTGCGGAACTCTTCGACAAACGGCTGGATCAGCGTCAACAAACGGGTCACGAAGCAATCGCGTTCCGGATCGGGGGTCAGGTCGATGATCGGCATACCGAGCGGCTGGGTCAGGCTGCGGACCTCGGCCACCTTGGGCAAGCTGGCGAAGCCGCGGCTCAGATGATCGATCTCGCGCTGGCCGGCATCACTGTCCCAATCGGCGTCGGTGGCGAGCAGGACCGTCACGGGGCCGATGTCGCCGGCGGTGAAGTGCTGCTGAATGGCGGTCAACCCGCGCAGGCTGTCCGACTGCGGCGACAATTCGCTGGTGGCGCGGTAACTGGGGTGCGTGCGCAGGCCGATGATCACCAGCGGCGCCAGGATCAGCATGGCCACGCACCAGGTGAGGATCGGGCGCGCCGCGACGCGCCGGCTGACCCAATCCCAGAAGCCCAGCCCCAGGTTCAGCTGCCGCAACATTTTGTCCTTGACGGTGAGCTTGGGCGATCGGCGCGGCCAGAAGGCGGCGGCCCCGATGATGCTCAGCAGCGCCGGCGTCAGCGTGAGCGATGCGACCAGGGCGACGCCAAGGCTGATGGCGATTGCGGGGCCGGCATAGCGGATCTTGGCGAACTCCGCCAGCGCCATCAGGCCCAGGCCCACCATGATGGTGCCGGCGCTGGCGGTCAGCGCTTCGCCGACGCCGCCGACGCCGCGGGCAATGGCGTCCTCCGTTTCCTGGCCGTTCTCCAACTCTTCGCGGTAGCGGCTAATCAAAAACAAGCAGTAGTCGGTGCCGGCGCCGTACAGGATCACGATGGCGAAGATTTTGGAGATGTTGACGAGGTGAACGCCGGGCAGCAACGTCATCATGGCGAGCAGGTTGAGAGCCACCCAAACCGAACAGGCAATAGTCGCCAGCGGGATCAGCGCCATCAGCGGCGCCCGGTAGACGCACAGCAGCACGATGACCACGAGCAAGACCGTCGCCCAGGTCGTATCCTCGAGGCTGGTGCCGCACGCTTTGGTCAGATCGTGACCGATGCCCGCGGCACCGGTGGTGTAGAGGGTCGGTGCGTGTTCGCCGGCTTTGGCCAGGCGCTGCTTCACGACGGCATCGGCGCGATCGACGGCGTGCATCGTCGAAACCGCCAGGTAGGGCGTGCCGAGCGAAACTTGGATGAGCGTACATTGCTGGTCGGGGCTGATGAGCCGGGCGCCGACGATGCCGTCCTGGTGGGAATCGATCTTGCCGAGCTTCAGCTCCGGCGTTTCCCGGCGCAACTTTTCCAGATCGGCGACCATCTCGTTGACGAGTTGGTAATCGCCTTCCGAGAGCGGCATCGTTTCACGCTCCAGCGCGAAAACGACCCGGCTGGCAAACACGTCCTGGGGAAACGCCTGTTCGAGCAGGTGATAGGCGCGGATGCTGGTGAAGCGATCGGGGAAAAAGCGAATGTCGTCGTCCTGGGTGCGCGTGTCCCAGTGCGGCGCGCCCAGGGCCAGCGCGGCGCCGACGATCAGCCACAGCGCGCATACGCTCCATGGGTACTTGGCTGCGATCCGTCCCAGTTGATGGAACATAGCCGCCGCATCCTCCGCGGGCCCAAAAAGTTCAGGCCCAAGCGCAGCTTCGCAGCATACTCCAAGAAGGAGCGCGTGCGATATGCCGATTCACCGCGAGGCAATGACTCTGTCATCGGAAGGCCGGAAGGTCTGACTATAGGGAATCTGCCGATCATTCGGGCAAGCTGGCGATGCAGGAAAGGTGGGAAACGTGGTGAATAGGAGCCGCGCACGAAGTAAGCGGCGTAGCCTCAGCCGCTTACTTCGTGCGCGGCTCTTTTGAACGTCACTCCGGCACAAATACCAACAATTCAATACGTGCGGCCGGCAGCGCTTCCGTCTCCGGCGCCGGCGCGGGATTGGCGCCCACGCCGACCGCCTTGACGTTGCGGTTGGACCACCACCAGAAGCCGACGCGCTGGACGCGATGGTGGGACCGCAAGTAATCAACCACGGCCTGGCTCTGCTTGTCGGTCAGCGTTTGCGCCACCTCGGCGCCGTGCTTGCTATCGGCGAACGCGGCAACCACAACCTCCGAGCCGGCATCTTTCTGCTCGTTCAGCCACGTGGCCGCGTCGTCGAGCCGGCGTTTGCCCGACGGCGTCAGCACCGCCCGGCCCGGCTCGAACAGTTGATCCTCGGCGAACCATTTGCGCGAGCGCTTGCAGTCGGGCCGCACCAGTTCCTTGTGGGCATCGACGATGTAGCTGCGCACCACGGGCAACGACTTGATGGCGTCGGCATTTTGCTTCACCGAGGCGATCATGCGGCGCATGTCTTGCAGCGAACTGAGCGCCTCGGCGTACACTTCGTTGTTCTTGACGAGCTTGACGAGCGTGCCGTTGCCGCTCTGAATGTCGTTCATCGCGGTCTTGACCTGGCCGAGCGTGTCGGTTAACTCGCCGTAGAGTTTGTCGTCATTGAGCAGCTTGCCGAGCGAGCCTTCGCCCTTTTGGACGCGGGCCAGGGTGTCGTCCACTTTAGTCAGGACGCCGTTGAGCTTGCCGGTCGCCTGGGCCAGGTCCTGCGTGATCTTGCCGGCCGCGCCTTCGCCCTTGCGCAGGGAGGCTAACGTCGCATCCGCTTCCCCAAGCAAGCGGTTCAATTGGGTCGCTGCCTGGGCGACGGTGTCGAGCACATCGGCCGTTTCGGCCGAGGCTAGCGCGGCGCCATTTTCCACCGGTCCCGCGGCGGCGCTGCCGGGCAGGACGCGCAGCACCTTGCCGGCCATCAGACTTTCGGAAGCGATCTGCACTCTGGCGTCGCGGGCAACGAGATGGCGCAGTTTGCCTGCCAAACGCAAGCGAACCTGGACCGGATCGCCGGGCACGTCGGGCGGCAGGATGGCGACGACTTCGCCGGCGTCGATGCCCTGGATGCGGACGCGCGTACCGACCTCGACGCCGCCAATGTCGCGGAACCCGGCCTGCACGCTGAAGGCGTCGCTGCCCAAACCGCGGCGTTCGCCGATCGCGAAAAGCACGTAGCCGCCGAGCAGCAGCGCCGTGACGACGATGCCGCCGAGCACCAGGGCCTGCAAGCGCGTCAGTTCACGGGACATAGGTACACTCCGCATGGGGCGCAGAATTTGATCGCACCATTATACGCTCCCAGGGTTATTCGCGAGAGAGGATCGACGATTTGCGCTTAACAGCCCGCAGCGCAAGCAAGGGCGTCGGTTGTGCGCCCTTGCTTGCGCTGCGGGCTGGTAGACATCATTCCCGATTGCAATGCTCGATGATCCAGCGATTCAAATCGCGCAACATGTCGGGGTGCAACTTGTGGGTCGTCGGATAGGTGTGCATGTCGACTTCCATGCCCGCCGCGTACAACAGCCGGCGATCGGCGCGGACCATGGATAGCGGCACCACCGCGTTGGCGATGCCGTGGCCGATGAACACGCGCAGCGAACGCACTTCGGGAAGGCGCAACAGCGGCCGATCGACGCGCGGCAAAGCGCCGTTGAGGGCGACGACGCCGGCGAGCTTTTCGGGAAACGTCAAAGCCAGGCGAAAGGCCGTCGAAGCGCCGTCGCCGTAGCCGGCCAGGTAGATGCGTTCGGAGTGGACATGGTGCTGGCGGCGCGTCTGCTCGACGGCGCGCAGGAGGTAGTCTTCGACCAGGCTGGCGTGGGCGCCGTCGCCCCAGGACCAGCCCAGGCCATGAGGCCGCGGGCCCACACCAATCGGCGCCCGCAGACTGATGCCAATAAAATTGCGGCGGCTGAGGCGCGGGGCAAGACGCAGCATCTGCTCCTCGTTGCCTCCCTGGCCGTGAAACCACACAAGCAGCGGATACGCATAACGCGGCTCATAGTGGATCGGCAGGAAGGTGCACACCGGCCAAGGACGCGGCATCTCCACGTGCGAGGTGGAAAAACCTTCCATGGGCCGGAGCGTCGGCGCGAGCAGATCGAGAAAAGCCATGCAGGATCCTGCGTGCTGGGTTGCCCCGAGCGCTGGGAAGGCGGAGGCAACCGGCGCCTCGCCGCCGCTCGAACGACTTGCCAAGTTTACGCTGGCGGCGAAAGGGTGTCAACGCGGGCGGCCGTGCCACTTTAGCGAAAATGCCCTTTTTCGCAGGTTTCGCTGCGGATCGAAACGGTTACGCGGATCGGCCAAAGCGAAGAAGATAGGCAGGCTGTCGGCGAGCTTGGCGCGGGTGCGGATCGTAATGCGGGCGGCTCGCTGGTTCGCGGTGCGGGCGGCTCGCCTGCACGATCTCTTTGCGGGTTGTAAGGGAAGTGATGGCGCTCAGCTGCACTAACAAAAAGCGCAGCCGAGCCCACGATGCAACGTCAGCACGCATTTCTCACCAAAGGAGGACGGGTTTTCTAACCCGTCTGGGCGTGGCGGGTTAGAAAACCCGCCCTCCGACACCTCGCAATTCATCACTATCGGTGAGAAATGCAGGTTAGCGCAGCAGCTCCGGCTCACGCGATTGCGGCAACGGCGCGCTGCCCGAGACATTTCGAATGGGACCGGGCGCATACGTCGGCGGCGCGGTGCGCGGCGCCCCGGCACAGCCACAGGGCGGTTCGGACGCGGCCTCGTAGACGAACGCGTCGTGCAGGTAGAACTCATCGAATCCGGTGCAGCCTGTAAAGGCAAGCAACGCCAAGATCAGCCATCGTCGTCGCATGAGATCACCCGCCCGCAGGCACGGAGTTGTCATCGATCCCGTCAAAACTCATAACGGGCCGGGCGCGCAGTGTCAATGCGTGCGCCCGCAGCGCAAACGAGGGCGGACCGTGGGGCAGACATTCCTGTCTGCCGGCAGACAGGAATGTCTGCCCCACGATGCAGTTTTCGGCTCCCTGTCTTGTTTAAACTGCGTGCCTTGCGTTCGGCCCGTGCCTTGGATGAAGTCGCCCAGCCGCGCAGCCTGCTTGTCTTTTTCGAATGCCGATGCTTAACAGATTGGAACACAAGCACTTCCGATGAAGAGCCGCGCGCGCGTTGCCGATACTTGTGATGGCACGAGCGCGACCCCGCACCCGCAAACGCGTTCGCTCCAAGACCCAAGCATACACCTCGGCGGAGACTTCAGATGGTAGGCGAGGAGCTTTTGACAGCGCCTTCGGAGGTTGATTTGCTGCGCCAACAACTCGTGCGCGCGCAGCGGCTCTGCAGCGTCGGCACCCTGGCCTCCAGCGTCGCCCATGAATTCAACAACATCCTGACCACCATCATCAACTACGCCAAGCTCGGCCTGCGCACCAATTGCACCGAAGCGTCGCGCATCGAAGCGCTCGAGAAGATTCTCAAAGGCAGCCAACGCGCCGCCGCCATCGTCGGCAGCATGCTCGGCTACGCGCGCAATCAGGCCTTGCAGCGCGAATTGATCGATCTCATTGGCCTGGTCGAAGACGTGCTGCTGTTGTGCGAAAAAGACCTGAGCAAGCATCAGGTGAAGGTCGAAAAGAAGTATCAAGGCCGGCCGCAGGCGCCGGTGATCCGCGGGCAGATCGAGCAAATTCTGCTGAACTTGATCATCAACGCCCGCCAGGCGATGCCCAACGGCGGCCGACTGACCGTCGAAGTCCGCGCCAATCCGATGTTGCACCTGGCCGAGATTCGCATCAGCGACACCGGCGTCGGCATCCCGCCCGACAAGCTTCGCCTCATCTTCGATCCGTTCTACACCACCAAGGAACCGGACGACGAAGGCCACGGCGGCAACGGCCTGGGCCTGAGCGTGTGCCGGCAAATCATCGAACAGCACCAGGGACGCATCCGCGTCGAAAGCATCGTCGGCAAAGGCTCGAAATTCACCGTCAAGCTACCGTTGCAGACCAGCGAAGAGCACATCCCCAGCGTCACCGTGTGATTGGTAACGAAAATTGACAATTGACAATTAGCAATTTCAAATTGCAAATTGAATACGCACATCTGGTTCGGCAAGGTGAGTTGCTTCTGAAACAATTTGCAATTGTTAATTGTCAATTCCCTTATCCCGCGGCCTTCGCCCGTTCCTCTTCCCACTGATTCAGTTTGTTGTACAGCGTCTTGAGGACGATGCCGAGTTCGGCGGCGGCGGCGGGCTTGTTGCCTTGATGCTTCTCCAGCACGCGCAGAATGTGCTCCATCTCGACTTCCTTCAGCGTCCGGCGCGCGCTCGACACCGGTGCCGCATGGGCAGCGTCGGTGCGCGGCAAGCTCAAGGTCGCCGGCGCGCCGCCGCGCAAATGGTGCGGCATATGCTCCGGCGTGATCGAGCCGCCGCCGGCCAGAATCCAGGCGTGCTCCATCACGTTGCGCATCTCGCGGACGTTGCCGGGCCATTCGTAGTCGAGCAGCGTGTCGATCGCTTCGGGCGTCAGCAGCTTGGCGACCTGGTCCTCGGGCCGGCGGGCGGCGCGGGCGAGCAGATGGCGCGCCAAATCGGGAATGTCGGCGCGGCGCTCGCGCAAGGGCGGCAGGCGAATCTCGAAGGTGTTGACGCGGAAGAACAGGTCTTCGCGGAATTCGTCCTGCTGCACCATCGCGCGCAGGTCGCGGTTGGTGGCGCAAATCACGCGGGCATCGAGACGGATCGGCTCGTTGTCGCCGACCCGGCGAATCTCGCCCGATTCCAGGAAGCGCAACAGCTTCACCTGAATGTTCTTGTTCAGCTCGCCGACCTCGTCGAGGAACAGCGTGCCGCCGGTGGCGACTTCGAACAGGCCCTTGTGATCGCGTTCGGCGCTGGTGAAGGCGCCCTTGCGATGGCCGAACAGCTCGCTCTCGACCAGGTTTTCCGCAAGGGCGCCGCAATTGACCGGCACAAACGGCCCGTCGGCGCGCAGCGATTGCTGATAGATGGCCCGAGCCGCGAGTTCCTTGCCCGTGCCGGTTTCGCCGAGGATCATCACGGTCGCTTCGGCGCGGGCCACGGTGGCGATCAGGCGCTGCACGCCCATCATCGACGGGGAGTTGCCGATCATGACCGTCGGCCCCTCGGCAGCTTGCACGCGTGTTTGCAAGGCGAGGTTCTTGTTCTTGAGTTCCTTGCGTTCGGACACTTTGCGCAGAATCGTCTCGAGTTGCGCGAGCTTGGCCGGCTTGGTGATGTAATCGAAAGCGCCCAGACGCACGGCTTCGATGGCGGTTTCGACGCTGGCGTGCCCGGTCATGATGATGACGTCGGTTTCCGGCGACACTTGTTTGATTTGCTCGAGCACTTCGATGCCGGTCAGCCCAGGCATGCGCAGGTCGAGGATCGCCGCGTCGAACGTGTTCTTTTCAAGCGCCTTGACGGCCGACTTGCCGTCGGGGCACACGACGACTTCGTGCCCGAGCTGCGGGATCTCGGTGCGCATCACTTCCTGCAGCGAGCGTTCATCGTCGGCGAACAAGACGCGTAGTTTATGCGAAGCCAAGACCGGACTCCTAATACATCCGCAGATTTCGCCGATTACGCAGATTTGAGACGGGAATCGGGGGCTGTTTCTTCCCATCTGCGAAATCTGCGAAATCTGCGGATTGACTCCTATTTCATGCCGCCTGGCGCTCCCTTTGCGCCGTGCTCAATTTCAAGAACTCTGCTTCTGGGTCCGGGGCGTCTTCACCGCCGTCCGGCATGGCCACCGGTTCAATCGGCAGGCGCACCGTGAAGGTGCTGCCCTGTCCCGGCCCGGCGCTGGTCGCGGCGATGTCGCCGCCGTGGCTGCTGATGATGCGATGGCTGATCGACAGGCCCAGGCCCGTGCCTTTGCCGGTGCGGCTGCGCGTGAAGAACGGCTCGAAGATGTTCTCCAGGATGTCGGGCGTCATGCCGCAGCCGTTGTCCTGGAACGTCAGCTCGACCGCGCCGTCCGCGACCGTGGGTGTGATCGTCAGCGTGCCGCCTTCGTCCATGCTGTCCAGCGCGTTGACGACGAGGTTGAGGAACACCTGCTTGATCTCCTGGCCGTTGACCCAGGCCATGAGCGGGCCGGCCGGCTGGAAATCCAGGTTCTTGCCCTTGCAGTTTTGCAGGTGCTGAATCATGTCGAGCACGCCCTGGACGATCTCGGCCAGGTCGGTCTGTTCGCGCTTGCGTTCGCCGCCGCGGCTGAAGGCGAGCAACTTCTGCGTGATCTCCTTGCAGCGGAACGCTTCTTCCTGAATCATCTTCAGATACTTGGCGACGATATCGCGTTCCTGAGTCGCCGCAGTGCCGAGCCCAAAGCGGCGCGTCTCGAACAATTCGGCCAGGCGGCGCTCCAGCGCCTCGCTGCAGAAGGCGATGCTGGCGAGCGGGTTGTTGATTTCATGGGCCACGCCGGCCGCCAAGAATCCGACGCCCGCCAAGCGTTCCGAGCGCACCAGTTGCCGGCTGCGCTCGTTGACCTGGTTGTGCAGATCGCGGTAGATGTCGCGCAGCTTGCTGCTCATGCCGTTGAACGCCTCGGCCAGGTCCTGCATCTCGTCGCCGGAGCGGATGTCGAGGCGATGTTCGAAGTCTCCCTTGGTAATGCGCTCGACGCCCGTTTCCAGATCGCGGATCGGCGTGGCGATCCAGCGATAGAAGGCGCGGCCGAAGACCAGCACGAGCAGCATCGACAGGCTGGCGGTCGACACGAGGATGACGGTGCTGACGGTGTTCTGATTGCGTGCGGCCTTGATGCGCTCGTGCAAGCCGACGTTGATGACGCTGATCAGGTCGCCGGCGGCGCGCACCAAATCGGCCTTGGCGGTGTTGATGCGCTGCTTGCCATCGTCGTCGTTGTTGCGGATTAGGCGGGGGCGGTTGGTGACTTCATCGATGGCTTCGTCGAGCTTGGCAAGCCGGCTTTCGAGCGCTTTGACCCATTCCAGCTCCTTGTAGCCGCTGTCGGGATCGCGGCCACCGTTGACCGTGGCTTGCAGGCGTTTGCGATAGTCGTCGAGGTCCGCACGGACCTTGGGAAGCTTGTCCACGACTTCGGATTCGGTTTTTTTGTCGGCCAGGACTTCGAGGCTTTGCCGCAGGTCGTAGGCTTCCTTGGATTCCGCCATTTTGTCGCTGATGAGGCGCATGGTGTCCCGGTAGGCGGACAGCCCTTTGAGGCTGCCGACCACGAGGAACGCCATGATGCCCACCACGAGCGCGATGCCGAGCATCAGCTTGTGGCGGATCCGCCAATTGCAGGCCACGCGCCGACCTCCTTGTCCGCAGCCTAACCCGAGCGCGGGAATGTAGCAGATGAGTTTCAAAAAAAAGAGGCCAGTTCACCAAGGCATGACAAGGTGCGGGGGTAAGGCGGCGACGAGGTGAAGAAAGGGAAGGCGGGCAAGCCGCCGGACGACTCGACGAGCCGTCGGGGTTTGGGCGAAGAATTGTCGATGGCAAAGCCGTCGATCGCTTGGCATGATGATTACGTAGCTTTCCACCCTTGTTTCTTTTCACGTGGGCAGCCATGACGCTCGCCGTTGCTTGCCCGCATTGTCGCCAGGCGAACCAGGTGGACGCACAACACCGGTTGGGTCCGCGGCAAAGCGCAGCAGTTGATTGCGGGATACAAGAACGCCGGCGCGAAGTGATAGAGCGCTCACGGCTTGCGACCCAAAAGGTGCATCGCCTTGGCGCGCAGCAGACCGATGGATTCGGATGCTTCGACAAGGAGTTCAAGTTCCCGCTTTTCCTGATCAGTCAAAAGGCCCTCATTATTGCGGTCCATCAGCGACTGCATCCGGCGATCGACATCGTCGGGCAGTTTCGTGGCCGCAATTTTCTCCAACACCTCTCGTGTCATGAAAAGAATCCTGATAGTTGCTTCTCGACTCCCAGAGCATCAATGATACCATGAAGTAGCACCGAGAAAGCACCATTATGTACCTCCGCCTCCTCCGCCGCCTGCTGCTCGAAACCGACAAGCGCCTCCTTTGGAAGCTCGCCTGGAACATGGGCGTCAAGGGGGTCTGGTCGGTCGAGCGCTTCAAACGGCGCCTCAAGCGCGGCGAGGTGTTTCCGCCGTTTCTGTACGTCTCGGTCATCAATAGCTGCAATCTGCGCTGCCAGGGCTGCTGGGTCGATGTCGCCGCCAAGATGGAAGCCATGCCGCCCGAAGTCTTCCACAAAATGATCCGCGAAGCCCAAGACATGGGCAACACCTTCTTCGGCATCGTCGGCGGCGAACCGTTCATGCACCCGCGGCTGTTCGAATTGCTGGAGCCGCACAAGGGCTGCTACTTTCAGGTGTTCACCAACGGCCATTTCATCACCGACGAAAAGGCGAAGAAAATCCGGCGGCTGGGCAACATCACGCCGCTCATCTCCGTCGAAGGCAGCGAAATCGTCAGCGATCAGCGGCGCGGCAAAAGCGGCGTGTTATCGAAGACCTTGCAGGGCATTCACAATTGCCTCAATAACAAGGTCTTCACCGGCGTCTGCACCAGCGTGTGCCAGACGAATCTCGACCTGGTCAACGAGAAGTGGCTCGACCGGCTCATCGACATGGGCGTCATGTACACGTGGTTTCACGTCTACCGCCCGATGGGTCCCGACGCCTGCCCCGATTTGTGCCTGTCGCCGGCGCAACAACTGGAGCTGCGCCAGTTCGTCGTCGAGATGCGGGCCAAGAAGCCGATCGTCATCATCGACGCCTACTACGACGGCGAGGGCCAGGCACTGTGTCCGGCGGCGACGGGCATCAGCCATCACATCAATCCGTGGGGCGACATCGAGCCGTGCCCGATCGTGCAGTTCAGCCAGGAATCGATCCGCCGCGATAAGGACAATCGGCATCTGCGCGACAAGTTCCGGCAGTCGGCGTTCCTGCAAGACTTCCGCGATCTGGCCCGCTCGACGACGCGCGGCTGCATCGTCCTGGAACGGCCCGATCTGCTGCAAAATCTGGTCGAAAAGCACGGCGCCCGCGATTCGACGGTGCGCGGCACAGCCAAGGAAGAATTGACGGCGATGACGACACACACCAGTCAGTTCAACCCCGCCGGCGAAATTCCGGAGAAGAACTTCCTCTATCGCCTTGCCAAGCGTTTCTGGTTCAACGATTTCGGCGCGTATGATGGGTTCGATCACACGAAGGCGTCGGCCCCGGCACTGCTGCGTAGTCCTTGCGAATAACAACTCAAATCGCCGGTGATCCATTGAGCGCACGCCGACTCCCGTGTCCGCTCAACGGGGCGCCGCAAAAGTCGATCACATCTTGCGCTGGATTGCCGCGCGCATCGCGGCGAACAGTTTGAGCATGCGCAGGAAGAAGAAGAAGATGAAGAACAACACCCAGGCGCCGAGGGCCGCGCAGCCGACGATGACGCCCACGGGAATGCCCATCAAGGTGGCGCCGGCCACGTTGAGGATGATCATGACGACCAGCAACACCACCTGGATTGCGAGCCCGACGATGCGGTTGAGCCCTTCGTTGCCCAGCCGGGCATCGCCGAGGTATTTGCCCAGGGCGCGCTGGTAGGTCAGAATCATCAGCCAAGCCACGACGACGCACAAGGCGATGGCGCCGTAGAGCAGTTTGACCATGTTCCGGACCTTGCTGGCTTGCATGCCCAGCACGTTGCCAATGGCCAACACCCAAAGCAACCAAACGACGATGCAGACGAGGTCGCAGATCAGCGCCACGATGGCGCTGCCGCGCGCCTCCGATTTCTTGGGAATCCAGCAACACAACAACGACCCGGTGAGCCCGCACAAAGGACCGATCAGCCCGACGAAGAGGTTGAGGAAAAACAGCATCAACACGTCGAGATCGTATACACCGACCTTAGGAATATCTTCCCCGCGCACCTCGACCGGCAGCTCCTTCCCCTGTTTCGCGGCTTCATCTTGGGCCTGTTTGAGTTTCGCTTGATACTCGTCCGACTTTTCCGTGATATTCGCGACTTCAAACAGTTGGACGACGACGACCGTAGCGCCGCACAGGATGCCCACGAAGGTCACATACAACTTGATGACATGCAGCAACAATCCGATGTCAACGAGCTTGAACTTCTTCTTCTTCTCTTGTTTCTCCAGCTTGCGCCGGGTCTCGTCGTCCATTTCCTCTTCTTCGTCGTCGTCATCGTCGCGCACCGGCGCTCGCGCCTTCTTGCGCGGCCGGTCGTCGTCGTCATCCTCGTCGTCATCGACCGGCCGGCGCGCCTTGCCGCGCGGCCGGTCATCGTCGTCATCGTCATCCTCATCGCGCCGGCGCGGCTTGCGCAGCGTCTTCTCCGAGACCGCTTCGTCGTCGTCCCCTGCGTCGTCAATCTGCGGGACTTCAAAGACGGTCTGACAGCGCGGACACCGGATTTTCTTGCCGGCGAGCTTTTCTTCCAGGGTCAGCGTGTGACCTTTGGGACAGGTGGCGCTTATTGTCATGGTTCTTTGGAAACGTCGATTAACAGTCCATTGCAAATTGTCCATTGCCAATTGAAAATTGCAAATTGAATCCGACCCGCCAATTCGCAATTTTCAATGGCCCATTTGCAATGCCTTTTTCTCGGATGGACTGGATCACGCCAGCAGCGCCAGCGCTTGCTCGGCTTCATCCTTCGTCAGCGGCTTGCCGTGGTGGTTCGGGTCGCCGGCGAGCAACTTCTGAATCGGATAACCCTTGACGGTGCGGGCGACGATGACGCTCGGTTTGCCTTTCGTTTGCTGGGCCTTGGCGAAAGCGCCGAGCACCGCCTTCAAATCGTGGCCGTCGATTTCCTGGGCAAACCAGCCGAACGCTTCGAAACGCGGGGCGAGCGGGCGCAGGTCGAGCACTTCCTGGGTAGCGCCGGTTTGCTGGTAACCGTTCTGATCGACGATGGCGCACAGGTTGTCGAGACGATATTTGGCAGCGGCCATGACCGCTTCCCAGACTTGCCCTTCGGCGATCTCGCCGTCGCCGGTCAGGACGTAGATGCGCGCCGGCGACTGGTCGAGCCGCGCCGCCAGCGCAGCGCCGACGCCGAGCGACAGTCCCTGGCCGAGCGAGCCGGTACTCGCTTCAACGCCGGGCAGCCGCCGCATATTCGGATGGCCTTCGAGCGGGCTGCCGATCTGGCGGAGCGTGGCGAGTTGCTCCTTGGGAAAGTAACCTGCCTCGGCGAGCACGGCATAGAGCAGCGGCGCGCCGTGGCCCTTGCTAAGGATGAATTTGTCGCGCTGGGGCCAGGTGGGTTTTTTCGGATCGTGGCGCAGCATGCCGCCAAAGTAAAGCGCCGTCGCGATCTCGACGGCCGACATCGAGCTGGTCGGATGTCCGGAGCCGGCGCGCGTGGTGCTGGTGATGATGTGCCGGCGAATCACCTTGGCTTTGGCTTCCAGGTCCGCGAGATTAGCCACGCGCGATTCTCCCCGATCGTTGCCCGGTTCGCGCTCGCTGAGGAGCGCCGACGGTCCGGACGACGGGGAGTATTGTAAGCAAACGTCGGGGAACGATCAACGGTCCATCAGCGTGCGCGCACCGACTTGGCCGGCTGCGAGCGCACCTTGGGTTGACCCAGGGGCGAATCGAGCATCGGGCCGACGAGGAGCGTCCAAAGCGTGAGAACGGCGATCCAGCGAAATTCCATGAGGGGACCCCTGCTAAAGCGTGGCAGCACCATTCAAGCAATCGCCGTGCCCGACCGCGGCGATCCGTTGGTCCGGTCGCAAGACACGGTTGGCTCGACCATTGCGCTGTTTGCGTTGGATGACGTGGCTATGGTCCGACCAGGTGGATGTTGCCATTGGTTAACATCTCGTGAGTGTCGACGTCGGGTTGTTAACGACGTAGGGAGCAGGCGGGTGCACGTTGTTGATGGCCCGATGGCGGCGTGCCATTTCATTCATTTGCGTTCAGCACACACCCAAAGTGCTGAATGCAATTTTGAACAGTATCGCAACTGGCTGCGTGGCAGCACTTTGCGACAATTTGCTTTGGTCCGTTTCATTCGGCAAATCATACCCCTGAATGAAACCAGCGTCGCCGCACAGAATTCGCCGGGTGCGGGTCGGTCGGTTCCAATCAGACGGCAACATTATCGTCCCCGACCGATCATGATCGAAGGACCCGCAGAGATGTGCTGCGCCGAACGTTTTCCGACACGATGCGGTGCATGGAGGTGTTGACGGCGCAATGAGGTCGCTGGACGTTCGCTGGGCGCGCTAAACGTAAACGGGGCCGCTGGTGGATTCCTTTCATTTCTGTCACCTGGTCATCCCTTCACTTATCACGATTTTCCCGCTTCCGCCTTGCACCTTTGGCGAATTTAGGTATCCTTTAGGCAGACTCCCCAGGCGGCCACACCCTACCTGCCGGGCCGCAATTGAGTTCAACCGCCCACCCACCCACGGGTCCGCCCCGAATCGTCGGGGTCATGGACGTCTGAGCCGCTGGCTCTAGTTCCTTCCTGCCTGCTACGAGGGGGTATTCACATGCAACGCCACTTTTTCCTCGTCCTGGCCGCGTGCGGTCTGCTCGCCACGACCGTCAGCGCTCAGGATTACAGCAAGAAACCCGCGACCGCCGACCAGATCGCGCTGCCGCCGCCCGCGGAAGTCATGGCGCTCAACGTCGCGCCGCCGACCGTCACGCTCAAAGGCCTCGACGATTCCGCTCAGCTCGTCATCACCGGCCAGCTGAAAAACGGCCAATCGCAAGACTTCTCCGGCGACATCCAGTACACCATCGCCAATCCCGCCCTGGCCCGCGTCACCAGCGCCGGCCGCATTATGCCGCTCGCCAACGGCGCCACCGAGATCACCGCCACTTACGGCGACAAGACGATCAAGATCGCGCTCAAGACCGAAGCGATGGACGTCAACCTGCCCATCAACTTCACCAATCACATTGTGCCGATCTTCACCAAGCTCGGCTGCAACGGCGGCGGCTGCCACGGCAAGTCCGGCGGCCAAAACGGCTTCGCCCTGTCGCTGCTCGGTTTCGTTCCCGAACTCGATTTTCAAACCCTCGTCAAGGAAAATCGCGGCCGGCGCCTCTTCCCCGCCGCGCCGGACAGCAGCCTGCTCCTCTTGAAATCGACCGGCGTCGTCGCCCACGCCGGCGGCAAACGCATGGACGCCGGCTCCGATGAATACAAGCTCGTGCGCCGCTGGATCGCGTCCGGCACTCCCTTCGGCGATCCGAAGGACCCGGTCGTCACCAAGATCACGATCGATCCGCCGCGCAGCCTGATGAGCCGCAACAACCGCCAGCAGTTCCGCGTCGTCGCCCACTACAGCGACAAATCGACTATGGATGTCACGCAGCGGGCCCAGTACGAAAGCAACGACACCGAAATCGCCGTCGTCGACGGCGCCGCCCTGGTCCGCTCGCTGGAAATGTCCGGCGAGGCCGCGATCATGGCCCGTTACCTGGGCAACGTCGCCGTCTATCGCGCCGCGGTCCCGCTCGGCGTCAAGATTCCCGATTACAAGTTCGAGCCGAAGACCGTCGTCGATAATCACACGCACAAGAAGTGGAAGGAACTCGGCATCGTCCCGTCTGAGCTTTGCAGCGACGAGCAGTTTCTCCGCCGCGTGACGCTCGATCTGACCGGGTCGCTGCCCAAGCCCGACCAGATCAAGAAGTTCCTCGCCAACCCCGATCCGCAGAAGCGCGACAAGCTGGTCGATCAGCTTCTGGACACGCCGGAATACTCCTACCTGTTCGCGAACAAGTGGGCCGACGTGCTGCGTGTCAAGCGCCGCGGCGAGCCGGGCCGAGCGGCGGGCACGTTCGCCTTCCACAACTGGATTCGCGAAGCGATCGCCACCGACAAGCCGTACAATGAGTTCGTGCGCGGCATCCTGGCGGCCACCGGCGACGAGCACAATTCGCCGCCCACCATGTGGTACAAGGAGCTGCAGAATCCCGAGCAGTTCGTGGACGACGTGGCCCAGGTCTTCCTCGGCCTGCGCATGGCGTGCGCCCAGTGCCATCACCATCCCTACGAGAAATGGAGCCAGGACGATTATTGGGGCCTGGCCGCGTTCTTCGGCCGCATCGGCCGCAAGAACGAGCAGGTCGTCGGCGGCATCGCCAACACCCAGGCGGTTCGCCAGGTGATCTTCACGGCTCGGTCCGGCGGCGTCAACAACAAGCGCACCGGCGCCCCCGCCAAGATCACCCCGCTGGATGCACCCCCGCTGGAAGTCGCTCCCGAAGATGATCCGCGGCACAAGCTGGCCGACTGGATGGCCGACCCGAAGAATCCGTTCTTCGCCCGCGCCGTCGCCAACCGCTACTGGTCCCACTTCTTCGGCCGCGGCATCGTCGATCCTCTGGACGACATGCGCGTCACCAACCCGCCGAGCAATCCTGAGCTGCTCGACGCGTTGGCGAAGGAACTCGTCGATAGCAAGTTCAGCCTCAAGCACCTGGTCCGCGTGATCACGAAGAGCCGGACGTACCAGCTCAGCGCGATCCCCAACGACTTCAACAAGCACGACAAGCAAGCGTTCGCCCGCTTCTATCCGCGGCGCATGCCGGCCGAAGTGCTGTTCGACGCCGTCAACCAGGTGACCAACGCCCCGGCGAGCTTCGGCGGCCTCCCGGCGGACAAACACGCCCCGACCAAGGCAATCATGCTGCCGGACGAATCGTACCCGTCGTACTTCCTCGACGTATTCGGCCGCCCGCAGCGCATCAGCGCCTGCGAATGCGAGCGCGTCAGCGAAGCGAACCTGGCCCAGGCGCTGCACCTCTTGAACTCGCAAGAGATTCAAGACAAGCTCACCCGCGGCGGCGCCCGCGCCGACCTGTTCGCCAAGGACACGCGGCCGGACAACGAGAAGGTCGAAGAGATGTTCCTGTGGGTCTTCGCCCGTCGGCCGTCGGCCGAGCATCTGTCGGTGGCCCTGGAGCACATCAACCGCAACGCGGCCAACAAGAAGTTGGCGTATGAGAACCTGCTGTGGGCGCTGTTGAACACGAAGGAGTTTGTGTTCAATCAGTAACCAGCCCGCAGCGCAAGCAAGGGCTTTGAATGCAAGCCGGGCTCGCAAGAGCCCGGCTTCTTCATTGGTTGATGCCGCATGGCGTTGACTTGCCATGTTTGTTAGAATGAGCGCGTTTGGCAACAGGCATTCTGAAGGAATTCTTGCATGATCGATTGGCGACAATTCTTGCAAAGCGATCCTCAAATCTGCCACGGCCAACTTTGCGCCAACGGCACCCGTGTGCTTGTTACGGTCATTCTTGATAGCCTGGCGGAAGGCACGAGCCGGGACGAAATCCTCCAGAGTTATCCCAGCTTGCGCCCGGAACATATCGAAGCGGCACTGGCGTACGCTGCGGAATTGGCCCGTGAAGAAAGCTTGATGCCGCTGGCAAGCCTATGAAGTTCAAGATCGACGAGAATCTGCCCAAGGAAATCGCCGAGGATCTTCGTGCGGCAGGTCACGACGCCGACACGGTGCACGAACAAGGGATGACCGGCGCCGCCGATTCCGTCGTGTTGGCACGTGTTCAAACCGAAGCGCGAACGATTCTGACCTTGGACAAAGGAATTGCCGACGTGCGAGCCTATCCGCCGGATCAGTTCGCTGGGATCATCTTGTTTCGGCCGCACACAACGGCGCGCGACACGACGCTTGCGTTTGTTCGCCAGCAGCTGCCGACACTGCTTCAACAGAATCTGAGCGGACATCTGTTCGTCGTGTCGGAAACAGGGATTCGCAAGCGGTAGTCGCCGTGTTCGCGCGAACCCGGCTTTTTCGTTGTGCGCATCGACCAATGTGACACAATAGACCGTCAGTCCAACGAGTCTGCATCATGCGACGGCGCCAATTCCGATGAACGTCACCTGCTACGAATGCGGCGATGCGACGTCTCTCGCCGGAAGCTTCCGCGAGGTCCGCCGCTCGTTTCGTTCAAAAAATGTCTACTACTGTCCGGCATGCCATGCAAAGCGGCAACGGCGCACGACCGTGTTCAGCCTCTGGGTCCTCTTGGCTGCCATTGCCCTTTTGTTTGCCGGTTGGGTGGCGTTTGTATTCGATTGGGATGTTAAACGGTGGGCGGTTCGGGCTCTGAACTTTGCGCTGCTCTGTTACCGGCCTCAGGCCGTGCTTCGGGATTCTGAGGCATTTGTGACTTGATCTTGGCAATCAAATGCCGAATCGAAGTATGCGTAAACCACCAGAGCGCCAACAGCACAACGCCGGCAATGCCAGTAACGAGGCCCACGATCAAGAATAAGTAAAACGCCCGATCACTGTCCGGCGGAATCGAGATCAAGGTTCCGATGGCGGTAGACGCCACGCCCAGAAAAAACAGCGCGAAGTTCAACATCAGCGATGAAGGCGACCCTTGCGATAGCGTGTCAAGCTGATGCTCGTAAACAACAAACGCGTTTAGTTCTCCGGGCGGCGCTACTCGGATGAATGGCTGGAATGGCGGCTTCTGCTTGCTCATGCCACGGCCCCCGACAAATGACGCACCGAGGCCTTCACGCGTCCGGCCCCGCCGCCGTGATCAATGACCACATGCCATCGGCCGGCGCGCGGCACCGTGAGTCGAACTGGCGTGACGGTCGCGTAGCCGCCCTCGTAGCGAAAGCTCCGACCTTGCCGGTAGTGTTCGTAATTGACTGAATCGAGCAACTGAACATTCGCGGCCCTATCAATGGTGACTTCTACCTGATCGTTGTCCTGCGCGTCGATTGGGTAATGAAGGTGTTCCATAAAAGCACTCTCGCGAACCGGTGCGTATTTCCGCCTTGACTGACTATTATCAAGCGTGGACCCTCCATGCGTCAATGCCGTTGAGCTTAAATGCAAACGGACCTTCACTTCCCCGCATGCCTCACCAGCCCCGCCATATCCGCCACGGCCTCGCTGATGAACCGCCCCGGCAAGAGTACGATCATCAACCCCAGTAAGAACCGATTGATGTCGTCCGAATAGCGAAACGGATGATCCATCAACCCGCCCGGCCAGCCGAGGTTCGACGTGTCCGGCTTGGGATGCACGAAATAGCCGAGGATCAAATACACCAGCGTGCCGAGGCCGCAGCCGATGAGGCCTTCCGTGGAACGCACTTCGAACACCGCCAGGACCAGATAGACCCAACCGGCCAGGGCCGCCGTCGCCAAGAGGAAGCTGACGAGGACCATGGCGCGCGAACGGTCCGAGCGATCCTCCGTGCCCACGTCCACCGAGCCGATCGGGCCCGGATTGAAGCTTTCGCCCAACCATTCGAAGAGGCTCACGGTTCTTAGCTCCCCTTTCGACCCGCGGGATTCGCTGCGCTCATCCCGCGGCGTGATTCAGTGCATTGCAATTGAAAATTGACCATTGCAAATTGCAAATTGCAATGCGAATCCGCGAATTCACGTCCGGTCTGCCAATTTTCAATTTACAATGGTCAATGGTCAATTTGCAATGCAATTGACTTTCCGCGCGCGCGCCTCGCCGCGGCATCGTCTTTTCGGTAGGGACCCTATGCTCGACGCCGAGGACAAACTGGTTGAGAGCGCCAAACGGGGCGACCGGGCTGCGTTCGAGGAACTCGTTCGCCGCACGTCGCGCCTGGTGTACGCGCGCCTCTACCTGGAAACCGGCGACGCCCATCAGGCCGAGGATTTGCTGCAAGACACGCTCCTGACAGCCTTTCGGACGCTGGCCCAGCTCGACGAGCCGGCGAAGTTTCGGCCCTGGCTCCTTAGTTCGAGTTTCGCAGATGTGTAAGCGTATTTCAAGCGGCCGAACGACCAAAATGATGGCGCCGGATGGTTGGTAAGAACATCATGGGATGTGGAAATCACCAGGGCCGAGCTTCTCATCCGGTCCGGCTGAGAAGTTCGGTGAGTTGGGTGAGCCAGGTTTTTAGTCGAGACCGTTTGGGAACCAGTGTCGCGTTTTGTTCGTCGTAGCTGACCCGCCGCAACGTG
>Ga0209726_10002376_pt1 | contig 28044 bp, 16 predicted proteins | sample Subgrocontami54m_FD_187453 | JGI IMG/M metagenome (GOLD analysis project Ga0209726, IMG submission 187453) | Subsurface groundwater microbial communities from S. Glens Falls, New York, USA - GMW46 contaminated, 5.4 m (SPAdes) (version 3) | ecosystem: Environmental > Aquatic > Deep subsurface >... | reverse complement strand
ATGCACACAGGCATAGGTGCTTTTCGAGACGACAGGATTTCGACACAGTTGGCACGCACTCAACTTCCTATCCCCTTGATCCATCCAATGTTACATCGAAAAAAATGTCGGCATCACATGACAGGCATGTGTAGTCCCTACAGCGTTCACTCTGTCACCCAGAAATGACAAGAATTGAACCATGTCTCATGTGTGTGTGTGTGGAGTGTCGGTGCATTGTGGCCTAGTCGCCCAATTTCTTCGTCGCAAAGGGTTATCAATCCAATGGTTGCGGAAAGGAACCACGACTATACCGACTAGGCCAACTGGCACAGTCAGGTGCGTAGTCGCTTGGCGCCCGCAATCGCACGTTCTTGAACCACGCCCGTCGCGGGATAACGTCGAACCGCGTATCCTCTCGTAAAGCTTTATGGTATTTGTTGTTATGGCTGGCATTGTTCCAACCGTGAATTTTCTGGAAATCACTACAACGAATGGGACAGTGCATCGTCATAATTGCGCCAGGAACCCGGCTAGTGCATTGTCACACTTCTAATTTAGGGTAGCCGCACTCGCCAGAGTGCGGGATTCCCGCGTTCTGGCGAACGCGGCTACCCTAAAATACAACATTGACAAAGCACTAGTGCTATGTCACACGTCGAATGATGGATCACAAGCCGCGCACGAAGTAAGCGGCTGCGAGTGGGCCGCTTACTTCGTGCGCGGCTCTTACTTCTGGCGACTCATCAATTCGTGCGTGACAGAGCACTAGGGTGGGTGGGGATATTGTGCCGACATGGGGCAACGAACCATGTGGATAGGTTGCAAAAAGGCTACGGCAAGCGCGACCCGGATAGACGCCATGCGCTGTCTCGTCATAATTCCCAAATCTCTCAGATTACGCAAAGCTATGATCTTACCTAAATCTTCTGGCCGATATATCCACGTGTGTCATTGTTTAGCTGAGAATGACTCGCTGGTCGTGGACAAAAGTCTAGATAGCACTCGAGGCAAGCCATGAATTTCCGGTCGTTCAAACGGTTCTTCACCGGCCACCGCAAACCCTTGCAGCGTCCCAAGCGTCCCGCGCGGCTGCTTCTGGAGACGTTGGAAGACCGCACGCTCATGTCGACGCTGCCGGCGCCGATCGTGACTGACAAGCACGAACTCGACTTCTACAATTCGCCGAATTCGGTTTACGGTCCGCAGGTCATCCAGGATCCGCTCAACCCGAATTTGTTGGTGGAATTGCACGGTTCCTACAGCAATCGGCCGGCCGGCGGCGGCACGAGGCGCGACTACGGCGAGCTGTACGGCACCTATTCTTTCAACGGCGGCAAGACCTGGTCCACCTTTCAGACATTCCCTAGTTCCCTGCTCGATCCGGCCGAGGGCATCGATCCCCAAGGCTTCTTCCATTCGTACAGCTACATCACCAACGTCAGCATCGCCTTCGATCGCGTGCCGGCCAATCCCGTGACCGGCGCCCGCAACATGTACGTCGTCTCGACGCAGCACAACGCCGCCAGCACCAGCGGCGCGCTGGTCTTGAATAAATACACCATCGATCCGGTGAACGGTTTCCGCGAAGACTTCACGGTGGGCAATCTGGCGAACAGCCCGGGCGATTACGTGATGTATCGCTGGTTCAACACCGATCCGGCCTTCAATACGTTTTTGGCGATCGACAACAACGAGCCGACGTTTGTCGATCCCGTGACCGGGTTCGTGCAGACCGATTCGATGGCGACGCTGCTGAACGACCCGGTCTTTGGCCCGGTGCCCAAAGCGATCTACGTGGCCTGGAACACGAACCAAACGTTCGCGAACGGAGCGACCAGCAGCAATGTCTTCATCAGCGGGTCGGCTGACGGCGGCCACAACTGGAGTACCCAGCAGTTCGTGACCAGCGATGGGCTCGGCGGCTCGGCCAACGAGCCGCGCATTGCCTTCGCGCAGGGCACGCCGATCGATCCCAGCGTCCCGGGCGCCGCGCCGCTGGTGGCCGGCGGCACCATGGCGGTCGCATACTCGGATCGCATCCCCTTTGTCAACCCCCTTCTTGGCGCGAACGTATATATCGATCAGTCGCAGCCGGACGGCGGCAATCCCGCGGCCTTCGCCGTGTCGGCGCAGGAGTTCATCGACTCGTCCCCCAGCAACGATCAGTTCGGCGGCTCGTTCGTTTCCGACGCGTTTTCCGCCAGCCCTGACCTCCCTTCGACCACGACCTTCACCATCCCGGTGACTTTCACGGCCGGCGGGTTCACGTCGCTGGACGATCTCGACGTTGAGATCAACCTGGAGACGCCGCACGCGGCGCATTTGCGCATTCAACTGACGGCGCCCACCGGTCAGACGTTCACGCTCTTGCGCAATCGCCTCGATGGCGCCGGCAACACGATCCCGGGCCCTCCAGGCCTGCCGGACAACGCCGATCTGGGCATCATCACCGATAATCAGCCGGCGCCGTTCACGCAGAAGCGCTTGGGCGGCTTGTTCTTCGATCTCGACGCGCCGCGCTTCATTACCACGCCCAATGTGCCGGCGCCGTATATCGGGCATTATTTCCCCGAAGGCGGCGGCTGGGCTTCGCTCTACAATCGTCCGATCACCGATCTGAACGGCGATTGGGTGCTGTCGATCACCGACGTGCGCAACGACGGCTCGCCGCCGCAACCGCCGCAGCGCCTGTACCAGTGGGGTTTGCACTTCACCAGCAAAATCAGCACCACGGGCTTCGGCGTCGACACGATCATCGCCCGGGCGCTGCTGCCGGCAGTGGGCAACACTTACCCCACCAACGACCCCGCCGGTGCGCTCGCGCCCTTCGGCACCGGCGGCGCGGTCGGCATCGGCCCCGGCGTCGTGGTCGCTTACGACAACACCCTGGGCTCGTTCAGCCCGCACCAGGGCCGGCTGTACATGGCTTATACGTCCGCCGGCGTTCACACCTACCAGGTCTTCGACCCCAACCTTAACCGTAACGTTGCGTTTTTCGATCCGGCCGACGTCCGCATCATCTATTCCAACGACAACGGCGCCTCCTGGAGCAACTCGTTCGTCGTCAACGATGACGGCGCCGACAATTTTTCGGAAGCCAACCGCGCCCAGTACATGCCCGCGCTCGCCGTGGACCCGGTCACCGGCGCCGTGGTGATCAGCTACCTCGACGGTCGCATGGACGCTGCCCGCACGCGCGTCGCCACCTCGATCGCGGTCAGCATCGACGGCGGCCGCAGCTTCAGCCCGTCGGCCTTCCTCAATGACATCAAGTCCGCGGGCGATTTCCTGACCGGGCAGACAGTGAATATCGAGCCGATCCCCGGCAATCAGCGACGCAACGGCGTATGGGGCTTCGGCGATCGGCAAGGGCTGGTGGCCTACAACGGCCGGGCGATTTCGGTCTTCGGCACCAACTACGACGAGCCCGACACGCTCGTCGCGGGTGTACCGACCCCGCCGCCGTCGCGCATCCGCACCGCCAACGTCAGCTACGCCGCCGGGCCGCGCATCGTCGACGGCGACATGGGGCCCGTCACGGGCGACTTCAACAATCCCGACAACCCCAGCGTCTTCACCTACAACAACACGTTCGCCAGCGACGGCACGCGGAACTTCGACGGCTTCGTGGTCATGTTCGATCGCCCCGTCGATCCCGGCACGCTCGACAGCAGCGACATCACGATCCAGCGCAGGGATCCGATTACGGGCGCGGTTATCAATCTGAGCAGTCAGATTCAGTCGATCACGCCCTTGGATCTGTCGCAACAGCACGGCGCCGTCGATGCCGGCACGCAACCGACGGTGGCGCTCAGCGACGCCATCGTCACCGAGGGCAACGCCGGCACGACGCAGGCGACGTTCACGGCGACCTTGTCGCAGAAGCAGCCGCGCGACGTGGTGATCGGCTACGCGACCCGCAACGGCAGCGCTCTGGCCGGCTCGGACTACGTCAACAAAGCCAACGTGGTGGTCATTCCGCGCGAGCAGATCAGCGCGACGTTTACGATCACCGTGAACGGCGACGTTCTCAAGGAAGGCAACGAGACGTTCTTGGTCGACTTGACCGGCGCGCCGCCGGGCATCGTCGTGGCGCGCGCCGTCGGCACGGGCACGATCGTGGACGACGACGGCGCCCCGGCCATCACGGTCGGCGACGCGATCGTGAGGGAAGGCGACAGCGGCACGAAGCTCATGTCGTTCCCGGTGAATCTGTCGGTTGCCAGCGCCGATATCGTTAGCGTTGATTTCGCCACCGCCAGCGGCGCGGCGGTGTCCGGCGTCGATTTCGTCGGCGCCATGGGCACGTTTACCCTCATGCCGGGCCAAACCTTCGGCCAGATCGACATCACCATCATCGGCGACCAGATCATCGAAAAGGGCAACGAGAAATTCGCGCTGCTGTTGAGCAACTCCAAGAACGCCTCGATCGCCCGGCCGCAAGTGACCGGCGCCATCGCCGATGACGACGAGCTGGCCCTGACGATCGGCGACGTGTTCGTGCGCGAAGGCGTCGACGGCCTGGCGAATCCGCCGGCGGTGTTCGCCGCCGTGCTGGTGCACCTCAACGGCATCACGTCGCGCGACGTGACCTTCACGTATCAGACCACGGGGATCACGGCGACTGCCGGGCAGGATTACACGACTACGTCCGGCACGGGCACGATCCTCGCCGGCCAAACGAGCTTCCTCATCCAGGTGCCGATCCTGTACGACACGACGGCCGAGGCCCGCGAGACGTTCCAGATTCGAATTACCAGCTCGACGAACGCCGCCCGGTTGCGCGACACGGGCATCGTGAGCATTGTCGACAACGACCAGCGGCCTGATGTGACGATCGGCGATCTAACGGTGCGCGAGGGCGACAGCGCGACTGCCGTCGCCGCGGTGCCCTTGTATCTGTCGTTCCCGGTGAACGCGCCGGTGTCGGTGACGTACACGGTGACGAGCGGCCCGGCGATTCCGCCGAACCTCGCCGCCGCCACGCTGACCAACGATTACACGGTTGCCGGCGGCGTCGCGGTCATTCCCGCCGGCAGCAACGTCGGCACGATCGACATCCCCATCGTCGGCAACCTCGCGCCCGAGCCCACCGAGCGCTTGACGGTGACGATCACCGGCGTCACGGGCATTGCCGAACTGTCGAACAAGACTACGGCCGTGGTCACGATCATCGACAACGACGTTGCCGTGTCGATCGGCGACGTGACGCAGTTCGAGTCCAACGGCAACACGAACTTCGTGTTCACGCTGTTCCTGAGCAGCCCCAGCTCGCAGCCGGTCACCGTGCAAGCGGCGACGATGGACGGCTCCGGCGTGGCGGGGCAGGACTACACCGCCAACACGCAGACCGTGACGTTCACGGCGGGGCAAACGGTGCAGTCGTTCACGGTAGTCGTCACCGGTGACGCGACGGTCGAAGGCAACGAGGATTTCGTCGTCAACTTGTCGGGCGTGACCGGCAATGCCGAAATCGCCAAGGGCCAGGGCCGCGGCGTCATCGTGGACGACGACAGCTCCGGCACTTTCTGGAGCATCGGCGATGCCGCGATGTTCGAGGGAACCAGCGGCACGGCGCAAATGGCGTTCACCATCTTCCTCAACCGGACGCTGTCGTCGAACTCGACGATTCGGGTTTCGACGTCCGCCAATCCGCTGGCCAATCCGCCGGCCACCGCCGCCGCCGGGCAGGACTACACGGCCTTTGCCAATCAGGTCGTGACGATGCCAGCCAACGCCAACGCGGTGACGGTCACCGTCAACATCACCGGCGAGTTGCTCCAGGAGGGCAATGAGTTTTTCTACGTCGTGCTGTCCATCCCCTCGATCGGCGTCCTGCTTCGTAACGTTGGCCTGGGCACCATCATCGACGACGATCAGCGCGTGATGGTGTTCGGCGACGCGAGCGCGCTGGAGAGCAACTTCGGCGTTTCGACGGTTTCGGTGCCGATCATGCTCTCCAACCCCGGCCTCACCAACCAGCCCTATGATTTCCAGACCGCCGACGGCACGGCGCTGGATTTGCTTGACTACTTGGCCCAAGCCAACACGCGGCTCATCTTCACGCCGGCGGCGCAAGCCAACGAGAATATTCCCATCGTCGGCGACGTGCTGGTCGAAGGCAACGAGAACTTCACCGTCAATCTGGTCACCTCCTTGGCCAACATCCTCGTGAGCAAGCCGACCAGCAACGTCACGATCGTGGACGACGACGACTTGACGATCTCGGTCAGCGACGTCGCGATCAAGGAAGGCACGGGCGGCGCCACCAACGCCGTGTTTACCTTCTATCTCAACGCTGTTGCCGGCCAGCCCATCGATATTTTCTATACGACCGTTCCCGGCACGGCCGACGCCGGCGATTTCACGCCGGATACCAACGGCTTCGTCACCATTCCGGCGGGCGCACAATTTGCAATCGCGAGCATTCCGCTCAACACCGACAGTTTGGACGAAGGCAACGAAACCTTTTTCGTGCAGATCACCGGGGCCGCCGGCGCCGTTTTGGAGAAGCCCATCGGCGTTGGCTTGATCGTGGACGACGATTTGACGCCGGCATTGACGGTCGGCCCGGCGTTCCTGCGCGAGCAGAACGGCCCGATGACGTTCACGGTGTTCTCGTCGTTCCCGAGCGCCGCCCCGATCGACATGACGGTCAGCACGTCGAACGGGCTGGCGTTGGCCGGCGCCGATTACACGGCCCTGGCGGCTCTGCCCCTGACGGTGCCCGCCGACCAGACCAGCGTGACGTTCCAGGTGAACGTGCTGGACGACCTGCTGGCCGAGGGCAATGAAGACTTCAACGTCACCCTGGCGAACGCCACGCAGGGCGCCACCTTTGCCGCCGCCACCAGCAAGGGCCTGATCGCGGACAATGAGTTGACGATGTCGCTCAACCTGGGCGACGCGCTGGTCAAGGAAGGCGACGCCGGCGATGTGATCGTGACGATCCCGGTCATGCTGTCGGGACAGGTCAATCAGCCGGTCACCGTTCATTACCGGACGCTGGACAACAGCGCCATCGCTCCCGCGGACTACGTCGCCATCGCCGACAATCTCCTGACGATTCCCGCGAACACCACGCAGGTCTTCATCTCGGTGCGCGTGAAGGGCGACGGCATCCGCGAGGGCAATCAGGATTTCTTCGTCGAGCTGTTCAACGCCGCGGGCGCTACGATCGCCAAGCAACAAGGCGCCGTGACCATCGTGGACGACGATAGCACGTTCGGCGCCCAGCAGTTCCTGATCCGCATCAACCCGCAGAGCAGCGTCGGCGCCTACAGCTACGCCATCGGCCCCGACGTCCGCGATCGCATCGAGTGGATCGATTACCAGACCGCCGTGCAGACCGGCAACCCGCCGCAGACGATCCTCGGCAACCGGATGGACCAGAACAACAATTCCAAGACCGGGGAGAACGATACGGTCAACGCCTTTGCCAACGACCGCTTTGCCGTGCCGCGGCCCACCTTGCAGATTCCGTTCCAGGGACCGTACGATTCCGACACGTTGCCGATCATCGTTCCCGGCCCGCACTTCCTGGCCGCGGGCTTCAAGACGACGACCTTCAGCGCGACGCCCAATGTGCCCGTGCCGGCCGCGGGAACGGGCGGCAGCGGCAACGTGTTCCAGGACTCCGGCATCGGCAAGCTCACCGTCGCCGGCGTGACGGGCCAATTGGCCGACATCAATGTGCACGTGCACATCGAATATCCCAATAGCGGCGACCTGGTGCTGCGCTTGCGGGCGCCCAACGGCCAGGTCGTGCTCCTCGCCCAGCAGCAGGGCAGCGGCAACTCCTACGTCGATGCGACCTTCGACGATCAGGCCGCGATCTCGGTCATCGGCGCGCCCCAGCCGTTCGGCGTGGTTCGGCCCGAAGGATCGCTGAGCGTGCTCAACTACTTGGACGCCAAGGTGCTCAACGGCGAGTGGTCGCTCGAAGTGGAGGACCGCGGCGCCGCGTCGATCGGCAAGCTCTTCGATTGGTCGTTGACGCTCCAGACGACGAACGTGGCCGCCTACAACAACGCCGGCTACGTCAAGAACGCCAATGAAGCCGTGCCCGATCTGAGCGATCCGATCAACAATCCCTTTGGCGCGCTGCTCTCGAACATGAACGTCACCGGTCTGACCGGCTATGTGACCGACGTCAACGTGCTCGTCAACCTCGACTACCCGAACAGCGGCAACCTGGTGCTGAGCTTGCGCTCACCCAACGGCATCGTCGTCCCGCTCAGCTTCTTCAACGGCGACGGCAACTTCTACCAGGCCACGCTCTTTGACGACCATGCACCGCTCAACATCAACACCCAGGATCCCAACGGCCCGTTCTACAACGTGCAGCCCAACAGCCCGCTCACGATCCTGAACGGCATCAAGGGCGAGTTGCTCAATGGCAACTGGCAACTGCAGATCGACGGCGGCCTGTTGAATCCGGGCGGCATCCTCAAGGGTTGGTCGCTGGACGTTGCCACCAGCACCTTCACCGACAACTTGGTGCTCAACGGCACGATCAGCCAGCTCGATATTGTGTTCGATCGCGACATCCAAGCGTCGACGTTTACGGACAACGACATTGTGCGTATGGTCGGCCCGGCGGGCGCCATCGGTCCGGTCACGGTCAGCGCCAATCCGGCGGGCACGCCGGCGCAGTTCGCCAACCGGACGTTCCGGCTGACCTTCCCGACGCAGAGCCTCAGCGGCGCCTATCAAATCACGGTCGGCTCCGACATCCAGGCCCCGCCCGCGGTCGGCGTCAAGATCGACTCGAACTTCAACGTCGGCCTCGATTTCCTGCAAGGCGGCAGTCCGAACACCGGCACGTTCACGGCTGCGACCTACGCTTCGAACAACGGTTTGCCGAACACGACCCTGACGCCGCTGTCGATCCCGGCGTTCGGCACCAAGACGGCCAATCTGCAGATCGACGATCAGTTCAAGATCGTGCAGGGCTCGGCAGCCGACGCGACGCGGCACATTCAGCTGGCGCTCGACATCGCCCACTCGACCGATCCGGATCTGGCGGCGGTGCTTATCGCGCCGGACGGGACTCGGATCCGGCTCTTCTCGAACACCGGCGTGTTTGCGCGCGTGACCTTCGACGACTTCGGCGTCACTCCCGTGGCGACCGGCGGCTCGACGTTTGACCTGGGCACGTTCAACTCGCAGATTCCGCTCAGCCGGTTACAGGGCAAGTTCACGAGCGGTCTGTGGCAGCTACAGATCACCAACAACGGCAACGTGCCGGCTACCCTCAAGAACTGGTCGCTGCGCTTCCCCTACTACGCCACCGGCATGAACCAGAACGCCGGCGGTTTGGGCGAACGGGTCGCCGATCAATTCACGGTCGGCTTCCGCATCTTCACCATGGAAGCGGCCAACCATCTGTCCAAGTCGGTTTGGACGGCGGTCGGGCCGGCGTCCAACAATCAGCATGGCTCGGCCGGCCGCGTGTCGGCGATTGCCGTCGATCCTTCCGATCCGTCGGGCAACACCGTCTACGTCGGCGGCGCCAGCGGCGGCGTGTGGAAGACCTCCGACTTCCTGACCCAGAGCGCGCCAGGCCCGACTTATGTGCCGTTGACCGATCTGGGCCCCAGCAACAGCCTCAACATCGGCGCCCTGTCGATCCTGCCGCAAAGCGGCGATCCGCGCACGTCGCTCGTCTTTGCCGGCACGGGCGAAATCGACGGCAATTCCCCGGGCATCGGCCTGTTGCGCTCGCCGGACGGCGGGGTCACGTGGCAGGTCATCGACAGCATCGTCCGGAACTTCGACGCTCAGGGCAACGTGCTGCCGATGAATTCCGCGCTGCGCGACCATGGCTTCGTCGGCGCGCGCGTCAACAAGATCGCCATTGATCCGACGCCGCTCGATGCCCTCGGCAATTACGCGATCTACATCGCGGTGAGCGGCGGGGCCAATCAGGGCTTGTATCGCAGCCGCGACACGGGCAAGAGCTGGACGCTGATTCGCGCCGGTGTGGCCACCGACGTGACGCTCGCGCCCGCCAGCGTCAGCTCGTCGGGCATCTTGCAGCTCATGTATGTCGCGTTCCAGAACGAAGGCGTTTACTACACCACTAGTGCGCCCTCGACGTCATCGCTGATTCAAATGGTCGGCGGCGTGGGCAAGCCGAACCACCGCGACCTGTTCAATCGCATCCTCCAGGTCGCCGCGCCGACCAGCACGCCCAACGGCGCCGGCCGCGGCCGCATCCTCTTGGCGACTCCGTACAAGACCGGCGACCGCCTGGCGGACACCTTCTACCAGAACTGGCTGTACGCTCTGGTGCTCGACGACGCCAACGTGAACGGCTACGATCTGTACCTCACCAAAGATCGCGGCGACAACTGGACGCGCGTCGTTTTGGCCGGCAGCGCGAATTTCCGCGCCGGGTTTACGGGTGGCGGCCTGCCGACCAACGATGAGAACAGCTTCGCGAATAGCACGCTCACCGCCCCGGCGGTCCAGAGCACGGCCAGCGAACTCGGCGTCAATCCGGGATCGACGGCGCCCTTCAGCCCGAACGCCCTCGTCAACGGCAACGACTTTGAAGCCGGCCTGTCCATCGATCCGACGAATCCCAACATCATCTACCTGGCCGGCACGCTGACCATCAAGGCCGATCTCACGACGATGTCGGACCCCTGGGCCGGCGTCATCCGCGACCACAGCGACAACACGCAGGGCGCCAACAACGGCCCCACCAGCGGCCCGGTCGTTCCCTTTGCGTCGATGTTCGACAACGGCATTCCGGCGACGCCCGGCGTGCCCGATCCGCGCGACGACCACTTCAACCTGTACCGCGATCCGTACAACCCGTTCTTGACGCCGTCGACGTTCTTCTACGACGCGCCGTTGCCCCCGGCCCCCGTGGCCTTCTGGGCCAACGACGGCACCGATGTGCGCTGGTCGTACTTCACCGGGATCAACGACGTCGACAACGTCAGCGGCAATCCGCCGTTCCGCATCCACGAATTGCTCGCGCTGCGCGACCCGATCACCGGCAAGACGCGCGTCATCGTCGGCAACGACCAGGGCGTCTTCACCGCCGTCGATGCCCTTTCCGGCGATAGGGTCACCCCGGTCGACGTGATCAACCGCGGCAATAGCCGGGTGTATCGCAACACCGGTTCGGCCGACTCGGTGCGCGGCTCGCGCAACGGCAATCTGCAGCTGGCCCAATTCACCTCAGGCGCCGTGCAGCCGAGCACCCTGGCGGCCGACGTCGTGGGCGCGCTGTTCTACGGCACCGCCCTCAGCAACGGCACTCCGTCCTCGTCGGCCGACATCATCAACACCGGCAACCTGAATTGGCAGACGTACGATCAGACGCGCTTCAACGACCTGATCGGTCATTCCGTCGATGGCAACAGCACCTGGATCATGACCGACGCCACCGGCGGCTTCGATCGCATCGATCAAAACGGCTCGGTCATCTTCGACCCCAATCGCATCGGCACCACGTACCAGTACTTCTGGCCGTGCTGCAACAACCAGATCAACTTGGGCGGCACCGATTTCTTCGTGCTCGATCTGCCCAACGTCACGCCGATCAGCCGCACCACCGGTCTCTTGCAATCGAACTGGCCCGGCGGCAGCTCCGGTTTGTTCAACAACGCCGTGCCGCGTCCGTTCGGCCGCTTCGCCGTCAACCCGCTCGACTCCGGCGCCATCGTCATCGGCGCCAACGACGGCCGCGTGTTCCGCACCGCCGGCCCGCTCGACGGCTTCGGCATCTTGTGGAGCATCATTGCCCAGCCCGCGAACCTCGACGGCACCCCGGCGCAGGCCATGGCTTGGGGCTCGCCGCCGACCAGCGTGCCGAACATCAACGACTTCATCTATGCCGGCACCAATGGCGGCCGCGTCTTCGTCACGATCAACGGCGGCGGCTTGTGGCGCAATATCTCCGCCGGCCTGGACGGCACGACGGTGCTGTCGATCATCCCCGACCCGCACCGCGGCAGCAATCAAGCGTATGCCGTCACCGGCCAGGGCGTCTACTGGATGCAAGACTCCAGCATCGCGGCACCGACTTGGGTCAAGCTCAACGACACCGCCGGCCGCGCCTCGCTGTTCAACTTCACGCGGCCCGTGTTTAACAATGCGGCCGATCAGCAGGCGATCATGCTGGCGGGCCAGATCACGTCGCTGGCCGTCGATTGGCGCTATCAGATCCCGGAGGATCCGAACAATCCCAACAGTCCCAAGCACCCCGTGCTCTATGTGGGCGGCAACGCCGGCGTCTTCCGTTCGATCAACAACGGCCTCTCGGGCACGGCTGCCAACCCCGGCTGGCAACTGTATCCGGACCTGGCCCACAACGGCGCCCCGCAGGAAGGCGGCTACCTGCCCAACGTGCGCGTCACCGACCTGGATCTCATGCTGGGTTATCTCAACCCGCAGACCGGCGTCACTAACCACGCCGCGTCGCAGAATCTGCTCATGGCCAGCACCTTTGGCCGCGGCGCGTTTACCGTTCGCCTGGACGACACCGGCTTTTCGCAGTTCTTGGCCGATGCCACCAAGGGCCCGCGCGTGCTCGGTCTGCAGCAGGTTTCGCCTAACCCCGGCGACAAGCTCACCGGCATCGATGTGTTCTTCGAAAGCCTGGTCGACGCGACGACGTTCACCGCGGCCGACGTCGCCGTGTTCGCGCCCAACGGGCAACCGATTCCGATCATCAGCATCACGGAAATCAACGACAACCTTGGCGGCGGGCTCAACGCGCACAACCATTTCCGCATCACGATCCCGACGCAGATCAGCGCCGGCAATTACCGGGTGCGCATCACGCCGACCCTGTCCGACTTCGGCGGCAACCTGCTCAATCAGGACAACGACAACGTGAATGGCGAGGCAGTCGAAGACGTGTTCGACGGCGCGCTCGCCTTCCAACCGAACACGGCCCCAACCATTAGCGACATTCCCAATCAGTCCGGGCCGCCGAACACGACCTTGAATGTGCCGTTCACCATTGGCGACGGCCAGACGCCTAACCAGCTCGTGTTGTTGGCCACCGTTACTTATCCGCCGGGCAGTCTCGCCCAGATCACGAACCTGAACTTCAACGGCAATCCGAATCCGTCGCTGGCCGCATCGACCAGCCCGACCATCAGCTTCACGACCGGCAGCATGATCGGCAGCGCGACCATCACCGTCACGGTCACCGATCCATTTGGTCTGTCGGCCGTCGATGTCTTCAGTGTGTTTGTCAATAACCCGCCGACGCTGCTGCCCAACCCGATCGCGAACGTCAGCGATCTGCACTCGAATTTCCCGAAGCAGAATTACGTGACCTTGAGCGGCACCGATCCGGACCCGGGCGACGTGGTCACCTTCGGCGCCAAGTCGTATAGCGACGCCGCCTTCACCAATGAGTTGCCCGCCGGCGTGTACGCGTCCGTCGATGCCGGCAACAATATCGATCTGACGCCGCCGGCATCGTTCGTCGGCACCTTCTATGTTCGCGCCTTCTCGACCGACGGGCATAACGCCTTCACGTTCGTGTCATTCAGCGTCACGGTCATTGACAACCCGCCGACGCTGGGCCCGATCGGCGACGTCTTCGATCATCGCCGCAACTTCCCCAAGGACATCGCCCTGCCCGGCGCCGATCCCGATCCGGGCGAAATCCTGGGTGCATCGGCCGTCGCCTACGATTACCTGACCTACCGGGTGCACGCGCTCGATCAGTCGCTGGGCCTGTTCCGGTTCAAGAACAACGACGACTTCAACAAGCGCGGCAAAAAGGAGAAATACCTGAAGGGCTTCGGCAACGTGCTCTATTATCTGTTGCCTACGGGCCAGTTCTTCCGCTTCAACGGCACCAAGACCAAGTTGAGCGGTGTGCTGCTCGACACGCTGACGCCGACCTACCATCAGAATCCGCTGCTGCTGGCGAACTCCGCGGCGGCGACCGTGCTGGGCGGCTATGTCAGCACCATCGGCACGCTGGCGCATCTGACGCCGGCCGCGGGCTTCCTGGGCACGTTCGTCGTCGAGGCCAACGTCAACGACGGCGTCTTCACCAGCGCCAATCGCGCCTTCAAGGTCACCGTCTTCAACAACCCGCCGCGCTTCAACTCGACGATCGGCGCCGTGGTGGCGCAGCACAACCAGTTCCCGCAGATTCGCCAGCTGAACGGCGGCGATCCGGACGGCATCGACGCGCCGTTCCTCAGCTACTCCGCCCAGGCCTACGAAAGCTTCAGCTACTTGGCGCGCCAGCTCGACGCCCAGTACGGCTTGTTCTCGAACGGCAACTACAGCTTCAACAAGTACCACAAGCAGGAAAAGCAAATGAAGGGCGCCGGCAACAAGACCTTCTTCATCCTGCCCGACGGCAGCCTCTTCCGCCGCACGAATTCGGCGACCGCCACGACGCTCAAGGGCGTGTTCATCGCCAAGTTGAATTCGAACTTCTGGGCCAACCCGGCGCTGCTGTGGAACTCGCCCAACCCGACCGTACTGAATGGTTTCGTCAGCGTGGTCGGCAATCAGATCAGCTTCACGCCGTCCGCCAATTTCGCCGGCGACTACTACGTGGACGCGTTCGTCTCCGACGGCCAGTTCAGCGCCGCGCAGTCGATCAAGGTCACCGTCCTCAACGATGGTCCGACCCTGGCGCCGATCAACGATCGCACGATCTCGCACACGCAGACGTCGTTCCAGGAAACGCTGGTCGGCACCGATCCGACGAACGATCCGCTCACCTACAGCGCGGTCGCCTTCGACGGCAAGAAGTACGACGCCTTCCAGTACGACCAGGCGAACAACTTCACCAGCAACGGCGTCTATGATCAAAACGCCCGTGGCTTCGACGAGCGCTATTTCAGCGGCGCCGGCGGCAACAAGAACTTCGTCATCTTCCCGGACGGCACGCTCTACCGGTTCTTCGGGAACGCCGCGGCGCAGTTCATCTTCAGCGGGCCGCAACAGAACCTGTTCCCGCAGGCGACGTTCGACAACAGCTACTGGGCCGATCCGAGCAAGCTGTGGAATGCCGCCGCCCCGCCGCCGCTGACCCCCAGCCCGGTGAGCGTGGCCGGCGCCGTGCTGACCTTCAACACGCCCGCCAACTTCGCCGGCCGCATCTACGTGCAGGCCACCGTCAGCGACGGATCGTTCACCGACAGCAAGCTGTTCAAGGTCAACATCACCAACAATCCCCCGACCCTGAACGCCGTCAACAACCAGAACGTGGCGTTCAGCAACAGCGACCAGATTGTGGATATCCCGCTCACGGCCACCGACGCGGACAGCCCGTTCGACACGATCAGCTTCTTGCAGCCGCAGGTGTTCACGCTGGCCGCTCAGGCCTTCCAGCTCGACCAGCAGCTGGGCTTGTTCGATCCGGGCAACAACTTCTACTTCAACTACTACGGCTTCCAGGAGAAGTGGCTCCGCAGCTCGGTCAACAACAACTGGTACGCGATCTTCCCCAACGGCGAGCTGCACGTGCTCGGCAACCTGAACGCCGGCAGCGGCATCGGCCCGGTCGTCGCGGTCTTCGACGCGACGTACTACAACAATCCGGCGCTGCTTTTCAACGCCCAGAACCCGGGCAACTTGCCGAACATCGGCGCCCAGATGATCGGCAACACGCTGCGGCTGACGATCGGCGGCGGCTTCACCGGCACCTTCCGCGTCGTGGTGCAGGCGACCGACGGCATCGACATCGCCACGCAGTCCTTCTTCGTCAACGTGCAGTAACCGCGAACTTGCGAACACGACCAAACCCCAGGGCGAGTCTTCGAGCCCTGGGGTTTTTGTTGGAGCCGCGACAGCGCCGGAATGCACTAGCGGCAGAAAGCACCTGCGGCGGCGCCGTGATTGCCCTAGAATGATGGAGTGCGGTTCCTGCATGGAGATAGTGATGAGACGCACCGAGGCGATGGCGGTCTTGCGAGCAAACCGAGCGGGTTTGCGCGCCGAGTTTGGCATCAAGTCGCTGGCCTTGTTCGGCTCCGTAGCGCGCGACCAGGGCCGTCCCGACAGCGATGTGGACCTGTTGGTTGAATTTGATCGGCCCATTGGGCTCTTGCATTTGGTCGGTACGGCGCAGCACCTGGAAAAACTGCTCGGTGTCGCCAAGGTGGATCTGGTCCTGCGCCGCGCCGTGCTTCCGGAGTTGCAAGAACCCATCTTCGCGGAGGCCGTGAATGTCTTCGACGCCCCAAGCCTGGAAATTGCGCATCCGGCACATGCTTGAGGCCATTGCCGCTTGCCGTGAGTATGCGCAGGGATTGACCCAGCAACAACTCGGCGCCAACCCGCGAACGGTGCACGCCATTGCCTGGAACCTCATTGTCATCGGCGCGGCGGCGCGCCAGGTTCCCGACGAGGTGACCGGGAAGTGCCCAGAAATCCCTTGGGCGCAGATGCGCGGCATGCGCAATCACATTGTTCACGGCTACGATCAGATCGACTTGGAAATCGTGTGGAACGTCGTGACCGCGGAATTAGCCACCGTCGTTCCGCGCCTTGAACAAATGTTGCAATCGCCTGAATGATGAATGCCGCGTCACGAGGTCGACGGACTTAGCCGAGCAAATGCCCATGCCTACCTTGCTGGTCGTCGGTGGCGGGCTGTTTGGCTCCCAGGCGGCGGCGTTGGCTAGGAGCAAAGGGATCGAAGCGCAGGTGTTCGATGCGGGCATGGAAGGCGCCGCCTCGCCCGCGGCCGCTGGGCTGTTCAAGGAGGATTGGGCAGGCAAGAAGCTGCAGGCGCATTTCCAGCATGCCTTGCTGGTCTTGGACGCGCTCTACGGCATTCGCAACGTCACGCTAACGCATGACGACGGCGCCACCGAACCCTTCCTGTTCGTGCCGCCCACAGCGATCCTGGAGCCAGCGCCGATCCGGCAGCTGGTCACCGCCGTCGGCGACGGTTTTCTGGAGGCGGACGGCAAGCGTCACGAGGGATGGGTGTACATCGCCGCCGGTGTTTGGTGCGAGCAGTTTCAACCGGGTCTGGGCGTCTACGGCAAGGCCGGCTCGTCGTTCACCTTTGCAGGCGAACATGCGGGCCGCATCCGTGCAATTTCGCGTGGCCGGCAGGCGATTGCCTTTGTCCGCGATCCGGGAACCACGCATTTCAGCGACGGCACGGCCGAGCGCCATTGGATGCCCGAACACGACCAGCAGACCCTGCAGCGCGCGGCGGCGATGGGATTGTCGGCGCCGATCAAGCAATGCCACGGCTATCGGCCCTACACGCCGGGCGGGCCGGTGTTTCATAAGATTGGTACGCGCACCTGGCTGGCGACCGGTGGCCGAAAGATGGGCACCATCCTGGGGGCATCCTTCGCCCGGCGGTTGGTGGAGGAGGAATTACGCCAGCCTGCATTTCTCACCAACGCGGGACGGGTTTCCTAACCCGTCTCGCCACGACGGGTTAGGAAACCCGTCCCACGACAGCGCGCTGCCCAGCATGATTGGTGAGAAATGCAGGCTAGCAGGAGCGCCCGTACTTTCGGCACGCTCGTTGTTGTCCCTACAGGGCCCAAGCGTCCGCTTGAAAAATCGCCCCGTGGAGAGGCAAGACGCTGGACGCGGCCGAGGCTGTGGATTATGATGAAAAATCATAATATCCAGCGCGGCGCTCTCCACGCCGCGCCGCTTGGAATCATTGGTCCATGTCATCCTGAGAGGCGCCATGCACGTCAACGGCAACGGACAGCTTGTCCCGGTGGGAGGGGGAGACGTGATTCCGCTGATCCTCGACCAGATGTCGATGGGGCGGCGCGAATCATGCGATATTCACATGCCTTTTGCCAACGTTTCCGCCCTGCATTGCGAGCTGACCTACAAGCAAGGCTACTGGTTCATCAGCGATCTGGGCAGCACCAACGGCATCAAGGTGAACGGCTCGCGCGTCCACAAACGCGCGCTCAGCCCCGGCGACACAATCACGATTGCCAAGCGGACGTACCGCATCGAGTATTCCCCGCCGGTCGGTGTCCAGACGATGGACGAATTGTTGGAAGACGTCGACGACACAATTGCCCAGTCGCTGTTGGAAAAAGCCGGTCTGGCGCGACCGTCCAATCTTCCGAAATTGCGCAACCCCAACGAAGTCGCCAAGCGCGCCAGCACCTTCAAGAAGCTGGTCGATCAGGCGATGAAGAAAGCGCGGGAAGAGGAGCCGAAGAAGCAGCCCTGACGATGGTGGAGCAGGCTTCCAGCCTGCTGATGATTCGGCAGGCTGGAAGCCTGCCCCACGAGGATTCACCTTTTGTTCAGCCAACCCGTTTCACGTAACCACGCCACCGTATCGACAAGGGTTTGCTCCAAGGGCCGTGGCGTCACTCCGAGCCGCTGCAAATCTGTGTCCGGTTCGCTCGGCGGCGGCCGACGTGTCAATTGCACGCCGGCGATGCACGCTGCCGGCGCTTGGCGGCTGACCACGTCGGCCCACCATTCGAGGACAACGCTCGCCGCCAAGGCAACGGGATAGGGCACACGGCCGCGCGGCGCGGACTGTCCGGTGATTGCCTCCAGGCGCTCGAACAACTCCAGCAGGCTGACGGTCGCGTTGCCTAGAAGATAGCGCTGTCCAGGCATGCCAAAGTCCAAGGCGCCGATCATGCCCGCCGCCGCGTCGCGCACATCGATCAGATTGAGTTGCGTATCCACGTACTCGCGGCGCTTGCCCAGGCAGAAGTCAAGCAGCAGCTGCGTCGGCGGCGTCCGCGACCAATCGCCCGGGCCGATCGGCGCGGTTGGACTGACGACGACGATCGGCGCTCCTTGTCGTGCCAACCGCAGCGCGAGCCGTTCCGCCCGCAGCTTGGAGCGGCTGTAGGGCCCCCGCGTGTCGCGCCAGCGGCATACCGGTTCGTCAGGGAGCGGCCAGATCGTCGCGCTGCTGGCGTGGACAATGCGCTGGCAGCCGGCGCGCGTTGCTTCTTCCAAGACGTTGGCAGCGCCGTGAAAGTTGACTTGCGAGTAGAGGCCGCGTCGGTGCATCCAAAGCTGCGGCAGCCCGGCCAGATGGCAAACCGCGCGACAACCGCGCACGGCGCTGGCCACGGCGGCACGGTCGCGAATGTCGCCGCGAACCGCAGCCAAGTGATTCACCGGCAGCTGCGACCATGTGGCGCGCGGCAAATCGAAAACGCGCACCGCCGCGCCGCGCTCAACCAGGCCGCGCACCAGCCAACTGCCCAAAAAGCCTGCGCCGCCGGTGACGAGGATCGGTGCACTCATGGCGGTCTCGGCAGTGTTTCACTCCGGCAAGTCGCGGACTTTGCGCGCGGCCAGCAAGAACCAACGCCGCATTTCCGGTTGCTGCTTCGTGGAATCCCTGAGTTCTCGCCATTGCGTGCGTGCCTTCGCGATTCGTTCATTGACCTCGTCGCGCATCGCGTTCAGGGCCAGCTTCTCTTCTTTGGTGTCGCCGTCGTGCTTCTTGTCGAAGGCTCGTTCCTCATTGATCTTCTTGAGCACATCGCGGCCGAGATCGTCGACGGCTTTCAGTTCACCCAGGTATTTCGCGCCGAGGAGCGCCCACATGCGTTTCTCCTTGACGGTCTCGCTCTTGTATTTGAGCAGCTCCTGCCAGCGCTTTTTCGCGTCGTCCAATTTTCCGGCGTTCTCGTCATCCACGGCCTCAAAAGCGGTTTTCTCGGCATCGTCCGGCGTCTGACTTTTGCGTCCGTTCTTGATCCAGTATTCGCTCGTTTCGATGTCGACCTGATCGCGCCAGCGGACCATTGCCACAGCCTTCGGATGATCCGGGTGAAAGCGCAGGAAATCCTCGATCGGGCCATTGCGTGCCACCTTGCGGTCTTGCAGTTCATTTGATTGCATGAGCCGATCGGCTTGTGCGTACAGGCCTTCGGCCGCGGGCGCCTTGAGGAAGAAGAACCAGATCGCCACCACGAGCAGGGCCCCAACGCTAACGAGCGCCGTGACCGTGAACCAGTTCTTGCGGTAGAACGGCTCGGTTTTGGTCTTCTTCTTCTTGCCCAGCAGCGCTCGGGCCAGGTCCTTGTCGATGTCGCTGAGCTTCAAATCGTGAGCGGAGCGGTCGACACGCCGTTTGGTGGCGGCGTCCACGCCGGCGCTCGTCTGGGCCAGCATCTTTTCCTTGATCTTGGCCAGCGACTTGGCCACGGCGCTGGCGTTCTCCGGCCGGCGCTGCGGGTCCTTTTCCAGAAGTTCGCAAATCAGCGTGTCGAACCAAATCGGAATCTCCAGCACCCAGCGCGACGGCCGCTCGAACGTCGCCGTCGTGTGCATCATGAACATGTCCATGACGTTGTCGGCGGTGAACGGTTTGCGGCCCGTGAGCAGCTCGTAGAACATGATGCCCATCGAGTACAAATCCGACTGTCGGGTGATGTCGCGCGCCCCCTTGCACTGTTCGGGCGACATGTAGGAGGCGGTGCCGAGGGTGGAATTGGCGGCGGTCAGGGCGGTGACATCGGTGTCCTTGGCGATGCCGAAGTCGGTGAGCTTGCAGACGCCGTCCTGGAGCACCATTAAATTGGCCGGCTTCAGGTCGCGATGGATGATGCCCTTGTCATGCGCGTATTGCAGAGCGGCGCACAGCTGTTGGCCGATGGCAACGACCTCTTCCCACGTCAACCGCTGCTTACGTTTCAGGATTTGCTCCAGCGACTCGCCTTCGATGAATTCCATGACGAAAAACGGGGCGCCGTGCCAGTCTTTGTTGCCGTAGAACTTGGTGATATTTGGATGATTGAGCTGCTTGAGGATGTCGACTTCGCGCTGGAAGCGTGCCTTTGCCTGTTCATTGCTTGCCAGCGCGGCCGAGATTAGCTTGATCGCGAAGACCTTGCCCGTTTTCTCGTGTGTGGCGCGGAACACGGACCCCATGGCCCCCGAGCCAATCTCCTTGTCCACCTTCAGCGGGCCGAGTTTTTTGCCGACGAGCATGATGGGATTGTATCTCGCAACGCCGCCTGCGGCTTAGCGCAACGTGGACCACGCGCTTGCACGGCATCCCGGTTACGCTAAGCCGCAAGCGGCGTTCGTTCACTTCAACCACCGCGCCGCATCCAGCGCGTGATACGTCAGGATCATGTCCGCCCCGGCGCGCTTGATGCTGGTGAGGATCTCCATCGCGACGCGGCGCTCATCGATCCAGCCTTTCGCCGCTGCCGCCTTCACCATGGCGAATTCGCCGGAAACGTTGTACGCCGCCGTGGGCACGCCGAAGCGATCCTTGACGCGGCGAATGATGTCCATGTAGGCCAGCGCCGGTTTGACCATGACGATGTCGGCGCCTTCCTCCAGATCGAGCGCCACCTCGCGCAAGGCCTCGTCGCTGTTGCCGGGGTCCATTTGATAGCTGCTGCGGTCGCCGAACTGTGGCGGCGATTCGGCGGCGTCGCGAAACGGGCCGTAGAAGCCGGACGCATACTTGGCGGCATAGCTCATGATCGGCAGCGACGAAAAGCCGGCGTCGTCGAGCCCGTGGCGAATCGCCAGCACCATGCCGTCCATCATGCCGCTCGGGGCCACCACGTCGGCACCGGCCTGGGCGTGGCTGACACATTGCTTCGCCAAGTTGGGCAGTGTCGCGTCGTTGTCCACGTCGCGCCGGCCGTTCACCTCGTGCAACACGCCGCAATGGCCGTGATCGGTGTATTCGCAAAAACACTCGTCGGTGATGAGCAGGATGTCTTTGTGCTGGGCTTTGAGCGCCCGCAAAGCCTGCTGGACAATGCCGTCATCGGCCCAGGCGCTCGTCCCGGTGGCGTCCTTGGAGGCGGGGATGCCGAAGAGGATGAAGGCCCGAATGCCGAGCTGGACCGCTGCGCCCACATCTTCGACGAGCCGATCGACGCTGAGTTGATAGTTGCCCGGCATCGACACGATTTCCTTCTTGACGCCTTTGCCGGGCCGGACGAAGAGCGGCAGGATGAGATCGTGGACCGTGAGCGTAGTCTCGCGGACGAGGTCGCGCAGCACGGGATGCTGGCGCAAGCGGCGGAGGCGGGTGGCGGGGAACATGCAGCGAAATCCAAGAGTGACTAACCGCGATTCTGATGGGTGATGACCCTGCTGTGGGCTTGGTGCAGCGCCTCAATCACGTCCTCAAGGCCGCTGGAATCAATATGCCGGGCCAGGGTCACACAGTTGCCGATCATGGAAACAAGCGGCCTGAGGCGATCAAACTTGGCGAGCCGTTGTCGCGCGTTTCCCGGCTTCGGTTTCCCGTTGCGCGCTGGCTGAACGGAGTTCTTCCTTGGCCGATCCTTGAATGCGAAGAAACGATCCGCCGCGATCGTCACATATCCTTTGGCACTCGGCTTGCGCCGGGATTTGGATCGATTCATAAAGACTCCTTAACAACTAGGGGCTCACGAGTCAACTCTGTGCCATTATACATGAATCCGACATAGTACAATCCAGGTTGGTCAACGGTGCACGAGACGCGAATCGTTACAGCGTGAATGCGCGTCGGGTCGGCGTCGAAGCGAAAACTGTGTTCGTCGCCGTCGTGGACCACTTCGTCAGTGTCTTCTTCAATTACGCGGATGCTACATCGCCCGGTTCCGCGGCCACCGGTCATCGTGACAAACACCGAGAAAGACAAACGCAACGGAAAACCGCCGACGGGACGAACGTTGTTGAAGTGCCCTAGCAGGTCAAATTTCAGAGAATGGTCCTTGCGTTTGCGGACGACGTCACACAGGAGCATGTGCCGTATTACCGGTTCCATGGGTCATCCTGCGATTGGAACTCCGAAGCGCGCAAGGGCTAGGTCATGTTGGATCGGCCACTTGCGAGTTACGCCGCATACGCCCTGATCGCGCCCGCCACGCCTGCTCCCGGCGCGAATTTGTGCCCGGCGGCGAGCAGACATTGCTCCAGCGCCGCCAGCGCCGTCAGTACGCATTTGGCGCGCGAGTTGTAGCCCATGAGACCGATGCGCCAGACCTTGCCCTTGAAATCGCCCAGCCCGCCGCCGATCTCGATGCCGAAATCGGCGAGCAGCATCTTACGCACCGTCAGATCGTCCACGCCCGCCGGAATCTTGACCGCGTTGAGTTGCGGCAATTGATGACCCTCGACGGCCGAGTATTCCAGGCCCAGCGCCAAGAGGCCCGCCTTAAGTGCGCGGTGGTTGCGCAAGTGCCGCTGCCAGCGGGTTTGCAATCCTTCTTCGAGGAGCAAGCGCAGACCCTCGCGGATCGCGTAGATCATCGTGATCGGCGCGGTGTGGTGGTAGAAGCGGTCGTCGCTCCAGTATTTCTGCACCATGGTCACGTCGAGATACCAGCTCTGCACAGTTGTCTTGCGCTTGCCGATCGCCTCGACGGCCCGCGGACTGAACGACACCGGCGCCAAACCCGGCGGGCAGCTCAGCCCCTTCTGCGTGCAACTGTAGACCGCGTCGATCTCCCAGCCGTCCACGTCGAGCGGCACGCAGCCCAGCGACGTAACCGCGTCCACGACGAGCAGCGTATTGAACTCGTGGCACATCTTGCCAAGCTGCTCGATCGGCTGCCAGGCGCCGGTGCTCGTCTCGGCCTGAACGATCGACAGCACTTTGGGCCGCACTTTGCCAAGCGTTTCGCGGATGCGGTTCAAATCGAAAATGTTTCCCCACGGCGTTTCGAGGGTAGTGACCAGGGCGCCGGTGCGCGTCGCAACCTCGACCTGGCGCCGGCCGAAAAAGCCGCCGACGCAGACGACGATCTTGTCGCCAGGTTCGAGCAGGTTGACCATGCAGGTTTCCATGCCGGCCATGCCCGTGGCGCTGACGGGGAAGGTGAGCGCGTTCTTGGTCTGGAAAGCCTGCCGCAGCATCTCCTGCGTCTCGTTCATGAGAATCAGGAACTGCGGATCGAGGTGCCCCATGAGCGGCGTCGCCATGACGGTGAGCACGCGCGGATGCACGTCGCTGGGACCGGGGCCGAGCAACAGTCGCGGCGAGGGGTTCAGTTGACCGGGAAGTGACATGGGAGCCTCCTCTTCTTTCGCGTAGGGCAGGCCGCCTGGCCTGCCTATGTCAAGGGCAGGCCAGGCGGCCTGCCCCACGTGGCCGCAAGCGAATTTCAATGCACCATCTGTTTCATGCGTTGTTGAACCAGCGCGCTCAGTTTCTTGAACTGCGGATGCGCCGCGCCGCCAGTCCATTCGAAGACGGCGGTTTCCACGGTCGTCATTATCACGCCGGCCGCCGCCAGTCGCTTGAGCGCCGTTTCCTGATCGATCGCATACCGGCTGCCGACGGCGTCCACGGCGAGATAGACGCGGAACCCCTCGGCCAACAGGTCCAGCGCAGTGTTCAAGATACACACATGCGCTTCGATGCCGACGAGCAAAATGCGGCTGCGGCCTTTGCGGCGCAGGTTTTCGGTGAGATCGGGAATGCCGCAACTGCTGAAGGTGAGCTTGTCGGGCCGCTGCGGCAGGCGCTTGGCGAGTTCGGGAACCGTTGGGCCAAGCCCTTTGGGATATTGTTCCGTGGCGAGGATTTCCACGCCGGCCAAACCTGCCGCATCGATGACGAAGGCAATGTTTCGCACGATCGCCGCGGCGCCGGGAATCTTCACCATCAGCTTCTCTTGGACATCGACGACGAGTACGGCAGATTCGTGGGGCGCCATTCGCGTGGGATGCGGCATCGGAAACTCGCGGCGGGAAGCGGTAAAACGCCGCTTGCGGCTGAGCGGCTGGGGTTAGGTTATGACCCCATCCGCCCAGCCGCAAGCGATGCGCGCCGCCGGCGCGGTTTTCAGCGTTTCTCTGGTGCGCGGATCGCTCATGGCGGCGACGTCGGCAGAATCTCTTCGTACTCGGAACCGTCCGTCGCATCGCCGTAGCGAGCCGGCACGATCAGCAGGTCGTCATTCATCTCATCACGCATGAACAGCTTGCGGAACTTCGTAATGAACAATCCTTCGCGCAAATGACCGGCGAGGTGAGCGAGTTGCTTCAGATCGTCGGCAGGGGCTTGGCGAATCAAATACCCGCCGGGCCGTTCCTTGCGTGACTTCTCCAGCCGTTCGCGGATCACTTTGAACACGGCTTCGCGTCGATTCTCATCCTTCAGATCAGCCTGCGTGAAGCCTTCATCGACATCCGGCAGTTTCTCGGTGTAAGCCGCTTCACCGCGCAGGACTTTGATGTCTTGCGCCGTGAGCTTGCGGGCCCATTCCATCGCCGTCGGAATGTGGCCGCCGACGCCGGGCTGCGGGCGCTGACCCTGCCGAAAGACGAAGCCGAGATCGCGCGCACGGTTCATGAACGTGTTGACCTGCGGGCCGAAGTCACGGAGCCAGGCCATACCGTTGCCCGGCAACCCGTCCGGCGTGCATCCGACCGCGGATTTCAGCATCGGCGCCCACATGTACTGATACGTCAGGTCGCCGGGCAGATCGACCTTGTACGGCGCTTGCACGTAGAAGAGGGCCTCGGTCTTGTCCTTCACCGAAATCTGCGTGATCTTGAGCGGATAGACGAGCTTCTCGCTGGCGAATTGGAAGCGCGTCGGCGTAACTTCGCCGTTGTAGCTGCCGTCCTTGTTGCGTTTCATTTGCATCGTGTCGATCTTCATCACGGTGAAGAGCCATTTCTTCTGCACGTAATGATTGAGCGTCGCCTCGTCGCCGGAGTAGGTGTATTTGTTGTCCTTGAGCCATTGAAACAGATCGTCGGCCCGGTCGGCGCTGATGATCTTGTAATCGAGCGAACCGACGACGCCCGATTCGAGGACGACGACGCTGTCCTTCTTCTTGAACTTCTCGCTGGGCGCGCTCTTGTCGCCGCCGCCTCGCCCCCCGAAGCCAGCCGACCGCGGCACCGGCGGCGACGGCAGCAGCTTCGACTGCGGATACTCGCGCTTCTTCATGATCGAATACACCGCGAGATGCTTGAAGAAATCGCGCGGCATCTCGTGCAGCTTCGGCTGGCTCGGCGTCGGGATGACCATGCCGAAGTCGAGCGCGTTGCCTTCGAACTTGGGTTGCACGGTAAACGTCTCGACCTTCTCCTCCGGGTCCCAGGTGATGAACACCTTCTGGGCCGGCTGGAGAATATCCATGTTCTTGGCGGAGAAATAGCAGCAGGCGGCGTCGGCGCTCGTGCCGAGCGCCAGGCCCAGCGCGACCGTCAGCCCTGCGGCGATGGTGCGCTTGAGGAACGACATGGCCATGACTTGGGTCCTCGGGAGGTGGGTGAGGGAGTTCAGCAATAGCGACGATAACGGAGCGGCGGGGGATTGCCAAGGAAAAAAGTGGGGTGGGCTCTCTTTGTTCGACAAAGAGAATTACCTGGCGAAAGGAAAAACTCCTTCGTCGATGAGGTTGGCGCGAAGAGCGACCGCGTCCGCATTGTTGACTCGCAATACGGTGATCGTCGCTCGACCAATGGGCGTGCGACCCACGAGATGCGGCCCACGCCAACGAAAACACCGTTTCCAGTGGTGGCGACGTGGATTGAAAAGTTGCACCAGTTTTCCTGTCCGCGCGTCCAGGCCGCCGATGTTCGAGCCTTTGAATGAATTGCAATAGAAACACGCGAGAGCCAGGGAGCGAAGCTGCGTCGAGGGCCGGTCGAGTTCGTCACGGGCATTCGACGGGCACCGACAGTTCCGCATGGCCGGATTACGCGCCGTTCTTCAAAGATCGACTCGCTCCCACACGGATTGCTCAAATCGGTAGGGACCAGCGATGCCTTTTTCCACCGCGGCGATTACCTGCTCGCGCTCGGCGAGTGTCGCGCGTAAATGCTCGATCAACTCAGTGAAAGGCACTTTGTCCCGGCCTCGCATCCACGGACCGTTCATTTGCACGGGATTTCCTTCGGTCGCGCAGCAGCGAATGTCGATGAAGTCCGGCCACTGGCCGCTTACAGGAACTATTGCCATGCTGGCGACCATCGACGACTCGTGCTGCCAGCCGGGGAAGGAAGCTCCGACGTAAACGACACGAGCGCGGCTGCCTGGCAACAGCTGCATGGTGGCATCGGTCACCGTAAGCCCAACCTCCTGGCAAGCAGCCACCAGGCGGCGCTTCACGTCTTCAGCCGGCTCTCGACCCGCTCTCGTCATCGCGGCTCTCCCCTGATGATCCTGAAAGAGAAAGATATAAATGGTGGACTTTCGTCAGCCTACGAACGTCGCCGCCTTCCAACACGCCTGAAGCCAGGCAGCCTCCGCTTTTCCCAACATCACGTCGACCTGGCCGTCTTCGACGATCACAACCGTATCCCAGACGATGTCGCCGCCGCGCAGCTCGCCGATCTTTTTCTCGTGGTCGTAGACGAGAATCCACTGCTCGCCGAAGCGGTTCTGGAAGTACCCGTAGTATTTGTTCCCTGACTCGTTCGTAGTCTTCGTCGGCTCGCCACAGGATGGATTGTGCTGGTTCCACATTTTGAAGAATGCATCACTCATGGAATTCCATCCTATTCGGCGGCATAGCGGCCGGGGATTCTTCTGGGCTTCCCGGTGTGGTATCTTCCTCCTCCTTTCTATGATTGAACATCTCGAAGGCGACTGTCGGCCGGTTCTGCCCACGCTCCCGGCCAGGACTATCCAGTGCTGCATCACGTCGCCGGCGTACTTCCAGCTCATCCGTCAGCGCAAGGGGGATGACGTGCTCATTACTGATCCCATGCTCTGGCTCAACCATTGGTTTTCCGGCCTGGTTCAAATCAAGATGACAAAACTCATGCACTTGCACGACATCGCCAAATCGCTCTCGTTTGGCGATGTCGAGGCGCAGTTCCCCAAAAGTAAGCCATAACAGTATTTGCGCCGAGCCGACGCCATCGACATCGGCCGTGGTTCGAAAACACGCGATTGCTGGCGCCAAGCGACAACGCACCTGACTGGGCCACTTGGCCTAGTCGGCATAGTCGTGGTTCCTTTCCGCAACCATTGGATTGATAACCCTTTGCGACGAAGAAATTGGGCGACTAGGCCACAATGCACCGACACTCCAAGTGGGTAAGGGAGAGGAGTCATTCCTCTCCCTCCCCGTTGTCGCCAGGGGGTTGCTTCCCCCTATTTACCGGCGTGCCCTTTTCGGGCACCGGGCGACGCCATGGTCAGGGCCTCGTACG
>Ga0209726_10002374_pt1 | contig 28048 bp, 27 predicted proteins | sample Subgrocontami54m_FD_187453 | JGI IMG/M metagenome (GOLD analysis project Ga0209726, IMG submission 187453) | Subsurface groundwater microbial communities from S. Glens Falls, New York, USA - GMW46 contaminated, 5.4 m (SPAdes) (version 3) | ecosystem: Environmental > Aquatic > Deep subsurface >... | reverse complement strand
GGTCCGAGCCGATGTTCGGCCCCACCCGCCGCCGGTGCACGACGATCTCCCGGGAGACCAGGCAGTGGTCGATGGGCACCCGAAGCCAGGCGACATGGGCCGGCCAGGTCGGCTGCAGCCCGAAGCCGATGCGGCTGTCCCGGAGCCCGGACTCCCGCACCAGATCCTGGAATCCGGGCGCCCACGAGGTGATGTTGAGATCGCCCAGCAGCATCACCGGTGCCTTCAGCGACGCGATCAGAGACGCCAACCCGCGCAGCTGGGCATTGCGCTGGCGCGCGCGCCGGGGCGTGCCGGGCGAGGCCGGATGCGCGCCGATGACGATGAGCTCCTGCCCGCGCAGCTTCACGCGGGCCATGAGCGACGGCAACCCGGCTTCGCCTGTGTGCACGACCTCGATCGACTCCACCGGCATCCGCGTGCAGAAGAGCAGCCCGAACCCTTTGCGGAGAAACACGCTTTTGGAATACGGGTAGTCCGCCTGAAGGTCCTTGAGCGCGGCCAGCCAGGCGTCGTTCGCCTCTTCAAACATCAGAATGTCGGCGTTCGCCTCGCGGATGAACTGCCGCACGCGCTCGTGCGAGCGGTTGAGATACCAGAGGTTGGCTGAGAGCGCGCGGAAGACGTGCCGGCTCGGCGGCCGGGCGGTCTTGGCGTAGAGCGGCGTGATGGCGCTGAGATTGACCGCCGCCCCGAGGAGCGCGAGGAGTGCGTGCCCGCCCTGGCCGATGAAAAGCAGCCACGCCGCGCAGGCGGCCAGCCCCCACGCATATTGCAGCCGGAAATGGCTCGCGAGGTCGCAGAACCAACCCCACCGCCCGAGAAACCCGAGGAGGGTCACCAGGCATGCCAGCCAGGTGACAGCGACCACCGCTGTCGTCACCATGCCGTGAGGATGGTCCGGCCCTTACGAGAGCCGCTTGGGGCTCGTGGCGGTGATCCAAAACACCGCGGCGGCGACCAGATGGAGCAGCGACCAGAGACCGCGGTTCACATAGATGGGGCTGATGGGGTTATAGAGCAACGCGATGACGATCATGATCCACAGCAGCCGGTCGCTCTTGGCCACCCGTTTCGCATACAGGGCAATGTACACAGCCGAAAGGCACACCACCAGCCGGAGCAGATCGTAATAACCGATTGACCACGTCGGGAACACCGCCAGCACCAACATCGCCGCAGACACCTTTGCCGCTATAGTGACATTACTCGACCCGTCTGATGCCATCATCCCTCCCTGGCCTCACGTTGGCGTTTCGTCGCTCTATTTTGAGGTGGCGGCGTGCCGGCGTCAATATTTTCTCCCGCACACTCTGACCCGCAGATGTTGCACTCCTGACACAGTTCAGCCCTCAATTGTGCATAAAGTACACATAACTCATTTATTGACAATATGTTACGTTTGACGGCCTGCTTGAACATATGGTACAGTTGACTCAGCGTGCAGCGTGAGATAGCCCTCAGATGGACACAGACCGGAGCAGCCAGACAATCCGTGAGCCAGGCCATATCCTGGTTGTGGATGACGAGCCTCGCCTGCGGCAGATTCTGGCGGATTTCCTGAGCCTGAAGGGCTTCCGCGTCACCCAGGCGGGTTCCGGCGATGAAGCCCTGGCCTGCCTTGCACGGGAACTCCCCACCACCGTTCTGCTGGATGTCAGCATGCCGGGCATGAACGGGCTGCTGACGCTTGAGAAAATGAAGGCGCTTCGCCCCTCGGTGCATGTCATCATGATCACCGGCCTCCAGGAAGAGGACTCGGTGCACCACGCCGCAGAACTGGGGGCGAGCGATTACATTATGAAGCCGTTTGATTTCGACTATCTGGAAAGCGCGCTGGTGAGCAAGTTGGCGCTTGGCGAGGCCCCGTAACCGCGGGGATCAGTACGAGATGCCGAGCTTCTTCAACCACCGGATCAGGCAGTACCGGCTGATGCCCAACGCTTCCGCCGCCTTGACCTGGTTCCAGTTGGTCTTGCGCAGTGCGGCGAGGATCAGCTTGCGGTAGACCTGGTCGCGCGCGCCCCGCAGCGACAGGTCGGTCAGCACCAGCGGAATCCGCTCCTCCTGCTCCATCGCCCGGTTGATCGTGTCCACCAGCACTTCGTGGCTGAACGGCTTGCCGATGATCCCGAACGCCCCCAGCGAGTGGTAGTAGCCGGCGTTGGCGTCATCGCAATAGGCCGAGACGAGGATCACCGGCAGATCCGGCCGCACCTTCTTGATCAGCGGCAGCAGATCCGTTCCCTCCAGCCCGGGCATCCGGATGTCCAGCAGCGCGGCGTCGTACGTCTCCGCCTTCAGCTGGGCGACCACCCGCGTGCTGTCCGGGCAGCGGGTGACGGCGAATCCCCGCGGCGTGAACAGCTCGTCGTAGATCTTCAGGATTTTTTCGTCGTCGTCGATGACGATCAACCGGCGCGACGCGTCCGTTTCAGCCATGATCCCCTCCCACATGACAACGCCCATTCCCCCGTGCGGAATGGGCCTTCACAAAGTATACCTGATGTCACAAAACCGCACACTGACTGGCGAAAGATCAACACGATGGGCGGCATGAGGCGGGTGTGGGCCATCTGTCCGCTGCCGCTCTTCTTCATGTGCGTTGACGATCGATCCTGCTACAATGTGCTTCAGGATATGGCAAACCCGTTCCGAGCTTGTGGTCAAGGTGCGCTTCTTGGGCTGGCGCTGGCTGTCTGCGGCTGCCAGGGGCCGCTGCGCGAGAGTTACGAGTTTCCTGCGATGTGGCCGGGCTCCCAACCCTTGGGCGCGGAGTCACCGAGAGTGCAAGTGTTGCCCGTGCAGATCCCCACAGCGCGCCTCGACGCCTCTTCCCTTCCTCATGAAGGATTGCCGACGGCGGCGGTCCTCACGGCGCTCCTCGTGAAATACCTCCACGTCAACGGTGTCAACGCGACGCTCGATTCAACGGACGCAGCCGCCGTGCAGTACACCCTGCAGTGCACGGTGCCGCGCCTCACCTACGAGGTGGGACAGGGGCATCCCGCAACCAGGAGCTACCAGGCGGAGCTTGACTGTCTGTTGGGAGAGGCGGCCACGCAGCAGACGGTGTGGAAGCGCAGCCTGACGCAACGCTATGACAAGGAAGTGTGGGTAGATTGGATGACCCGCCGGCCCGCCGTCCTCCACGAGGACGATCGCATCATGTACCGCGAGTGTCTTGTGCCATTATGGGACGCCATGGCGCAGAGCGTTGGGACCGTCCTCATCAGCCGCCAGCAGGCGTCCTTGGCCGGCAGCCGGAACGTGCCGCAGGGGTCTACAGAGCGGTGACGCCGCGAAGCGGCGCCTTACGACTGGGGTCGGGGTTGGTTCGAGGGACTGCGTGTGGCGGCGTAGACCCATGCGGCATGCCGCATGGCCTCATCCATGAGCACGATCGCTCGCTTCGCTTCCTCTAATGCGCGACTCATCTCAACACTTCGCTGGTCCACCGCCTGCAGCATGATGGGGTTGGCGGGAACGGCGTGGCTAACAGGGTCAGTCGATTGCGGCGCAGGATGCGAGGCAAGTGAGGCGATCCGTACAGGACCGCCCTGAGCCACCGGCGCAGGAGCTCTGTCAGGTCGACCCGGAACGACCATCACAAGCGTCAGAAAGGCGAGTGCGACTGAAGCCAGCCCAAGGCCGGGCTGGAGCCACAGCCTCCATCGGCGAAATGGTGCGCGCACCACGATGGGCGCGGCTTCCGCAGGCACCGGACTGACGCGCGGGACGTAGGTTAAGAGCAACGGCGTCGCTTGCGCCGGGCTGGCCGGAGACGGCTTCACCGGCAGCTGGACACGGCGTTCGCGCCGGATTTCGTCTACCCGTTGTTCCTGCTTGAGCGCCTTGCTCATGGGAAGCCCATTCTAGTCCTCGTTTCGACATCCGTCCAGCAATTCTCTCGGGGCTTACTGCCGTGCGCGTGCGGAACGGCTGAAAAACTCGAGGATCGGTTTGTTGTAGGGGGCGACCCAAAAATGCTTGGGGATGGTCCGCCGGCCGCGGTCCGTGATGATGAACGAGCCGTCATCAGGATAGCCGTGCGTGATCAACAGCTGCCGCAGCTTGTGCTTGCACGAAAGGTCCACGCCGGCATCGCCCTCATGGTAGAACAGCTTAAACGGCGGCTTGGGTCCGGCCGCCTCAGGCCAGGGCTGCTCGTGCGGATAGGCCGTTGCGGAGCAGGCGTCGCGCTTGGCCACCGACCGGCCGGTCTCGTTGTCGTGAAAGGAGCCTGGCGCGCTCTTGCGGATCGACGCCAGCGGTCCTGGCCCGCAGTCCATGTGCGTGCCATACGGGTCGCCGGCCGACACCGGGGCAAACGCGCTGATCAGCCCAGGAAACTGGGTGCCGACCAGCACCGTCATAAAGCCGCCGTTTGACACGCCCGTGACGAAGAGGTCCGTCGCACTCCCCGGCGGGCGCAGTGCCGGAATCGCCTGGGTGAGGAGGGTGCGGATAAACGCCAGGTCAAGGCTTGTACCCTGCTCATGCGGCTGGGTGACACAGTTCCAGCGCTTGCCGCAGGAGTTCCCCTTGGCGTCTTTGAGCACGCCGCGCGCCGCGTTGGGGGAGAACACGGCAAACCCCTGCGCCAGCGCCTGGTCGGCAAAGTCGACCATCGGCTGGCCCAGGATCGCCGTGCTGCAGTAGTTGGAGTCCATCCCGCCGCCGCCATGGAAGGCGATGATCGCTCCGTGCGTCCAGGCGCCCGGCGGCCCTTTCCAGAACAGCTGCCGCTCACGGCCGTCAACCGTAAGGGTGAACTTGTGCCAGCCACGCTGCTCGCACACCTGCTCATGCTTCGCGTAGAGCTCAAGGGCACGCTGGCTTGGCACATCCGGCGAGCCGCTGGCCGCCTGCGCGGGCGCAATCCATACTGCGCTGAGGAGAAGCACGCCGACGGTATGCCTTAAAGCAGAGCTGTTCCCTATTTTGGATGCCTCCGGGCCTCTAAGGTCCTGCGATACTCTTCGGTGATCCGCTCGGCATCGCGGGTGGAGAGCAACGCCTTCTCATCGGCGGTCCGGGTCGCCGAGGGGGTGGTGCGCACCGGCCGGGCCTGGCCTGAGAACGTCGCCGCCGACAGGACCTGGGCGCCAAGCGCCCGGGCGTTGTTGCTGACCTCTGTGTCGTTTGAGACCACCACGAAGCGGCCGCGGCTGCCCCCGGCCCGGATCAGGCTCAGGATCCGCTCATCCGCCTCTTCGCCCTGGCGGCTGAACAGCATCGTGACCCCCTGCTGATGCTCCCGGGGTCCGCCGGCCTCGGCATCGCTGCCGTCAAACACCACGCACAGCCGCTCCACGTCCCCGCGCCGCGCCCGGTAGGCGCCGCAGAGATTGAGGAGCGCTGCCCGCGCGGCTTCCAGGCTGCGGTCCAGCTGCCGCGCGAGGTCCGGCAGCGCATGAATGACATTGTAGCCGTCCAGGATCACCGTCACCATCACCTCACCCTAGCAGATCACCCACGCCTCCGCAAGATTCCGTAACCGCAGAGAGGCCAGGCTCCTACAGAAAGGCGAAGGGCGCCCATCCGAAGATGGACGCCCGCGGCCTGACCCTCTCCCCGCAGGATGCGGGGGAGGGGTTACTGCTTGACGACGTTGGTCGCCTGAGGACCTTTCGGGCCCTGCGTGATCTCGAATTCGACCGTTTGACCTTCGGATAGCGATTTGAAGCCTTCGCCTTGAATCGCGGTGTGATGGACAAACACGTCCTTCGAGCCGTCTTCCGGGGTCACGAACCCGTACCCCTTCTGATCGCTGAACCACTTCACGGTGCCTTTTGCCATACCTGAACCACCTCCCCTCTGAATGTAAAAAACCGCAGAGCGTGAACAGCTCTACGGTTTGCTGGACTCGATAAGGCTGAACAACAGACGGGGTATCCTATCACGCTATGCGGGCCGTGTCAACCACCGATATTTGCCGGCAGCGGACCGGGGGTTACAGCGAAAACGACGTCTGCGCGCCCTGGCTGCCCCGGACCCGGTTGAACTTGGCCTCCACCGCATCCACCGCCGCACGCAGCGCGCCGAGAATCTTCGCCGCCTGCTCCGGCGTGTAACCATAGCTGGAGCTGGTCAGGTTGCCGAGCAGCTTGATCTTCTGCAGTGCCGCCTGGGTCCGCTTGGTCGCCAGCCGCTGAAACCGCTGTTCTTTCGTCTCTCCCTGTGCTGCGCCCTGCTCCTCACTCATCCACCCCTCCTTGTGCTGAACGCCGGCTTGCGCTTGATGAGAAACCAGATGACCAGAAACTCAATCGCAAAGATCAGGACAGTGACCGAGACATCGATGGCGATATTGACCGACCGGCTCAGATCAGGATCATAGACCTCCGCATACTCCATGGCTCGCAGGTGCGGATTCGCCAGCATCAGGAGCGAATTGAGCATCCAATAGGCGCTCAGTCCGATGGCCCACCGCCGGGCCAGGTCGGAGAGCCGCCAGAGGCCGACCGCCACGATCAGAGGCAGCGTCACGCTGAAGATGAGCTCGTGAGCGATGGCGGGCCACCCCTCGACACGAACGCCGAAGATCGGACTCCAATAGGTGGGATCAATGAACAGGTTGGGCATCACGGAACCGATCACCAGGTAGAGAATAATGACTTTGACGCTCAACGGTCTGGGTGAGCGAGACGGCATGCGTGATCTGTCCCCGGAATCGCTCTCTGGCTATCCCTTCTTTCGGCAGATCTGCGCATCGAGGGAGACCTGGCCCGCGCCGCGTAACATCAAGACGATCATGATCGCCAGGTACACGGCGGCCAACTCATACGAGCTGCCACCCCGGCCCACGAACGGGTCGCCCTTCGGAATATGCACCAGGAAAATCGCGTACAGCATCGTGCAGGCAATGCCGAGTGAAGCGAGCCGGGTCAGCAGGCCAAGGATGAGCGCGATCCCGCCGCCAAACTCGGACAACGCGGCGAGCGCCTGCAGGAACCCGGGCACCGTGGCCTCGGGCCCCATCCAGTTGAAGGCGTGCTGAAACTTCGGCCAGCCATGCTGGATAAACGCCACCCCCGCCACCAGCCGCAAGACCAGAATCGCCAGACCGCCCTTCCCGCCCACCACCTCTGTGCCGCACATCAGCCACTTCGTCATGCTCCCCTCCTTGTGGTCCTGTGGACCGGCCCCGATCAGCTGGGCGGAGTGCTCGGGGGTGCTGCCGGCGGCTCAGTACCCTGCTGTTTCTTTCGTTCCAGTTTGCGCTGGCGTTTGGCTTCTTGCCTCTGTTTCTTTTCCAAATCTCTCTTCCGCTTTTCAAACTGGTAGTTCACGTGCGCCATGTGGCAGCCTTTCCGTTATGCTTCATCCTCACCACGTACGTCAATGCGCGATTGGCCGTCCGCGCTCACGCGAATCCGGAACTGAATGGGCTTGCAGCACACCTGGCAATCTTCGATATAATCCTGCTGGCCCGCTGAGGTGTCAACGGTGATCTCAAGCGACTCCCCGCAGTACGGGCAGTCAATCTGTGCGGATTCCAACGGGTCCATCCTGCGCCGCCTGCTTCAGCCAGAGGCTGACGTCTTCCGAGCACCGGCTCGAGATGTGATTGCGTTTCAGGATATCCTCGGTCGCGCGGGCCGCATCCTTGGCGGAAATAATCAACTTCTGCTTCGTTTCATTCTCGAAGACGACGTACTCCTCGGTATTGTGCTCGACGAGCGTCACGAACTCCTGAAAGGACCCAAACGCGTGTCCATTCACCTTGGTGATGAGCTCGAACTGGTGCTCATGATATCCGACGTTGACCGGATCCGGCAAGACTTCCGATAGCACGACCAGTTCCTTCTTGCGCTGTTCGTTCAATGCCCCGGGGCCATAGGCCCAATACTTGAACGAGAGCGGAATCAACCGTTCCGTATCAAACCCCAACATCTCCCGCCATTCGTTCATGAGGTCCGTGCTGAGAACCGTAAATCCCAGCCCCCCATAAATATAATAGGACGGCTTGGCGGACGCGTTGACGGGCGGCACGAGATCCGGAAACTGTTTCAGCCCGATCTTCAGCTTATGGAGGGTCCCGTCACGCAGGTATTTCACCGCCAACATATCGCCGACATGCTTGGAGCTGATCACAGACGACATATCCAACCGCTCATGCTCCCGAAACGGTACGGTGCCGTCCGAGCTGACCGGCACACCGTCCAACTCAAGAATCACATCCCCCTCCTGCAGCAACCCATCCGCAGAGGAGAACGGCGCCACATGCGTCACGACGACCCCACCCTCGCTCTCCGGCATCCTGTAGTAGCGGCGCGCGCTTTCGTTCTCGGTGTTATGGGTGAAAACACCCAAGGTCGGCACCCCCTCGGAGGCCCCACGCGCGACCTCATCGAGAAAATGCGTAATGACCGGCACAGGGATCATATACCCGATATTCTGGCTGGACGAAATCCCCTGCATCGCCACCCCGATGATCTTTCCATCCTTGAGCACAGGCCCACCGCTGTTGCCGGGGTTGATGGCCGCATCAATTTGGATGCTCAGCAACTCCCGATTGCTTTGAGTGTAGGAAATAACTTCGATGCGCGAGACGACCCCGGTCGTGATCGACAGCTGCTCGCCTCCCATCGGATAGCCGAACACGGTGACGGAATCCTGCAGATTAGGCAGCCCGCCGAACTCCAGCGGCGAGACCCCGCGAAAAAACTCCGGGTCGTCGACCCGCAGGAGGGCGAGATCATAGTCCTGGCCGACGGCCTCGACGGTCGCCGTGTACTTCTTGGGGTCGGACTCCTTGCGCACCTGAATGAACGTATGGTCATCCACGAGGTGGGCGTTGGTCAAAATGCGATTGCTGGCGATGATGCAGCCGGAGCCGCTGGCCATCTGCCCGCCGTGCGATTGCCAGGGGTTGAGATAATCCATCCGGTTCATCTTGACGAACACCCTGACCAGCGAGTCCGTCTTGACCCCCGCCTCCGCCGCCGGCATGCCTACCAGTGCCACCCACACCACCACCCCGATCAAGCGCATGACACGGTGCATCATCGTCCTTTCAGAAACATCGTAAGAGATTCCAAACACACCAGCCTGGATCAGCCAAGTGAGTCTACCATCAAAAAATTAGAACCGTCCCCTATTTTCCTTGCAGCAGCGCCTTGTTGGTGGGGGATTGCCGAAGGCGGGTGATGAGTGTTTTCGCCGCCTCCACCGGGCCTAAGACGGCCAGCGCCCGGCGCATTCTCCTGACCGGTTCCAGCTCGCTCGGCTCAAAAAGCAGCTCTTCTTTGCGGGTGCCGCTTTTGGCGATGTCGATGGCGGGAAAGATCCGCTGACTAGAAATCTCGCGGGAGAGCACGAGTTCCATGTTGCCGGTGCCTTTGAACTCCTCAAAGATCACCTGGTCCATCCGGCTGCCGGTGTCGACCAGGAGGGTGCCCAGGATCGCCAGCGACCCGCCGTGTTCGATCTTCCGGGCCATGCCGAAGATGCGCCGCGGCACCTCAAGCGACCGCGCATCCATCCCGCCGGAGAGCGTGCGGCCGCTCGAGCGCCGCTCGGCGTTGTGCACCCGGGCCAGACGCGTCAGCGAATCGATCACCACCAGCACCTGCTCGCCTGCCCCGGCCTTGCGCACCGCCTGTTGCATCAGCGTATTTGCGATCTTGATGTGGTGCTCATAGGTTTCATCTGATGACGAGGCGTGCACCTCGGCGGGCACGCTGCGCTTGAAGTCGGTCACCTCTTCCGGCCGCTCATCGACCAACAAGCAGTAGACGTTCATCGTCGGCTGACTCTTGGCCACCGCCTGGCAGATGTGCTTGAGGAAGGTCGTCTTGCCGCTCCCTGGCGGAGCCACGATCAATCCGCGCTGCCCCATCCCAATCGGGCAGATCAGATCCATCGCCCGCATGGTGAGCTCCTGGCTGCCATCTTCCAGCCGGATGCGAGGTGCGGGATCCACCGCCGTCGCGCTCAAAAAACGGCGTTCGGCCTCATCCACCGGACCGCGAGGCTGTGGCCGGGGAGAGGAATGCGCGGGTCTATGGGACTCGTGGCGGAAGTGTCTCATGCCGTTCCGGCGCAAACCGTGGAAACGTTCCAACCAAAAAATGGGGTCCAACTCCAGACTGGAGCGCCAACAGAGGCCCCTGCCCTGGGACCCAGCGATGGAAGAGGCTAGCGAGTCTCCTCCCCACATCCTATTGATAGACAACTGGTTCCCGATCCGCCGCAGGCGTCGCCTTAACGCCAGTTTTCGGGCCGCTCGATCGTCATGCCACCGCTGAGCTGAATCTTATCCGGGAACTGGCAGGTGCTGACGTGTCGCTCGCTCAACCGCATGGTGAAGTTTGCGATCTGCCGGATCTCGTTCGAGGTCCTGCCCATCGGAAAGACAAATCCGATCTGCTTGGTTGGGAATAACTGCTGCACCCCTTGGACGGCTGGCACCAGATCCGTGTCGCCCGAGACAATGACGGCGGTATCAAAGATGTCATTCAATCCGGCCTGAACAAGCTTGATGGCGATGTTTACATCAGTTTGCTTCTCGATGGGTGTTTCGAAGGTACCCTTGCACAACCGGCAGACAATCTCCTTCTTCTTGAATCTTCCGAGCACGACCTCAATTGGTGTTGTCTGGAGGGCTCTCACGTACGTCTGGTGCCTGTTCACCTTCTTGGTATCCCACATCGGATAGGTTGTGAAGTAGGAGATCTTGGTGATCGTGCACTTTCTTGGAATGAGGATCTTGCAGAGCTTCGCGAGGTCAAGCCACTTGTACTTTCGGAAATCCGTGTGCTTGTAAGGCGATGGAGCGTGATGGAGGGCGTGGTATAGATTGAAGCCATCGATGAAGAAGGCGACTCGTCCCGTGATCATGACGGTTCATTATACTACGGCCAGGCATAAAAAAACCCGGATCCACAGGGACCCGGGGGCTGCGAAACACGAGGTCTCGCAGGGATGCAACCGTGTGTATTGTGATCTAAAATTGAGGGTGCGTCAACCTCTGTTTCAGTCTCACCCCAAGTATGCCTGAATTCTAGCCGGAACTTCAATGCTCTGAAAGGGTTCGCAAATGTGCCAGCCCAGATCAGCTAGGCGGGACTATTCGGCCGTTTCTGATTGTTACTCGATAGTCTCGCCATTACTACATCCGTTGGCGGAAGTAGCATAGAATTTCCATCATGACCCGGCAGTCTACCTCGTTGTACTTTGCGATCTCGTTCATCAGCGGAAGCATGGCCATAGATACACCCTGTGCGGCTGCTTCAGCCTCACAGGACCAGGCCCCCACCATAGCCCCAAGGCCATCGGTCGGCCCGTCGCCCCATGTGGTCTCGATTAAACCATGCTGCTTCATGGCCTTCGCGATCGGTTTGAGTCCAAAGCCAAACGCCCCACGGACCGTTACTGGTTCCTCCCTGGCCACCCGGTTGAGGAGATCAATCCATGGTAGAATCGGCCACGAGCTGTTCTGCGAATGGCGTGCGCGAGCAGAATTGTAGGCCGTTTCCAGTTGGCTCACTTCGGCAGCTGACCAGTGAAACACCCGAGTCGTAGCCGACTCAAGACTGCTTCCTTTTGACGCAGCGATCTCACGCATGTGCGATACCCATTCATCGATGATGCGTCGTTCCTCAACCTCTGTCATATGGTTGGTGGTAAACACCCGAAACTGCCACTGAGGGTGGTTGGTGGTCCCAGCATTGTATCCGCAACCGATCATGAAGATGAGGGCGGCACCACCCTTCTCCGGAAACGTCGAGAAATCGTCATTGAGAGCGCTCACCGTTTCGAAATCCACGAAGAACTCAACCGTCGCAGGCTCCCGCCACAGTTCCTCTTTGGCGGTGATACGCTCTGGGAACACAACTTTGCCGTCACTCGCGTCTCGATTTGCCGCCAGAATTCGATCAAACACTGGCGCGAGCTTTGGGCCGTTCACACCAAGCACAGCCGCCTGACACCGAGCATCTGTCCAGGTGGTGATGCCTTGAGCTATCGCAGTGGCACGAGCCTGGACCGACACTCGTGGAAGAATCGTCAGATCCTGCAGTTGTTCCGCGATGTCCCGCTTAGCCACATGCCATGGTTGATCATTGATGTTGCGCATATTGGGCCGTAACTCCATGACGGAGGGAGCCGGAAGCACCTGCCACACGCTACCCTCTGCGCGCATCCGGCGCACCCAAGAGCAAGCATCAAGCGCGATATCGCTAAGCGGTTGCTTCCACGTCGAGATCACGCGTCCACGATCAACCCGCCCCAGACGCCCGAGCGCGTTATTACCCCGCTCTTCCAACTGCTTCCATCCGCGTCCCAGTAGATAGCCAGCCTCAGGCACGTAACCTTGTAGCCTTCCGAGAGCTTCGTTGTACAGCCATACCTGTGCCATATATCCCAATTGGTCTGTGCCGAGTCCGCCATCTTTCAGCAGATCCAGCGTCGTGAATTTGATATCGATGACCCGATAGTGCCATCGTGCACCAGGTAAATCCGGGGCGGCCTGAGCTAGCTGATCCGGTGAAATCGTCCCAGGAAAGAGCCGCTCCAAGACATCGCTACGCATCAGGAGATCCGCAGCACCATAGGTCTGGCTCTCAGGATTCCGGAGCACGGCCTGAGAGATGATCTCTGTCCCACTGACCATGGCTTCCCAGGTGGCCTTGGCTCCCTCGAGGCTTCGCACCTGCGTGTAATCGCCGGCAATGACTTTTAACTGCGCATGACTATTAAGATAACGCACGACTACCACTTCGAACTCCCGCCCCTTCGCGAATATGAACTTGATGAAGTCGGTCCTGGGATCATAGCCTGGCTGTTTGTCATCCGGCATAAATCCCTTCGCTTCGCCGAACGTAGAAAGCCAATCGAGAATTGGATCCTGTACACAGTAATTGCGTACACGGCTAGCACTGACCCACGCTTCCCAGGAACTCGCATCACCTGGAATGCACAGTGAGCCATCGTCCTTGTGTGTGATCGCGTGTTCGCTCATGAAGGTCTTGGTTCGCTCAATTTACTTTAGATTCTCAAGATTGATCAACGTCAGGCTCGGCAAGCAGACGAGGTGCTTGATCGATTGGTGTCAACTCGTCAACGTCTCGCTTTCCACCTGCACCAAGCGCTTTAAATTTTCTGGCAGATGGAAGCAGGCGGGTTTCAAACGATCCAACTGCTGCGTTGTACGAGTCAACGGCAGCGCTCAATCCTCCTCCTACCTTGATAAGATGCTCAACGAATGTGCTCATACGATCTGACAGTTCCTGCCCTAAGGCACTAATACGTTGGGCATTCTCTGTGAGTTGCTCTTGTCGCCAACCGTAGGCAATCGCACGGAGTAAAGCGATGAATGTCGATGGGGTCGCGATCACCACCTTGCGAGCAATGGCGGATTCAACAAGATTGGGGTCCTTTTCAGCGGCCGCTGCAAGGAATGAATCATTTGGGATGAAGAGCACCACAAACTCTGGGGCGGATGAGAACTGTTCCCAGTATTCTTTTTCGGCCAGCTTTGCCACATGCTGGCTAATCTGGGCTGCGTGCCGCACAAGAGCCGCTTCGCGCTCCGGGTCGGTCTTAGCCTCTAACGCTTGCATGAAGCCTTCCAGCGAGACTTTTGAATCCACGACGACCTGACGTCCTGCCGGAAGTTTGACGACCATGTCGGGCCGAAGGCGACCGCCTTCTGTTGTCACGCTCTCCTGCTCTACAAAATCGCAATGCGCGGACATCCCCGCAAGCTCTGCCGTCTTACGCAACGCAATCTCACCCCACCGGCCACGCACCTGAGGCGATTTGAGCGCATTGACAAGCTTGGCTGTCTCCTGCTGTAACGTCGTTTGGGCTACCGCCAACGAACGAAGCTGTTCACCAACCGTGCCGAGATCTTGAAGCCGTTTGTCCTCAAGCGCCTTCGATTCCTTCTGGTAGGTCGAAAGCGCTTCGCTGAGTGGTTCCACAAGTACCTCAATAGCCTGCTTGCTGGCGGCCAGGTCCGCTTGTGCATCGCTCTTCAGCGCTTTGAATTTTTCCTCCGCCAGCATCAGGAAACCTGTGTTGTTCTTAGCTAGTGCCTCTGCCGCAAGGGATTTGAAGGTATCTGATAACTTAGCCTTTGCATCTTCCAAGAGCGTTTTCTGCTCCGCGAGATGCTTTTCGATTTCAGCAACTCGTGTCTCAGCAGCAACTCTTGCGGCTTCCGCTTGTTCGAGCTGTGTTCGCAGGGTCAAAAAATCCTGTCTGGCTGTAGCCAGCTGCTCCCGAACTTCCTGAACCCTAGCCTCGGCAGCGGCGACGGTTGCTTTCCCTCGACTGCTACACCAAAGCCATGCGGCAAAAACGCCGAGCGCGAGACATAAGATACTAATGACTGCTGTAACTATGAGAGAGTCCATGGCAACCTTCTGGGTTCAATGCGATTTCAGGAAGCGTTCCAAATGTGCCGGCCCAGATCAGCTAGGAGGGCCGACGTAGGAGGCCTCCAGTTTTCCCCTGCGCTTACCTCAACATGTCCCTTCGGAACCCGGCACGGGTTTTCCCCAGCGGCGCCGCACAGCACCGTCCGCTGCAACCGGTTATTAGGCGCTCAGTGCAGACATCGTGATCTTGGAATACGTGGAAGAACTGCCCCGTACAACATCGATGAGGTGTTTCCGCCCACACCTACCGCTCCTGACTGCGCCAGCGTTTGACGATCTCATCCACATTCAAGTCCGCAGGCCCGTCCCTCCACTTCGCGTAGAAGTCCACATCATCGCTGTTGGGGGCGGGACTCGGCCGATCGAACTGAACCCGAGTCGGTAGCGGGACCGCCTCCCCGAGCACGAGCGCCTCGCCCCGACCCAAGCCCGCCAGAACGTTGATTAAGTCACCCTCGCTTTCTGGCACGAGGCTCCGGACATAGCCCTGGTCATCGGGGTTGGTGATCCGCAGACAGATGAATGTCCCACACTGCGCAAGTACGGTCTCGGAGACTTCGTGGGGCCGCTGACTGACGATGGCAAGTCCGACGCCATATTTCCGGCCTTCCTTGGCGATCCGTTCCATCGACCGCCGCGAGCCTGCGAACTGGCTCTCGGCAGCGCGGGGGATATACGCGTGTGCTTCCTCGCAAACGAGCAGGATCGGGAACTCGCGGTACAGCGGGTTCCAGTAGTTGAACTCAAACGCCAGGCGCCCGATCTGCGCAGCGACCGTGGGCCGCACATCGAATGGCACCGAACTGAGGTCGATGACTGTGACCGCGGCCTTCTTGGTGCCAAGCCCCACGAAGTCTCGGAGAAGGTCAGACAGCGAAGCCGATGTGGTCCGAATCCTGGGCTTGAGTAAGAAGTCGTATCGCGTATCGTTTAGCTTGCTTCCGATGCGCATCAGAAAGCGATCGAAGTCGCCGAACATGGGCCCCTGCTTGTTTCCGACCCGCTCCACATTCTTTTCGCCCACCTTGGTCAAGATGTCATCAAGAGAGAAGTAGATCGGCGTGTCCACGGTGACTCTTGCCAAGCCAAGTGTGGGCGTGGCGGTGGTGTTCTCTTGCTGCCGTCCCGCCAGCAGACAGTCACGAAAGAACGCCGTCTGATTTGTGGCCTCCCTCTCGCTGTGCTCGATGAGAAGGTCGCAGAGCTCCGCGTAGGTCATCAACCAGTAGGGCATCTCCAGCTCACGAGCATCGACGTGCCGGACAATGGCGTCGTTAAACGCGTAGGAGTACAGCCCATCGGGTCGTTTCCAGCAATACTCGCCATGCAAGTCGAGGATGATGATGTGGGCTCTGGGCATCACCGCAACCGTCTTCTGCACAAGGGAAGCCACCGTCCATGATTTTCCCGACCCGGTCTGCCCCAAGATCGCGGAGTGCCGCCCGAATAGGTTCGTGGGGTCGAGACAGACCTTGAGCGAGGGGTGCGATGCAAGTGTGCCGACCGCGAGGCCTTTCGACTGGAAGCGGTCGAACATCTTGGCGACGTCGGTTGACCCGATTGCGTGAACTTCCGCTCCTGTGGTCGGATACCTCGCTACACCGCGCTCGAACTGGCCATCCGCGAGTACAGAGCCAACTGGCGTCAGGCGAGCGACTCGCTTGGCGAAAGGCAATCTCGCGGCATCGTCGCCGGGTGTCTCGATGGTCTGCACGGCGAGCGCTTCCTGTTCGGTCATGCGAGTCACAATGGCGATCAGGTGAACTTTATTCTGCTTGATCGCAACGTATGATCCGAGCTGTCCGACCAATATGTCCTCATCACCGATGGTAACCGTCGGCGTGTGCCCCTGTTCGTCCTCGATCAAGGTCGCCATGAGGAGGTTTCCCTGAACATCGACGATGTGGCCAATCACAGTGTTTGGGGTATCGGGCATCGATCAGACCTCCTTGCAGAGTTTCTCAAAGCGCCAAAGGTCGGCATGGCCGGGACCGATCGTCCCCTTTAGGGAGCAACGCGCTTCCGTCACCACCACCGTGTTCGTCTTCACGCTCCAACGATTCCACGCCGTGTCGGATAGCGCCTTCGTGAAGATGAGCAATGTGAAGTCCGTCCGCGCCAGTGCGGCCTCAATGACGGTGTTCACGTGCTCGTCGGTGAGGCCGTAGCCGAAGCAAGCTAAGCGATTGACCGGATTATTCGCGGTGAGACCCAAGCACCCGCGGAACGTGGACCACAGTGCCGCATACGGCGGGAGCATGGTGTCAGTCGCCTTCCGTCGCTGCGGAGGCACCATCAATCGCTTTGTGCCGCCCGGCAGTGCGGACTCGTACGCGCAGCGCCGCACTCCGCGTTGAGGGCATTCGTACCACCCAAGGGAGCCGTGAAGCTTCAACAGGTGAATCGGCTTCACAGTCTCGTCGAACTGGCGCCCCTTGTGGGTACCGCGAATTCGACCGACACGCTCCTCGAACACGGCTGGATCGAAGAAGGCGTGCTCCACGCCGAGGAATCCGTCCGCCACCCGGACCCTCGCGGCCTCAGCCGCGCGTTCAAGCAGCGGGTCGTAGTTTAGGTTAAACACCTTTACGCACGGATCCCCGCGTTGGGACAACCGACGCACAAATTCAATATGCACGTCAAGACTTGGGCTCTTAGGGCGAAATAGGTCCGCGATGGCCGCGGTGACCAGATGCCGATACGGCGTATCCATCGCCCCGCCATCGTCGAGCAGGTCGAGGGCATGCTCGATCCCCGTCGCCCCGCTGTCGAGTTTGGCCTGGATCTCGGCCCGCTTCTGTGCGTCTGCAATCCGATCCTTTATGAGATCCCACAGCTCGAAGGCGAGCGGATACCCAGTATTGTCCAAGTATGACGAACCGGCCCCGAGAAGGTAGCCAACACGCTGAGCCTTCAGCTGCTCTGCGACCTTCGCCTCAAGGCTGCTTATGAAGTCAGGTGCTGCGGTCATGTGCTTGTGCGCCTAACGCTCAGCATCAGCTGCGGCGCGCAGCGCCGTCATCTGCATGCTGTTGTTAGGCACCCCTGCTGATATGCAAGGCATGATCTCTCTCTACAGCCTTCCGGCTTCCAGAAAACTGAAGTATCCAGTCCTGTTGAAGATAATGTGGTCCAAGAGTGCGATGCCAACGACGGAGCCTGCTGCCTTGAGTTGACCGGTCACTTCAACATCGGCCGCGGACGGTTCAAGACCGCCTGCGGGATGATTGTGGGCGACGATGACAGCCGAAGCACGGTCGGACAGTGCATCAGCGAAGACTTCGCGCGGATGAACCGGGCTACGATCCGCGAGGCCGATGGAGATGACACGCACGGCGATGACCTCGTTCGCGCCGTTGACTGTGGCGCAGAGGAAATGCTCCTGCTTGCGGTCGGCATAGTGGCGGATGAGCGGGAGCACGTCGGCGGGCATTTCGATTTTCACGCCCTCCGGCTTGATCCGCCGGCGGGCGAACTCGATCGCGGCGAGGAGGAGCGTCGCCTTGGCATCACCGATGCCAGCCAACTGCGTGAGGTCATCGCTGCGGACGTCGAGGCCCTTCTCGTCCATGACCCGCGCCAGCTTCCCGGCGAGTGCCATCACATCCATGCCGGGCGTGCCCTTTCCGAGCAGTACGGCGAGCAATTCCTGGTCACTCAGCGCGCGGGCACCTTTGGCGAGGAGCTTTTCGCGCGGGCGGTCATGCTTGGGGATCTGGCTGATGGAACGGCTCATCGCATAAGGCGTCCCCTCATGTCATTCGCCCCAAATCTCTGCTAGCTTGACCTGAATCTTCTTCTCCATCCGCGCGATCAACTCCCGATTCACCTCCACCAGCTTCCGCTCCACCTCGATCTCAGCGACAATCTCACGCTGGATGGCGAGGGGCGGAATCGGAATACATATCTTCTCTAAGTTGCCTTTCGTAATGTGGACAAGCCCAACTCCTCCGTGGAGATTCTCTTCAACCTCCTCAACTGCTCTCTTCAACGCCAAGTAGAGGTAACCCCGCAGAACCGATTCAGAGTGCTCCACCTTGAAGATGTGTTGGTTGAGAATTCCTGCCTCTTCTCGATTCCAGATGTGCGGCCCAAACGATGTGCCACGTGAACCAGACCAAGAGAAAAGGAGGTCGCCATTCTGGATGGTGATCTTCCCAGCAATGCTTCCGGAGAAGTAGTTAAAGTCGGCTAACGGATCATTCAGGTTTTGAATTCGGATGATGGGCATGCCGCCGTCTTCCTTCTTTTCCCAGTCAGACGGTTTGAACGCCCTGCCGTTAATGAGGTTGCAAACTTGACCTATTTCGACCCATGGCCACTTGGGATCGATGGGTATGGTGGGTTTGTAGTGGGAGACGATTTGACGAGCGGCTTCGATGACCTTGCGGTAGCCCTCCAACTCCGCCACCAGCCGCTCCTGTTCCGCCAGCGGCAGTACCGGGATTTCCTTTTCGTACGCATCATTTCGGTTGAGTCCTGGTACACCCGCGCCACCTCGAAGTTCTGTCAGACGTAGTTGTTGCAGAACGTAGAAGAGATAGCGCAACGTAACCGATTTGGACTTCAACTGGACGTAGTAAGTCGTGTCGATTGGGACGCAATCTTGGTCAATCCAAGTGACCTCGCCGGCCGAACCCTTTCGGCCCACAACTATTGCCGGTCCTTTCACAGTGAATTCACTGTGACATCCGGTGATTCCGTTCGAGCCGACAACAGGGTAAGGCCCTTCGGCTCTCTTCTTCTCCGGCAAGCTTGTCCCGTATTCGAAAGTGCACACTTCGCCCAGCTTCACCATTGGCCATTTGCCGTTACCGCGGACAGCGATTGGCCGGTAGCGATCACCGGAAAGGTTGATGTCCGGCGATTCGAGCAGGCGTTTTCGGGAAACGGCGCGCGCGATTTCTTCCTGCGGCGCTTTCTGGTTTTGCTTCCACGCCTGAATCGCCTTCAACGCTGCGGGCAGGTCGTTTTGTTCAATCGGTCGGCGTTGCGCACCGAGGTCGAAGCCATCGTTCTTAATTTTCACGAACAACACGGCATCGGTGCGTCTGGCCAGATTGCGGTCGAGGAAGAGGATACTGGTCTTGACGCCTGAGTATGGGTTGAACACGCCGGCGGGCAACGAAATGACGGCCCAGAGGTAGTTTTCCACCAGCATCCGACGGAGACTCTTGTAGGCGTTCTGGCTCTGGAAGATGATACCTTCGGGCACGATGATGCCGGCACGGCCACCGGGGTTGAGGTGTTCGGCGATGTAGTCTACGAACAGTACTTCGCTGCGGTTGGCTTTGATGGAAAACCGGTTGTGCGGACGAATGCCGCCTTTCGGCGTCATGAACGGCGGGTTGGCCATGATGACGTCGGAGCGTTCGTCCCAACGTTCCTCGCTGGTGAGGGTGTCGTACTCGTGGATGACCGGGCTGGGGAAGCCGTGCAGATACAGGTTCACGCGGGAGAGGCGGACCATGTCGGGTGCTATGTCGTAGCCGCAAAAGTTGGTCATCAGCCGGGCGCGCTCGTCGGGGGTGAGGTTCTTGTTACGCTTGAGGATGTGCTTGTAAGCTGAGATGAGGAAACCTGCCGTGCCGCAAGCGGGATCGAGGACGGTTTCCTGTTTCTGCGGATCGACCACTGTGGCGATGAAGTCAATGATGTGGCGCGGGGTGCGGAACTGGCCGGCGTCGCCCTGCGTGCCGAGAACGCTGAGCAGATACTCGTAGGCATCGCCGAGGCGCTCGCTGTGTTCATAGGTGAAGCTGTTGATCTCCTTGAGGAAGAGGTTGAGCGTTTCGGGGTCGCGGTACGGCAGAAATACACCCTTGAAGATGTCACGGAAAAGCTGGGGAATGTTCTTGTTCTCGTTCATCTTCTCAATGCCTTCGGCATAGAGAAGCAGGCGTTCATGGCCGCCGACCCGCTTGTCGAGCAAGTCCGCCCACCGGTATTTCTTGAACTCGCCTTTGAAGAACGACGGCTTGCCGCCAACCTCTTCGGACTGGCGATCCATGTCGTCCATAAACTTGTAGATCAGGGCGATGGTAATCTGCTCGACCTGCGATTTCGGGTCCGGCACTTTGCCGACGAGAATGTCGCGGGCGGAGTCGATGCGGGATTTGGTGTCAGTGTCGAGCATGGGCTAGTTCATGAATTGGTTGAGGTGGACATAGTCTTTCACGTAGTCAGGAATCACGTCGCGCCATTGGTCGAGGGCGCGAATCTCCGCCAACGACACCTTAGGATTGTCGGCCAGCCGGCTGAACTCGCCGGAATCCACGATGGTGCGGACGCCGCCATCGGTGACGTACGCTTTGAAGAACTGGCGGATGTGCGGCATGTGGACGGCGTCGGGTTTGTGGATGGAGACGAACTTGGCGAGCTCCTCTTCGAGCAGCTCATCCTTGGTCTTGAACCGGTCGATATCTCCGAAGGCTTTGGCGAGGAGCTCGCGCAGGGTGATGCGGCGGTCGAGTTGGACAGCCTTGCGGAGCTTGTCGAGGTTGAAGAAATCCTTGGGCTTGTTGAAAAGCGTCGAGACGACGAGTTCTTCCGCGCCTTGAATGTCGCCACGTTCGTACCGAGCGCGCACCTCTGGTGCGGCCTTGACCTTGTCCTCGAATTTCTCGAAGAACTTGCGGTCGATCTTCATACCGTACACCGGCACGGCATACTCGACCTGAGACTTGAGCGGGTCAGGGTCAACGTTGGCGTAGGTGGCCGGGACGGGTGGCGGTGGTGGCGGTTCCGGTCCGGGCCCGGTGGCTCCAATAGGCGGAAGCTTGACGGTCTCGTCGTAGTTGAATTTTTCTTCGAAATACTCGCAGTTGGCAAAGAAGTCGAAGAGTTTGAACTTCTCCTTGGGCTTCACGTGCTCGTGAGTCTGGCTGCCGTCTTTCTCGACGTAGCGGAACAGATACTTTCGCGTCCCGCGCCCTTTGATCTGGATGAAGTCAGTTGGCGAGAAGAGGGGGCGAAGCAGGACGATGTTTAGGAGGTCTTCGCAGTCGTAGCCGGTGGTCATCATGCCGACCGTGACGCAGACACGGCTTTTCGAACTGATGTAGCCCTCCAGAAAACGGGTGTGTCCGTTCAGATTGTTGTTGGCGAAGCTGACCGCCATTTGCTGGGCGTCGGTGATCACGGAAGTAACTTGGAGGGCGAAGTCCGAGTTGTACTTGCCAGGAAACATCGCGTGAGTGAGTTCGTTCAGCTTTTGGGTGATGCGGGTCGCGTGGTCCTGCCGGACACAGAAGACGATGGTCTTACCGATCTCACCGCTGAGCGGGTCACACAGCGCGTGCTTGAGGAAGGTTTCGCAGAAGATGCGGTTTGTCTCGTCGGAGAAGAACTTCTTCTCGAAGTCCTTACCGAAGAAGGTTTGCTCGACCGGTTCGCCGTCTTCATTCTCCTGCATGACCGAGTAGCCTTCGTCGGCGAGCAGTTCGGTGGTGATCTCTGTCCGAGCATCGACAACGACCGGGTTGAGCAAGAAACCTTCCTTCACCCCATCAATCAGGCTGTAGCGAAATGTTGGTGTCCCACTCTCACAGCCAAACGTTTTGTAGCTGTCGAGCAGTTGGCGGCGCTCCCATTCACGGGGGTCGCGTTGGTTGATCTTCGCGGGGTCAATCTTCCTGAGATAGTCCTTCGGCGTGGCGGTCAGACCGAGTTTGTAGCCGATAAAGTGCTCGAACACGGCCCGGCTGTTGCCCCCAATCGAACGATGCGCTTCGTCGGAAACTACCAAGTCGAAGTCGGTTGGCGAGAAGAGGCGACGGTACTTGTTATTAAATAGTAGGCTTTGGACGGTTGAAACCACGATCTCGGCCTTGCGCCAGTCGTCGCGGTTCTCCTTGTAAATGACCGTGTGGTAATCGTTCTTCAGGAACTGAACAAATCGTTTGATCGCCTGGTTCTCAAGCTCAATGCGGTCAACGAGGAACAGTACACGCTTGGCATTGCCCGTTCGCAGGAAGAGCTTGATGACAGCAGCGGCAATCAATGTTTTACCGGTACCTGTCGCCATTTCAAAGAGAAAGCGCGTTTGGCCTTTCGACACCGCACCCTGAAGCGCGACGATGGCTCGGAGTTGGTACGGTCGAAGAAATTTCAGCTCAGCATCTTTAATGTAGGCGTCGCGCTGGCCGGGATCGTTCCAACGGGAATCGTTACGATAGTTCGCGTTCTGTGCGATTGCGACGTAGTCAGTCTCAACCTTCTCACCCACAAGCGTATCGGGATTCGGCTTGAAATCGTGGAACTGGTCGAGGGAATCTGGCGTCGGGAACTCGGTGATTATCGTGGGGTTGCCCTGCTCCAAATCCCAGAAGTAGTGGAGATTGCCGTTGGATAGGATGCTGAAGCGGACATTCTGTGCGCGGGCATACTTGCGGGCCTGCTCTTTACCAACCAATGGATCGAATTTCTCGGACTTGGCCTCCAAGACAGCCATCGGGAAACCACGTGAATCGAGCAAGAGATAATCGACGTAACCGTTGGCGGTCTTTTCGAAGTCGTCGCCAAGTTCATCGAGGGCCTTCTTCCTAAGTTTGATGTTCGCCTCGAGCGTGACGTTGGCTGGCCCACCCTTGTCGTCGAAAAATCTCCAACCCGACCGTTGGAGGAGCTCGTTAATCAGAATTCGCGCTTTGGCTTCCTTTGGCATGGTAATGAGTTATCTCAGGCTATAAGATTCCACGGACGCGTTACTTGTGTTGCTTTACTCAACAAATCGCCGGAGACCTTTCCTACTTGTTTCTCCTACTCCTCACAAACTCCTCCAGATCCTCGGGGGCAATGCGCCATCGCCTAATCTTCGTCGCACGAATCTGCTTCAATCCTATGAGCTCGCGCACCCGCTCCTCGGTAAGATCAAGACGCTTGGCGGCTTCGCGAACTGTCAGGAGTTTGGTTACGTCAACCATTTGCTTGGCTATGTTTGTATGGGTTGTACGTCGGATTATCAGCCAAAAACTTCTTCAAGAACACCAGAGCTTCGTTGCTGTACTTCACCATTACCACCTTCCCTTGCGGGTTCTTTATTTGAACGGCGTACTTCATATCCCCTTTCAGCCCTAATTTCTTTATCGCGTACGCAACGAAATTCTGGCTTTTTCCTATGAGCTTGCCCAGTGCGCTTGCGTTGTAGGGATAATCAAGGTTAGGGTCGACTCTCTCCTTCTTGAGCAATACCGGCAATCCTTCTCCTGATTCTCTGATCTGAATTGGGACCGCGTCAGGGCTCTCCCAGCTCTCCACCACTTTCAATTCTTTGGCGCTGATCGGAAACTGGCTGGCAATGATGTTGATGCTCGCGAGGAACTCATTCAGCTTTTCCTTCAGCATTCTATCGAAGTCGTCCTTGGTGAGTAGCTCATTCTTACCCGAATGCCTCACCCAAATCTGCCCCTGGTAAAACTCGTTAAGCTGTCGTGATGGAATTTTCGGGTTTTGGTAGGCGCCCGTCTTGATGAAAATGTGAGGCTTCGAGGGCGAGTTGGGAATCTGAATAAGGACGGTGCCGTTCTTGACGCGGCTGGTGATGTTATGGATTCTTGGACTGAGAAAGGCGTTGACCTTATCATCAATCCTCGCAGTATCGAAGAGTTGACGATCCACGGCTTCTATCAGGGTAACTTCCAGGCTCCCACCAGACGTATTCGCTATCGCCGCGATTGTCTTAACCAACTTCAGCCACTCTGCATCAGTGCCAGAGAAAGTCCCCTTGAATTCATATTTTTCAGACTCCGACTTTTTCCTGATGCGTTTTTTCACAGCGGTTGCAACGGCCATTTCTTCGAATTCCTTTCGATTCCATACTGTTCCCTATTCTATCAGAAGTGCGGCAGGAGGTCACGGAGCAGTCAGATTGCCTAACACCCGTTAGGTATACAAGCTCTCTGTTCAGCTTCCCACGGCCGTCCCCACCGGTTAGTCGTGGTGAGACCTTTCCCCACAGGAGCAAGCCAGTCGCAAGGCCGAAAACGGGGGGGAATTAGCTTGATTCGGGGTGCCCGGTGAGTTAGGGTGCCAGACCGATGGATCGCAACATGAGTTACTTCAATAGGTTACGATTGCTCTGCGCCATGGCCAAACTTTCTTGTGAAAACATGTCCCCGTTTTCTGGCTGCAACCCCCTATTACTAGTGGGGGGAGAAAAAATGCAGCTGGGAGGGAGCCATGAGACGAAGACGTCGGCCAAGACTGCAGGTAGAGATCGTCAGGGTCCCCACCCAGGCCGGGGTGCCTGCGGGGGACCTCAATCCGTACCGGGAGATGGACGACGAGGAGCGCGAGGCGGTGCTGCTGGACTCGCTGGCGCGCATCCTGCGCGAGTGCGCAAAGGCTCCGGCTGGGAAACCAGGCTTCCCTTCCGGGCACGAGGCCGAGGCGCGACTTGATGGCCGATTCGCAGAAAACCACAGCGCCGGTTCAGCGGGTGGCCATCTATTGCCGCGTGTCGACTGACAAGCAAGCCTCCAAAGAGGATTCGTCCCTCGACACCCAACGGGATCGGCTCATCCGGTATGTCGAGGATAAGCAACGGGCCGGCCAGAACTGGCAGCTCACCGACACCTTCATAGAGGGCGAAGACAAAGACGGCAAACGGCGGGGCTGCTCGGGCAAGAATCTGGACCGGCCAGGTTTCTCCCAGCTCATGGAGAAGGTCCGCGGCCACCTGGTGGACGTGGTCGTGTTCACCAAGATGGATCGGATTTCCCGGAACGTCATCGATTTTCTCACCCTTGTTGAGGAGTTCGAACGCCATGAGGTCAGACTGGTATCGCTCAAGGAAGAAATCAACACCGCCTCCGCGTCAGGCCGGGTGATGACCACGATTATGATCGCGTTGGCGCAATTTGAACGAGAGCAGATCTCTGAGCGCACCTGCGAGAAAATGGCCTGGCGGGCCGCGAAGGGGCTCCCCGTCGGACCGCCGCCGCTGGGCTACGAGATGCATGAGAAGCGGTACCGGTCCTTACCGAAGGAGGTCGACATCGTGCGATTCCTCGACCAAGCCTACCTCGAAACCCGTAGCCTGGATCAGGTGGCCAGGATGGCGTATCAGCGTGGATTTCGAACTCGCAAGGGGCATACGCTGACGAAGAATGCAATCTCGTGCATCCTGAAAAACCCCGCCTACATCGGCAAGATCTCCTTCAACGGCGAGACGTTCCAGGCCAGCCACGAGCCGATCCGGGATGAGAAGACCTACGCGCGGATTCTGCAGTCGCTGGAGCGCAACTGGCTCCACAAGGGCAACGGCCGCAGTAAAGCGAAGCTCTACGAGTACCTGCTGCAAGGGCTGATGCTCTGCGGCTACTGCAAAGGCAAGATGGTGCCGCGGACGAGCATGGGCCGGGGCGGTCGTCCGTATCACTACTACATCTGCAATCGGGCAGACAAAACTTCAGGCATCGATTGCCCGAAGAACTATCTCGATGCCATCGAGGCGGATCACTACGTGCTCAACTACGTGAAGCAGCTGGCCCTGCGGGATGACCTGGTGCTCAAGCTGTGCCAGGAGCAAGACGTGTCGTTCGCCGAGTCGCTGCGCGCTCTGCGACGGGACCAGGAGCGCATCAAGGAGCGCCTGGCTGAAAACCAGCGCGAGGCCGCCAATCTCGTGCGGGCGATGGCGCGGATGGGAGAGGATCCGCCCAGGGCGATGCTGCAGGTGTCCCAGGAATTGGATCATGAGAAGGCGGAATTAGAAGCGACCCTCTCACGGATGGGCGAGGAAGCGTCGAAGCTTGAGCAGACGTCGATGCGGGTTGAGCTGGCCGGAAAGACCGTGCGCTATCTCGCGCAGATTCTGAGCCATGACCGCGTCACGCCTGACTTGTTGAAGGACTGTTTGCCGAAATTCATCAACTACGTGATCTGGCGGAAGGACGCGAAGGAGCCCACCGGACGGGTCGAGATCGCGCTCTTTGAGCGTCCGTTCCGAGGTGATCAGGGACGCTTGCTGCGGGAGATCGTCGAGGATCTGGAAGGAGGACGCAATGGAACGAACGGAGCTAACGGATCATGACAAGCAAGTTGCCAGACCCGGCCACCACCACTCAAACGGACTCAGCGCTGGCGAACGGTCGCAGAAGACGAACGCGCCGTGCCAGTTGGGCACGGCGCGTTGCTCAGGGTGCGCTTGGTGCGCACCTGAGGCTGAAAACGGGTGAGCGACGGGAATTGAACCCGCAGCCTCCTGGGCCACAGCCAGGCGCTCTGACCATTGAGCTACGCCCACCATAGAGGAATGAATGCGAGTGGCTCGTACGAGATGTGAGGCATTATCTTACCCGATTGCCTTGAGACAGGCAACCTACCCCTACTAGATCCCGTTAATGGAAGAGGGACCGGCGGGCGCAGGAGAGGGCTCAGCAGAAATCGGGGGCGCCTCGGGTATTGGCTCAACGGCGGGCTCAAGCACAGGAGGCGCCTCCTCACCAGGCAGCGGCTCGCTGAGGATCTCGAGTGCCTCCTGGATCTCGCGGCTGGCGGCGTCGATATCCTGGATCCCCACGGTACCCGAGGGAGCGATCTGCACGCTCACCTGGCGGAAGAACAACGGCAGGCGGATGATCTTGATACCGTGCTCCAGCAACCGCTCGATCAGCAGCTGCACCGGCTGATCGCCTGGGACGAAGTTCGCGTGCCACTGATCAGGACGGTCCAGCGGCCCTTCGATGTGAAACGAGCCCCGCAGCCTTGGCTCTCTGCCGTGGGTCATGCGCTGCACATCGACGATAGTGCGGCCGCGGATCGAGAGGTCACCCTCGGCCAGGTTGTTCAGCTCAACCTGAATGTCCGCGTTCAGCTGGTTCGCCTTCGCCATCCATTGGCTGGTTGATTTGAGCGTCACTCCATACGGCCTGACCTGCGGGCCGTGCCGGAAGTACGGTTCAAAAGCGGCCAGCGGCAGCGGATCGAGCTGGCAGGACGCCTGCATGTCTTTGGCGGTGGGATCGACCCACCCCGAGCAATACATGAGCGCGGCATGCCCGCCATGGCCGATCACCCTGCCGCGGACCGCAAAGCTGGTCTCAGAACCATTCTTCGGAACCGCCACCGGCCCGGCCATGAGCGAGAGGTGATCGATGAGGCCGTGGAACGGCACCCCCGGGCTGTAGTCGATGAAGTCGATCACCCCGTCGACCACACCGATGGAATCCAGATGGAGTTGCTGCAGCGGGCCAAAGCGGCGCGCATCGGGATCAGGCGCGCGCAGCGGAAGCGTCGGCCATACCGTGGTGCCGGCCTGGGTGTGTGTGAGGCGCAGCACCGGCTGTTCCAACTGCAGATCGCTCACCCACAGGGCGCGTTTCGGCAGCGAGAGCCAGCGCGGGGTGACGGTGACGCGCTGGACGCTCGCGGCCGACTCAGGCGTGTTGCCCAGCAGCCGGAGCAACAGCAGGGTTGCGGTAAACGGCGGGGAGACGCTGAACCGGCTGACGGCGACCTCGCCGCCGAGGAACTGATGGATCGCTTCGGTGAGGTACTGGGGGGCGACCCATCGGAGTGTCGTATACGGGACCCCCACCACGGCCACGAGCAGGAGCACGATGGTGGGCAGCCAGGCGTTGGGTCGTTTCATTCAAAAATAGTGCGCCCGGAGGGACTCGGCGCCTCCGCTCGCTGCGGCTCGCTCCGGTCGG
>Ga0209726_10002371_pt1 | contig 28073 bp, 29 predicted proteins | sample Subgrocontami54m_FD_187453 | JGI IMG/M metagenome (GOLD analysis project Ga0209726, IMG submission 187453) | Subsurface groundwater microbial communities from S. Glens Falls, New York, USA - GMW46 contaminated, 5.4 m (SPAdes) (version 3) | ecosystem: Environmental > Aquatic > Deep subsurface >... | reverse complement strand
TGGCTTCGCCCGGCGCGACGATGCGCAGCGTCGCATCGCGCTCGCGCGGGGCCGGCGCCCAGTCGATCAGCGCGTTCAGGATCTCGCGCACGCCGAAGTTGTTGACGGCCGAGCCGAAGAACACCGGGGTCTGCGTGCCGTCGAGAAAGGCGCTGAGGTCGAACGGGTGCATGGCGCTGCGTACCAGCGCGACTTCCGTCTTGAGCTGCTCGATCTCGCGCGGAAACATCTCGGCCAGCCGCGGGTTGTCGATGCCCGCGATCGCCTCGAATTCCTGGTCGGCGCGGTCCTCGCCCGCAGTGAACAACAGGATCTCGTCGCGCAGCAGGTGATACACGCCGCGGAACGACTTGCCCATGCCGATGGGCCAGGTCACCGGCGCGCACTGGATCTTGAGCACCGACTCCACTTCATCGAGCAGCGCCAGCGGTTCGCGGGTTTCGCGGTCCATCTTGTTCATGAAGGTGAGGATCGGCGTGTTGCGCATGCGGCACACGTTCAGCAGCTTGACCGTCTGCTCTTCCACGCCCTTGGCCGCATCGATCACCATCAGCGCGGAATCGACCGCGGTGAGCACGCGGTAGGTGTCCTCCGAAAAATCCTGGTGCCCCGGGGTGTCGAGCAGGTTGACCACGCAGCCGCGGTGCTCGAACTGCATCACCGAGCTCGCCACCGAAATGCCGCGCTGCTTCTCGATCTCCATCCAGTCCGAGGTCGCGTGGCGGCGGCTCTTGCGCGCCTTCACCGTGCCGGCGAGCTGGATCGCGCCGGAGAACAGCAGCAGCTTCTCGGTCAGGGTGGTTTTGCCCGCGTCGGGGTGGGCGACGATGCCGAAAGTCCGGCGGCGCGCCATCTCGCGCGCAATCCGCTCGGCCGGCGCGCGCGCGGCGTCGGCCTCGGCGGTTTGGGGAGATACAAGCTCGACAGCGGCAGCCATGGGCACAGGTACGCGAAAAGGCGGGCAGTCTACCGGCTCCGGGTGCAGAAGTCCATCGCCTTGTCGGCGACGGCCATGGGCCGGGCCGCACTGCGCCGGGGTTCCCATATGCGGTGATTAGGGTCTAGGATAGCCGACCTGATGGTCAACCAGCAAAGGAGAACATGGTGATGCGCGCCCCATTGGCCATGACCCTGTCCAGCGCGATTCTGACGCTCGCACTCGGCTGCGCCGCCCTCGTCGTGCCCGGGCCGGCGCAGGCGCAGTCGCCCCACACCCACCAGCACAGCTTCGGCGGCGCCGAGCGCTGGGCCGAGGTGTTCGACGACCCCGGCCGCGACGCCTGGCAGAAGCCGCATCAGGTGATCGAGGCCCTGGCGCTCAAGCCCGATGCCGCGGTGGCGGACATAGGAGCGGGCACCGGCTACTTCGCCGTGCGCCTGGCGCATTTCGTGCCTCAGGGCCGGGTGTACGCGGTGGACATCGAAGCGGACATGGTGAAGTACCTTGCCGACCGCGCCAGGCGCGAAGGCCTCGACAATCTCACCGCGGTCACGGGAGCGCCGGACGACGCGCGCCTGCCGCGCAAGATCGATCTTGTCCTCATGGTCGACACTTATCACCACGTCGAGCAGCGCGAGGCTTACTTTCGCCAGCTCGCGCGGTCGCTCAAACCCGATGGGCGCGTCGCCATCATCGACTTCAACGCCAAATCCGCGATGGGACCGCCACCGAGCCAGCGCATCGCGGGGAAGCGTGTGGTGGCCGAGATGGCCAAGGCGGGATACCGGCTCCAGCGCGAGCATCGCTTCCTCCCCAACCAGTATTTCCTCGTGTTCCAGGGCCGGGGCAAAAACTGACGCTGCGGAAGCTCAAGGGGCGGCTGCTGTTCGCGCGCGCGGCGCACGCTCCTCCCGCTGCAGCGGATTCGCCAGATCAACGCAGATTTCAGCTATGCTTGCCCGCATGCCCCGCCTGATCCGCAATACCCTGCTATCGGTCCGCGACCTGATCGCCACCGCCGGGCCGTTCGTGCTGCTCGCCCTGCTGTTGCTCGCCGGCGCCTATGTTTTGCTCGACCCGGCCCCGCCCAAGCGCGTAGTGCTCGCGACCGGACCGGAGCAAAGCGATTACGCCGAGTTCGGCAAGCGCTACGCAGCCGAACTCAAGCGCTACGGCATCGAGGTGGTGCAGAAGCCCACGCAGGGATCGTCGGAGAACCGGCGCCTGCTGCATGACCCGGCGCAGAAAGTGGAACTGGCCTTCGTGCGCGGCGGATCGAGTGACGCCGCGCGCGCCACTGACGAAGAAAAAAGCGGCGTGCCGCTGGTGTCCCTGGGCAGTCTCTATCTCGAGCCGGTATGGCTGTTCTACCGCGGCGAGGCGGCAAAGCGCCTGAACCGCGAAGCGGCGCTGACGCAGCTGGCCGGGCTGCGCGGCTGGCGCGTGAACGTGGGCGCGCGCGGCAGCGGCGTGATCGGCCTCATGGGCAAGCTGCTGCACGCCAACGGCGTCGAGCGCGACAGCCTGCAGGCGAGCCGTATGGAGCAGACGCCGGCGGTGATGGCGCTGCTCGCGGGCGAGATCGATGCTCTCGTCATGACCGCGGCGCCCGAGTCGCTCATGGTGCAGATGCTGCTGCAGACTCCGGGGGTGAAGCTGTTCGAGTTTGCGCAGGCCGATGCCTATGCGCGCCGGCTTCCGTTCCTGAGCGCGGTGGTGCTGCCGCGCGGCGTGGTGGACCTCGCCCGCGACCTGCCCGCGCACGACCTGCCGCTCGTCGCCACCACGACCACGCTGGTGGCGCGCGAGGGCACGCACCCGGCGCTGCTGCAATTGTTCGTGCAGGCGGCGCACAACATCCACGGCGGCACCGGCTGGCTCGCACGCGCCGGGCAATTTCCGTCGCCGCAGCACACGGAGTTGCCGCTGGCCAAGGAAGCCGAGCGGTACTACCGCAACGGCCCGCCGCTGCTGCAGCGCTACCTGCCTTTCTGGCTCGCCAACCCGATCGACCGCATGTGGGTGGTGCTGGTGTCCATCATTGCCGTGCTGATCCCGCTCGCGCGCGTGGTGCCGCCGCTGTACGAGTTCCGCATCCGCTCGCGCGTTTTCCGCTGGTACCGGCAGTTGCGCGAGATCGAGGATGCGCTGCAGGCGAAATCGGCCTCCCCGGCCGATCTGCTGGACGAAGTGAACAAGCTCGACGCCAAGGCGCAGCACGTCACCGTGCCACTGTCCTATGCCGACGAGCTCTACTCCCTGCGCAGCCACATCCAGCTGGTGCGCGAGCGCCTATCCTCGGCAACAGCGCCCAGGCCATGAGCGGACATTCCAGATCCGATCGGTTTTCTTGCGCACCGTGGTCTAGATGGCAATAACCGAATTCACCGTGCCGCTGCGCACGCCCTTGTTCCGCGGCGAGCGGCGCTTGCGCATCGCCCTGGTCGGCATGCCGAATGCCGGCAAGAGCACGCTGTTCAACGCCGTGTCGAGCACGGCGCCGCGCACCGGCCACTTGGCCGGCGCGCAGCGCGCTTACGGTGAATGCACGGTTCAGATCGGCTTCGACGAGGCGAGCGTAATCGAGCTGCCGAGCATCGGCTCGCTGCACCACCTGGGCGAAGACGACCGGGCGGCGCTGAAGTATCTGCTGTGGGGAGACGAGCGTCCGTCCATATCGATGCACGAACCAGGCGGCCCACCCGCGCCATTCGCTCCGCCCGACCTGATCGTGCAGGTGGTCGATGCCACCGCTCTGGCGAGTCATCTGGAACTCACTTTGGAACTCTCCCAGCTGGGCCGGCCGATGGTCATCGCGCTGAACATGATGGACGAGGCCTGGGAAAAGGGCCTGCACATCAACGTCAAGGCCCTGTCCAAGCTGCTGGGCATGCCGGTGGTGCCGATCGTGGCGCTGATGGGGCAGGGCATCTCGGAGCTGTTCACCACCGCGGTGGCTGCGGTGCGCGCTGCCGCCTGTCCCCTGCCGCAGCCGGCAAGCAAGCACATCTGCGACAGCCTCCAGCCCTTGAGCCAGGCGCTGGACCGCCCGGAGATACAGGCGGCATGCCGCGTGCCGCACGCGCTGCTGCTGATGCATTTCGCGGCGGGCGATCTTTATTTCCACGACGAACTGAGCCAGCACTTCCCGCAACTGCTGCCGCAACTGGAGCAATTGCGCAGCGAGGCCGCAGGCAAACTCCCGCGGCCGCTGGAGGAGGAACTGCATGCCGACCGCCATCACCGCGCCGCCACCCTGTTCGAGGCCAGCACGCGCATGGGCGCTCCGCACGAGGGCCGCGGCTGGCGTTACTGGCTCGACGAACTGTTCCTGCATCCGCAGTGGGGCCTGATCGGCAGCCTGGGGGTGTTTGCGGCGGTGCTATTCATGGTATTCGAAGTCAGCGCCTGGATCGATTCCATGACCTCGGCGCGCCTGGTCGATGCGCTGGCCGGCTGGCAGCCAAGCTCGACCGGCGGCGTCATCGGCCGCGCGGTGGCCGATGGCCTGATCGGACTGGTCGGCATCGTCCTGCCCTATATGCTCCCGCTGGTGCTGCTGCTGGTGGCGCTGGAGGAAGCCGGCGTGATGCAGCGCATCGCCTTCGTCGTCGACCGCGGCTTCCACCAGATCGGCCTGCACGGCGGCGTCGCCGTGCCCTTCCTCACCGGACTCGGCTGCAATGTCCCGGCGATCTCGGCCGCGGCGAAGGTCAGTAGCGGCCGCGAGCGAGTCATCGCCTCGGTGCTGATCACCTTCGTTCCCTGCTCGGCGCGTTCGGCCATCATCCTTGCCCTGGCCGGCAAGTACCTGGGCGGCAGCGGCGTATTCGCCATTTTCGCGCTGACCATCGTCGTAGTCGCGCTGATGGGACGCCTACTGGCGCGCAACCGGCGCGAATTCGGCCCCGGGCAGGTGCAGGAAATCCCGCCCTACGCGCTGCCGCGCTGGCGCTCGATGCTGTCCGAAACCTGGGAGCGGACCGAGGACATACTCACCATCGTCACGCCGCTGCTGATCGGCGGCAGCGTGGTGCTGGCCTTGCTGCATCACGTCGGCGCCGATACGGCGATCAATACCCTGTTCACGCCGGTGACCGCGTGGTGGCTGGGCCTGCCCGCAGTGCTGGGTGTGCCCATCCTGTTCGGCATCCTGAGGAAGGAGTTGTCGCTGCTGATGATTTATCAGGCACTCGGGACGTTCGACGTCGGCACCCAGCTGGACTGGGTGCAGATCACCACCTTCCTCCTGTTCCTGACCTTTTACATCCCCTGCATCTCCACCTTCGCCGTGATGCTGAAGACAATAGGCCGTAAAGAGGCGCTGATATCGGTGTCGCTGTCGGTGGGTGTGGCGCTGCTGGTGAGCGGGGCAGTGCGCTTGCTGCTGGAGGGGATGCGCGTATTTTCGGCCTGACCATTCAGAAGCCGCCCGCGCTTCGAGAAACAGCATAATCGCTTTGGGCAATCAGCGCTCAAGCGCATTTTTTCGGGACTATGCCATGAACGACACGCAAACCATCCGCATGCTCGCGCGCTACAACGCCTGGGCGAACAAGACGATGTTCAACGCCGTCTTTGCCCTGCCGTCCGGGGAAGCGACGAAAGAGCGTCCGACGCTGTTCAAGAACATGGTCAACACCCTCAATCACCTTTACGTCGTCGACTTGATCTGGCAGGCGCATCTCGAGGGGCGCGAGCACGGCATAGCGGCACTCAATGCCGTTCTGCACGCCGATGTCGGAGAACTTTGGCAGGCGCAGCAGGCGATCGACGGCTGGTACGTAGCCTGGAGCGATGCGCTCTCGGAAACTGCGGCGGGCGAGATGGTGCAGTTCAAGCTCATCGGCGGGAACCAGGGCGCCATGCGCCGCGGCGACATCCTGCTGCACGTGGTCAATCATACGAGCTATCACCGCGGCTTCGTCGCCGACCTGTTCTTCCAGGTCCCGGCGCGTCCGCCGCTGACCGACCTGCCGATTTTCCTGAGGGAGACTGCCGCGTGACTGAAAAATCCTTCCGCCGCGAAGACGAGCGCCTGCTGACCGGCAGGGGCTGCTACGCCGCCGACTGGAATCTTCCGCGTCAGCTCTACGCCTGCCTTCTGCGCGGCGATCGCGCGCACGCGAAAACCCTCGGCATCGACGCGCAGGCGGCGCGCGCGCCCTGTTGCTGCCGCGCCGGAGTGGTAAGTCGCCGCCCCCCCGCGATCGCGACGGCGTGCCCGATTCGACCGCTCGCCGATCCGCGGTTGCGTTTATACTCCCCACAAGAGCGCCCAAGGGCGCCCATTTGCCTCCCATTTGCAAGCTGCCATGACACTCCCCGATCCGAATCCGAGCTTTTCCCTCGTGGGGCAGATGCTGCGTACGCCGGAGGAGATTTCGCGGGTGCTCAACTCGCTGGTCATGCGCGGGGAGCCCGTCGTCTCCGACCTGGGGGGCGGCAAGCAGCCGTTCCACTCGAGGCTGCGCTTCGTCGATCCGGCGCGGGCCTACATCATCATCGAACTTAGCACGGATGCATTGGCCAATAAGGCCCTGCTGGCCCGGCCGCGCGCGACATTTCATGCCGAGCCCGGCGGCTGGCGGGTCGAGTTTGCCGCGGCAGACCCGCAGCCGACCTCCCCGCACGAAGGCGCTCCAGGTATCCGGTTGCGCTTTCCCGAGATCGTCGCCGGCCATCGGCGCCGCGCCGACGAACGCGCGGATGCGCCGCCGCAAAAGCAGCTGCGCTGCATCATCGACGCGGGCGGCGTGATGCCTTTCGACGGCACCATGGCCAACGTCAGCAAGGGCGGGATCGGCTTCCTGCAATACGATTCGAACATCAGCCTCGAGCCGGGAACAGTGCTCAAGGGCTGCCGCATCGAGAGCCCGAGCGGGGGTTCGATCGTGGTGGACATGGAGGTGCGCTATTCGCAGCTCGTGGACCTCGCGGACGGCAGGCAGGTGCAAAGCTCCGGCTGCCGCTTTCTCAATCTGTCGGCCGAAGAGACCGCGCGGATCGAGGAGTTGTTCGACCTGAAGCCCTGACACGCGCTCGCGCCTGTTGCCGCGCACCTCGATCCCGTCCTCGATCGCGGCGGCACCATGAGGGTTCCTGGACCATTGAACCAGATCATCGGAGAAAAGGAGACTTAAGCATGAGTTCTCACAACAAGGTTGCCATCGTCACCGGGGCCGGCACCGGCATCGGCAAGAGCGCCGCGCTGGCGCTGCTCAAGGACGGGTATCGCGTCGGACTGGTCGGGCGGCGCAAGGAACTGCTCGACAAGACGGTGCAGGATGCGGGGCCGGCGGCTGCGAACACGCTGGTCCTGCCCGCCGACGTGGGCAATCCGGAATCGGTGAAAGCCCTGTTCGCGAAAGTGAAGCAGGCCTGGGGGCGGCTGGACGTGCTGTTCAACAACGCCGGCATGGGCGCACCGGCGATCCCGATGGAAGACCTCGGCTTCGAGCAGTGGAAAGCGGTGGTGGACGTCAACCTCACCGGCATGTTCCTGTGTTCGCAGGAAGCGATCAAAATCATGAAAAGCCAGGACCCCTGCGGCGGTCGCATCATCAACAACGGCTCGATTTCAGCCCATGCGCCGCGGCCCAACTCGGCGCCCTACACGGCCACCAAGCACGCGGTAACCGGTCTCACCAAGTGCATCTCGCTCGATTGCAGGAAGTACGACATCGCCTGCGGCCAGATCGACATCGGCAACGCCGCGACCAAGATGACCGAGCGCATGAAAAACGGCGTGGCGCAGGCGAACGGTTCGATCGCAGTCGAGCCGCGCATCGACGTGGCCCACGTCGGCAGCGCCGTGCTCTACATGGCCAACCTGCCGCTGGATGCGAACGTGCAGTTCATGACCATCATGGCGACGAAAATGCCCTTCGTCGGGCGCGGTTAAATTTCCCCTGGCAAAGCCGGGGGCTTACCTCGCTGAGTCAGTTTAGTTCTGATTACTTCAGCGGTTTGTAGTGTATCCGTTTCGGCTTGGCCGCTTCTTCTCCCAGACGCTTCACCTTATCCGCTTCGTATTCGTGGTAATTGCCATCGAAGAAGCTCACCTTGGAGTCGCCCTCGAAGGCAAGGATGTGGGTGGCGATGCGATCGAGGAACCAGCGGTCGTGGGCGATGACGAGCACGCTGCCGGCGAATTCCAGTAGCGCGTCCTCCAGCGCGCGCAGGGTTTCAACGTCGAGGTCGTTGGTGGGCTCGTCCAGCAGCAGCACATTGCCGCCGGCGATCAGCGTCTTGGCGAGGTGCAGCCGCCCGCGCTCGCCGCCGGAGAGGTTGCCGACTTTTTTGCCCTGATCGGTGCCCTTGAAGTTGAAGCGGCCGAGATAGGCGCGTGACGGCATTTCGAACTTGCCGACGTTAAGCATGTCCGCGCCGGCGGCGACGTATTCGAACACGGTCTTGTCGCCCTGCAGCGCGTCGCGCGACTGGTCCACGTAGGCCATTTTTACCGTCGGGCCGATCGCCACTTTGCCCTTGCCCGGTTTCTCCTTGCCCGTAATCATGCGGAACAGCGTGGACTTGCCCGCGCCGTTGGGGCCGATGATGCCGACGATCGCGCCGGCCGGGACCCGGAACGACAGGTCGTCGATCAGGAGGCGCTCGCCGTAGCCTTTGCTCACGTCCTTGAACTCGATCACGGCATCGCCCAGGCGCTCGGCCACCGGGATGAAAATCTCCTGCGTCTCGTTGCGCTTCTGGTAATCGTAGGAACTCAGCTCGTCGAAGCGCGCCAGGCGTGCCTTGCTTTTCGCCTGGCGCGCCTTGGGGTTCTGGCGCACCCATTCCAGCTCCCGCTTGATGGTCTTCCGGCGCGCAGATTCGGTCGCCTCCTCCTGCGCGAGGCGCGCTTCCTTCTGCGCCAGCCAGGAACTGTAATTGCCCTCCCACGGGATGCCGTAGCCGCGGTCGAGTTCGAGTATCCACTGCGCCGCGTTGTCGAGGAAGTAGCGGTCGTGGGTCACCGCTACCACGGTGCCGGGGAATTTCCGCAGAAACTGCTCCAGCCACTCGACGCTCTCGGCGTCGAGGTGGTTGGTGGGCTCGTCGAGCAGCAGCAGATCGGGCTTGGACAGCAACAGGCGGCACAGCGACACGCGGCGCTTCTCGCCGCCGGAGAGCGGGCCGATTTTCGCCTCCCACGGCGGCAGGCGCAACGCGTCGGCGGCGATCTCGAGCTGATGCTCGACGTTGTCGCCGGCGGAAGCGGCGATCACCGCCTCGAGTTCCGCCTGCTCGGCCGCGAGTTTGTCGAAGTCGGCGTCGGGCTCGGCATAGGCGGCGTAGACCTCGTCCAGGCGTTTCTTCGCGCCGAACACCTCGCCCAGGCCCTCTTCCACCGCCTCGCGCACGCTTTTGTCCGCGTCGAGCTGCGGCTCCTGCGGCAAATAGCCGATGCGCATATTGGGCTTGGCGACCACTTCGCCGTCGTAGTCCTTGTCTTCGGCCGCCATGATGCGCAGCAAGGTGGACTTGCCCGAGCCGTTCAGGCCGAGCACGCCGATCTTGGCGCCGGCGAAAAAGTTAAGCGAGATGTTCTTGAGAATGAAGCGTTTGGGCGGCACGACTTTGCCGACCCGGCGCATGGTATAGACGTATTGGGCCATGGGTGCTTTCGCTGCAAATGTAGCGCGATGGTGTGGAGCGACTGCTCCAGCTCCGGTATTCTACGTGCTTCACTCCATCGCGTGCATCCCGATATGGCCCTAATGGCAAAGCGCAGCCTGTTCGCTATCCTCTTACGCTCGCCCTGGTGGCTGAGCGTGCTCATCGCCGCCGCGCTGTTCATGGCGGTGCGCCTGTTCATGCCCGACTATGCCGCCTTGGCGTCAACGCTGCCTTTTCTCGGCATCGCCGGGTACGCGGGCTGGCGCCAATCGCGCGTGCCGAACCCGGAGCGCGTAGCCGAGGTCCTCGCAGCACTGCACGCCATGTCCTGGCAGGAATTTGCAGCAATCATGGAAGCGGCATTCCGCAGCGAAGGCTATGCGGTCGCCACGCTCACCCGCAGTGCCGCCGACTTCGAACTGCGCAAGGGCGGCCGCGTCGCGCTGGCGGGCTGCAAACGCTGGAAGGTGGCGCAGACGGGCATCGAACCGCTGCGCGAACTATGGCTGGCAAAAGAGTCGGCGGGCGCGCAAGAGTGCATCTATGTGACCGCAGGCGACTTGAGCCAGAACGCGCGGCAGTTCGCGACGCAAAAGGAAATACGCCTGCTGTGCGAAACCGAGCTGGCGCAATTCCTTGCGCGTACCAAGGGTGGAAAAAACAGGTGGTCGGTCGGGCGCCCGTGATGAGCAGCAACGAGACACCATGACCAGGCCTGATTTAATCGGACGAATGTTGGTCGCGGCGCAGTTCGCGCTGCTCGCCTGGCTGATCTGGCCGCTGACGCCGCAACGATGGTCGCTGCCGGCGCTCGCGTTGCTTGCGTGCGCGGTGGTGCTCGGCCTGTGGACGTTCGTCCACAACCGGCCCGGAAATTTCAATATCCGGCCCGAACCCAAGGCAACGGGTCGGTTGGTGACCAGCGGCCCCTACCAATACACGCGCAACCCCATGTATTCCGCGCTGCTGCTGTTCGCCGCCGCCGAGGTCGTGGCCTATGGTGATCCGTGGAAAATTGCATGCTGGCTCGCGCTGGCCCTGGTGCTGGTCGCGAAGGTGATGCTGGAAGAGCGCGGCCTGCGCGCCAATTTCGCCGGCTACGCCGAGTACGCGAAGCGGGTGCGTCGATTCATTCCGGGCGTGTTCTGACAAGAGCCGCGTAAAACACCACCCCCGGCGCGGTATCGGAACGCTGCACGAGCACGATTACAAGATATGACCGATGCGCGCAGAGGCGAAGCATGTCAGCGCCGGACATGCGATAATCCGGCATTCCGGAAAAATGGAGATGGCATGGACATCGTGAAACTGGGCAAGAAAGGGCAACTCTCGCTCCCGGCGGGCGTACTGCGCAAGCTCGGTCTGGAGGGCGCTGCCACGTTGATGGTCGAAGCGACCGACGACGGGGCGGTGATCCTGCGCCCGGCAGCGGTGTATCCGATCGAGCTCTACAGTGACGCGCGCGTGAAAGAGTTTGAACGGGGCAACCAGCTCACCGCAGCCGAATCGGCGCGGATCGCCAAGGCAATGAAGCGCCGCAAGGCGTGAACGTCTTCCTCGACGCGAACGTTGTTTTCTCGGCTGCGCACCAGCAGGAGGGGCGCGCGCAGTCGCTGCTGCTGCTTGCGCGCGCGGGGCGTTGCGACCTGCTTGTCTCGGCGCATGCGCTCGAGGAGGCCCGGCGCAATCTCGCGCGCAAATCCCATTCGTTCGACCAGCGACTGGAGGACCTGCTAACGATGACCGAGGTGGTTGCGGAGGCGCCTGCGCCGCTCGTTCGATGGGCGCTGGAGCAGGGCCTGCCGTTGAAGGACGCGCCCATCCTCGCCGCGGCGGCGCACGCAAATGCCGACATTCTGGCGACCGGCGACCAGCGTGACTTCGGCCACCTCTTCGGAAAATCGTTGCGCGGCGTCAGAGTTCTCAGCCTCGCCAAGGCGATCAAGGCTGTTCTCGACCATTGGGAATCACATAACTGAGTTAAAACCGTAGCGTCACTCCGAACCTCAACCCAGCCCTTTTCTGGATCGATGCACGTCATGGTTTTGCCCAATCCTCTCCAACCGCCTTCAACGGATAGCTCTCCAGCGAAGGCCGGCTTCGCGCTGTGGAACCTCGGCTTTCGTCCCTTCTATCTGCTGGCCGGCCTGTTTGCGACGCTCAGCGTGCCAGTGTGGATGGCGCAATACGCAGGCTGGCTCGGCGGATACGTGATTTTTTCCGGACCGCTGTGGCATGCGCACGAAATGCTGTTCGGCTACGCCCTCGCCGTGATCGTCGGTTTTCTGTTTACCGCGGGCCGCAACTGGGCCAACCAGCCGACCCCGACAGGGGCCACGCTCGCCGCGATAGCCGCGCTCTGGATCGCGGGCCGGGTGCTGGTGTTCACGCCCTACGCGCTCGCGGCCGCAGCAGCCGACACCGCCTTCGCCCTCGCCGCAGCCGCCGCCCTTGCCGTGCCCTTCGTGCGCAGCGGCAACCGCCGCAATTACTTTTTTGTCGCCCTGCTGCTCGGCATGGGCCTGGCCAACCTCGCCTTCCATCTGGGTATGGCGGGGGTGCTCGACCTGCCGGTGCAGCGCGGCTTGCAGGTCGGCCTGGATCTGGTGCTGTTCATCATGGTGGTGATGGGCGGGCGCGTGATCCCGATGTTCACCATGAACGGCGTCCCCGGTGTGATTTGCGTCCGCACCCCATGGATCGAGCGTCTGGCGCCCGGCAGCGTCCTGGTCCTGCTCGCGGCCGACGTCGTCGGCGCCCCCGCTGCGGTCATCGGACCGATCGCTGCGGTGGCCGCGGCGGCCCACGCGGCGCGGCTCGGCCTGTGGCGGCCGTGGCTGACGCTCGGGACGCCGATCGTATGGATCCTGCACTTTGCCTACGCCTGGATCGTGCTCGCGCTGGCGCTGCATGCCCTCGCCGCCTTCGACCTGGTGCCGGCCAGCCTGGCCACCCACGCGCTCACCGTAGGCGCGATCGGCGGCATGACTATCGGCATGATGACGCGCACCTCGCGCGGCCATACCGGACGGCCGCTGCTGGCAGGACGCGCAGAGCGGTTCTGTTACGTCGCGATCCAGCTCGCCGCCCTGACACGCGTGTTCCTGCCGCTCGCTTTCCCCTCGCTCACCCTGCACGCCATCGTCGGCTCGGGCCTGTTGTGGTCGCTTGCGTTCGCCGTGTTCACCATCACCTACTGGCCGATCCTGTCGCGGCCGCGGCTGGACGGCAAGCCTGGCTGACGCGGCGATGCCGGAGCGGAAATGCGCGCGCACCCGCGCGCAACGTGTGCGCTCTGCGTCCGCGACGGGAACGCGCGAGCGCTAAGACGAACTGGAGTGAGATCGCGCAGGGCGCGGAGCCTATCGGCCCCTCGCCGGAGCAGTTCGCGATCGCGCTGCAAAGCGATATCGCCAAGTACGCCCGCATCATCAAGGAGTCAGGCCACAAGGCCGAGCAAGCAAGAGGCATGCTGCCAACATGGCTGGTATCATGCCGGACAGCGCCAAACCATCGGTTCATTCCCGCACGACAGCCGCATCCAGCACGCCGCAATTTCACCATCCACACCAAGGAGCCATCATGATTTTCGACCTTCGCATCTACACGCTTAATCCGGGAAAACTGAACGCCTGGCTCGCTATGTATGAGAAGCACGCCTATCCGATCCAGGTGCGCCACCTGGGCAAACCAATCGTGTTCACCACCACCGAGGTCGGCCCGCTGAACCAGGTTATCCATCTGTGGGCCTACGCCGACCAGGCCGAGCGCGAGCGCAAGCGCAACGCGATGCAGCAGGACCCCGAATGGCAGGTGTTTCTCAAGTTGAGCGCCGAAGCCGGCTACATGCAGCATCAGGAGAACCGCATCCTGCGCTCGGCCCCGTTCTCCCCTCTGTAAATCCAGGGCAGTTCGCCACCATCTTTATCGAAGTTCTCTACTGATCAATACTTAATCGGAACCAAAGCCATGCCCAATATCGGTTTTCGCATCCTGCCCATGCCGGCGCGTCCACCCAAGAAGCTCATCAAGGCGCTCGCGGCGATGGTAACCGCGCATCTGTCCGACAACATGAACCGCCTGGTCGCCGGCGGCGCGGCGCTGCGCCCGATGCACCGCGGCGGCAAGCTGTGCGGCCCGGCGTTTACGGTCAAGGTCGCGCCGGGTGACAATCTCATGGTGCACAAGGCGATCGACATCGCCGCGCCGGGCGACGTCATCGTGGTCGATGCCGGCGGCGAAGTCACCTACGCCATCATCGGCGACATCATGGCCGGCCACGCCGAAAAGCGCGGCGTGGCCGGCTTCATCGTCTACGGCGCAATCCGCGACTCGGCCGAGATCGGCGCCAGGCGCTTCCCGGTGTACGCCTGCGGCGTGACCCACCGCGGCCCGTACAAGAACGGGCCGGGCGAGATCAACGCGCCGATCGCCTTGGGCGGGATGGTGGTGCACCCGGGCGACATCATCGTCGGCGATGCCGACGGCGTGGTCGCAGTGCCGCTGGCGCACGCCGAGGAAGTCCTCGCGCTGGCCAAAGCGCAGCTCGCCAAGGAAACCGCGATCCTCAAAGCCATCGCCGCTGGCAAGTTGGACCGCCGCTGGGTGGACGAACTGCTGCGGCAGCACGGCTGCGATTTCTGAATAACCTCACATCGTTGGAGAAATAATGGAATTGCCAGTCAATCATTTCAAGCGCGGCATGAAGGCGGGCAGGCCGCAGATCGGACTGTGGTCGAGCCTGTCGTCCCACTACAGCGTCGAGGTCATCGCCGGCTCCGGCTTCGACTGGCTGTTGCTGGACACCGAGCACTCGCCCAATGATCTGGAGAACGTGGTTACCCAATTGCAGGCGGCTTCGGCCTACCCGACCACGGCCATCGTGCGCCCGGCGTGGAACGACATGGTGCTGATCAAGCGCTTTCTCGACGTCGGCGTGCAGACGCTGCTGATCCCCTACGTGCAGACGCCCGAGGAAGCCGCGATGGCGGTCGCCTACACGCGCTATCCGCCGCGCGGCGTGCGCGGGGTCGCCGGCACCACGCGCGCCACGCGCTTCGGCCGAGTCAAGGACTATTTCAAGCGCGCCGAGGAAGAGCTGTGCGTGCTGGTGCAGGTGGAGACCAGGCTGGGGCTGGACAACCTCGATGCGATCATCAACACCGACGGCGTCGACGGCGTGTTCATCGGCCCTTCCGACCTGTCCGCAGGGCTGGGGCATCTGGGCAATATCGCGCACCCTGAAGTGCAGAAAGCGATCGACGATGCGATCAAACGTATCCACAAGGCGGGCAAGGCCCCCGGCATCCTCGCGCCGGTGGAAGCCGATGCGCGCCGCTACCTGGATCAGGGCTGCCTGTTCGTCGCCGTCGGCGCCGACGTGGGCCTGCTCGCACGCGAGTCCGAAAAACTTTGCGCCAAGTTCAAACCATGAAAACCGTCGAAATCCTCTCAGTCGGGCCGATGTATCCCGCCTCTTTGGAGGCTTTGGAGCGCGATTTTACCCTCCACAAGCTGTGGCAAGCCAAAGACAAACCGGCGTTGCTCGCCGAAGTCCGCGACCGCATCCGCGGCATCCAGAGCTTCGGCGCCTACAGCGCCGACGCCAAGCTGATCGCGGCCCTGCCGCGGCTCGAGATCATCGCCAATGTCGGTGTCGGCGTCGATGCGATCGACCTTAACGCAGCGAAGCGGCGCGGTGTGATCGTCACCAATACGCCGGAGGTGTTGAATGAGTGCGTCGCCGACCTCGCCATGGGCCTGACGGTCGCAACCCTGCGGCGCATCAGCCTCGGCGACCGCTTCGTGCGCGCCGGCAACTGGCTCAAAGGCGCGCTGCCGCTCGGGCATAAGGTGGGCGGCAGGACCATGGGCATACTCGGCTACGGCCGCATCGGCAAGGCCATCGCCAGGCGCGCCGAAGCCTTCGGCATGCGCATCGTCTACCACGGCCGCAAGCCGCAGGCGGGCGTGCCGCACAAGTACTACGCCAGCCTGACCGAGATGGCGCGCGACTGCGACGTGCTGATGGTGATTTGCCCGGGCGGAGCGGCAACCTATCACCTGGTCAACGCAGAGGTCCTGGCCGCACTGGGGCCCGAGGGCACGCTGATCAACGTCGCGCGCGGCCCGGTAGTGGACGAGCAGGCGCTGGTCAGGGCGCTTGCCGACGGCAGCCTGGGTGCAGCCGGTCTGGACGTGTTCGAGTCCGAGCCCAAGGTACCGGAGGCGCTGTTCGGCATGGATCAGGTGGTGCTGCAACCGCACGTGGGCAGCGCCACGCATGAGACGCGCAAGGCCATGGGCGATCTCGCCGTGGACAACCTGCGTGCGCATTTCTCCGGCAAGCCGGTGTTGACTCCAGTGGCATGACAACCAGCATTCCCTATAGGAGGCGAACATGAAACTTATTGCCAAATTCTGGCGCGCGGCCGCGCTTGCCTGAAAAGCGCCGGTTGGCGCCGGCTCAGGCCGGCTTGGCCTGGGCCAATTTGGTCCGGTCGAGCATGGTCATGGCCGAAGTGATCAGCGTGGCCAGGTCTCCCATGTTGGCAGGAACGATGAGGGTGTTGTTGGTCTTGGCCAAGTAGGCGAAGGCGTTGACGTACTGCTCGGCGACTTTCAGGTTGGCCGCCTGCTGCCCGCCCTCCTTGGCGAGCGACGCCGCCACCGCAGTCACCGCGGCCGCGGTCGCCTCGGCGATCAGCCGGATCGAGGTGGCGTCGCCCTGCGCCTTGTTGATCACCGCCGCCTTGGCGCCCTCGGATTTTAGGATGGCGGCCTGCTTTTCGCCCTCGGCGATGTTGATCTCCTGCTGTTTCTGGCCTTCGGACTTCGCGATCAGCGCGCGCTTCTCGCGCTCGGCCGTGATCTGCGCCTGCATCGCGCGCAGGATGGTCTCCGGCGGAGTGATGTTCTTTATCTCGTAGCGCAGCACCTTCACTCCCCAGGAGCGTCCGGCCTCGTCCAGCACCGACACCACCTGGCGGTTCATCTCGTCGCGGCTCTCGAAGGTCTTGTCCAGTTCCATCTTGCCGATTTCGCTCCGCAGCGCCGTCTGCGCCAACTGGGTGATGGCAGCGATGTAATTGGACGAGCCGTAGGACGCCAGGCGCGGGTCGGTAACCTGAAAATAGATGACGCCGTCCACCGACAGTTGGGTGTTGTCGCGGCTGATGCACACCTGCTCGGGCACATCCAGCGGCACCTCCTTCAACGAGTGGGTGTAGGCGACGCGGTCGACGAAAGGCACGATGACGTTCAATCCCGGCTGCAGGATGGCGTGGAATTTGCCCAGACGCTCCACCACCCAGGCGCTCTGCTGCGGCACCACGCGCACGCCCTCGATGACGAATACGATCGCCACGGCGAGAATGAAAAACGGAACGGTGAAACCGCGCGTCTGCTCGAACTGCGAGATGGCGATGGTGGCGATAAGGACAGCGATGAACTTCGGGAACATGGGTATTCTCCCTTGCCATTCGTTTAAGGATGGTGAAATTTGGGGCGGTCGCGCGGGTCCTTGCATCGCTGCACCTCAAGGTTTCTTGTTTGCTACTTTGAGCGTATTGCCATCCACGGCGTGGATGAACAGCACCTGGCCGTGATCGAACTCGCGCTCGCCTTCGACCTCGGCATCCCACAGCGTATTGCGATACTTCACCCGCGCCGCGCCCTGTTCCCGGTTCACCCAGGCATCGAGCGTGACCGCTTGACCGACGTCGAGCGACGCCATGTCGGGCTGCAGGGTCTTGCGGCGTTGCCGCACCCAGAGCACGCCGGCGACCGCCACCGCCGATGAGCACAATGCCTCCAGCCACAACCCCAGGCCGAACCAGGCCGTGGCCGAACCGGCGAACGCCGCGATGCCGAGGACCAGCAGGAAAAACGTGCCGGTGACCAGTTCGGCGATGACCAGCACGAATCCGGCGGCGAGCCAGACCAGATAAGTTTCCATGAGTTTCCCGAACAACCACCTGGCTGGCATCATAGCTCAATATGCCGCATTCGCGGAATCGCGTCGCCGCAATCGGGCAGCTACGCTATCATGTGCGCATGGGCGATGAACTACTGAAGCGAAACAGCTGAAACACGGGAGGCGGATGAAATCCGGTAGCAGCGTCCACGACGAAGCCGGCGTCCTGGCAGGCATCGTTACCAGCGACAATCTGATGTGCGCGAGCTTTCGCGAAGGCTATCCGGGCAAGGTCCACCCGCTGGACCGCCCGGAAGGCGCGGCCATGGCCGAAGCGGGTCACAACCTGCTGCCGGTCGACCAGGTCTACGGTTCGCAGACTTCACCGATATTCAACTACCCCTACCGCCGCTCCCGGCCAGGGACCGATCGCTTGTCACGGTATAATGATTATGTCGGCACAACAAGCGCAGCGGCAGTTTGCTCGCGACAAAGGGAGGGGTGTGAACTCAAAGCCCGCTGAAATACTGAGCATCGAGCAGGAGGAGCTGCGGGGGATTTCACGCACCGTCGCCGAAATCGAGTGGCTGCTTATGATCCTGGTGCTGCTGTACCAGGTGTTCGGCGGGCCCGCGGCCGAGGACGAGGCGGCAATTTCCGCCGGGCTGTTCTTCTACACCGCGTTCCTCCTCGGCTTTCGTTACGCCAATTTCTACAGGACCGAATCGCGCTGGAAAATTGCCATCGAAACCTTTGTGATGCTGCTGTTCATCACCTGGACGCTGTGGTACACGGCAAAACTCGCGAGCCCTCTGATCAACGCCTACCTGCTCGTCATCATCACCAGCGCACTCACGCTGGGCAAGCTCGCCACGATGCTGGAAATGGCGCTGATCGCCGCCTGTTTCGTCCTGCTCGGGGAAAACTCCCGCGCCGGCGAACTGTTTTCGCTCGCCTATGCCGGCGGCCTGGTGGCGCAGCTTGCGCCGATGCTCATCGTCGCCTATATCACCACCATGTTTTCCGCCGACATCCGTTACGGCCTGAACCGCGCCCGGCTGCTGTCGGAAACCGATGATCTCACCAGCCTGTATAACATGCGCGGCTTCACCATCGTCGTCGGCCGGTTGTTCGGCCAAGCGGTGCGCTACAACCGTCCCGCCTGTCTGCTGATGATCGACTCGGATAATCTCAAGGTGGTCAACGACCTTTACGGCCATGAAGCCGGGAATCATCTGCTAAAACTGGTGGCGAAGTGCATCAAAACCGAGCTGCGCCACACCGACGTGCTGGCGCGCTTCGGCGGAGACGAATTCGTGGCGCTGTTGTCGGAAACCGCGGCTACCCGGGGGATCGAGGTCGCGCAGCGGATTCTCAAAGCAGTGGCCGCCACCCCGCTGGAGTTCGAAGGCAGGCGGATCGAGACCAGCGTCAGCATCGGCCTCGCGAGCTACCCCGAGAACGGACGCAGCATCGATGCCATCCAGGGTCGCGCCGATCGTGCCATGTACCTCGCCAAGGAGCAGGGCCGCAATCGGGTGGTGAAATTCACGCTTTAACCGCGGTCTGTTCCAAACCCGCGTGTAATGGCGCGCGACGCGGTTCAGCCTTGCGCAAGCTGTTCCAGCGCCAGCCGGCGGATAGTGCTGACGGCATCGATATCGGCCTCGACGTAAGCCTGCTTGGCGAAACTGCTGTAGCGCTCGTCGCCGCGCCGGTTCCGCGCAAGCCCACGGCCGCGGCGGTTGCGGCGTTGTTTTCGGTTTCTCGGGGTGCGGAAAGCCTGTAAAATTGCGGCTTTCCAGGTATCGGTAAACCGTGCCCACCTTCCAGGAACTTATCCTCAGGCTGCAGTCCTATTGGGACCGGCAGGGCTGCGCGCTATTGCAGCCCTACGACATGGAAGTCGGCGCCGGCACTTCGCACACCGCCACGTTCCTGCGCGCGCTTGGCCCCGAGCCCTGGCGCGCCGCCTACGTCCAGCCCTCGCGCCGCCCCAAGGACAGCCGCTATGGCGAAAATCCCAACCGCCTGCAGCACTATTATCAGTACCAGGTGGTGCTTAAGCCCTCGCCGCCGGACATTCTCGATCTCTACATCGGCTCTCTCGAGGCACTGGGCATCGATCCCAAGGCGCACGACATCCGCTTCGTCGAGGATGACTGGGAGAATCCGACACTGGGCGCATGGGGCCTGGGCTGGGAAGTGTGGCTGAACGGCATGGAAGTGACGCAGTTCACCTACTTCCAGCAGGTCGGAGGGATCAACTGCAAGCCGATCACCGGGGAAATCACCTACGGCATCGAGCGCCTCGCCATGTACCTGCAGGACGTGAGAAACGTGTTCGACCTGGTATGGACGCCAGGAGTGACTTATCGCGACGTCTACCACCAGAACGAGGTCGAACAATCGACCTACAACTTCGAGCAGTCCAATGCCGAGATGCTGTTCCGGCATTTCGCCGATTACGAGGCCGAGGCGAAGCGCCTGATGCAAGCGCAACTCGCGCTGCCCGGCTACGAGATGGTGCTCAAGGCGGCGCACACTTTCAACCTGCTCGATGCGCGCGGCGCGATTTCGGTCACCGAGCGCGCCGCCTACATCGGCCGCATCCGCAACCTGGCGCGCAGCGTGTCGCAATCGTATTTCGATTCCCGCCTGCGCCAGGATTTCCCGATGTGCCCGCCGGCGCAACTCGAGCGCCTGGGCATCGATATCGCCGCTCTCAAAGCTGATTTGCACAAACGGGAAACCGCATGAGCGCCAGCCTGCTGGTGGAGTTGTTCACCGAGGAACTGCCGCCGAAAGCGCTGAAGCAGCTCGGCGAGGCGTTCGCTTACCGGCTGCAGGATGGGCTGATCCGGGCGCGGCTGAAGGACCGCGACCCGCGTGGCACCCGGATCTTCGCCACGCCGCGGAGGCTGGCGGTGTTGATCCCGCGCGTGCGTCCGAAGGCTGCGGACCGGACCGAGTCGAAGAAACTCATGCCATCCAAAGTCGCGTTCGGCGCCGACGGCAAGCCGAGCGCAACGCTGGTAAAACGCCTGGAAAAAGAAGGCGGCACGGCGGATCAACTCGAGCGCAGGATCGAAGGCGATGCCGAATATGCCTTCCTCAAGCAGACGATTGCGGGTGTCACGCTCGCCGCCGGCCTGCAGCTCGCGCTGGAGGAAGCGATAGCCAAGCTGCCCATCCCCAAAGTGATGAGCTACCAGCTCGCCGACGGGGCGACCACGGTGCAGTTCGTGCGCCCGGCGCATGGCCTGGTCGCGCTCTACGGCGGCGAAATCGTCGACGTTTCCGTTCTCGGCCTGAAATCGGGCCGCGTCACCCACGGGCATCGCTTCCAGGGCGTCAAGGATATTCCCGTCGCGACCGCGGATGCGTACGAGGATGCGCTCGAAGCGCACGGGCAGGTCATCGCCTCGTTCGACGCGCGCCGCGCCAAGACTGAGGACCAACTGCGCGCGAAGGCCGCCGGACTCGGCGCCTCGCTCGGCCCGGAGCAGGACGTCGCCCCGCTGCTGGACGAAGTAACCGCCTTGGTCGAGTACCCCAGCGTCTACGCCGGCGAGTTCGAGCGCGGGTTCCTTGCACTGCCGCAGGAATGCCTGATCCTCACCATGCGGCAGAACCAGAAATATTTCCCGCTGTTCGATGCTGCCGGGAAATTGACCAATAAATTCCTCATCGTCAGCAATATGCGCCTCGCCGAGCCGAAGAACATCGTCGAAGGCAACCAGCGCGTGGTCGGGCCGCGCCTGGAAGATGCGCGCTTTTTCTACAATCAGGACCGCAAGCAGCGGCTGGAGGAGCGCGTGCCGCAGCTCGCGCGCGTGGTCTACCACAACAAGCTCGGCAGCCAGCTGGAGCGCGTCGAGAGAATCCAGTTGCTGGCGGGACGCATTGCGCGCCAGCTGGGCGCCGATGATAGGCAGGCCGAGCGCGCCGCCTGGCTCGCCAAAGCCGACCTGCTTACCAACATGGTGGGCGAATTTCCGGAGCTGCAAGGCGTGATGGGACATTATTACGCGCTTGCCGATGGTGAAGACCCGCGCGTAGCCGAGGCGGTCGAACAACATTACAGGCCGCGCTTCGCCGGTGATGCGCTTCCCTCCAACGAGATTTCGGTCGCGGTGGCGCTCGCAGACAAGATCGAAACGCTACTTGCCATGTTCGGTCTGAGCCAAAAGCCAACAGGAGATAGAGATCCTTTTGCGATGCGCCGCCACGCGCTCGGGATAGTGCGCATCCTTGTGGAAAAGAAACTGCCGATCGAATTGGATCCGCTGTTGAAGGAATCGCAAAATACATTTGCCCCGGGCCAATTGACGGATACGCGCGTCGAAAACACAATTTCTATTCCGCTTTATGTTGACGTGAGCAGTTTCGTTCAAGAACGAGCCAAGAGTTATTTACGCGATCGAGGTTACTCCGCATCGGAGGTGGAATCGGTCCTCTCGCTGCCCAGCGCCAAGCCGTCTGAATACATTGAACGACTAAATGCCGTGCGCCGATTTCTGTCCCTGACGGAGGCCATCGAGCTCGCCGAATCCGACAAACGGATCAGGAACATCATCAACAAGTCCGGCGCCGTTTCCATAATCAGCCTGACCGACGAAAAACAACTCCTTGAAATAGCCGAAAGGAAATTGTTCAATAGTGTAAGAACACTTCGTCCGCAAGTCGATTCGCTTATTCAGCAAGGAAATTTCGAGCACGCGTTGCTGCTAATTGCTCATGTTCATTTGCCGGTCAAGCAATTTTTTGACGAGGTCATGGTGAACGTCGAAGACGAGGCGATCAGACACAATCGCTTCGCCCTGCTGCATGAAGTAAGCAACCTGACAAACCGCGTCGCCAATCTGTCCGAGCTGGTTATAAAAGCATGAAACTCGTAATCCTCGATCGCGACGGCGTGATCAACCTCGACAGCGAGCACTACATCAAGACCCCGGAGGAATGGAAGCCGTTCGCCGGCAGCCTGGAGGCGATCGCGCGCTTTACCCAGGCGGGCTTTCGCGTGGTGGTCGCCACCAACCAGTCCGGCGTCGGCAGAGGGCTATTCGACATGGCCACGCTAAATGCCATGCACGACAAGATGCACAAGGCGGTAAACCAGCTGGGCGGGCGCATCGAGGCGGTGTTCTTCTGCCCGCACGCGCAGGATGCGGGCTGCGCCTGCCGCAAACCGCAGCCGGGCATGCTGCTGGAGATCGCCGAGCGCTTCAATGTCGCGCTCGCAGGAGTGCCGGCGATCGGCGACTCCCTGCGCGACCTGCAGGCGGCGAGCGCGGCCGGCGCCAGGCCGATCCTGGTGCTGACCGGCAAGGGCGAACAGACGCTGAAGGCGGGCGGCCTGCCCGAAGGCACCGAAATCCATCAGGACCTGGCCGCCGCCGCCCTGGCGCTCGCCGCATGATTTTCCTGCGCTCCCTCGTCTACCAGGTTCTGCTGGCCGTCATCGTCGTGCCCTATTGGGTGCTGGTGATGTGCGTCGCGCCGCTGCCGCGGATTCCGCGCTGGAAGATCGTCGCCGGCTGGCCGCGCCTCGCCGCCTGGCTGGCGATCTATATGCTCGATATCCGCTACGAAGTGCGCGGCCGCGAAAACATTCCCGCCGAACCGGTGGTGATCCTGTCCAAGCATTCGTCTGCCTGGGAGACCCTCGCCTACTCCGAGATTTTTCCGCCGCACGTCTATGTGATGAAGCGTGAGCTGTTGTGGCTGCCGTTTCTCGGCTGGGGACTGGCGTTGTTCAGCCCGATTTTCATCAACCGCGCCGACCCGAAGAACGCGATGCGCCGCATGACCGAACTTGGCAAGGAACGCCTCGCCCAGGGTTTTTCCATCATGATCTACCCGGAAGGTACCCGCATCGCCGTCGGCAAGCGCGGCAAATACAAGCTCGGCGGCGCGTACATTGCAGTTCAGACCGGCGCGTGCGTGCTGCCGGTGGCGCACAATGCGGGACTGCTGTGGCCGCGCCACTCCTTTCTCAAATACCCGGGCAAGGTGACGGTGGTGATCGGCGAGCCCATCGACAGCGCCGGTCACACGCCCGAGCAGCTGATGCGCAGGGTCGAGGACTGGATCGAAGCCCAGGTTGAGATCCTGCTGCGCGCGGAGCGCGGAAATGCAGCTTGAACTGCCGCTCGCCGTCGCGCCTGGGGCCGTGCCGGCGGGTACGCTGCGTTACATTCAGCTCGGCAGCGAAATCGTGGGCTACCGCTTCCGCCGCGCCTCATCGATTACGTGGTCGCGCACGAACTGGCGCATTTGCGGGCGGATTTACGCCCCGAAGGTCTCGATCCCCCTTGAGGGGAAAGTCCCCACCTCTTCGGGTGGTCCCGACCTTCAGTCTCCCACCTTGGGGGACGAGGGGGGGGGTGCGCCCCCCTTGTTCGTGATATAAGGGTTTCCCCCGGAGCGGAGAGGCTTTGTTCGCTTTCGGCTTGTCCGGTTTAGGAGGAATCGCTGTGAGAATACTGCATACGATGCTGCGCGTGGGCAACATGCAACGTTCGGTGAAATTCTACACCGAGGTCATGGGCATGAAGCTGTTGCGCACCACCGACCGGCCGGAGCAGAAATACTCGCTCGCCTTCGTCGGCTACGGCCCCGAGGACGCGCACGCCGTGATCGAACTCACCTACAACTACGGCGTGGACAAGTACGACATGGGCAACGCATTCGGGCATCTCGCGATCGAGGTCCCCGACGTCTGCAAGGCCTGCGAAACCGTCAAGGCAAAGGGCGGCATCGTGAGCCGCGAAGCCGGACCGGTAAAAGGAGGCAGCACGGTAATCGCCTTCGTCCAGGATCCGGACGGCTATAAGATTGAGCTAATCCAGCACAGCTCCTGAACCGTGCTCACGCGCGCCTGCGCGGTCGCATCCCCGCAAGCGGGGCCCCTGCTCCTCGCTACGGCGCGCACGCTAATCGCCTTCGTGCAGGATCCGGACGGATACCAGATCGAGCTGATCCAGCGAAAATGACCGGGCGCGTTCGTTCGCGCTAGAGCGTGGCGGCGCGATACTTTCGCAGCACGCTGGGCTGGCCGATCAGCATCTTGGCGAACTCTTCCAGCAGCGCCTCGTTGATGTCGCCCGCGGGAATGCGCAGCTCATCCGCGCCCAGGCGCAGGAAGTGCTTGCCCTTCACCACCAGCCGGCAGTTTTCATAGTCGGCGGCCACGGTGATGTCGCAGGTGATGGTAGCGGGCACGGTGAATTTCATCTTCTGGAAGCCGCCGCCCGGTTTCTTGACTTCCTCTTCGGTGAATTTCAGGCCGTAGTTCCACAGCACATCGCGCACCTTCTGCATCGTGGCGGGCATGTCGCGCTCTAGGACCAGGCTGGTGGGTAAAGTCCATCTGATGAAAAAAGTGATGAAGTCGTAATAGTCCTTGTCGCCGATCTTTTTCTTGCGGTAGTCGATGAAGGATTCTGCAAACCCCAGATTCTGGAAATCGCCTATTCCCGGTATCGAATACGCCGTCGGGTTGGTCGGCCTGAGCACCGCCAACTGCTTGAGCAGATCGTTCAGGTAAAGGAACGTCTGGTGCATTCTGGCCTCGACCAGCTTGATGCTTTCCTGCAGCATTGACTGCTGCGAAAGCTGCTGGCTCTTCACCATGTCTGCCTGTTTTTTCAGGTCATCGAGCAGGCCCATACTATTCTCCGGGATAAACGCTTGGCTGGAACGGCGAGGGTGTCTATTGTGCCAGCCGCGGGCGCTTTTGTGAATATCAATTCTGCGTCAATTTTTCTTTTTCCGACAGGTAGTTGCTAATGGCGACAAAATCGGCCACCGCCAGATTCTCGGCGCGCAGGCCCGGTGCGATCCCCAGCGCGGCATAGTCCCCGGCGCGAAGCAGCCCGGCGAGGGAATTGCGCAAGGTCTTGCGCCGCTGCGCAAAAGCACGCCGCACCACCTGCGCCAGACCTGCCTCGGTCGCCGCCGCCAGTTGCGCCGGCGGCCGCGGCAGCATGCGCACCACGGCTGAATCGACCTGCGGCGGCGGCGAAAAGGCGTCGGGCGCCACCTCGAGCAGCAACGCCATGTCGAAGCGGTACTGCAGCATCACCGACAAACGGCCGTAATCGCCGCCACCCGGCAGGGCGACCATGCGCTCGACCACCTCTTTTTGCAGCATGAAATGCATGTCCTGTATGCGCTCCGCGTAGCGCGCCAGATGGAACAGCAGCGGCGTGGAGATATTGTACGGCAAGTTGCCGACCACGCGCAGCGCGCGCGGCAGCACGGAAAAATCGAATTCGAGCACATCGCCCGTATGCACGGTGAGGCGCGCCGGCAGGTAGGCACGATCGAGGCGCGCGACGATATCGCGATCGATCTCGATCACATGCAGGTGACGCAGAACTGCACAGAGCGGCGTGGTGAGAGCCCCCAGCCCCGGCCCGATTTCCACCATCGCGTCGTCCGCCCGCGGCCCGATCGCGGCGACGATGTCGGCGATCACGGCCTGGTCGGTGAGAAAATGCTGCCCAAAACGTTTGCGGGGGATGTGTTTCATCTACATAAGGCGTCTTAAGTATCGTCACAGGTCATTGCGCGCGCTCGCGCGCAAACCGTGTTTTCCGTGCGGATAAAAAGCGCATCCGCACGGAAAACACGGTTCTGGAAAAAAGCAACAAGGGCTTGGCGTTGCCTTTATCCAAGATCGCAACTCTGCAACAACGACGTGCGCGACTAAAGTCGCCACGTATAATCAAGGTGCGCGTACCATCTTCAGCGCCATTTCAATCGCCGCAATCAGGCTGCCCACGTCGGCCTTGCCCGTTCCGGCCAATTCCAGGGCCGTGCCATGATCGACCGAGGTGCGCACGATGGGGAGCCCGAGCGTGACGTTGACGCCCTTGCCAAAGCTTGCATATTTGAGCACCGGCAGTCCCTGATCGTGATACATAGCCAGCACGCAATCGCCGCGCGCGAGCACCTGCGGCGTGAACAGCGTATCGGCGGGCAAAGGCCCTTCGAGGTGCATGCCTTCCCCGCGCAACTGGTCCAGCACCGGGGAAATGACCTCGATTTCTTCGCGGCCGAGGTGACCGCCCTCGCCGCCGTGCGGATTGAGCCCCGCGACCAGGATGCGCGGCCGAACCAAGCCGAAATGCTGCCGTAGCGCCTGGTGCAAAATCCGCAAGGTCGCTGCCAGACTTTCGCGAGTAATCGCGCCGGCCACGTCGGCAAGCGCCATGTGCGTGGTGGCGAGAGCCACGCGCAGTCCGCCGCCGGCAAGCATCATCACGACACGCGGCGTCGAGGTCAGCCCGGCAAGGTATTCGGTGTGCCCGGTAAAAGGAATACCGGCGTCGTTGATCGCACCCTTGTGCACCGGCGCGGTCACCATCGCCGCGAAGCTCGCGTCCATGCAGCCGGCAACGGCGCGCTCGATCAGGGCCAGCACATAAGGGCTGTTGGCCGGAGCCAGCCTGCCCGCGGTCACGGGCGCGACGAGCGGCACATGCTCCACTTCGAGCTCATCTGCCGCGGGCGCCTGCGCGGGATCGAATGCGCGCAAACGCAGGGCCAGGCCGAGTTCGGCGGCGCGCGCGGCAAGCAGTTCGCGGTCGGCGAGAACTACCGCGCGGCAAGCCAGGCGCCCGCGCGCCAGCGCAAGACAAATGTCCGGTCCGATGCCGGCGGGCTCGCCGGAAGTGACCGCGATGACTGCGCGCTGGTTCACCGCTCCTCCAGCCGATACTCCACGAAGGCGCGGTCGCGCAACTGGCGCAGCCATTCCTGATAGGCCTCGTCGGCTTTGCGCTCGCGCAGGATCAGGCGCGCCTCCTGCCGCTTGCGCTCGCCGGACACACTGGTCTTGCGCCGCTCCAGCACCTGCACCAGATGCCAGCCGAAAGGCGACGCGAAGGGCTCGCTCAGCTGGCCCACCTTGAGACTGTCCATCATGCGCTCGAATTCGGGCACGGTATCTCCAGGATAAATCCACCCCAGATCGCCGCCCTTGATCGAGGACGCGTCGTCGGAATTGAGCTTCGCCAGCTCGCCGAAATCGGCGCCGTTGATGATGCGTTCGCGCAAATTGTTGAGCTTGCGCTTGGCGTCGGCCTCGGACACGATCTCGCTGGTTTTCACCAGTATGTGCCGCGCATGCGTCTGCTCGACCAGTGCCGCAACCCCGCCGCCGCGGCGGTCGACGAGCTTGATCACATGGAAACCGGCCGGGCTGCGCATGACGCCGCTCACCTCGCCCGGATTCATGCCATCCAATGCATGGACGAACAACTCCGGCAGCCGGTCGCGTGCGCGCCAGCCCATGGCCCCGCCCTGCAAAGCGTCCGGCGCATCGGAAAAACCGACCGCCAACTTCGCGAAATCCGCGCCCTCGCGCAGTTGCAGCAGCACCTGCTCGGCACGGCTGTGCTGCTTCTCCACCTGCTCCGGGCTCGCCTGGTTCGGCAGTCGCAGCAGAATGTGGGCCAGATTGTAATCAGTCGCCGAAGTTTGCGACGCGCCCTGCTGGCTGAGAAAATAGTCGATCTCGTTGTCGCTGACGGCGATGCGGGCGTCCACCTCGCGCTCGCGCAACCGCGACAACATGATCTCGTC
>Ga0209726_10002370_pt1 | contig 28078 bp, 25 predicted proteins | sample Subgrocontami54m_FD_187453 | JGI IMG/M metagenome (GOLD analysis project Ga0209726, IMG submission 187453) | Subsurface groundwater microbial communities from S. Glens Falls, New York, USA - GMW46 contaminated, 5.4 m (SPAdes) (version 3) | ecosystem: Environmental > Aquatic > Deep subsurface >... | reverse complement strand
CGTCGGGGAAGATCCGCCACCCGCCGTTCTCGAGCGTTGGCACGGCCTCGGCGAGCTGGGCATGCATCTTTGACTGGTCGTCGGCGTGCGTCAACCCCGCGTGGAGCAACTCCTCGATCGCGTCGAGGCCCGGAATGCTGCCGACAGCGCGGTTGGTCTTCAGCGCGAGCATCGACGGCGGCAGGCCGCGGATCGCCGCGGCGAGCCTCACCGGCCCACCCCGACTCACACCGGATTCGCCGCTGCCCGCCGCGGGTTGGTTGCGCGGTGCCGGCGCGGGGGTGCAGGCGACGAGCAGCAGGGCGAGCACGAGGATTCCGGCGAGGTTACGATTGCGCATGGCTAGGGGCGCTTGACTCGGGTCAGGAGCTCGGTCACCTGGCTGGCCTTCTGAGCTTTTGGTAGCTCCCAGATGTGCCGCGCCAGGTGCTCGGCGTCCTCCCGCGTCATCAGATCGGTCAGGTTCTCGTAATACTTCGCGTTGAGCGCGTCGTCGTCGAGCATCGGGAGGTGGTCCTGTCCCCCCTCGAACGACTGGCCGCGCGCGGTGATCGTGATCCGAACCGGCGACCAGCGCTCCCAGTAATTGCCGGTCGAGGTCAACTCGCCCTCGCGGATCTTGGCGAATGAGATCTTCGGCATGAAATCCAGGAGGTCCTGGCGCTGGTAGTTCTGGGGCTCCTGCCAGGCGCGGCGCGGTCGCACGTCGAAAAGTCCGGCCGTGATCGTGTACGGCGTGCTCAGCCAGGCGTCGAGCGAATGTCTGAGCTCCAGCCGCTCCGGCGTGTCGCCAACCCGCGTCGTGCGAACCTCGATGTGCTCGATCTCCTCCGGCCGGAGGTTGTTCTCCGCCGCCATCCGCCGGACGGACTCGATTCCGGGTCCGGTGTAGAGGCCGACGGGGTAGGGCTTGTAGGACACCTCGCGCATCGTCCATTCGGTGCCGAGGCCATTGACCAAGTGGTCCCAGTCGCAACCCTGGCCGCCCGCGAAGCGCCAGAAGCCGATGTCCTCGCCCTCGAGCACCTCGAGGTCGCCGGTGAAGCCGCGCTGCGCAAGCAGAGCCGCCTGCAGTCCGTTCTGGGCCATGGCGCCGAGATGGTCGTACTTCGTCATCGGCGCGTGGGGTGAGGCGAAAAACTTGCGGAGCGTCGGGACGGTCGCGCCGTAGCCGGCGATGCCAAAGGCGTGGTGCATCTGGTCGGGTGTGAGCTGCAGGATGCGGCCCGCCGCCGCGACCGCCGCGAACGCGCAGTGGCCGTGGCCGCGCACGTTGCCGAGCGAGCGCGCCCCGCCCATGTTGGGCCGCCGCAGTGCCCCGCCGACCCGGCCGCCGACCTCCATGCCGGCGAGGAAGCCGGCGAGCATCTCCTCACCCGACGCGTCGACCGCGTCCGCGACGGCCATGGCAACCGGCAACGCAACCGGCGCAACGTGGCCTTCGGGGCCATAGACGTCGTAGTCGATGGCGTTCATGAGAACGGTGTTGGCGAAGACAGCCGGCGCGATACTGCCGGGCCCGGCCGTTATGACGGTCGCCATCAGGGGCCCCCGCTCCTCCCGCGCCAGGTCCACGGAGATCTGGCCCGCTGGGGTAACGATGCCTGCGATCGCGCTTCCGATGGCGTCCAGGATGGCGCGGCGCGCCTCGTGGATGACGTCGTCCGGGACCTTGGCCAGGTCAAAGCTCTGGGCGAACTCTGCGAGCGTTCGGGTGTACTGGACGGATTGCGCGGTCGCGGCCATGGCTGTCTCCTTCGATCTAGCTGAGAACGCTACCTGAGAACGCCTTCGCTCTAGCTGAGAACGCCCTTCGCTCTACCTGAGAACGCCTTCGATAAGGAGGTCGTTCACCTCGTCTTCGGACATCCCGATGATTTCCTGGAACACGTAATCATTGTGCTCGCCCAGGAGCGGTGCCCGATAGCGAGGCCGATCAATGACGCGCGAGAGCTGGAAGCCCCAGTCCTCAAAGAGCGCGGTGTCCAGCTCCGGGTGCTCGATCTCCGTCCACACCCCCCGCTCCTTGAGCTGTGGGTCATGGTGCAGGAGCTCGTCGAAGTTGTTCACGGGTCCGGCCGGAACCCCGGCCGCCTGGAGTGCCTGTGCGGTCTCGCGCCGCCCCCGAGTTGACGTCCAGGGGGCGATGATGGCGCGGAAATCGTCCTCGTGGGCCTTGCGGGCGAGCACGGTCGCGTAGCGCGCATCGTTGGCGAGCTCCGGCCGACTGATCGCGTTTGCCAGGGCCACCCACTGCTCGTCGGTAAACACGGCGATCGCAACCCAACCGTCCTCGTCGTTGCAGGGGTAGACGTCGTGTGGTGCGGCCGACGGATGCCGGTTGCCAGGACGATCGGGCAGTTTGCCCGTGACCGTGTACGTCAGCACCGCTGGCCCGGTCCAGCAGATCGTCGACTCGTACTGCGCCAGCTCGATCATCTGCCCCTCGCCGGTGCGTCGTTTATGACGGAGGGCCGCCATGATCGAGACAACCGCGTGCAGGGGGTTGCAGCTCACGTCCGGATGCGAGTAGGGGGAAGGGCTCGTCGGCATGCGGTCGGGGAAGCCCGAGATCATGTTGAGACCCGCCATCGCCTGGATGCCCCAGCTCACACCACTGTAGAAGCTGCGTGGTCCGCCCTCCCCCATCGTTGGCATGTTGAGGTAGATGAGATCGGGCTTGATCGCCTTCAGGGCCTCGTAGGAGCCGCCGAGCTTGTCCACCACCGACTGGCGCCGGTTCGCGAGGAACACGTCGCTGACGCCCACGAGCCGGTGGAGCACCTCGCGACCGTGCTCCAGGGAGAGGTCGATCGTGATGCTCAGCTTGTTCGGGTTGTACTTGTTGTGGAAGTACGCCGTGTTGATCGGCGACTTGCCCGGCGGACCGGCCTGGCGACTGCCGCCCGCGTTCACGATATTGGTTTCGGATTCGACGCAGATCACCTCGGCGCCGTAGTCGGCGAGCATCTTGCCCGCGGCCGGGCCGGCGGCGAGGAGGCTGAAGTCGACGACCCGCAGTCCGTCGAGAGGCAATCGCGATTCGGTCATCATGCAAACCCCACAGCCATCTAGATCATGTGCTCGGCGCGGAGCGTTGTCAGATCGGCGGAGCTCATGCCCAGCTCGCTCCCGTAAACCTCAGCGTTATGCTCGCCGAGGAGCGGCGCCCGGTGGCGCAGCCGCCATGGCGAACCTTTCAGCGTGTACGGGCCGCCCGGGTATTTGAACGACTGGGCGAGCTCGGGATGGTCGACCTCGACGAAGAAGCCGCGCGCCTCGAGCTGCGGGTCGTTGACGATGTCCTCCGCGGTGAATACCGCGCCGGTTTCGAAGCCTCTCCGCTGGGTGATCTCGACCGCCTCCTCCTTGGGGAAGCGCCGGATGAACTTCGCGAAGATCTCGTCGATGTGCTGGTACATCTCGGGCTGGCGGCGTCCGACCGGGTCGGCGTACTTCTCCTCCTTCAGGTCCTCCGCCATGCCCTCGGAGTCCAGCCACTCGACAAACGCCTTCCACTGGCCAGGCCGGCCGCGGAAGCGAATGTCCGCGTAGCCGTCGCTCGTCGCGAACATACCGTTCAAGGCGCTGAAGTGGCCGTCGCCGACGCGGGGCTGGCGCTGGACGCCGGTGGCGTAGTACTCCGGCATAGAGCACATCAGCGTCAGCGGTATACACGCCTGGACGGATACATCCACGTGCTGGCCCTGGCCGGACGCCTCGCGGGCATACTCGGCAATGAGGGTCGCACCCGCGGCCTCGGCGCCTGCCTGGTGCATCGCCGGCCAGCCGCCCATCATGACCGGTGGTTGATCGGGGAAGCCGCACATCCAGAGCAGGCCGCCCGCCGCCTGGCCGATCAGCTCCTCGCCCAGGAAGTCCTTATAGGGCCCGGTCTGGCCGAACGGCGTGACCGAGGTGAGAATGATCCGCGGGTTGAGCCGCTCGAGGTCGGGATAACCGAGGCCGAGGTTCGCGAGGTAGCCAGGCGCAAACGTCTCGAGCACGACGTCTGCCGACTTCGCCAGCGTTCGGAACAGCTCTTGCCCGTCCCGCTTCGTGATGTCAAGCGTGACGCCGCGCTTGTTGGTATTGAAGTGCCAGTGAACGAGGCTGTGATCGGGGCTCGGGTCGTCGCGGTAGAAGGGCGGCAATCGCCGCACGGGTGAGCCATCCAACGGCTCGATCATGATGACGTCGGCCCCGAGGTCGGCGAGCAGCTTGCCGCAGTACATCCCCATCGGGCCCGTCAGGTCCAGCACGCGCAGCCCCTCCAGGGCGCTGGCGGTACCCGTGCCCTTCGACTCAGTCACGTTTCCCCCTCATGTGTGGGTTCCTACCACCCACCCTCACCCGCGTCCCGTCAGCTCGTATCTTGTGGGCTCATCACCCGAGCGTGCTGCCTCGCCTCGGCTGACGAGCAGCTCCAGATGGGCGATGATGGTCTGGACTGCGTTGCGCCGCACGTGGCCGCGGAACGTCGACCAGTTGTTCGGCTGAGTATGGCGCCAGATCTGCTCCGCCACCTCATAGGGGGTAGCGGGTCCTTCGGTGAGGACCTCACGCACGCGAGCCTGACGATCGAGCTGGTGGGTCAGAAGCTGTTTGGCCCGCTTGCCGATGTCAAAGGCATCGCCGTGGCCGGGGAGCGCAACCTCATACTCACCTTCCGCGAACGTCTGCATCGACTCGAGATAGCCGGGGAGAGGGTTGAGATCGGAGTCCGGCATCATCGCGACGTTGGGTGACACGGTCGGCAGAATGTGGTCGCCACATACCGCGAAGCGCCGCGCTGGGTCCAGGAAGCAGACGTGCCCTGGCGTGTGGCCGGGGGTCCAGACGACCTCCAGCCGGTACTCGCCGACCTCGAATACGTCGTCACCCTTGTAGGTTGCCACGCGACGAAACTCGGGCGTGACCCGCGCCGCGCTCTCGGCGGAGCGGGTGAGCTCCACGGCCTCCTCCCCCGGCGTGCCATTGGCGATGAGGAAGCGGTGGAGATCCACTTTGTATTGCTCGGTGCGCACGAACCGCCGCTCGAAGAACTCGACGTCTCGGGCGTGCATCCAGACCTCCGCGCCGGTCGTGCTGGCGAGGCGCGCCGCGAGTCCCGAATGATCGTGGTGGCCATGCGTCAGCAGCACCCGGCGAATGTGCCGCGGCGCGATGCCGGCGCCCTCGATTCCCGCGCAGAATAGCTCCCAGACCTCGTCGCTACCCACGCCGCTATCGACGAGGGTGTAGCCACCCTCGTCCTCGAACACGTACGCGTTGACCGAGCGCAGGTAGCCACCCTCGAGCGGAGAGGCGAGCTGCGAGACGCCCGGAGCGCACGCGATCAGCGTCGCCTGCTGGGTCACGCCTTGGCGAGCCGCCAGCGCAGCATCGTGAAGCCCTCATTCGGATGGTCTTCGTAGACTGCCTCGACGGGCATGCCCACCTTGACGTCATCCGGGCTGCAGTCGATCAGCGTGCTGCTGACGATCGGGCCCTCGTCCATCTCGACGCAGACCTGAATGTAGGGAATCTCTTCGGCGAAGCCCGGGTGGAACACGTAGTAGATGGCGTTCCAAACGAAGATCTTGCCCTTGCCCGGGCTCTCGGTCCATTCCATGTCGCTCATCTTGGGGTCGCCGGGCGCATGGTTGTGGCAGTAGGCCTTCGGCCAGTATTTCGCGCCGCACTGCTTGCAGGTCCACAGCAGGAACTTGTGCTCTTTCAGACCGTCCCAGAACGGCGCGCTATCGAAGTCGATGTTCGGCCACGGCTTCTTCCAGGGACGTGTGTCGACGATGACGTTGTCTTCCGCGATATTGCTGCGGCTCATTCTTCACTCCAAAAGTCCTAGAACTCACGTTTTGAGCGCTGAAAGTGCCTGGCGGTGGGCCAGCTTCGACCGTGGGCGACCACCCATTACCGTCGAATCGACCAGGCGGGAATTCAGTCCCTTCCCAGGATCGTCGTGGTGTGGATCGAGCAGAGCGCGGGCGAGAGCATCTCGCCGCCGTGGCCAGTGGACAGCGCGGTCTGGCAGTTCGGAATCTGACGATCGCCGCACTCGCCGCGGACCTGGCGAACCGCCTCGGCGAGGCCAGTGTTGTCCGAGTTGTGGTACGCGGAGAGCAGGCCGCCGCTGGTGTTGATGGGATGGTCGCCGCCCGGGCCCATGTGGCCCTCCGCGGCCCAGGCGCCGCCCTGGCCTTTCGGGGCGTAGCCATAGTCCTCGATCTGGAACATGACCTCGCCGGTGAAGCAGTCGTAGAACTGGACCGAGTCGATCTCCTCGATCTTGTTGATGCCGGCCTGGCCGAAGGCCTTCTCCTTGGCTTTCGCGACCGGCAGCCGGATGTAATTCTCGTTCTCCCACCAGGAGTCCTCGATCGCCTCGCCGAAGCCCTGGCCGAGGATCCAGACTGGCGGCTTCTTCGAGTCCTTCGCCCGATCGGCCGTCGTGACGATGAAGCTGGTCGCGGTGTCGGACACCAGGCAAATGTCCAGCAGCCGGTACGGACGCGACACCCACGGGGAGTTCAGATAGTCTTCCTGAGTCATGGGGCGCCCGTACATCTTGGCCTCGGGGTTCTTGTTGGCCCAGGCGCGCGTCTGCACCGCGATGGCGCCGCGCTGTTCGTTCGTGGAGCCGAACACGGCCATGTGCCGCGAGGCGATCCAGGAGTGGTGGGCGGCAGCGGAAACGTCGCCGTGCGGGGAACCCCAGTAGCCCTCGCGGCCGCCGTGACCGGCGGCGCCCATGGCCTGGCTATCGCCGGTCTTCGCCGCCTCCCGGCCTGCGTACTTGCGCGACAGCCCGAGCGAGCACGTGGACATCATGACGTAGTTTGCGATGCCGCGGTCCAGGAACGACAGCGCCGTGGCGATGCCGAGGCCGGCGACCGCGCCGCCGCGGCCAACGCCGTAGTAGAAGTTGATCGGCAGGCCCATGTGGCGCGGGTACGGATCGACCCAGGTCGCCGCGTCGCCCGCGCCACCGCCGGTGCGGCCGTCCACGGCGCCGTCGATATCCTCGCGCTTGAGACCGGCGTCGTCGATCGCCGTCCACGCGGACTCGCACTGGACGGAGCGCGGCGTGCGGCCGGGTTGCGGGCCGGCGACGACGCCCAGGCCCACGATCGCGTATTTGCGCTCGCCTTGAGGTGGCATACTCGTTCCCCCTGTTCTCATCTCCGCGGCAGCAGCCGGCCCGCGAGACGCCCCAACGGAGGGGGCGCGGCGCAAGGCCGGATCGTGCTTATCCGCTGTGTCTGGAGAGTCTATCGCTGGCTCCCGTGTTTGTCGAGTGGCCCGGACCACGAGCAGCTTGGAGTACGCTAAACGCCGGGCACGCCCGGCGGCGGTGGGCGAGACCGCGACGTGAGGTACTGAGGTGGAAGGGCATCCGAAGAACGCGATTGCGACGCGAGCCGACGCGCTCTATGAGATCGCGCTCGACATGTGGAACGACCGGGGCATGCCCTCCTGGGACCGCATGGGCTTCGCCGTCGGCGAGCGCCACGGCATGGGATCGCTCGCCGAGATTCGGGAGCGACGCCTGCCGCTCCGCATCTCGGTGCGGGGCGCGGATACGGACACGACGCGATTTGTCGTGGACGAGGTGCTCGCCGCTCACGGATTTTCATTGCAGGACGTAGAGTCCTGGGGTGGATCGCTGCATCGGTCCGGCAACCCCCTCGACGCGGGGCGGAGGCAGGGCATCGCGGACGGCAGCATCGACGCCGTATTCGACGAGGGGATCGGCGTCTGGGCGCACCTCGCCCTGGAGCACGGAATGCGGCTGCTTCCGATTGGGCCGGAGGCCGAGCGCCACATGGTGGAAGTGGGCTGGGAGATCAAGCCGATTCCGCGTGGCTGGGACGCGCCATTGCAGGAGGACGTTCCAGCCATCGATTTCAGTGGCTGGCCCATGTTTACGCGGGCGGACCTGCCGGACGAGATCGTCTACCGAATCTGCCAGGCGATCGACGGTGCGAAGGCCCGCATTCCCTGGGACACCGAGCACTCGGTGACACTGGCGGATATCTGCGATGGCAACGAGGCGGCGCCATTGGGGGCCCCACTTCACCCCGGCGCGGAGCGCTATTACCGGGACCATGGTGCTCTCAAGTAGGAAAAAGTGTCGTCCATGTGACTTGCGCATGGAAGGGCGTCGCGGCACACTTAACCGTTGTCTGCAGGGTGGAGGGATGATCGAGCGATGCCATTTCCCGCGCGGCTGGGCTTCGTCCTGCTCAGCGTCCCCCCCTGGGTGTTCGCCATGGCGCTCATCGCGGATGCGTCCTGGGCGATTGCCCTGTGGCCGTGGGCGGAATCCCGCCTCTCGTACATCTTCATCGCCTCGGTTTCCGGCGCCATCGCCGCGCCGATCATGTGGATCGGGCTGAGCGGCGAGCTTGGCGCGGCCCAGGGCGGCGCCATCAACCTCCTCATGATCGACGGCTTCTTCACTGCCTTCTTTTTGTTTAAAGGGTTCGGAGAGGGCGAAGCGCGCCTGATTGCCTATGGTGTGGGCTCCGGCCTCGCGACGATCGCCGTGGGCGCGATCTTTCTGTGGAGTACTCGGACACCCGTCCGGGACCAGCGGCCCGTCCCGCTCGTCATCCGGCTTTCCTTCGCCGCCTTTGCCGTGTTGCTGCTCGTGAGCGGCGCGCTCGTTTTGCTCCGCGTGCCTGGCGTATTCCCCTGGCCGTTGACCCAGGAAACGGCGCTTCTCTGCGGCGTCATCTTCATCGGTGCCTCGTTCTATTTCACGCACGCCGTCATCTGGCCGAGCCGAGCCAACGCGACCGGTCAGCTTCTGGGATTTCTCGTGTATGACCTGATCTTGATCGGCCCGTTCCTCAGCCGCTTTGCGGATGTGGAGCCGGAGTACCGGGTGAGTCTGGTCGTCTACACGCTCGTCATCGTCTACAGCGGAGCCCTGGCCGCGTTTTACCTGGCGACCAACTTGCTCGCGTTGGCCAGGCAGGCGACGGAGGAGCTCGCCCTGCGTCGTTCCTGATCCGAGGCCGCGAGTTACAAGCCCCGCCCCTACGGAACCGCCGCACCCGTCCGGGGAAAATGATGTCCTATCCCACCGGTTCCGGGGTCACGAGCGCCAGCGCCAATCCCAGATGCGGTGGACGCCGCGGCCCGCATCTGGCGTTTGGCCCGTCACCGGACCCTCGAGCGCAGCGACGTGGGCCGTGGCCGCAGGCGTGAAGAAGTGCGGGACGGCCGGCACATCTTCGGTGAAGATCTTCTCCATCTGAACGATCTGCTCAACCCGTTCGTTCTGGTCCAGCGTCGTGCCGTAGGCCTGCCAGAGGCGGTCGAACTCCGCATTGTTCCAGCCGCTGCGGTTCGTGCCCGCCCAGCGATTCTCCGGACCGGCGATCGCCGGAATCGTGAACTTATCGAAGCGCGGCGTGGAGAGCCCGCCGGTCGAGAGCCCGGGCAACAGGGCGCGGGCCTGGTTGTCGTTGATCTGGGCGATGGGGATGATCTTCTGGACGGCGTCGACGCCCGCCTTCCGCATGCTATCCACCAGGATCGTGTTCTCCCGCTCGAAAACGGCGCCACCGTCCGCGGCGACCTCGACCCGGAACGGCTCCCCGCTGGCTTGCGCGTACAGGCCGTCGGCACCCTTCACCATGCCGACCTCTTCCAGGATCCGCGCGACGCTTCGGGCGTCGTACGGATATTTCGCGATGGCGCGGTCGACCTGGGCGAAATAGTCCTTCGTCGGCGGGGTCAGCGAGATCATCATGAGCCCGCGGCCGCCGGCGATGGCGTCGAAGGTCCCCGCGGAGTCCATGCTGTGGGCGAGCGCGCGTCGGACGCGCACGTCGAGCAATGCGCGCGGACTGACCGCTTCGGGTCGGGACTGGATGCGCGTGGCTCGGAACGTGACGGGCGAGTAGAGGACTGTCCCGCCGTTGTTCGGGCCCCACTGCTGCTCGAGGGTGAGCCCCTCCTCGGTGTAGAGAATCGACTCGCTGACGTAGTGCGCCTCGCCGCTGAGCAGATTGGCGAGCGCGGTGTTCGGATCGCCGATGAAGATGACGCGCATGCGGTCGATCTTCGGGCGGCCGAGCGCGTGGCGGTCGAAGGCGACCCCTTCGATAGAGGCGCCCGGCTCCCAGCGCTCGATGCGGTACGGGCCGAGGCCGACGTACTCGCTGGTCCAGAATGGCAGCCCGGCGAACGCCTGCGGATCGAGCGCCTGGAACTGCTGCTCGAGCAGGTGGCGAGGGAGCGCCTGGAACTCGACGTCCAGCGACGCGGCTTCGGCGTACGGGCGCTTCCAATGGATGACGACGGTCCGCTCGTCGGGCGCGGTGATCTCCGCCATCGGCGCCAGGATGGGTGACGAGGCCGCGCCAAACTCCGGGGTCGTGTAGACCTGCGCGGCGAAAACGAAGTCCGCCGCGGTGAGTGGCTGGCCGTCGTGCCAGACCAGGTTCGGGCGCAACCGGTAGGTCGTCTCCATCCGGCCGTCCGGGAGCACCCGCCACGTATCGGTGTTCAGGGTTGGGATCGCCTCCGCAAGATAGGGCACGGGCTTCTCGCGCTCGTCGAGGTAATCGAGCTGCGCGTTGAAGACGCGCCGCACCTGACCGAGCGAGCCGGAGTAGGTCACGATGGACTTCGCGGCGATGTTCGGCGGCTCGCCGCGGCCGACGATCACGAGGGTGCGCTGCGGCATGCTCGCGGCAGGGGAGTTGCCAGCGTCAGCCTGCTGGCGGCCGGCGGGAGTCGCCGGCGCGCACGCTGCCAGCGCGATGCCGAGGATGACGAGCGTGAGATCGCGTGCGGTGTGCATTGAATCCTCCCAAGCCGCGTCCTACCGCGGGGTCATCCCGTTGCCGCGATGTCGCTCCGGCGCCAATGTATCATGCATCGGTTCGCGCGTCAGCAGCCGGCGATTCGCGTGGATTTCCCAAGGAGGGGGCGCCATGGACGCACCGTTGCGGTTCGGGATCCTCGGGCTCGGACGCGGCAGCTCGGGCATGATCGTCGCGCTCGCGCGCCATGCTGCCGCCGAGATCACCGGGGCGGCGGAGCTTCGACCGGAGCCGCGCGAGCGTTTCGCCCGCGATTTCGAGGTGCCCACCTACGCCCGGGCGGAGGAGCTCTGCGCCGCGCCCGACGTCGACGTCGTCTACGTCGCGACACCCCACCAGTTCCACGCCGCGCACGTCACCATGGCGGCCGAGGCGGGCAAACACGTCGTCGTCGAGAAGCCGATGGCCCTGACACTGGACGAATGCGACGCCATGATCGCGGCGGCCGAGCGGAACCACGTGCAGCTCGTCATTGGCCATACCGCCGGCCACAACCCGGCGGTGAAGCGGATGCGGAAGATCGTCGCGAGCGGCGAGCTGGGGAAGCTCGGCCTGATCAACGTGGGGGCGTACACCGAGTTTCTCTACCGCGCCCGGCGTCCCGAGGAGCTGGACACGGCGCTCGGCGGAGGCATCATTTTCAATCAGGTGCCGCACCAGGTAGATTCGGTGCGGCTGGTCGGCGGCGGCATGGTGCGCAGCGTGCGGGCGATGACCGGCATCTGGGACCCGGCGCGCCCGACTGAAGGAAGCCAGGCCGCGTTTCTGGACTTCGAAGATGGCGCGGCCGCGGTGGTGGTCTACAGCGGGTACGACCACTTCATGAGCTCGGAGCTGCGCACCTGGCTCGATCCGGCCAACCGCCGGGAATTCGCGGGCAGCAACGGCGACACGCGCCGCCGGCTGCGCGAGGTGACGGCGAATAAGGACGAGGCGTCGCTCGTCGCGACCTCAGGGTACGGCGCGGGCCGCTACGACGACGTCGGCGGCGATCTCTGGCAGCAGGAGCTCGGCAACATGATCGTGAGCTGCGAGCGGGGCGATATTCGCCTGCTTGCGGATGGGCTCATGATTTACGACGACGCTGGCCGCCGCCCCCTGCCGATCGCGGCCGAAGGCGGCGTCCGCGGCCGGCGCGACGTGATCGACGAGATGGTTGCAGCCGTGAGGCGCGACGTGCCGCCGGCGCACAACGGCCGCTGGGCGAAGGCGACGCTCGCCGTCTGCCTCGCCATCCTGCAATCGAGCCGCGAGCGCCGGGAGGTCATGGTCGAGCACCAGGTGCCGACGCTCGACGATTCGCTCCTGCTCGCGGACAGCCAGTAGCCCCGGCCGTTGCCGGTCATGCTGGCGGGTGAACGGACGGCTACTTCATTGCGTACAGCGTCTTGACGTTGTCGCAGAGCAGCTTGCGCTTGGCCGCGGCGCTGAGGTCGGCGCGCCGAACAAACGCGTCGATCTCCTGAGCAACAGGCTCGCTGGTCGGCCCCTGATGCGGATAATCCGACGCGAAGATGAAGCGGTCCTCCCCAATGACCGAGACTGCGTAGGGTAACGCAGCTTCGTCCAACTCAGCGTGGACGTAGACCGGGTAATCGCGGACTTGCTCGCTCGCGAGCTTACGCCCAGAGCGCTGGTTCTGCCGATCGATCCGCTCCATGGCAAACGGCATCCACCCGCAGCCACCTTCAAGAAACGCGACCTTCATCCGTGGGAATCGCTCGAAGACCCGCCCGTTCGCCATGCTGGAGAACTGAATCATGAGCGAAACGGGATGGGCAAACCCACCAATTTGCGGATAGTACTCGATAAACGGTCCGAGGTCACGGTGCGGCGCCCCGTGCACGGCCAGCATCGTCTCGAGCGCGTCTGCTTCGCGGTAAAGCGCATCAAAATGCTCCTCTCCGTATGGGAACCGCAGACCGACCGCGGGAAGGAGACCGCCAACCATGCCGAGCTCCTGAGTGGCACGCCGCAGCTCGGCGGCGGCTGCCGAGGGGTCCTGAACTGGGAGGACCGCTACGGCTTTCATTCGTGGACTTACCCGCAGGTAGTTGTCCGATACAAAGTCGTTATAGGCGCGGGCAAGATCCACACACCACTCCACCCCATCGGCAAACCCGAATGCGAGGGCAGACGTCGGATACAGGACGGTCGACTCGATTTCGGCATCGTCCAGGAACTGAAGCCAACCAGCGGCGTCGTAGCCAAACTTCCCGCCTGGTCCGAGTCGGGCCATTCGGTCCAGACTGGGGAACAACGGAAAGCGCTTCAGCGTCGCCGCCGAGTACTTCGCCTCGAGATAGCCACAAATACCTTCGTCAGGCTCGAAAATATGTCCGTCCCCATCGATCACTTGCGGTACGTCTGCGCGCATGGCGACCTCCCAATCCACATGAAATCGTGCCAGGCTATGGCTCCGGCTCGATCGAGGTTGCCGCTTCGAGCTCCCTGGCGCCACCGGCGTCCAGGGGAACAACCTTGCAGAACGCGGGGCGCATGACCAGATGAACGCGATCGTCGATCTTCACCTCAGACGAGGGGTGGGCGAGAACCCGAATGACCTGCTCGCCAACCTGCACTCGGCAGTCCAGCGCAGCGCCCAGGAAGATGACGGACTGGACGCGGCCAACCAGGACGTTGCAGGCGCCGCCCTCGTCTTCCATCCTGAGCGGGCCGGCAGCAAGGGAGATATTCTCGGGACGGACCGCGACCGCGACGCGGTCGCCGCTTGCTAAGGAGCTCGCTCCGGTGCAAAGAAGATCCCCATAGGGTGTTTTCACGGCGACGCTTTCGCCGGCATGATTCAACACCACCCCGTCGAAGAAGTTTGTCACGCCGACGAACTCGGCTGAGAACCTGGAGCTGGGTGAGTCGTACAGATCCCTGGGCTCGCCGATCTGGCTGACGCTCCCCCCAGCCATCACGGCGATGCGGTCCGACATGGTCAGCGCCTCGAGTTGATCGTGCGTTACGAAGATGCACGTGGTCCGCAGCCGGCGCGCGAGGTCCTTCAACTCCAATCGCATCTCGTCCCGCAGCTTTGCATCCAGGTTGGATAGCGGTTCGTCGAGGAGCAACGCGCTGGGCTCGTGCACGATAGCCCGGGCCAGGGCGACCCGCTGCTGCTGGCCCCCTGACAACTGAGGCGCGGGGCGATTCGCCAACCCTTCGAGCTTGACCAGATTGAGGGCGCGGTCGACGCGTTCGCGAATCTCTGCCTTGCTTAGCTTGTCCCTGCTTCGTTTCAGCGGATAGGCGACGTTGTCAAACACGGTCATATGGGGCCAGATGGCGTACGACTGAAACACCATGCCAATAGGCCTGCGGTGAGGAGGTACCTCGATGTTGCGGTGGCGAGAGAAGACCACCTCGTCGTCGATGACAATTTCGCCGTCATCTGCTTGCTCGAGCCCGGCGATGCAGCGGAGGGTTGTGGACTTCCCACAGCCCGACGGACCGAGAAGCGTGAAAAACTCCCCGGCTTCGATTGCAAAGGACACGTCGTGCACCGCAGCCACCACCCCCTGCGGTGTGGTAAAGCGTTTACTGAGGTTGCTTACCCGGATCGCGACCGAACTCACGGGTTCCCTCCACCCTTGGTCCGACTCATTGGATCGCGCCAGTTCCGGCCACGGGTCCCGACCGGGCGAGTCGTGGCTGCTACTGCCTCATCCCAATCTTGAGGCCAATGCGGTGGCCGATCAGGGCCGCCACGGTAATGATGAGCGAGATGAACACGCCGATGACTGCCGCCTTCTCCATCTCACCGTCAACGATGTAGTCGAGCATCAGGACCGCGAGGGTCTGGGACCCAGAGGTGGCGAGAAAGATCACGGCGGGGATCTCCCGGACCGCTGAGATAAATGTAATCAGGCCGACGGCGGTAAGGGCCGGCGCCAGCAGCGGGAGCATGATCGTCCGATATGCCGTGGCCTTGGAGGCCCGCGAGGCCCATGCTGACTCTTCCAACTCCGTGCCAATTTGCAGCACGCTCGCCCTCACCATTTGGGTCCCTAACGGCATTTCCTTCACGATGATGGCTACCACGAGCAGGAACATGGTGCCGTACAGCGCGCGCAGGAATCCGGCCGACCCGAGCACTGCCCAAAGGAGGGCCAGGCTGACGAGAATCCCGGGGAATGCCCAAGGGAGAAACGTGAAGAACTCGAGGATCACCCGGCCGGTGAATCGGCCTCGGACCAGCACGTAGCTGAGCAGGCCGTAAAACAGCGCGCCAAGCACCCCAGCCCCGACGCCGAGCACCAGCGTGTTGCGCAGCGCCGCGAGCAATATGGGGTCGCTGAAGGCCTGGGTCCAATGAATCGTAGTCCAGGGATTGGCCAGCTCCAAGTGGCCAAAGAGTCTCATCAGGGTGCCCGCAATAAGCGCGCCCAGAGGCAAGAAGACCATCACGACAATGTAGGTTACCGACAGTCCGAATACGAGCCAGCGCCATGTGCCCAACCGAGCCGGCTGCACTGAATGGCCCTTTCCACTCACCGTGGTGAACTGCCGGCGGCCGATCACCACTCGTTGGAACCAGATCAGCCCGGCGATGATGAGCACGCATACGACACTGAGGGCGGTCGCTTCGGCAAACCGCGGTGGGTCGACGTGAATGAACTGGTACAGCTTGGTGGCAAAGACTTCGATCCTCGACGGCGTCCCCAGAACGAGCTCTACCTCAAAGGCCTCGAGGCTCCGGATGAAGCTCAACGTAAAGACTGCCAGGATCGCTGGCGTGAGCACGGGGAGGGTGATGCGGAAAAACGTGCCGACATTGCTGGAGCCTGAGGTCCGCGCCGCCTCCTCGAGCAACGCGTCCATGGCGCGAAACGAGGGCGTAAGCAGAATGAAGAGCACCGACGTCGTGGATGCCAGGTGGACCCAGACGATGCCCGCGTAGGAATAGATGTCGATGGGTGCCGTCGCGAGTTGGAACGTGGCGACCAGGGCCTTGTTGAGCAGCCCCGAGAACGGGTCCAGCAGGAGGATCCACCCGAGAGTCAGCGGGAGCAGCGGGAAAAAGAAGCCGAGCCAGAGGAAGAACTCAAGGATTCCTCTGCCGGGCGTGTCGGTCCGGGTCACGACCCACGCAAAAAAGGCTGCCAGGCCGACCGAGATGGGGACCCGAATCGCGCCAATGAAAAGCGTGTTGAGGAAGGCTTGCACGGTGGTGATGTCCGAGAAGGCGCGGATCCACCCGTCGAAGCCCCACGTCAGAGCCGCGCCGGGGCGGCCGACCTGGAAGCTTCGAATGATCAAGAGCGTCAGCGGGTACGCCGTCAGCAGCGTGGTCGCGGCAAAGAGGACGCCGACGACCGCAATATTCCAGCTCAACGGCACGCGGCCTGCTCGCGACGCCGCGTGGGTTCTTTTCAGACTGTCGACGACGCTCATCAGGCCCTCAGACTTCAGTTGCTGACCACTCCGTACCGGTTACCCCGCTCCGACCTCTCTGGGAGCGGCGGGGTCATCCGGCCGGACCATCGCGACCTGGCCTATTGGCCAAACCTCGCGTCCCGGAGGATTCGCTCGACTTCGTCCGGAATCGGCCCGGTCATGAAGTCTTCGCACAAGGTACACGCGTGCTGCTTGTTGGGGTCTGGGATCTGAAATTCGTACATCGACTGCTTCACCAGATCCGCGAGGTCCACCCGAGCGCTGGCGTAGCCCAGGCCTCGCACAACGGCGGCCTCCTGCCCCTCCTTCGTGAGGATCCAGTTCGCGAACAGCTTGGCGGCATTTGGGTGGTGTGGATTTTTGGGCACCCAAAGGGCGGCAAAGCCCCAACCGACGCCTAACTGGTCACTCCAGTTGCGATCCGTAACCACGCCGAGGTTCTTGACTTCCTGGTCGAGAAAGGTGCGCACGACCGCCGGCGACGCGCCTAACCCGATGGAATAACGGCCCTGAACCACCCAGTCGACGACCTGCCGCTGGTCGTCCGTCATCGTGATGTTCTGCGTCGCAAGCCTTCGCAGATAGTCTTCGCCGTGGAGACTGTAGGCTATCTCGAAGGGAGCGGAGCCCGCCCCGCCGACGAAGGGGTTGGTGGTTATGATCTTCCCCCTCCACTTCGGGTTCAGCAGGTCGGCATCGCCAGTCAGCTCGGATGCAGCCACCTGATCCTTGTTGTAGACAAGGGCCGAGCCAATTTGAGAGGCCATGGCGATCAGGTACTTGTCCTTGTCAATCCATAAAGGTCCCTTGCCGCCGATCCAGGCGTCTTGCCGTAAAGCGTCCGGATGGATGATCCACGAATCGATCGGCCCCTCGAGGATGCCGTCGGGCTTCAGACGCTGCACTGCCTGGGACGTGCCATTGAAAATGATGTCCGCCCCCCCGACGCCCGACTCCACTTCGGACCGAACCTTTTGGAAGATCTGCTGGCCGCTTACGCCGGTGTATTCAAGCGTAACCTTGGGAAATGCCGAGCCCCACGCCTCGGTGACCTCTTTACGAATTTCCGCCCCTGGCGGGCCATAGACGGAAACGGTCCCTTCCTTCTCGGCCGCCAGCACGAGGGCGTCCCAGGCCGGCATTTGCGGATTCGGCATCGCGGCCGGTGCTGCTGTTGGGACGGATCGCCCGCCACACGCCGTCGTGAGCAGACTCACCATGATGACCACTAATCCCAAGCGAACGGACAGTCGGGTGGTCTTCATGCTCATTCTCCCCGCGAAATGGCCAATCCGAATTGGCCCAAACGTTTGTCAAGTGGCGCGATTATACGCCGCAAGTTTTGCCCGCGGCGGTTGACGTACTTATGAATCCGTTCGATAATCGGGCGCGGGCACGACGACGAGTGCGGAGGGCGCGATGCTGACGAAGGAAGAGAATGAGATCCTGACCCGGACCGGCCCCGGCACGCCGATGGGCGAGCTCTTCCGGCGATTCTGGATCCCGGCATTGCTGGCGGACGAGCTGCCAGAGCCCGACTGCCCCCCGGTGCGCGTGACGCTGCTGGGCGAGGATCTCGTAGCTTTCCGGGACAGCGAGGGGCATCTCGGCATCCTTGATGCCTATTGCGCCCACCGCCGGTCGCGCATGTTCCATGGCCGGAACGAAGAATCCGGCCTGCGCTGCATCTACCACGGCTGGAAGTATGACGTGGCGGGCAACTGCGTGGACATGCCGTCCGAGCCACCGGAGTCGGAGTTCAAGCACAAGATCCACATGAAGTCATACCCCGCGCAGGAGTGGGGCGGGATGATCTGGGCGTATATGGGGCCGCCCGAGCTCATGCCGGAGCTGCCGCGCTTCGAGTGGTGTCGGCTCCCGGCCGAGCACCGCCTGGTCTCCCGCTGGATCCAGGAGTGCAATTACCTCCAGGGTGTCGAGGGCGAGATCGATCCCACCCATGCGCCCACGCTCCACCAGTGGTTCAACGGCGCGATCGGCAAACAGGGTGCAACCGAGGCGAGCGCGCCGATGGTTGGGCCCCCCGTCGCCGGCAGCAAGCCCGTTTTCGGGAAGACGCCGAAAGCGATCGTGTCGCGAGAGGCGCCGCACGGCCTGACGTCAGCCTCCTACGTCGAGTTGGATGATGGCTCGGTGCGCTGGCGCGTCAATCGCTGGCTGCTGCCGTTCTTCAGCCTCATCGCCGCTCCGACCGACCCGCGTGGCGGCCGCTGCTTTGTACCGGTGGACGACGAGCACCTCATGGTGTTCCAGTACATCTTCCATCCCGAGCGGCCGCTGAACGACAACGAGATCGACGCGCTCCGCCCGAACGCCAATCGCGAAAAGGAGTACACGCCCGCGCTCGAACGGTGCGCGTACCATCTGCCCGGTGGATACGTGATCGACACCTGGCGCGACTCGCGCAACCTGGACAACGACTACCGGCAATCCCGCGAGATGCAGCGAACGAACAACGTCACCGGGATCCCTGCCCAGCGAACCCAGGATGCCGCCGTGGTGGAGCGCCAGGGCACCGGTCCGATCGCGGACCGCAGCCTGGAGTATCTCGGCTCCAGCGACCGCTCGATCATCGTGATGCGCCAGCTTCTGCTGCGGGCGGCGGAGGACCTACAGGAGGGCATCGAGCCCGCCAACACCCGTAACCCCGAGAACTTCGCGATTCGCGCGGGGGAGATCGTCTCGCCCCACACCGAGCTGGACGCCGCGCTCGCCGAGGACCGGCAGCTCGTCGCGACCATCTAGCGCATTCCACGCTCCAGTCAGTATCGCCGCGGGAGGTCACAGCTATGACGTCATCGCTCTACCTTGGCACGAGCAAAGGGGTTGCCGTCCTGCGCAGCGAGGATGGGCGGAAGTGGGAGCTCGCGAATCAGGCGCTGCAGAGCTGGGCCGTCCCCATGGTCGCGGTCAGTCCATCAGCGCCCAACCGCGTCTACGCCGGCACCCGCGGCGACGGGGTCTGGGTGAGTGAGGATTTCGGCACGAGCTGGAAGAAGCCGAGCTTCGGCCATCGCGGCCCCGGCAAGTGCCGCTGCGTCGCGGTCGATCCGAGCGACCCAAACACGGTCTATGCGGGGACCGAGCCGATCGACCTTTTCGTGAGCCATGACGGCGCCGCGAGCTGGGAGCGCGTCGATGCGCTCTGGGACGTGCCCTGGGTCGGGCAGGTTGACTACCCGCCGGGTCGGCCCACGAACGCCATCGAGCCCCACGTTCGCGATATCGCAGTGAACCCGAAGGACCCGGACACAGTGCTCATCGGACTCCAGGTCGGCTACATGCTGAAGACGACGAACGGCGGCGTGAGCTGGGACGTCCTGAACCAGGATCTCGACGCCGACGTGCATTCGATCGTGATCGACCCCTCCCACCCCAGCCGGGTCTGGATCGCGACCGGGGGCGATTACGCGCGCGCCGGCCTGGCGGACGGGAAGGCCCTTTACCGCAGCGAGAATGGCGGCGCGAACTGGGAGCCGATGGCGATGGACGAGTTCCCGGACCACGAGTACTCGGTCCCGATCGTCGTCAATCCCCAGGACCCGCGCATCCTGTACTCGTCTGTCGCCTCCGGTCCGCCGAGCTCCTGGGCCAAGAACCCGAACGGCGCGAGCGGCCTCGTCATCCGGAGCAAGGACGCCGGCACGAGTTGGGAGAACCTCACGGCCGCACTCCCCGTCCAGACGAAGCAGCTTGCCCAGGCGATGGCCGTCAACCCGACCGAGCCGAACAACGTCTTCCTCGCCTTCCGCGGCGGCACGCTGTGCCTCAGCGACGACGGCGGCGACACCTGGCGCGCGATGGACGTGGAGGTCGGCAACGTGGAGGACATGAAGGCCGTCACGGCCTGACGAGCGGCGGTCAGGTTTGGCATGGCGCACAGATCGGCCCGTGGTTTCCTGGTTGATGAGAACATGCCAGCAGAGGTCTCTGCTTTGTTGGCCGCCCTCAACTTTAGAGTCGCACATGTTGGACGCTCTGAGACCTACCTGGTTCCGGCCCCGGCGAAAGGGACGCCGGATGCAGTGTTGCGCAACTCCGCCCGGCGGTTCGTCTTGATCACGCTTGACCAGCGACTGCTGCGACCGGGCGCGTATCCGAACGACCACGGGGATCGTCGTTGTCGACGCAGGCGAAGTGAGCGCCTTGGAAATCGTTCGCAGTCTGTTCCGGCGAGTGAACTGGCTGACGTCCCCGCTCATGAGGAATCGGCGCCTGTTGGTGAGCCGTAACCATCTGGTCGAGGTTGGACGTGACGGTACAATCTCGCAGAGGATATGGTGATGGCCCGAGCAACGATGCAAACCGCGCAAGCCCCGGCGACCATCGTCGACCTGACCATCGGCGTCGATCCCGGGACAGATGGTCACCTTGTGGAACTCCCGCCAGGTGAGCTGACCGTGACTGCCCGTGTGCTAGGCGATGTGTTTGCCGCGGTTGATTTTGCGCTTATAGGGTACCGAGGCACCGACTCCGCCGCGACCATCCAAGGAGCGGTGGGGAAGCGAACCCGAAGCTTCCGCACTCGGATCGCGGGTGGAACCTATATGTATTCGTTGCGCAACCTGGCTCCGGTCGCCATGAATGCCTCTCTCGCATCGCTGAGCAATCACCGGCAGTGGGTGCAGCTCAAGATGAGCCTGCTTCCCGCGTAATTACCGCGGCGCACCGGTCTCTGCGAATCGCTCCGCGACCGGTGATCCGCAGGCTCACCTCGGCAGGTCGCGAGGCCGTCAGGGCTCTCCGGTCTCTGGCGAATCGGATGCTGGCATCGCTGGCACTCGGCGACGTTCCCGCTTCGCGGCCTTCCTCGCAGCCAACTCGTGCGTTCGCTCCTCGAGGGACAGCACTCTTTCCGGCTGAGGTCGTCCGAAGCGTTTCAGATAGAGGTGTTCGATGAAGACGGGGAGCGGCGCTTTCCAGGGTTCCTGGTCATTGCCGGCAAGCCCACCCAGCTTTCCTGGGTTCATACCGAGCTCGCGCGCCATCTGAACCTGAGCGTGCGAGAGGTGGAACTTGCGGCGCGCATCGATCCACCTCTGGAGATCCTGCGGTATGCGCTGTTTTCCCTTGACCATCGGTGTCGCTCCTCGACGGATCAGCCGCATTTCTGCGGCGGCGCTCGGCGGTGGTGGCAGCCAGATGTTAGCGGCGCCGCAGCTCCACGCGGAAGGCGTCCTCGCCGAAGCTGTCACGCACGCGAGCGCGCAGCTCGTACTCGGACTCCCCCACCTGCACGTGCCGTCTCTTCTTGACGATGCTGTACAGCTCGCGCCGGAGCTCCTCTGCCTCCGGACTGGAGCTGCGCAAACGGGCTATGCCAACCCCGAGTTGGCCTGACATCGCCGCGACGTCCTCATGCCCGGCCTTGTACTCCACGTCCAACGCGTCGGCGCCCAGGCGGACGGCCTCGGCAACGAGCTCTTCAATCGTCCTCATCTTCCCTCCCTGCCGCAGGAAAGTGTCGCATCGCAGTCTGGTGTCCAGTGCTGTCTGGATGATGCAATTGCGGCGTCATCAAAAGCCAGCCACCACGAGCTCTCCCTTGAGCGCCCGCAGGCCCCGATGCCGTTCCCGTAGCGCACCGATGTAGCGGATCCACAGCTCATCATCACCCAGCCCCTGGTACACGGTGCGCATTCGCCCAAGGAGGCGGCAGGCCTCCCGGTAGTGACCCCGGGTCCGGAGCGCGATCAGCGCCTCTGCCTGCTGCCCGTAGATCTTGATGGCGGCATGGGGTCGGGACGATTCGGCTGCCGCGGCAACCTCCTGACCCAGCCGAAACGCGGGGTTGAATGGATTGGCTGAGGAGAAGAGCCGGAGCAGTAGCTCGAGATCCGGGCGTTGGCGCAGCATCTGCTTCACCAGAACGACAAGCTCCCCCTTTCTTCGCCGCTCGAGTGAAGCGTCAAGGTCCTCCGGCGCCAGGAACCGGTCAGGCGTGTGCAGCCAGGTGAGGAGGACGGCCGCCACGTGCTTGCAGGCCCCATCGGTCCCTACCGGGCACGAGCAATGGGCCGCGACCATGCCCCGCCCGCTGAAGGTCGCCCATAGCCGATACGGCTCGGCCCGGGACCCTGCGCAGCGGGCCTTCAACGTCATCTCCTCGCGTCGCGGATCGAGGATGGCGCCGTCTTGAACGCATTGCTGCCCCCGCCGGAAGCTTTCCTCACCGACTCGCGCGCGAATCTGCTGCTCGCTGAGCGCGGGAATCGCATTCATGGCGGTCACCGGGGCCCCCTGCTCCATCGTGGCGTCCGTTTGAAGATCACCACTTCGGTAAAGTCGTGCAGGCATTCCAGCGTCTCCGCTGAGAAGACCGGGGTGTGCATCGCGCGCAACCAGTCCGCTCGGTCCTCGGTGCCCACCACCAGGTATGGGTTGCCTACGATGTCGGGCTGCCGATCGCTGAAGACGGCAGCCAGGAACCGCTCGATCTCGTCCTGGTGCACGATCAGCAGATCGCAGGGTGGGCAGTAGCGGCACTCCTTATTCATCCCTACCAATTGCATTGGGTCGATGTGGATCACCAGCGGGAGCTTGCGCACGCGCATCTTGCCGCCGCACTGCGGGCAGGAGGTGAAGCGCGCATCACGGTATGGGTTGAGGAAGAAGCGGTAGCGGGGCGGCTGCTTGCCGAGTCGAGGGGGCTCCTTTCGTGGCCGCGCTCGGCGTGCCATTAGTGCGGCGCCGCGATGGGCTCAATGCCCTCCTTCGCCAGCCACGCGAGCACCCGCCCGCGCACCCGCTCGTCTTTGAAGGTGAACCAACGCTCTCGTTCGGTCGGGTGATCGGCCAGCACGTCCTTGAAGCGACGGAAGGCCCCGCGCCCCCGGATCGCGATCCAGAGCTGCTCCTGAAGACGCTCGTTTCCCACGGTGGATATGAACTCTTCCATGTCCTCGTAGCCGGCACGCGATTCGGCCGGCGGAATGCGAATGAACCGACTGCCGAAACCGGCTTCCACGCGGTCGGCTTCCAGCAACTCGTCGACCATCCAGTCTGGCAGACCCCGGCCCGCGGCAGCCGCCGCTATCGCGGCCTGGCGCGGCTCGTTATCCACCAGGTCCGCGTCGATCTCTTCATCGATCCGCTCCAGCTCTTGCCGCACCTCCGTGCTCACCCAGAGCACCTCCCCGGTCTCCACATCCAGGTACGAAGCCGCCTCTCCTGGCCCACCGTCGAAGGCGAACCCGAGATCCCCAAGATCGATCCGGAGTCTGCGTTGCACGGGTGGCCGTTCTGCTCCGTCCATGCCATCTCCCCACAGTGGCAGCGGGGATTGTGCTGGACCGGGATCCAATTCCGCGCGACTTCGATCTGGCTCGCCGAGTCGCTCCTGCGCCGGAGCGAACCAGGGAAACCAGCCCAATCCGGTCGAATGATAAAGCGGACGATCGGAAAAATGAATCGAATCGCGGCAAAGATCCGGTCGGCCGTTAACGCCCCGCCAACGTAGGCTCACCGAAGGCGACTGCCGTCTGAACCTCACCTGATGTAACGTCGATAACGGTGATCTGCCGGGCGCTCGCCGCGAAGAGGCGAGTGCCGTCAGCGCTGAGCTCGAGCGTCTCGATTGGCTCAGCTACGTCCCGGCGATAGACGACGCGCCCCCCACCTCCGAGTGCGATGAGCTCTCGACCGCTTCCGAGATACAAGGTGCCATCGCCGGCCATCGCGAGCGTGGTCCTGGCGCCTGGTCGGTGGGCATTCGGGGCGTTCTTGGGCCATGTCTCGACGATTTGGAGGCTCTCGGTATTCGCGACCGCGATGCTTGCCCCCGAGGCGGCGTCCACGACGGCGAGCCGCTTGCCGTCCGGTGAGAGCGCCAGCGTGTGGGCATCGGCGGGCCCCATGCCGAACGGCGCGGGGAGGTCGATGCAGAAGGCCCAACCCTCGGTCAAACTCAGCACGTGGACGAACGCGTGAATGCCGGCCGCTGGACGGCCGGGACCGCCCAACTCCCTGGTAGTCGCGGTGGTGCAGGTGGTCTTCGTCGTGCACGTAGACGGTGTAGAGGCGTGAGAGATCGGGGGCCATCACCTGGGTCCGGCTGCGCCCCCGCATCTCCTCCTCGACGGTCACGGGCTGAGCATCGGGAGGAAGCGCCTTCTGGGTGGGGCCGCCGACGGGCAGGACCTGGCCGGTCGGCAGGTCGAGCTGGCGCACGCGGTAGCGGTCCGGGGCGAGCGCCGGCAGGTATTCGATCACGAAGAGGCGGTCGTCCCGAAAGCTGAACACCTCCGGCGCGTAGTTGCCCGCGAGCGCGTACCCGCGATGCGACCCGCGCTGGACGTCCGCGACGACGATCTGGGTGCGCTCGCGGCCCGGCGCAAGCCACTCGCCGCCTGCATCCGCGGTTTCCGTGAGTGCGACCAGCCGGCCTCGGGGCGAGGCGGTCCCGGCGACGAGCGATCCCGGAAGGACCTGGCTTGCGACCCGATCGCCCGTCTCGCCATTCAAGACCTTGAGCGGGGTTCCTTCCGGGATCTGCGTCGTCGCCACGACGGTCTTCCCCCCCGGCGCAGCGAGCCCGTGGGGTACGGTGAAGCGGACCGCGCCGCTCATCGCGTCCACGCCCGCGATCCCGCCGTCAATCGCGACGTGGCGTATGGGACCAGCGGCGGGCGCCCGGCCGACGGACGTTGCCGAGCTCGGCGCGCAGGCGGTGAGCAGAATCAACACGACGAGCGAGAGCGGACGCGCGCTGGTGAGCATTGGCGGGGACCTCCGAACGGAATCGCGTTTCTCCCTTCAATACAACGCGCGCACCCCCGAGGTTCCCGGGTCAGCGCAGTGACCTCGCGATCCGTACGGCGACGTCCTGGGACATTGATCCCTCTATCCGGATGATGCGCGCGTCTTGCTCCCAGACGAGCACATTCGCGGCCAGCCGGGCCTCGCCCACCTGCCCCGCACCGTCGGGGCCGAGATATTGGAAGCGATGGGGAGTCCCGTCGAGCCAGATGCCGACCTCGCGGCCCACGTCGACGTATTGCACCTGCGTCCTAGGGCCAGCGCCCTTCTCGTAGAACGGGCCGACCTGGTGGCCCGCCGTTTGGCTGATGATGAGGGTCAACTGGTTGCTCTGCGATGGACGAGGCAGCCCCGGCCGGGGGCCATAGACCAGGGAAACCTCGGCCGGTCGTCCGGACTTCAGGAACACCTCGTCGGGTTGACCGAGGCCGGCAAGGGTCGGCAGGAGAATCGGGAAGCCGACGCTGGACCGGGCGCCCTCGAGCTCGACTGGGGCGCCAAGGAGGCGGCGAGGGTCTCGCATCGGCGCCAAACGGCCGGGCTCCGGTTCTTGCGTGATGCGGATGCCGCGGAGCCCCAGCCGGTCCGCGACCGCCTCGCGCGCCTCTGGAAGCACCAACATGGCCATGAGACAGACGACGAGCAGCGCCGCCGCGGCCTGCCAGAGCTGAGGCCTCCGCACCCCCCATCGCCTCGGCGGCGCGGGGCGGAGCGCGAGATGGCCCCGCACGCTGATCGCGAAGGGCGGGGTAGTCGGGTAGAAGACTTCGTCGCGCAGCTCGTGCAGCGTCGCTTCAAGGCGCTCGTCGGTCCAGTTGCTGCTCACCGGTTCGTCGCCTCCACCACCGCATTCACGTCGGACGGGTCGCCCTCCACAAGCCCGGCGCGCAGCCGGCCGAGGGCACGGGAGAGTCGGGACTTCACCGTGCCGCGGGGGCAGCCGAGCGCGCTCGCCGTCTCCTCCTCGGACAGGTCGAGCAGGTAGCGGCAGGCGATGACGAGTCGGTCATCGTCACGCAACCGCCCGCCCGACGGCCGCGAGCACGAGCTGGCGCTGCTCGTCGTGGATGAGCGTGAGCTCGGGCGGATCGTGGGTGCGGCGGAGCTCGTCGCTCGCGAAACGAATCGTGAGATGCTCACGGCGGGCAGCGGATTTGCGGCGATTCCGCGCAGCGTTGGCCACGATCCGCAGGATCCACGGCCGAAATGGACTGCCCGCGCGAAAGCGCCCCAGCGCATAGAAGGCGTTGATGAACGCTTCCTGGGCGGCGTCTTCAGCCTCCGCCGCATCGCCCAGAATCACGTACGCAGTGCGAAACGCCAGCTCCTGGTAGTGCTCGACCAGGGCGGCATACGCGTCGGTGTCGCCGTGGCGCGCCCGCTCAATGAGTGCGTCGTCCTCGTCCAGCGCCTGCCCCCAACCTGCTTGTGTCCTATATACAACTCGCGGAGACGGCAAGTTCCCGGCACGCGGCTGACGAACCAGTGAACGTTTGGGCCGTTCATGTACAAGGTTGCCGGATCTTTCGCCGGTGAAGGGACCAGGAAGTGACCAGGACAATCCTGGAGCCGCGAATGACGCGGGCATCGGAGTCAATTGCTGGGCGGAGGGTTTCTATGCGGACGGAGATACCGGGATTTGAGGGAGGCAGGGATCGGCCTTAGAATGCGAGCTAACGGAATCCGGGCGGAACGTCTTCGAAAATGAATATGGTCACCCGTTCATAGTGCGTATAGCAGGATGGCGGGAATAAGCGCGATACAAAGATTTCATCGTTTCAGCCCTGCTGCCTCGGCTCCCTTGTGCCCGCATCATCAACAAGCGGTGGATCATGCTGATTTCTTTGAAAATTTGTCGGTGGGCTTGAGCCACTGTCGAGGTCCTAGTTCGACATCACCCACACAATCATCGGAATCTTGCGATTAGCCAGAGGAGGATCTGAAAGACGCCCACCGCTGCTCCAAGGGTTTCTGCCTCTTGGTGGCTCAGCAAAAATCACTCGTAGGAGCCGCGCCTTGCCCAAAGACGTGATAGTGCGCTTCACCATTCCGTTTGGTAGCTCCTTAGGTGTGGGACCCACTCTTGTCTTCACTCACTGGCTGCCGCGAAGCGCACCTGAAGCCATCAGTTTTGCGAGATCTGACCTATCCTTCAGCGTCTGGTTTGATGAGACCTGTCTTCTGCTGACCGTCCCCGACGAAGAACTCGATCAATGGGTCAACATCGATGTAAATCGCGTCATGGTTGATGTCGTGATTTCGGGCATATCTGACGATCTTGCTACGTTCATCTACGATCTGGGCGCGCAACCCCGACGCGACTACACTGTGAAGCCCTCGGACCCAGATCTGCAGCGACTCGATGACGAATACACTTCCCTGGGGAAGCGAGTCATAGTCGAGACCGTTGCCGTCGTGAATCGCCTGATTCTCTACGCTCGAAACCATAAAGGACAGTATTGGCTTGAACCGCTCTCCGTGGACGTGGACCGGCTGCTTCCGTCGGAGAATAACCGCTTTCGGAGTATGGTCACAATCGAGAACAAGCCGTGGGTCCGGTGGTGGCCCACTGGTCAAGTCCTTGTGGTTGCAAAAAATGTAGGGACATTTCGATTTATCTCGTCAGACGATTGGGTCGATGTTAGGAGATTTGTCACCGGAGGCAGTAGGCCAGAACTCGTCTTGGAGCTGCTCGCGAATGCCGAATCGCTTCTGAACGCGGGCTACCGTCGAAGTGCAGTGATAGAAGGAGTGTCAGCGCTGGAGGTCGCTATTTCGAGATTTGCGGCGGCCCCAAAGGTAGCGGCGCTCGATCAGCGGGTGCTGGAAAGGATTCCAGCGGGCTCGCTTAAGGCCCAAGTTGAGCATATGGGGCTGAGTGGGAGCGTCCGCTATCTGCTGCCGCTGCTCATTAGCGATGGTGATCTCCCAAATGACGTGCTGAACCGCCCCGGGTTTTGTAGAGACTCCGGTTTTTGTGTGTCGCGCACGGAAAAGTTGGCGCGGAGCTGTTGTACGGCAAGGCCGCCGCCGATTGCGAGGCTTGTGGGGCC
>Ga0209726_10002356_pt1 | contig 28135 bp, 25 predicted proteins | sample Subgrocontami54m_FD_187453 | JGI IMG/M metagenome (GOLD analysis project Ga0209726, IMG submission 187453) | Subsurface groundwater microbial communities from S. Glens Falls, New York, USA - GMW46 contaminated, 5.4 m (SPAdes) (version 3) | ecosystem: Environmental > Aquatic > Deep subsurface >... | reverse complement strand
AAATCTTCTCAGGCTTTTGAGCATTTGCTTCACCTCCTCAATGCCTTTGATTCTACTAAAGATTGGGTATGCTTTTGCGTAATGATCCAAGCTACAAAATGTCTAAAATGTATCGTAACTTATTCACTGTTTGTTATTTCTTCAGCTCTTGCTCGATTACTTTTTGAAATTCGCTGAAGGGCTGGGCGCCGGTTATTCGGTTTCCATTGACAAAAAATGCCGGTGTCCCGTCAACTTGCGCTGTTGTCCCGGCCGCCGCATCGTCATCAACGTTTTTCTTATACTTTTGTGAGTCAAGACAAGCCCGAAACTTTGTTGTATCAAGCCCTGCTTGACCTGAAAGATCGGTGAAGGAAGTTAAGACATCGGTTGCGGATTGAGGAGACCATGTCTCTTGCTGTCCGAATAAAAGATCATGATACTCCCAAAACTTTCCCTGCTCATTGGCACACTCCGATGCTTCGGCAGCCTTTTGGGCATTTGGGTGAATTGTTGTGAGGGGATAGTGGCGGTAAGCAAGTTTGGCTTTGCCTGTGTTGATATATTTTTCCTGAACTTGTTTTCCCGCATCGTCAAAGTAGCGTTTGCAGAATGGACATTGAAAATCGCTAAATTCTACAATTGTTACCTTCGCATTTGCATTTCCCAAAATAGGCAGTTTCCCGACTGCTACATCAACGACTTGCGGAGGGGGAGGGGGCTGGGTTGGGTTTACTGCTTGTCCTGCTTGGGCTGAGACGTTGGCAGTATTTGATTTACTTACTTTTTCAAGGTACATTACTTTATTGGTAAGCATGCCGAGGAGAAAAGCAAAGACGACCAATACAAAAACAAGATAGACATTAGTTGACGTGTCTTTAAATGAAAATCTGGGAATACGGACTTCAAAAAATTCGCGGGATTTTTTGGGGTTTTCTGAGGCAGATGACTCGGGAGCATTATCTTTTTTCATCTTTGTTTATTCTATTTGCTATGCTTCAATTTGTCAACCAAAACTCTTGACAACGAGTTCTTAATGAAGTATTATAATCCCCCACAGGGGGATATACTTAGACAAGCTCGGGACAAGATCCTTCGAAGACTCAGAACAAGTATGGCATATAGACCAAAAGATACACAGGAACGGATACTTCATAGACTCAAAATTGCCAGGGGGCATCTTGAGAAAGTTATCAAAATGGTAGAAGAGGATAAATACTGCATTGATATTCTGCATCAGTCCCAAGCTGTACAGGCGGGACTCAAAGAAACAGATAATTTAATCCTGGAGAATCACCTCAAGACTTGCGCAGCGGATGCAATTCGAGGAGGCAACACCGATAAAGCAATCACTGAAGTATTGGAAGTTTTTAGAAAAAGTTCGTAATACTATGAGGAAGTTTCTTGCATTGCTTTTATTTTTACCTATATTTCTAGCTACTACTTCAAGTGCACGTGCTCAAATGATGGGATCACAAAATCCTTCTATCGATCAAACTACTATTCAACAGCAGCAAGCGGAAGAACAAGAAGGTAAAAAACTTCTTGATCAACTAAAGAATAAAACAACGACTTGTCAAAAAGTAACAAATGATAACTTTGAAAAAATTGGAGAATATTTTATGGGTCGAGCAATTGGCGATACTTCTCGACATATCCAAATGAATAACATGATGAAATCAATGATGGGTAAAAACGGTGAGGAGCAAATGCACATTACCTGGGGAAAACAACAAAGCGGGTGCGAAAACACTACTGGTAATTCTTATCAAGGAGGTGGTAATTCTATGATGGGTTATGGAATGATGGGTGGAATGTATGGGTTTGGTCTTTTGGGGTTTATCACGTGGATCCTGATCATTATTGCACTAGTACTTTTAATTGTCCTTCTTTGGAAACAAATACAGAAAAAATGAGAAAAGAGAGAGGTTGTATGTGCCCTGATTGCTGGAGATAGCTATATAATGAGTATTGATAAAATTTTTGTTGCACTTTTTAGTATAGGTGGAGTTATTTTCACGTACTGGTTTTTCTTAATGAAAAAAGATGAGGTAGTTTCTGTGGCAGACCTGCCTGCCGGAAGGCAAGGTTCAGTAGATATTATTGTAGAAGGTGGTTATTCTCCGAACACGATTTCTATTCCACAAGGAAAGACAACGAAAATAAACTTTACTCGTCGCGATCCATCAAGTTGCTTAGAAGAAGTAGTGTTAGGTGATTTTAAAATTAAAAAATATTTACCTCTTAATAAAAAGATAACAGTTGAAGTTACGCCACAAAGGAAAGGAGAATTTGGATTTGCTTGTGGCATGAATATGTTTCATGGAAAGATTATTGTGAAGTAGTATGACAACGGAACATAAAGTATTTATAGGGGTCGGTTTAGCAACAGTTCTTATCGTTACAGGAGGAATATTTTTGGTCTCAAAACAAGATGAACGATTAAATAAACCACTTTTAGGACAAGAAGTTGCGATTGTTGGGAGAAGCCATCTTCCTGATGGAACGCCAATCCAATACAATTCAAATCCTCCAGCAGGAGGAAATCATTATTCTGAACCAGCTCATGCTGGAATATATACCACTTCGCCGACTGATGGCCATCTTGTACATAGTTTGGAACATGGCGCGGTTATTCTTTGGTATAACCCTAAAAAACTTTCTTCTGTTCAAATAGATCAGTTAAAAGCTATTTACAATAAAGCTCCGGGGGACAAGGATATTATGGTTGCAAGAACAAGTATGGATGTGCCAGTTGCATTAACTTCATGGGGAAGAATCCTTACATTAAAGACCATTGATGAAAAAACAATTGACGCATTTTTTAGCACCAATGTCGATCGAGGTCCAGAACAAGCACCAATATAACTATGAGTGAAAATAAGAAAACATTTGCAATTCAAGGGATGCATTGTGCTTCATGCGTGCGAGTGCTTGAGCGAGCACTGAAAAAAATTGATGGAGTCAGTGAGGCAAATGTTAACTTGGCAACTACCCAAGCAACTGTTACCTATGATGAAAGTAAAGTAACAAAAGATAATCTTTCATCTGCTGTGGCAAATGTGGGATATAAGGCGCTCATTGATGAGGAAGTAAAATCTGAAGAAGAGCAGAAAAAAGAGAAACAAAAAGAACTCAATGACCTGCGGAATAAAGTTATCGTAAGTCTTGTTCTTGGAGGGCTTATCCTTTGGGGAAGTTTTCCAGGTCTTATGCAATTCTCCCCAAGTATTTTACAAAACTCTTGGATACAACTGCTTCTAGCACTTCCTGTACAATTTTGGGCAGGACTGACGTTTTATAGAGCAACTATTCCCGCATTGAGACACAGAACTGCAAACATGGATACGCTTGTTGCTATTGGAACAAGCGTTGCCTTTGGGTATTCAGCATTTGTTACCATATTTCCCCACATTGTTCAAAGCATTGGCATTACTCCTACTCCCTACTTTGATACATCAACAATTATTGTTGGTTTAATCCTTCTTGGACGCCTCTTTGAAGCACGGGCAAAAGGACAAACATCTGAGGCGATTAAGAAGTTAATTGGTTTACAAGCAAAAACAGCACGGATTTTACGAGATGGGAAAGAGATAGATATTCCGTTTGAGCAAGTTATTATCGGAGATGTCATTCGAGTGCGACCTGGAGAAAAGATACCAGTTGATGGCGAAATTATTGATGGCGAATCAAGTATTGACGAGTCAATGCTAACAGGAGAGAGTATTCCTGTTGATAAGACAAAAGGCGATACAGTGGTTGGGGCAACTATGAATAAATCGGGAACATTTACTTACAAAGCAACAAAAGTAGGGTCAGATACCATGCTTGCACAAATTATTAAGCTTGTACAGGAAGCGCAAGGCAGCAAAGCCCCAATTCAGAGAATTGCTGATCTTATATCTTCCTACTTTGTACCAATTGTAATAATGCTGGCAATCGCTACATTTGGCATTTGGTATATCTTTGGGCCCAATCCTGCATTTTTGTATGCAATGCTTAATACCGTCGCGGTTCTTATTATCGCCTGTCCATGTGCAATGGGGCTTGCGACACCGACTGCTATTATGGTGGGGACAGGTAAAGGAGCAGAGCATGGAATTCTTATAAAGGATGCTGAGAGTTTGGAGATTGCTCATAAAATAAACACCATTATTTTTGACAAGACAGGAACATTAACAAAAGGCAAACCTGAAGTGACAGACATTGTTCCAATGTCTGTCATCCTGAGCGAGCAAAGCGAGTCGAAGGATCTTAGTAAGATTCTTCGTTTCACTCAGAATGACATACTAAAACTCGCCGCGTCAATTGAAAAAGGATCAGAGCATTCACTGGCAGAAGCGATTATCAAGGAGGCTGAAAAACGAAAAGTAAGTATAGAATCTGTTATGAAATTTAAAGCAATTGCTGGACATGGTGTTGAAGGAGTCATTGGAAAGCATCAAGTCTTTTTAGGAAATAGAAGACTCATGGAGAGAGAGCATGTTTCTTTATCGCCAGAAATAAATACTGAGATTAAGCGATTAGAAAGTGAAGGAAAAACAGTAATGATGCTTGCTATTGATGGAAACTTGGGAGGACTTATTGCAGTTGCAGATATTGTAAAAGAGTCATCAAAAGAAACAATTAAAGCATTACAGAAGATGGGAATAGAAGTTGCAATGATTACTGGTGATAATCAAAGAACTGCCGAGGCTATTGCCCGAAAAGTTGGGATTACAAGAGTTTTGGCAGAAGTATTACCTGATCAAAAAGAAGCAGAGGTACGAAAAATTCAGGCAGAAGGCCCGTCTCGCGTCGGCGAGCCGAGGCGGAGGAAAAATGTCGCAATGGTTGGTGACGGAATTAATGACGCACCTGCATTGGCAGCAGCCGATGTTGGTATTGCTATGGGGAGTGGCACTGATGTTGCAATTGAGGCAGCCGATATAACGCTTGTAAATAAAGATTTACGATCTGTTGTATCAGCAATTGAGCTTTCAAAAAAAACCATGAGAACTATAAAGCTAAATCTTTTCTGGGCGTTTGGTTATAACGTTATCCTTATCCCTGTTGCAATGGGCGTTCTGTATCCATTTTTTGGTCTTCTATTAAATCCTATTTTTGCTTCAGTTGCGATGGCAAGTAGTTCAATTTCTGTTGTATCTAATTCACTGCTTCTCAAAAAAGTTAAAATATAATATGGGGAATAGATTGAAAGAAATAACCGCTGTAACCTACTTTTATTAATACGAATAAAAATATAAGATAGATACATGAGTGAAATACACAAAACACCAACAAACCTAGATAATAAGCTTAAATTGGGTCTTGTTCTTAATACTGCTTTTACCATCTTTGAATTTGCAGTTGGAATTCTCTCAGGAAGTTTGGCGCTTATTTCTGATGCGGGACATAACCTTTCAGACTCTTTAAGTCTTCTCATTGCTTTCTTTGCGCAAAAAGTTGCGAGAAGAGATGCGAATTTAGACCATAGTTATGGGTATGGTCGGGCAACTATCCTTTCAGCACTTCTAAATGGTCTTATTTTAGTTCTGTTAGCAGGATATATTTTTTATGAGGCAATTTACAGAATTATGCACCCCGTACCTGTTGAGGGAGGTTTAATAATGGTTGTGGCGTTTATCGGGATTTTGGTAAATGGCTCAATTGCTTTGATATTTAGAAAAAATCAAGAGGACTTAAACATACGGGGAGCATATATAAATATGTTTTATGACACTTTGGCATCAGTGGGTGCGGTTTTGGCAGGCTTTCTTATTATAATTACTAAACAAACAGTATTTGACTCAGCTATTAGTATTTTAATAGGAATACTGCTTTTAAGAAGCAGCTGGGGAGTAGTAAGGTCTGCAATGCATGTTTTGCTCGAGGGAGTTCCTGAGGGAATGAGTGCTGATAAAATAAAAGAGGCAATTCTTAATGTTCCACAAATTAAACATGTTGACGATTTGCATATATGGGCGATTTCATCTCACTTTGCGGCCCTGAGCTGCCATGTAGTTATTGAAAATTGCGATTTAGACGAAAGCACAAAGCTCGTACAGCAGATTAAAGAAACGCTTCATGATGAATTTAAAATTGAACATGCAACAATTGAAACTGAGCTAACGGAATGCCCACCGGGGAAATAATATATTTAGTTGGTGGCTTGTGATTGATTTAATAAGAAATAAATATTACAATACGTAGTATATAAGCACTAAAAACAATATCGGTAAAGCATTAGGTGACTTTGAAGCTGATGTGATGGAAATTATCTGGAAAGCTGAAGAAGCTGTTTCAGTTTCAGAAGTTGTTAGTAAGCTAAATCGTAAAAAGAACGTCGCTTATACAACTGTTATGACAATTATGGGAAGGTTAAATACAAAAGGACTTCTAAAACGGCAATTAAAAGGAAAAGCATATTTTTATAAGCCAGTTTATTCAAAAGACATCTTTTTGACCAGAATCTCACGGCAAATTATTAGAAATCTTGTTTCAAGTTTTGGTGATAAAGCAATTGCTCATTTTGCAGAAGAATTGGAAAATATCCCAGCTAATAAAAAGAAAAAATTACTTAAGATTTTAGAAGAAGCGAAAAATCAATGAGTGCGAATAAAACTCACTTGCTACTTTCGGGTCTTTTTATATTCATTGTTGGGAATTTAATAAACCTGTTTGTTAAAACAATTCCCCTTACATTTGCTCACGCAGTCTATTTCTGTCAAAAATCATTTACAAATGCGATTGCATTTCCTCATACAACACCATTCCTTTTACTTCTCTTTTTAACATTTATTTTTATCATTGGCTCAATCATCTTTGTGATCCAAGTCATGCAAACAAGACGATTTATTAAAAATAGAGTAAAGCGCAGCATGATCGCACCCAAAAAACTGCAATCAAGTTCTCGTCTTATGAGTTTCAAAAATAAAATTGATGTCATTGATGATACAAGCCATCTCTCCTTTTGTTATGGATTGCTACGTCCAAGAATTTGTCTGAGTACCGGTCTTATTCAGAAGCTTACAAAAAACGAATTAAAAGCAGTACTTATTCATGAAGAGTATCATCTCAAAAACTATGATCCGTTACGAATCATCTTGGGAAAAACAGCAAGTCGTATGCTCTTTTTTATTCCAACGCTGAGAGATATCCAGAGGCAATATACATTTTCTAAAGAGCTTGCTGCAGATGCAATAGTTATCAAGAATGGACAGAAACAATCACTTATTTCCGCATTAATGAAAACATTATCAACGTCTGGTTTATCTGGTGTTGCAGCATTTTCAAGCTCAGATGATTTGGAGAAAAGAATAGTACATCTTACTAATCAGAAAACATATATATCAATTACCCTGTCAAAACGCAACCTGTTGTTTTCACTTACTTCCCTTTCATTACTTTTTGTTATGCTGTCAACGCCTGTTCACGCAGTTGCGATGAACACGAAGTCGATGGATATGATGGACACAATTTACATTTGTCCTTTTGGTGATAGTTGTCTGGCAGCGTGTAAGCAATATGTGAAAGTAGAACACAACCCATTTGTTAATAGAAACGATATAAATGCTTCAAAAAATATACTTTATACACCTGTTAAATAAGCACTGAATATGAAAAACATTCTTATTATTGCTCTTATTGTTATTGCTGCAATGTTTGGCATTTTGCTTCTTTCCCAAAAGCAAAACAATACGTCTAAAAATACTTCAGCATCTTCACAAAGTATGACAAGCGATGAAGAATCAGCAATGGAAAATGCAACCTATGGACACGTCCACAGTCTTTTCCTTAATCCTTCTGATAATACCTTTTTCATGGGGACTCATCATGGAGTCTTCAAAAGTAGCGATGGTGGAAAAACATTTACAAAAGTTAATCTGAAAGGAGACGTCAAGGCAGATGACTTTATGAACTTTGCATACGACAAAAACAACAAAATTCTGTATGCCGGTGGCCATGATGTTGGGGTCGTAAAAAGTACAGATGATGGTATAACATGGACAAAAACTGATAGCGGAATCAAAGGATCAGATATTCATGCGCTTGCAATCAATCCACTAGATAGTAATAGACTGTATGCGTATTCAGTAGATAATGGGGTCTTCGGAACAAAAGATGGAGCTAAGTCTTGGTATAGAATTGATGATGGTCCAACAAATCCCTCTGTTCGTGCTTTTGGCTATATGGGAACACCAAGTAGTATGGATCGAAACATGAAGGTAGATAAAACTAACAATATCGGGTATCTTTGGGGTGGGACAAGTGGAGGGCTCTATAGTTCATTTACTTGTTTCTGTGGTTGGACAAAAACAAGTGGGATTTCTGACAATGCAACAATTTATACACTCGCTCCTAATCTAGTGAATAAAAGTAGTATGTTTGCTGGTACAAAAGACGGGATTTTCAAAACAACTGATGAGGGAAAAACATTTACTCAAATTAAAAATGATATGAAAAATGTTGCAGCAATAACATTTGACCTTAATAATCCAAAAGTTTTGTATGCAGCTGAATCAAGTGGCACTCTTTATAAAAGCGAAGACAGCGGTAATAGTTGGAATAAAATACAATGAACAAATTCTTTAATACCTGTAGGCGATGTCTGAGCCCTTGGATGATAGGCGTCGTATTGGTTATTATTGTAGGACTCATTTACTTTATCCCAATTTTAGGGGTTGCAACTTTAGTTGTCGTGCTTCCTCTTATTGCCTGTACAGTTATGTGCGGAGGAATGGCATTTATGATGATGAAGTCGCCAAAGGAAAAGTAAAACTTGACAAATCTACTACAATTTGTAGTAGTATAAATATATGGAGAAAAACCTGTCTGAAGTTAAAAAAGATACTAGTTCAATATCCATTCGAATTCCTTCACTGTCTTTTAAATGGAATACCAGTCTTATATTAGTAATTGCATTAATCATCTCATCATTTCTTCTTGGTATATTAACAAATAAAGTACTACTTCTGGAGAAAGGCATTGGTTCTATTAAGTCGGCAAATACTCAAACAGCTCCTCAAGCGCAAGCTGCAGCTCCAGATCAACAACCAGTAGCACAAGTGCCAAGCGGGAAAATAAAACCGGTAACTGATAAAGATCATATCCGCGGAAATACTGATGCTAAAATTACTCTTGTTGAGTATTCAGATTTAGAATGTCCTTTCTGCAAGCGATTTCATCCGACAATGCAGGAGCTTATGAAAAGATACGGTGACAAAATACGGTGGGTTTATCGTCATTTCCCATTATCTTTTCATCAAAACGCTCAAAAAGAAGCTGAGGCAACAGAGTGCGTTGCAGAGCTTGGAGGCAATGATGTGTTTTGGAATTTTGTTGATAAAATCTTTGAGAGAACAACATCAAACGGAACAGGCTTTGCGCTGGATCAATTAGGACCGCTTGCAACAGAAGTAGGAGTCAATCAAGCAGCATTTCAAAGCTGCCTAGATAGCGGAAAATATGCACAGCTTGTTAAGAACCAAATAGCAGATGGAACTGCAGCGGGAGTCAGTGGTACCCCGTCAACCTTCTTAATCGATGCAAAAGGAAATACCAAGCTAATTGTTGGCGCGCAGCCAATTGATGCATTCAAAACTGAAATTGATAAAGTGTTAAAATAGTAATATGGGAAATACAAGCATAATCGGTATATTTTTAACAGGACTGTTTGTTGGAGGATTGACCTGTATGGCAGTGCAGGGAGGGCTTCTTGCAGCTACTATTGCACAGCGTGAGGAAGAGCGATTAAAAGAAAAAGTAACAAAAGGTAATGTACTACCAATTCTATCTTTTCTTTTGGCAAAACTTTTAGCATATACAGTTTTAGGATTTCTGCTTGGATGGCTTGGATCAGCGTTTCAGTTGTCTTTAACTGCAAAAACGGTTTTGCAATTTGCGGTTGCTTTTTTCATGATAGGAACAGCACTGAATCTTTTAAATATCCATCCTGTTTTTCGTTATTTTATCATCCAGCCTCCGAGATTTTTAACTCGTTTAGTCAGAAAACAGTCAAAAAGCAAAGACCTATTTGCACCGGCACTACTTGGCGTTTTCACTGTCTTTATCCCTTGTGGAACAACCCAAGCGATGATGGCTCTCTCAGTCGCCTCAGGCAACCCATTCTACGGTGCTGCAATTCTCTTTACTTTTGTCCTGGGTACATCTCCAATCTTTTTCCTTCTTGGATACTTTGCAACAAAATTAGGTGATGCACTCCACCAAAAATTCATGAGATTTGCTGCTTATGCAATCATACTTTTAGCAGTATTTAATATGAATAATGCGTTTGCACTTACCGGAAGTAATTTTACTGTGGAAAATATTGGAAAAGGTTTTTGGTGTACATTTAGTTTTTGTAATTCTTCGCCAGTAATTTCTGCTCAAGCAGAAGGTGGAGTAGCAAAAGATGCAACTATAGCGATTGAATCTACTGGGTATAATCCGGATAATCTAACAGTAAAAGCAGGATCCCTTGTGACTCTCCATCTCACCAACAATGGTGGGGGAGGTTGCACGCAGGCATTTACTATCCCAAGCTTAAATATTCAAAAGGTTGTACCTCTAGGCCAATCTGACACACTGAGGTTTACTGCTCCAAATCAGCCAGGGCAGCTTTCGTTCATGTGTAGTATGGGTATGTATCGGGGGGTGATAAACGTCATTTAATTATGAAAAAAGTGATTTTTAAAATTTCCGGCATGCATTGTACCAGTTGTGCGATGAATATTGATGGTGATTTAGAAGACTTCGTAAAAGGCATAAAGACTGCTAAGACAAACTATGCAAAACAAGTGTGTGAAGTTGAATTTGAGAAAGAAGTAAAGGTTGAACAAATTATCACTCAAATAAAAGAAACGGGGTATCAAGCACAAGTTGTAAATGAGTAAACAAATAAAAACTACAGCAACTCTTACCTGTCCTCATTGTCATTCCAAGCAAGTTGCAGAAATGCCAACTGATGCCTGTCAGTACTTCTATAAATGTATTCACTGTGGTGAAATGGTCAAACCAAAAACAGGAGATTGTTGCGTATTCTGTTCATATGCTGACAGTAAATGTCCACCTAAACAAATGGAACAAATATGAAAAGCAAAAATATTCTTATTATTGGTGTAATAATTGTCGTAGCCATGTTTGGTATTCTATTTCTCAGTAATTCAGGGAAACAAAATACCGATACAGGAACAAAATTTGGTTCTTCATCACAGAAATTAATTCCTGTTGACTCTATTACTCATGGACATGGATTAGCGGTAGATGTTGAGAATTCCAATAACGTTTATATCGCCACGCATCATGGTTTATTCCTCTTAAAAAACGATAAAGATCTTTACCAAGTAGGAGATAGCGATGACGACTATATGGGGTTCTCTCCTAATGCAAAGAACGCAAAAGTATTCTTCACCAGTGGGCATCCAAAAACAGGAGGCAACATTGGGCTTGAGGAATCAGAAGATGGAGGATTTACTTGGAAACACGTATCAGATGGTCCTGGGGGACCCGTTGATTTTCATGCAATGTCTGTAAGTCCGGCAAATCCTAATCTTATATATGGTTGGTTTCAAGGTAAGTTATATAGAACAAGCGATAGAGGGACTACTTGGGAAACATTTCCAACAGAGATTGTCTTTACGAGCCTTGTATCTGATCCGAAAGATGAAAATATTGTATACGCCACGACTCCGCAAGGACAAGGAGTAGTGGTAAGTAAGAACAAAGGACAAAACTGGGAAGTTCTGTCAGACGAGCTTAAGGGAGGTATTGTGTCAAGTTTGGCTATAAATCTACAGGATAATCAAAAAATGCTTACCTTTTCAGAAAAACTTGGCGGTTTGGGTAAAACTACTGATGGTGGCAAAACATGGCAGAAGATTACTGCTGATTTTGATGGGGGAAAAGTCTTATTTATTGCCTTTGCAAAGCAAAATCCAAATATTGTTTATGCTTTGACTCATTTGAATACAATCTATAAAAGTACTGACGAAGCGAACACATGGAGTAAAATCCGGTAAATATAAACCTATGCAACGAACTTGAGGTTAAGTAGAAATATAGATGGCAAGTTCAATTCATCCTGCAAATACCATCGAAAACTAGTATAATACAAGGATGCAGGATGCAACTCAACAGACTCAAGAGCCTCAACCTGAAGGACATGGAACTGAGCCAGCACATACAAATCACCAGGTAAAATCAGAGCCTTCCGATACACCACCGCTTTCACCACTTGCAAATGCCTTGATTGATTCGTTTGAGAAGAAAACGCAGTCAACGCACGGAGAGCGGCTTAGTGTCAATCCTGTCGTTGCAAAGTTTGCAACCTGGTACGAGAAACTCCGAAACGTCATGGAATACAGAGAAGACGAGATGCTTCTTCGCGCGGCAATTGAGCGAATTTTACGGCGTATGTTGCTTCTCGGCGGCAATGCGAAAACAACTGCAGGGCCTTTGGTTCGCGAGCTTATCTGGGCGAGGTATCTTCCAAATAATGAAGTTCCGGAGACAATTATTGAGCGAGTTGAGCACTCAATTGAACTTCATCTGAGGCTCAGAATTCTCGTTCTCGAACGGCATAAAATAGCAGATAATAAACTCAATGACCTGATATACGCTCTTATTTCAAGCGACATTGAGCGGATACTTCGTCCAAATCCTGAGAAGGAAGCAATTGCAAATTTTATGTTTCAGATTTTCAAAGACGATATTGTGATCTCGGATGATACAGAGGAGACTCGTGATGCACAGGTATATATCGCAATTAGGAGAGCCTTTGCCAAAGACGACGTCGCATTTCTCAGGTACAATTTGCTCAGACTTTATTTTGGGAAATTAACAGAGCACACGCTTCACAACATTGCAAGAGATTTTATGAAAGGGTACCGGGAGATGCTCAGAGAACTTCACTACCCTCGAAAAGAGCGTATCTATACATTTGTGAAAAGGCGTACTGCTGCATTTTTAATCCTTGAGGATATCTTCAGATCTCACAAAGGAAGAATACGACAGCTCGTAGAAGATAAACAGGAGCTCGAGAAAGCAATCTATAATGCCTGCAGTGAGAAATACCAAGCAGTCTCATCAAAAGTCCAGCGAGCTGTTATCAGAAGTTTGTTCTTTATTATCCTCACAAAGGTTCTTTTTGCGTTTTTCGTGGAAGGGACATATGACAGGCTTTTTTACGGACATATTATTTGGACATCGCTTCTAATAAACACAAGTGTTCCGCCTTTTCTCATGTTTATTGTCAGTCTTTTTATAAGGACACCCGGTCCTCGGAACACTGCCCGCATTCATGATTCAATAAATATACTATTATATAATGATTCACCTAGATTTGGCGGAGCACTGACACTGAGTAAAAAAGCAGCCAAACCAAGTAGGGTTTTCTCAATCCTTTGGTTTCTTGCATTTTTTATCTCGTTTGGGTTTATTGTGTATGTTCTCAGACTTCTTCACTTCAATATCGTGAGTATCGGTATTTTTATCTTTTTCCTGGCAATCGTGTCGTTTCTTACTTACCGTATCAGCCGGATTGCAAACCTCTATCGTATGGGTGATAAGCAGGGGGTATTAACACCGCTTATTGACTTTTTCTTTCTGCCAATTGTGCAGGTGGGACAGCAGCTCGCTGTGAATATCTCCAAAATCAATATCACGCTTATTGTTTTTGATTTTTTCATCGAGACGCCATTTAAACTCCTATTTGCTTTTTTTGAACAATGGTTTGTCTTCCTCCACGCAAAACGAGAAGAGCTCGAGTAGGCAAGTAAAAACATTAATCTTCTAGTACCAAAGATATGGTATACTTGAGCTATGTTTGCGTCTCTGGCACGCCAGACTGCAGAGAAGTTGCTTGCAAGGGCTGATGTTAAAATAAACGGGAGCAGGCCTTGGGATATTCAGGTACACAATCCTCGCTTCTACCAAAGAGCCTTACTTCATGGCACCCCTTGGCTTCGGAGAATCATATATGGATGGCTGGTGGGATGTACAGGACCTGGACGAGCTCGTATTCAGGGTAGCTTCCGCGAACGTTGATAGTAGTGCTAATATAAGTTGGGAAAATCTCACCTTGGCTCTCAAAAACAGTCTGCTTAATGTCCAAACAAGATTTGGGGTTAAAAAGCTGATACGTACTCAATACAATCTAAATAGTCATTTTTTTGAGTTATTCTTATTCCCTTACAACCAATATACCTGCTTTTACTTCAAAGACACGAATGACCCGGCTGTCGCAGAAGAGAAACGGTTGGATCTCATTTGCCGTAAGCTGGAATTAACCAAGTCTGATAAAGTTTTGGATATAGGCAGCGGCTGGGGTGGTTTTGCCCGTTATGCCAGCGAAAAGTATGGCTGCCATGTAACAGGCATAAGTGTCTCAAAAGAACAGAATGATTATGCACGTAAGTATACGAAAGGACTACCGGTGACTATTAAATATCTGGACTATCACAAGTTACATGGCAAATTTAACAAGGTTTTCTCGGGTGGAATGATTGAGCACGTAGGAGCAAAAAATCATCGCACTTATATGGCTAAAATTCATCGGGTATTGAGCGATGATGGTCTCTTTTTACTTGATTGTTTGGGCGAAAGTGTGACTCGAAAAAACACGGATGCCTGGACTGATAAGTATATCTTTCCTAATTCATTGGTGCCTTCAGCTACCCAAATGATCCGAGTAATTGAAGGCCTGTTTGTGATCGAAGACTGGCATAATTTCGGAAATGATTACGCCAAGACGTGTGTGGCATGGTTTGAGAGGTTTGACCAAAACTGGAAAAAAATTCAAAAGCTCGGTGAGCAATTCGATAATCGTTTTTACCGGATGTGGAAATTATATCTGTTAGCATCTGCCGGGTACCTACGAGCGAGGCATATACAGCAGTGGCAAATAGTGCTTTCTAAGAAGGGAGTAATTGGGGGATATGTCTCGGTTCGTTAAAAACCTTATTGCAGCCTTTACTACTATTTGTTAGCTCATCCATATATTACTTCCCTATAAAATAACTTATTAAATCGAAAGAATTTGTAATTTATTTCCCTTGACACACTTTGGTAACGCTGGTAATATGGGTAGATATATGGCGGATGTCACCTTCACCGATCAAAATTTCAAAGAACAAGTTTTAGAGAGCAAAGAGCCCGTTGCTGTTGATTTTTGGGCTCCCTGGTGCACGCCATGCCGGATAGTTTCACCAATTATTGAAGAATTGGCCAAAGAATATGAGGGTAAATTAAAAGTAGGCAAAATGAATGTCGATGAAAACCCTCAAACTGCCGGGCAATACAACGTGATGAGTATTCCGACTGTCATGTATTTCAAAAACGGCAAACCGGTCAACGCAATGGTCGGCGCACAGGGAAAAGAAAGATACAAGAACACGATTAATGAAGTCCTCAGTTCTTAAATAATTCAAAATGCAAAAGTCAAAAGGCAAAATTGCAATTCAAAAGTAAAAAGTATACTAGGTTTTGAATTTTTACTTGTACTTTTGAGTTTTGATTTTTAACTTTTGATTTTTTTGTTTATGTATGACGTTATTATTTTAGGAAGTGGTCCCGCCCCACAAAGCTTACTTTTCGCCTTTTCAGTACTATTCGTACACGGCTCAAAGAGCGCTTAGGCGGGGCAAGCAGGTTTATGGAAAAATTATATGATGTCATTATATTAGGAAGCGGTCCAGCTGGGCTTACAGCTGCAATCTATACAACCCGCGCGAATTTAAAAACACTTGTCATAGCAGGTGATACCTGGGGCGGTCAGCTTATGTTAACGACTTTAGTTGAAAATTACCCGGGTTTTCCTGAGGGAATTCAGGGTCCTGATCTTATGATGAATATGCGAAAGCAGGCTGAGCATCATGGTGCAGAGATTGTCGATGTCAATTTCAAAAAAGGCGACTTTACTAAAATTCCCTTTGCGATTGAAGCAGGAGAGAAAACGTATGAGGGCAAGTCGGTAATTATTGCAACCGGTGCCGACACGAAATGGCTTGGCGTTCCCGGTGAGAAGGAGAAAATCGGCCGCGGCGTCTCGTCTTGTGCTCCTTGTGACGCGCCATTTTTCCGTGATAAAAATGTCATCGTTGTCGGAGGGGGAGATAGCGCAATGGAAGAAGCACTCGTCCTGACGCGTTTTGCCAAACATGTAACGATTCTTTATCGGAGTGACACCTTGCGCGCGAGCCAGATAATGCAGGACCGAGTCTTTGCGAACGAAAAAATCACCGTTATTTTCAATACTGTTGTTGAAGAAATTCAGGGTGAGGAGAAAGTTGAGAAAGTGAAACTCCGAACGAACTGCACTGACGGATCAATAATCGTTAAGCCCGGAGAGCACATGGAGACAACAACAGTTGATACGGTAGGCGGCAAATCGCTTAAGCAAGATGAAAAGACATTAAGCTGGGAACTGCCAATTGACGGTGTATTTGTGGCAATTGGACATATCCCAAATACGAAAGATTTTGAGGGAATTGATAGAGACGAGAAAGGTTTTATAAAAGTCCATAATCACTATAAAACAAATATTGACGGTGTATTTGTGGCAGGGGATGTACATGACGCAGAGTACAAGCAGGCTGTGACAGCGGCCGGGTTTGGTTGCGCTGCGGCACTTGAAGCCGAACGCTGGCTGACGATGAAGGGAGAATAACATTTTTGCATGATTTACGGAGCTATTGACAGTCCTTAAGCCCTATGTTAAGATAGATTGCGCGAACCGAAAGAATGTCGTTTATGATGATTTTTAAAGTTATTTCTTTTCTTTCCTTGTCGGACTGACGTGTCTTCATAAGCTTCATTTTTTTTGGTTTCCGTAAAAAAGCTCGTTAATTTTTTGCAGTGAATTGGAATTGTTGTGACTTGGGCCGGTAGCTTAGTCCCAAAAGTATCTAGCAATTCGCCAGTTGGCGAATGCTTAGAACTTCGGGATCCCGCACTTCTAATCCCGATAAAATCGGGAAAGAAAGTGCTGGAACTGGTAGAGCTCTGGTAAAAAGAGGATAATGGAAATCTGGGCCGGTAGCTTAGCTGGTAGAGCGTCGCTTTTGCATAGCGAAGGTCGAGAGTTCGAATCTCTTCCGGTCCACCCGTTCGACTCGCTTCGCTCGTTCAGGGCAAGCATTTTCGGTCGAAAAGGACTTGAAGAGATGAGAAGTTTATGGTGAGCTTGTCGAACCAAATCTCTTCCGGTCCACCTATTTTTTCGCTCCTCAGGGCAAGCCCTCCAGTTAGGGAGGGTTTACCCTGAGCCTCCGCCGGGTGGCGGAGAGCGAGGGGCTCTTTAACATGTGAAGAGAAGATCCCGCGTATTCCCCGATTCAATCGGGGCTATACGGGATTAAAAACGTCTTAACTCCGATTTTCCCGATTCAATCGGGATTTTTATCGGAGTATAAATAAATTTACTATTAATGCCAACAATGGATGCCTAGGAGATTTTGGCCGAGGAAGGACGCAGACGGCGGCGATACTCGTCGGGGAAGTGCCATCAACTTTTGATCCGGCGGTTTCCGAATAGGGCAACCTCTCGCTTAAGCGAGAGCCAAACACCAAACATGTGGAGCAATCCGTATGATTAAGGTTTGGCTGGAGACGGCGTGAACTGAAACATCTTAGTAACGCCAGGAAAAGACATCAATTGAGATTCCCTTAGTAGCGGCGAGTGAAAGGGGAAGAGCCTAAACTCCTAATTTTAGGAGTGTTGCAGGGCAGACGATATTCGATGTATTAAGGATAGCAGAAGGATCCGGAATGATCTTCCAAAGAGAGTGAAAGGCTCGTATGCGAAATCCAAGATACCGATAGTTTGTTCCTAAGTACCATGGGGCACGATTTAAACCCTGTGGGAATCTGGGTCGACCACGATCCAAGGCTAAATACCAAAATCTACCGATAGTGAACTAGTACCGTGAGGGAAAGGTGAAAAGCACCCCGGAAGGGGGATGAAAGAGAACTGAAATTGTTGGCTAACAAGCAGATAAAGCTTGTCCTTCGGACAAGGCTAAATTTCTAATTTCTAATTGCTCTAATTGACCTAAATAAAAAAATATTTTAGGTTAATTAGAAATTAGGTTAATTAGGTTAATTTATCCTCGTCCGCAGGACGAGTGATATCGTGCCTATTGAAGAATGAGCCGGTGAGTTTTTGATTGCTACGTTAGTTTAACCGAGTTTACCTCGGGAAGGCGAAGTGAAAGCGAGCCCTAACTGGGCTATTTACAGTAGCAGTTATTAAACCCGAAACCGGGTGAGCTAACCTTGGGCAGGGTGATCGTCGCCGAAAGGCGACAGGAGGCCCGCACTCGTATCCGCAGCAATGGGTTGAGATGACCTGAGGTTAGGGGCAATATGCCAATCGAACCCGGAGATAGCTGGTTCTCCCCGAAATATATTAAGGTATAGCGCTGTAAATTACATCAGGAGGTAGAGCACTGAATGGTTCGTGGGGGGGCAACCTCTCGCAACCAACCAAACTCCGAATGCCTGATATTATTATTACAGTAGTCAGACTTGTCGGGCTAAGCTGATGAGTCTAAAGGGAAACAGCCCAGACTCCCAATTAAGGCCTCTAAATAAGAGCTAAGTTTTTAAGGAAGTTATGATCCAGAGACAACCAGGAGGTTGGCTTAGAAGCAGCCATCCTTTCAAGATAGCGTAACAGCTCACTGGCGGATGGTTCATAGCGCCGAAAATGTATCGAGGATTAAGCTCTTTGCCGAAATTGGAGACTCTTGTGCGTAGCACAATGACTGTTAACAATTCACAATTGACAGTTAACAAAAAGGAATATTCCTTATAGTTAATTGTTAAAAGTTACATGTTAATTGTTATCGTGCTATGCACGAGTTTGGTAGGGGAGCGTCTTAAGTGCAGTGAAGCTGTACTGTAAAGTATGGTGGAGCGCTTAGGAGTGAGAATGCCGGCATGAGTAGCGTAATGCAGATGAGATATCTGCACACCGAATGCCCAAGGTTTCCTCCGCAATGTACATCAGCGGAGGGTAAGTCGGCCCTAAGGACCTTCCTCGTTAAAGGGGATTAGTCCGATGGACGAGTCGTTAACATTCGACTACAGAGCATGTTTATTGTAAGGGGGTGACGAAGTTGGAAGAATCAGGCTTGCTACGGTGAGTCTAAGCAGTAAGATAGGGATAACCGGCAAATCCGTTATTCTGGTTAATCAAGCTGTTATAGAAAGTTTCCAAGCAATTGGGAACAATCTGATCAATTTCAGTTTCCGGGAAAAGCCTCATTATACTTGCATTTATGTAAGTAAAACTCATGTTTTGCCGTACCGCAAACCGACACAGGTGGGCTGGTCGAGTAGACTAAGGTGACCGGGAGACAGATGATTAAGGAACTCGGCAAAAAAGCTAGGCGTAACCTATGGGAGATGCCTTGCCCCGATTAAATCGGGGCTGCAACAAAAGAGTACTTGGCGACTGTTTATCTAAAACACAGGTCCCTGCAAAGCCGAAAGGCAACGTATAGGGGCTGACACCTGCCCAGTGCTGGTAAGTCAAATATCGTGACTGATCTAATTTATTTAGCTAGGTTGTGATATAAGCTCCAGTAAACGGCAGCAGTAACTATAACTGTTCTATGGTAGCGAAGTTCCTTGTCGGGCAAGTTCCGACCCGCACGAAAGGTAGAACGACCAAGTAACTGTCTTAATCATTTACCCGGCGAAATTGAGATGGCTGTGAAGACGCGGCCTAGGTATACATGGACAAAAAGACCCCGGGAGCTTTACTGTAGCTTGGCATTTGCAAGCTTTTTTCAACTGTTTAGAATAGGAGGGAGATTCGTCATCAGTGAAATACCTCTCTTTGAAATGAGTGAGCATCACTTCGACCCGCATAAAGATACGGGCGAAGGACATTGTCTGGTGGGCAGTTTTACTGGGGAGGTAGGCTCCTACAACGCAACGGAGCCGCACAATGGTTGGCTAATCATGGATGGAAATCATGATGATAGCGTAAAGGCAAAAGCCAGCTTGACTGCGAGACCAACAAGTCGAGCAGGTACGAAAGTAGGTCTTAGTGATCCTGTGATGCTTCGTGGGAAGCACACAGCTTAACGGATAAAAGCTACCCCGGGGATAACAGGCTGATCGCATCCAAGCGTCCACAGCGACGATGCGGTTTGGCACCTCGATGTCGGCTCATCACATCCTGGGGCTGGAGAAGGTCCCAAGGGTCCGGCTGTTCGCCGGTTAAAGTGGTACGCGAGCTGGGTTCAGAACGTAGAATTACTGCGTTAAAGCACAGTGATGTGCTTTTAGCTTCAACTATATCGGTGAAGCCTTCAATCTTTTCGAACTGAAGATTATGGTAACGCCGAGGGAAGCTTTCCAAGAGGTGGAGGTTTGTTTATAATGGAACCATGTTAACACAAAGACAAGAAGAAATTTTACTTGGAACGATACTTGGTGATGGATCTTTTGAGAATCGTGGTACAGCAAATTCACGACTACAGATCCGTCATTCACTTAAACAGCGAGAATATGTTGATTGGCTCTACAGCGAATTAGCTAATTTCGTCTTAAGTACACCAAGACAAATTGGAGATGCATATTTCTTTAGAACTAGATCTCTGCCATTATTTACAGAATGGCGAAACCGTTTTTATAGAAATGGCATAAAAATAGTTCCGAAAGATATTTCTTTAAGTACTTTGAGTTTAGCAATATGGTTTATGGATGATGGCTACTTTGATAAAAAAGCAGCGTATTTTTGTACGCATAGCTTTGATAGAGAAGATTTAATTCATCTCCAAAAACTTTTATCAGGATTTGGACTCGAGAGTAGTCTAATCCTCGATAGAGGTCATTATAAAATTCGATTGTTTGTACGTTCAACACCAAACTTTGTTGAAATTGTCAAGCAATTTATTCATTCATCTTTACTGTATAAAATTGGAATAGCCCCGTAGAGACTATACGTTGACTCCCTCACAGGGGGATGAAGACATAGTCCATACTGATCGAAAGATTCAGATCAATATGCGTAAGACAGTTCGGTCTCTATCCTGTATACCCGTTTGAGATTTGAGGAGGTCCGTCCCTAGTACGAGAGGACTGGGATGGGGGAATCCCTGGTGTGTCGGTTGTTCCCAAAAGGAGCACTGCCGAGTAGCTAGATTCCCATCGGATAACCGCTGAAAGCATCTAAGTGGGAAGCCGTCTCCAAGATTAGATCTCGTTGTCCCGATTTAATCGGGACTGAAGACCCCTTGTAGACTACAAGGTTGATAGGCGGGCGGTGGAAGTACTGTAAAGTATTAAGCCTACCCGTACTAATGGTTAACCGGTAAATTTATTCCCCGATTTAATCGGGGTAAAAAGACGCCAGCCTCGCGTAGACGCAAGTCTAGGCGGGTATTCTCTTCACTTGTTGAGGAGCCCATCTTTGATGGCGACGAAATCCGCCATACATCGCTCCGTGAGCCGTTCCGCCAGCTGGCGGATGAAAAGGCGAACGGTAAGATGAGGCGGATTAAGGCTCATTGATCTTTGAAAAAAGAAATTTCTTGGTGATTTGTGCGGTATGGACCCACCTCTTCCCATTCCGAACAGAGAAGTGAAACGTACCAGCGCCTACGATACTGTATTTATTTATGGGACAATAGGTCATCGCCAGGAGCTTTCTTTTTTCAAAAAATATAGAAAATCCCAAAAACCGCCAGTTCAGGCGGTTTTTTGGTTTAGTCTCCCAGTATAGTTCCCGGGGGAGAATGAAGTTTAGTCCTGTGGTCAGTTGAGGTAAAGCCAAAGGTCTAAGTAACTACCAAAATACCAGTGCATCGTTGGATAAGACCAAAGTGCAGCCAAAAAGAGTATAACTATACAAAATAAACCAATAAGGACCAATTTAAAACCCGTGAACTTTTTACCAACCTCAGATGAGAGGTATAAAAAGATTAAATATAACAAGAAAGCACCAATTATAAGAAATGGCATTTGTATAAAATCCCCTTGCAAATGCACCTTATCTATATAAGGAGGTTTTTGATCAGAGGAAGACAATATCTGTGATGCTTTATGTAGCCAGAGTATTGAAGTGAATAGAAAAAACATCAAATTGACTCGAGTATAAGAAATAATCAATAAAGCTTTAGAGGTAAATTTTTTACGGTTGGATAGCAAAAACAAGAAAAGTAATATGAATGGATAAAAAAGCAAAAATTGCAATAATAGATCGATTAATGAAGCTGGTATTAGATGGTTCCCTCCGAATCGTGGGTAAATAAGTTTAAGACCGGTATCAGTTCGAACATAGTGGCGGTATAGAAAAAAAGTAGGGATAATACTGAAAACTATAGAAACATCAATCAATATGAGCATCCAGATTAATTCATTAAGAAAATTATCTTTAATTTCTTGCACAATTCCAGACTAGCACATCTATTTCCCCAAACACAAGAACGGCGGTTTGTTGGTTGGCGACCCGAGGAATACAGCAAAGTTCGGACTTCACTTGATGCAGTAAGTAGATTTTCAACACTTGTTTGGCTCCCAATCCGGTATAGCAGTTGCAGCACTTCCTGCATAGTGGTATACTTCCTGTATCTTTTGTATGAAAGGACTTATGAATGGCAACTACCTCAAAGAATAAAGCTTCAGTCGTATCTGCGCGTGCTTCATCGGCAATGGGTCAACTCCTTGCTCGCCACACAAATCTCTTTGTCACTCTAAAAAAAGGCGAAAGCATAAAAGGCAAAATATCCAAACTTACACCTTCTGAGATCCTTGTTGACTCGGGTGCGAAAACAGAAGCTGTAGTTCTCGAAAAAGACAAACGAATACTTCGTACCATTTTGGGAATGTTTAAAGTTGGTGACACAGTTGAGGTGAATATCCTCAATCCTGAATCCGAAACAGGCCAGCCAATCGTTTCTTTAAGGCGTTACCTTGGCAACCTCGCATGGAAGCGGCTTGAAGAACTTGCGAAAACAAAAGAACAGATAGAAGTTACGGTGTCCGATGTCACGAAAGCTGGGTTTTTGGTCAATACTGATTTTGGTATTTCCGGATTTCTTCCTCAGTCTCACATATCTTACTCTCCGCAACATGATATAGCACCGGGTATGAGAATTAACGTATTAGTACTTGAGCTTAATCGGACGGATAATAAAATTATATTCTCACAAAAAGCAACAATAACTGAGAAGGAATTTGCAAACGTCGTTAAACAGTTAAAAGTTGGTGAGAAAGTCGATGCAATGGTTACAAATATTACGCCTTTTGGAATATTTGCATCGGTTCCTCTTCCAAAAGCACAAAAAAAGGACCAAGAACTACCTGAAACAATTGAAGGATTTATTCATATTTCAGAAATATCATGGGAGAGGCAGTCTGACCTTTCGGGCATGTTTACTTCAGGTCAAAAGATAGAGGCGGTTATTAACAGATTTGATACCGATACAAGACGAATAAATCTTTCGATAAAAAGACTTACAAAAGACCCATTTGATGAGCTAATTTCAAATTTTCCCGTAGACTCGAAAGTAAAAGGAACAGTAACTAAAGTTGAGGAGACAGGTGTTTCGCTTACCATTAATTATGATAGGGAAGGAACTCAAGAGCCTGTTGAAGGATTTATCAGAAAAGAAAAAATTCCTCCGATGACCACCTTTACTGTCGGTCAAAAAATAGACGCTAATGTGTCAGAATTTGATAAAAAGCGGCACAAAATTATCCTCACTCCGGTACTTCTGGAAAAGCCAATTGGTTACCGTTAGCTTTAGTATTTGGTATCTGGTATTTAGTATCTTGTATAACAGGGAGAAAAAGAGTTTTTGCTAAATACAAAATACATAATACTAAATACTATTCCTCAGCTTCATTTTTTTCTTGCCCAATAGTATAATGAGATTATGAAGAAACCGACAGTCAGTTTTGTATGCCAAGAATGCGGATATGATACACCGTCATGGTTTGGGAAATGCCCGGAATGCGGGGCGTGGAATACTCTCAAAGAAATTCGGGTTACCCCAACAAACACAAAATTACATCAATTTCAAAACGATTTAACGACAATTAAGCCCCAAACGCTTAAGGAAATTGCATATACGGAAAGATCAAGAATTCAAACTGATTTCTCAGAAATGAATACAGTTTTAGGTGGGGGGATTGTTCCTGGATCTACAATTCTTATAGCAGGCGATCCGGGTGTTGGAAAATCCACTCTTCTGCTGCAGTTGGCATTGATCCTTGCTAATAAAAATAAAAAAATTTTGTATGTTTCCGGTGAAGAATCTGTCGAGCAGATAAAGATGCGTGCCGTCCGAATCGATTCATACAAAAAAGGAAATTCCAAACCCAAAACATCAAACCCAAAAGAAAAATCAAATGCACAAGAACATTTATTCTTGCTTTCTTTGATTGATGCAGACGCGATTGTTGGACAGATTGAGGCATTAAAACCGGATTTGGTTGTTGTTGATTCGATACAGACAATTGAGTCACAAAACGTCTCAGGGCTCTCAGGCTCGGTTGCCCAGGTACGTTACGCTGCGTTGCAATTTGTCCGTTCTGCAAAGCAGAACAACATACCAGTTGTTATTGTCGGGCATGTTACAAAAGAGGGCATGGTAGCAGGACCAATGGTTTTATCCCATATGGTTGATACGGTGCTTTTTCTAGAAGGGGAAAAATTTGCCAAGACAAGAATTCTTAGAAGTTTGAAAAATCGTTTTGGTCCAATTGATGAGGTCGGTATTTTTCTGATGGAAGAGGAAGGAATAAGTGAAGCAACAAATCCGGAACAACTTTTTCTGGCAGGGACTTTGACAGATGCTCCGGGAAGTGTCCTTGTCGTGACGCTTGAGGGGTCAAGAGCATTCTTAGTCGAGTTACAGGCATTGGCAGTGTCCTCAAAGCTTTTTGCGCCCCGTAGGGTGGTCTCTGGTGTTGATCCGCGACGGGTCGAATTACTCCTTGCGGTTTTGCAAAAACACTGCGGCCTGCCGCTTGAGACAATGGATGTGTTTGTCAATGTCGCAGGAGGACTTAAACTTTCAGACCCGGCAATTGATCTTGGGATTTGCCTTGCTGTTTACTCAAGTGTTAAAAATACTCCTCTTCCGAATACTGTCGGAATTGCAGAGGTAGGGCTACTTGGAGAGTTGCGAGCGGTCTCAGGAATTGAAAAAAGAATTAAAGAAGCGGAAAAATTAGGTTTTAAAAATATTATAACCGCAAAGAAACACAAGTCGCTAAGAGAAGTGATAAAATCCTTAAGCAAATCTTAAGTGTGATTTAAAATTTTTAATTTTCATTGAGTTTTCAATTACTTAATTTTCAAACATTAAAAATTGTAATGCTATGGCAACAAATAATGCAAAGGTAAAACAACCGGCAGTAAAACCACAAACGCCACGAGATCGGAGAGGGCCTGTTTTTTCTCCGAAGCTTATCGGTGCTATTGCAGATGAGGTATCAAAAACGCTTATTACCCGTTTGCCGATCATGCTTAGAAGGTCGAGAAAAAAAACCAAGATCAAAAAAACTAAGCAAATCGACAATGCAATTTTTCTTGACACCTCGGCAATTATTGACGGACGAATTTTTGATGTTATCTATCTTGGCCTTTTAACAGGTGTCGTTGTTATTACATCAAGCGTATTACTTGAGCTAAAACATTTAGCAGACTCTCAGGATACAGTGAAGAGGGAGCGGGGAAGAAAGGGTCTTGAAGGTTTGGAGAGATTGAGAAAGACAAGAAAAATGAAGGTTATGATTTTGGCTGAGAACGGTGGGAACCAGGAACCGGAAGTTGATGAACAGTTGATCCAAATCGCAAAGCAACATAAAGGGAAAATCATAACCTGCGATTACAACCTTGAGAAAAAAGCACTCATTGAAAACGTAAATGCCATAAATATCAATGCACTTGCAAATTGTCTAAAAGTTATCGCTGTGCCGGGTGAAGCACTTCACATAAAAGTTTCCCATCAGGGAAAAGAGGCGACACAGGGAGTTGGATATTTGGATGATGGAACAATGATTGTTGTTGAGTCAGGACACGACCTAATCGGAAAAACAGTTGACGTGGTTGTTGCAAGGGTTATCCAAAAAGCAACAGGAAGAATATTATTTGCTAGGAGAATTTAGGAGCTCTATTTTTAACCTCATATAGAGATACGATTATTTACCCCGTACAAATTTGTTCCTAAGTTCAGTAGAGGTAAGTGTACCTGCCCAATACACCTACCTCATCTGAGCCTATGAGCAGATAATTTGTTACGGGGCCTGCCTCCCATACAACTCTTACTTTCTCCCGAGGTCTTCGTCCTCGCGTCGAAAGGGCGAGTGTACGGGACTAGGCAATAACCGTATCTCCATATCAAACTACAAAAAGGGTCATGAAAAATCTTGAGTTATCAATGTGAAAAATGTTTTTTTGCCTCAACCATTTTTCTTGACAAACTCCGCCTTTTTATTGTATTTATTAATTCGGCACTTAGTTTTATTCCTGCCTGAAGGACTAATTGCCGTTTACCCTAAGAGCATTGCTTATCGTACCGGAACTTATCATTAGAGTAACGAAAGCGATGCTCTTTTTTTGGTTTCAAATGTATCCAAATCACATTAGTCCGAATCCGAACTGTTTACCCTTTAAGTTAGGATTAATTCGGAAAAATAAATTAGGATATATTCGTTGTTAAAGACCCTAAGTCAATCGTACCGGAATGTTGATTCCCAAATCTTTTAGCTTTTTAAACTGCTGCCTTCCCGTCTTAATTAACATCTCGTTCTTGTAATCCGCAATTGTTTTTGCTTTTGCGGTCTTTCTAAGCTTCAAGATCTTTCTGAGCAGTTTCATGCTAACCAAAATATTAGCACATCTTTTTAAGCATGTCAACCTATAATAAATAGGACAAAATAGATCATATGTCCTAGAGTAATTAATAAGTGAGTTAGCTTGTATTATCAATCTATTATTTTTACTCAAGAATATGTGGATAACTTGGGGAGAAGGAATTGAGGTAAAAATGGCAAAAGTACACTTGTAGTTTGTTAAAGAGTTGAAGTTACAGTAAGGATTGATCGATTGGCGGAATTCAGGCCCCTTTAACCAAAGGCGGAAAGACCTGCCTGCCCCGTACCGAAATGGTACAGGGCCTGCCGGCAGGCAGGAGGAGCGGTCGTTGAAAGAGGTATGGAGCTAGACCCCTTTGACAAGTGGGGGAAACAAAGACCGTAATGGCAGTCGGTTATCATTTGCACGCGAAGCGATCCAGAGCTTTGTCATTGAAATTACGTGCCTTAACCTCGATGAGCTCCTGGTATAGCGCTTGATACCTACCCGATGAAAGTAAAGGGAATGGGAGATATTGGAAACTTTTCCGTATTGGAAGAGCTTAACTAAAATCTCTGCAAACATGAATGTAGGCTTGGTGGAAGTAAAATAAAGAAGGTCTTTTGGAAGAAGTTCGCGGTTGATCATGAGTGTTTCTGGAAATAGGGAAGATGTTGAGAGGAGAGTATCGTAGATCACATCATGGTCTTTGGGTAAATTGCTTCTCTCAAGCTTCCGAAGCTTTTTATCAATATTTGTATATTGTGTTCCAACGGCAACCGATTTGGGGTTATTTGTAAAGAAGTTAACCTGTCGTTTAAAACGATTCAGGCTATTGATATCATTGGGATTCATAAAGGTAATAAACCTGCCGCGAGCTCGTTTTAGGCCGCGGTTATAACAAACTGCCAAGCCATAACGCTTCTTATTTTTATATACCTCAAGTGATTTATAACGCTTCTGAAACTTTTTTAGAATTGAATAGGAGTTATCTCTGGATTTATCATCAATTGCAATAACCTGGATGGATTTGTAGCTTTGGCGCTTAATGCTTTCCAGGCACTGAGGGAGAAATTCCCCGGCATTATAAACTGGTAATATAATAGAAACAACATTATCTTTCATTTTCATAAAATATTTTTCGGAAATATGCTTGTAAATTATAAGCAGAAAGGTGAGCAGAGTATGTTAGGCAGAAGACATAAAGCCTATCATAGGAAAGTTGTGTTTGTCAAGCATTCGAAGTATTTCTCTTTAATATGCAACAGTCGGTATTTTATTCGGTGGTTTCATGCCAAGACCGATATGCGGTCTTTTCTCATGGTAGTATAGCAAATATTGCTCAAGCTCTTTTGTGAG
>Ga0209726_10002352_pt1 | contig 28161 bp, 22 predicted proteins | sample Subgrocontami54m_FD_187453 | JGI IMG/M metagenome (GOLD analysis project Ga0209726, IMG submission 187453) | Subsurface groundwater microbial communities from S. Glens Falls, New York, USA - GMW46 contaminated, 5.4 m (SPAdes) (version 3) | ecosystem: Environmental > Aquatic > Deep subsurface >... | reverse complement strand
GTTTAATGAAAAGTACAATTACAAAAGATATCATAGGTCCCTAGGTTACAAAAAGCCCGGAGAGTATGTTAATATGCTGATGCAACAACAGAAAGGAGCACTGTACGGTATCTAGGCAACCAGCACAAGGATTTGACTTTAAGAGTCAAAATTGATACAATAGTATTTGAATTTATAGGTTAATTATTCTTGCCAAATTTAACCTCAATACTTAAGTTGCCTCTTGAGTATATAAAATGAAAGAAAAACCATTAATTACGGTAATTCTTCCTGTCCGAAACTCTGCCATAACACTGGCGGATTGCTTGTATTCCCTGTTAAATCAGACATACCTTAATTTGGAGATTATAGCTATTGACGACTTTTCAACTGACAAATCTATGTCTATTTTACGTAGCTTTAAAAGACAAGATAAAAGACTTAGAATCTATAAGAATGTCAAAAGTTACGGCCTTGCAGTGACTTTAAATAGGCTTATCAAAAAAACCAAAGGAGGCTTTATAGCGTTCATGGATGCTCAAGATATCTCAAAACTAAACAGGCTTGCAAAACAATATAGATTTTTAATAAAAAACCCTGATTCTGTAGCTGTTGGGAGTCAGTGTAGCTTTATAAACGAGACTGGTAAAAAAATAGGAAAAAGCAGCTTTCCCATGGAAAATAGCCAAATATACCAAAATCCCCTTCATGGAATCTCAATGCAATTTGAAACAGTGCTTATCAATAAGCTAAAGCTTCCAAAAGACGTTCTAAAATTTAATCTAGGTTCAAATCCTTTTATTTATAGTGATATCTTTATGAAGATAATCCCTTATGGTAAATTTGCCAATTTACCAGACGTTTTACATTATCACAGAAATCATCCAAATACGTATATATCTGAAGTTAGAAAAAATATTCTTTCTTTAATTAAGCTTTTAATTAAAGGCAAAACGCTTTATGATTACCAAGCTCCTATTAGAACCTTCTTCTCTCCTCTTATTAAGTCTGCATAATAAACTTTCAAATTTTCCTAAAAAACTAAGGTTTTTGCTTAAATATCTTTTCCCAAAGTTATCCACATTTATTTTGTAAATTTTATTTAGCCCGTAATAACAATCTAAATCCCGTATAGTTATACTATAAGGCATGGTACTTTTTGGTTGTTTTACGCTATAGGTTTGACACACTTGACAACGTATGCTACAATCTCATTAATTATGAAATTCAACTTATTTGGGGCTACTAAGGTAAAAGCGGTTAAAACGATTTCCGATTACAAACAGGATGTCTTGGTAAAACAAGGCGGTGAGCAATTTAAAAAATTGCTGGAAAAAGGGATTAGTATACCTGTGGTAATGCTCTAAAAAGAAGAGCATCGCTTTCGTTACTTGAATTGATAATTTCTTGGTACGATAAGCAATGCTCTTGGAAAAAGGGCAATTAGTCCTTTAGGCAGGAAATAAAACTAATCACCTATCGGAAAGTTTTAGCAAAAAATTAATGAGTTGTCAAGGAAAATTAATGAAGCTAAAACCCATCGATTATATTGATATAGATTGATATTTTTATATCAATTTTTGGAAGCTAGAATGGAGATACGATGATTGGGCAGGTTATCGTATCTCCTTTTTAGTTTTATTTAATTCGCACCAAAACTTACATCAATAACCACTTACCTTATGTAAAAATTTTAATTTTGAGCTTGACTAAAATTTTCAGAGTGATATTATAAACATATGGTACATAACAAAATTGATTTTAATAATTTACTTAAGGGATACAAAAAGGGTTGGGTTGCTATATCATCGAGCCATAAGAAAGTAGTTTATCATGGAAAAACCCTTAAATCCGTTATGTCGAAATCTAAAGAAAATAAAGATAAGCTTTTCTATTTCCCTTCAGGAGAAAAGTATTCTAATTTTGTCGGTTAATGGCACTTGTATTTAAATATAGTCCTTTGCCTGGCTTAGAAAGAACTGGAGTTTTAGCTCCTATTGTTCCGATTACCTTCACTAATGGCGTGTATGAATTTTCCACATACGCGTTAATAGATTCAGGGGCAGAAAATGCAGTCATATCTACAGTAATAGCTGATGCCTTACATATTGATTGGTCAAATATAAAACAGGAAAAGGGATTCGGTATGGGAAGCCAATTTCTTTTTCATAGATTTAATGATTTAAAAGCAAATGTTGAAAATAATGAATTTGTCATAGATGTATGTGTAGTTGAAGGTATATATGTATTTAAGTGTATTCTGGGAAGGAATGATATATTCAAAAAAGCTGAGATTAAATTTAAAGGATACGAAAATAAATTTGAGCTTATCTTTAGAAAAATGAATTAGCTTGAAAAAATCATGAAAAAAAGATTAAAAACAATTCCAAAATTTAAAAACGAAGATGAAGAGCGTGACTTTTGGGCTACTCACGATTTTACTGATTACATGCATCTTTTTAAACCGGTTAAGCCTGGATTTATCTAAACTTAAACCTACTAGTAAAGCTAAATTTAAAAGGTTAAGGAGCAAATTAAAAACAAATAGGTATTAATTCTGATCCGCTCCAAGAATGACTAAAAAGTCAGCTCCATCAGGTTTTTTCTCTCCATCCGGAAGACTTGCTACCCTACCCTTTACAAAATCTGCAAGATTTTTTGCAACTGCACTATTGCCGATAAAATCAATGACCAAAGTATTACTGTAAGTATTACTAAAGGCATTGTCGCGGTCTACAACATTAAATTCTTTTGTTTTGGAGTAAAGAGTGTCTTTAACTTTTGTCGTGAGTCCTACAGTTGTTGTCCCGTTGTATAAGACTATGTCATAAGTCTTTTGAGCTTGCACGCTGGAAGGTGTTGCTGTTTGGCTGTCTCCTAAATTTACAGGCGCTACGTTAATTATTTTATCTACACTTGGTCTGTAAAGTATGGCAATTTTGGCTTTGGAATAGATTAAAACTTTATCACCATTTTTAGCCTTTGCAAAAAAAGCTTGATCTTTTAATTTTGTGACATCACTTACTGTTGCAGGAATCGGCTCTTCTTCTTTTGGAAGCTCAATTAATGCGCCGATTTTTTCTTTTAGGCTCTCTACCTCTGCCACTGTTGGCTGGCTGGGGTTTTTTGCAAGGTTTTTTGAATCTTGGTATTTATTGTAAAAATAATATGAAACTAAAAGTGCGACAACGAGTAAGAAGACTAATGAAAATGTAAGTATATGGCTTTTTGTAAATATTTTTTTTGATCTTTCTAAAGCTTGTGAAAACTTTACCATGATTTTATGTTAGATAAAAGCCCCGATACTGTCAAGCGTTGATAGATTTTTAACTTTAATGTAAAGTTAATATTAGATGAATAGAAAACTTGCCCTAATATTTTCTCTGTTTATTTTTATCTTAAATTCCCCTTCTCCTGTCTTTGCTGACTTTAACCAAGCCTTTGTCAGGCTTGACTCTTTAAAAACCGGCACAGCATTATCAGGAACAGTATGCGCCAAACCCTCTTCTGCATCAATAGGCACTGAAAATAAAGTAATTATTGAATTTCCATCTGATTTTACCATTTCTTCTACTCTCTCAAACTGGACCACTTCTACTACCAATCTTTTGGATAATACTACTGCCTGGCCTTCAATAGGAGCATCTGCCAGCAATGTAAGCGGTAATAACGTTACCTTCTCAAGCGGAGATTTAAGCCAGGATATTTTGTATTGTTTTAATTTTACTGGGAATTCATCAACCACTTCTTCAGTAACGGGAAATAACAAAACAGGCACAATTACAACAAAAAACAGCTCTAATACTACAATTGACTCAATAACTTACGCTGTTTCAATTGTGACGAGTAGCACGATCAATATTACAGCCAGTGTTAACCCTAAGGTTTCTGATTTACAAATAGATATAGCAAGTCAGGATACAGGAACTCAATTTCCACAAAATACTACACTTACCTACCAAATAACTTATGGCTCCTATTTGACCAGTACATTTCCTATTACACTGGAGGCAAAATGGAGTCAGGGAACAATATCAGGCAGTTCTGCTCCAAGCGTTGACATACTTGACTATGTAACGGCAAGTGCTACAAATGGAGTAAGTTCAACAGTTCCTGTTGTAGATTTAGTTAACCGAAAAATTACTTGGGAGTTTACGTCTTTTCCGGCAAATTCTTTAAACAATACTGTTACATTTAAACTTAAAACAAATTCTTCTTATACCGGCGCAAGCTCAGTTGCATTCGACGTATCTGCAAGATCTGTCGCCAACACAACTGCTACTCCCTACGACAGCGTTTCACAAAGTTATTTATATAGCTCAGGCATTACTCCAACCTCAACCTCGACACCTACTCCAACATCTGCTGCTTCGGCAACTACTTCAACCCCAACGCCTACGCCAACTATAGTTCCAGTTTCTACTCCCCTATTTACCTCAGTTGAAATAAGAACGATTTTGCAAAATCTAGCAAATATTTTTGTTTCCACTTCCCAAAATACCAAAATGAAACTAAGTTTTGGAAAAACTTCCAACACTTTAGATAAGACTATTTCTTTTAATGATTTTTCTAAAAATAAAGTTTTTGAACTAAAAGACCTAGAAGGAAATACAAACTACTATTTCAAAATTACTGCAACAAATTCTTCAGGAAAAATAACTTCCTCTGATATATATATTTTGACAACTGCCAAAGGAGAACCTGCAAAAGTTGAACAAAACAGCATTATAGTCATAAGTAAAAATAATATTATTTATAATACTGTTATAACAGGCATTACAGAGAATCAAGCTTTAGTCAAAAAGGAACAGTTTATAGTCATTCCCCTAAATACCAATTACCAGCTTACTTTTGCATTTAAAGAAAGAAAATCTGTAAAAAGAGCAAAAATAAAGTTAAAAAAAATAGTAGCATCCTCTAAGAGAGTATTGGGTATTAGCAGTTTTGCTAGTGAAGTCGAAGCTGCAAGCGACAATGTTTCTCTTTTGGAAATAAAGCCGGGTGTATATACGGCAACAGTTAGGTCACATCCAGAGCCGGGAGTTTACGAACTAATAGTTGACTTTATAGATGAAAATGGAAATTTAGCACAGGAAAGCCTGGGACTTTTAAAAGTTACTAATCCATTTACTGTATTAAAACAAAATAAAGAACCTATTGACGGAGCAAGAATATTTTTATATATCTATAATCTTTCTTCCAAAGTATATATTCCCCTCTCCTCCGGTGATCTTAATATCCAAAACCCAAATTTTACAAATCGTTTTGGAATCGTTGATTTAGTTTTACCAAAAGGAAAATATAAAGCGGAAGTTTCAGATATAGACTATAAACAAAAAACTGTTTCCTTTGCAATAGAAGACAGCGACCAAACTGATTATCCCATTGTTTATCTTGAAAAAGAAAATATTAATATCTTAAGGATAATAAGATATTATATAAGAGGATTTAATGAGATATTCTTGGTTAATACAGCAGCTTATGCAGATTCTTTAAGATTTTCAATAAGGTTTTTTGATTTGGTTTCCGGATTTATCCTTTCATCTTTAGTTATCCTTACTCTTTTTGCTTTTTCCCATAGGCACAGCATTGATTTAAAATCTTTTGTTTCCTATTTTTTCTATCTTTTAAACCATAAGCAAAGAAATAAAAAATATATAAACGGAGTTATCTTTGATCAGCATAAAAATCCGGTAACTTTAGCTAATGTTTATTTAACTGATATTGAAAGTGAGCAGATAGTCCAAAACACGAAAACCAACGGAAAAGGTGAATTTTTCTTTAAAAAAGGAGAAGGCAAATATCAATTAATGGTTATGAAAAAGGGATACCAGCCCACTCCCCAGCTTCTATATCAGGAAAAAGAAGACGTTTCATTCAAAATAACCATGGAGAAGAAAGATATTAAATCTACTCTTTATGATGTCTTAACTCATACGCTCTCATCCTTACTCGGGATGTCTTTTGAAACTCTTGGACTTCTTTCTTTAATCTTTGAAATACTTTTTATACCAAGCTTTGGAATTGTTAAAACTTTACCTTTCTTAAGCATTTCAATCTTTAATATTTTTCTTTGGACTTTGCATTTAAGACACCATCATCATTAATTAAAAACCTTTTCTTTATATTTCACTATTTAATTTAACTCTTTAGGGACTACATTTAAGGCATAAGACTATAAACGCCTCTTGACAAATTAGATCTAATACCTATAGTCTAAACTTATAAGCATTCTTATGATTATAAAGAAAGCATTTATTTTTCTTTTCTTTTTCTTACTGTTATCCCTTCCTGTAGGCTTTGCCCCAGAAAATACTTTTGCCTTGGGAACTGTTACAAAGGTTTCAACCTCTTCAAACGATGTAATAAATCCTGTTACTGTTGCAGATTCTAAGGGTTACCTTCATTCCGTATGGCAGGAATTGACTCCCGACCAGGTTTGGACAGGAGTTAACCCGGGGATTTATTATTCAAGATGGAACGGAGATACTTGGTCTGCTCCTCTAAAAATTTCTGCAAATACCGACTTTGCTTCAAACCCTTCTATTGCAGTTGATTCCGCCGACACTGTGCATATAGTCTGGGATGACTCAACTTACGGGGGCTGCGCGGACGGAAACCCGCCGCCCTGCCAGCAGAATGCAGGTCTTCCTCTTGTTGCTTACAAAACCCGTTCATCTACCGGCACCTGGTCAGCTATATCAACGCTCCCTGCTCCGGCTGGAACAATCGCAAGCAGATTTGCAAGAATTGCTGTTAATTCAGTTAATGAACCAAATGTTTTCTTTACCGCCAACACTAACGGCAACCAGGATTCAATTTACTGGAGCAGGTTTACCGCAGGCGCATGGACTAGCCCACAACTTGTTTCCCTAAACGCTTCCGGAACTAATATTATTGACTCCCAATGGGTTGATGTTAAAAATGATAATGCCGGAAATATCCATTTAGTTTACTGGTCTTTTGGCCAATCCCTTTTTTATAGAAAACTTACAAATAATATTTTCTCGACTGCTTTTCAGGTAAATACTTCAGGCAATATGCAAAGCACAAGAATTGGAGCAACACCTTTAGGCGAGGTGTTTATAACGTGGTATCAGAATTTTGATACAAGCATAAACGTGAGATGGACCGTAGGAGGGGTCTGGCAAGATGCTATTGCTCTCACAACATCATCACAGAGATCTTTCTGGGGCTACCCCATTATGGGAGTTACAACAGATTCTAAAGAAAGAGCGCATGTGGGGTGGGGCGAAAAAGATGCTACTGACGGTTTAATTGATTTGAAATACAGAAGTTTTGTAGCAGGAACGTGGCAAGCTGCACAAGATGTTGATTTGAATAATAATGATGCCGATACTCCTTTTGTTTATCCCGACAAATGGGATAACCAGCATTTTATGTGGGCAGAGAGAAATCCTTCAACAAATCTTTGGGAGCTTTATTACAGAGTTGCCGAGGGCACAATTCAAAACGTAACAACAGCAGGAGGAACGGTTACCGCAAATCCATTCAACGTAACCCAAGCTACTCTTACCATTCCAAATGGAGCTCTTGCCTCCACCCAGCAAATTGCAATTCAAGTTGGTCCTGTTCCTGAATCAGTAAGTCCTACCCAAGTAACTATTCCAAAAGCATATACATTTAGACCAAACGGTCTTACTTTCTCCACTCCGGCTACAGCCAAAATCTTCTATACAGATGCCGAAGTTGCAGGGGCGGATGAAAACTTGCTTGCGCCCTGGATCTGGGACTCTCAGCTTGCTACCTGGACTGCTCAAACAGTTGTGTCAAGAAATATTACAGCTAATACCATGGATGTTTCACTTACTCATTTCTCGCTATATGGAATATCTGCTCCCCGAATCGTAGTAAATTGGCTTAAGCCTTCTTCTGAGGTTCGCGGAAATAAAATCAAATATGTTTTTAGTATGAACTACGCTGATAACACTCCTTTCCGAGCCCTAACAAGGTCTGATAAGCTTAACGTGGTTCTTAAAAATTCAAATGGTGATGTGATTGCTACAGACAAAAATGTTAAACTAAAAAAGGGTGTCTTTGAAGGAAAAATCAAAGTTAAGACTCCGGGAAATTATTCTCTGGAAGTCTACTTGAACGGATCCTTAATGGACATAAGAAACGTAACAGTAATTCAATCTAAAAATGACAATAATGAAGAAGATAGTGAAGAGTAGGTATATAATCAATAAGTTGGTAAACTTGATTTATTTGCCCAAAGTCAAGGTATGAATAAGATAAAAACGACTTACAATAAAATAGAAAAAAAACATATTGGATTAATATTTTTAGCCCAGTCTGTAGTCATGATCTTTTTAATCGTTTATGTAGTATATGGCTCCAACACAGAAAAAACTACGGCCAGCGCCCAAGCAAGTACTTTCAGCGAGGAAATAACAAATGATGCAAGAGTTTGCCTTAGCCTTTCTCCTGAAGAAAGACCTGTTTGCGCAAAAATGGCCGGAGTAAAGATTGCAGGTCAAACAACCGACGCAAGACAAAGACTCGCAGAATGTCTCAAATTCCGCCCTTACTACGTCCACGACTGCCAATTGGGATTGTCCGCAGGACAATGAAATTAACCTAATTTGTAATGCTTGGCATTACTGAATTTTGCTTCCCCCCCTAATTTTGCTTCCCCCCCTAATTACCGCAGCAGGCGCGTTATTTAGAGTATAATTCTGAGTACCTGTAGTTAAAATATCCCCTGACTGCCTTGTTCCCGTTAAAGTTTTCGTTCCTCCCGAAGATAAATCTTTTATGTATACACTTTTGCTATTTTGGGCTGTTGTATAAGTAAAATCGCCGTTGGTTACGCTCGTTGAGCAGGTATCATCAGAATAGATAGTATAACTGCTCGAATTTGACGTTACTCTAACAACAGTCGTAGAATTTGGGTTAGCAGGAGTACTCCCTTGCTGAAGTTCCATAGTAAAAACGCTTGCGGTGCCGTTACACACCCCTGAAGTTAATGTCCGCGCAGCATTGCTGAAAGCTATTTTATCCGGCCCATTTGCAGCAAATGCTACGTTTACATAGTCAACAGCCAGGACATTATTAAAAGTAGTAGTGGGATTGTCCTGATAAACCCGCCAGTAAGTCCAGCAATTGGCAGTACTTGTTGTACAGGCAGCGTATCTGGTCCCTATTCCCGGAGTTTCGTTAAAATAATATTCAGAAGTACTGGTAGATATTGAAGGCGAGGTAAGAGTAATGTCATTATCTGCTGCCGTGTTGTTGTTACTTACCATGGTAACCCAATCGTTGGTACTCCCTCCTCTATAGACCTGTAGATAAACAGGCTTAGAGCTCGTGGCAAGTGTGGATCTAATTACAGCGCTTGCATCTATTTTATAACTATTACTATTATTCGGATTATTTACTTTGAACATAAAAGCAGGAGCAGCGGATTGAGATGCATAATTAGTTGTGGCAGGGACGGAAACATAACTTATGTCATCTCCTTCCACGGCTACATATTCGGGGGCAGATAAAGGATGATCAAAATCCGCAAAACTGGCAGATCCAGTTGCTAACTGAGTAGCAGAGCCCAATGAATAATTACGGATCACAGATCCTGCTGCCGTCTGCTCTGCAGCTATACTTACAAAACTAGTATTAAGCTTGGTTGATAAATATTCTGCTTCGGCCCAATCCGCAGAACGCGCAATATTTCCAGAAATTCTCACTTCATCCATCACGCCGGAATAATTATAGGTCCCGCTTACTGCAGTTCCAAGCTGCACATCTGTCGTATTGTTCCAAATAGTTCCAAAGCTTGCTGTTGTTGCAACAAGCACCCCATTTTCATAAAGCATACCTTGACCTGAACTATTAAGAGTAAAAGTGTAATAATACCATCTATTATCTGAAATTAAATTACCGGTAACACACAGATTCCCCCCAAACTGATTAATGAATGAAACTCTGGGAGTATTAGGTGTACACTGTGTGTTATTTTGGAAATAGAGGGAAGCATCACCCTGGTTACTTCCGCTCGCATCTTTAGATATTATAAATTTAGTGTTTTGGGTAGTGTTAGCAAATTTAAGCCAGGTTGAAAGAGTGAAGGGAGCAGTAGAACTCCATCCGCTCCCTGTATTAGTAAGAGTATTTGCGCTTACAACATTTATCCAATCACCGTTGTTAGTGGTACCAAAATTCATTGAATAACCGACTTGGCCCGCATCTTGATTTGTGCTTCCGTCCGCATCCGTCAAAGTGCCGTCATTGTTATTGGTAGTAGAATCCTGATAGAAATTAGCGGCAGTGGAGTCTCCATCTCCCAAGTGCCAGACGCCATTATAATTTGTGTTCCAGGTATTTACTGCGTCCTGCCCGGCCGCACCGCTTGAATTGTTATAATACATGTAGACATAATCCGAAGCCACTCCCAAATCGATCTGGGGCACTTTTACCCATACGATTGACTCTCCCGCCTCATCCCACTTTTCTATCTCATATTTAAGAAGTGTTGAGCCATCCGCATCCACAAAACGCAAATCCTGCCCTGAATTCTGGGTCTTAGTATAATCAACTGTAGTTGAGTTGAGCCTTACCAGAACCGGAAAATTTGCAAGATTTTCAGCGGAAGCTCTATTATCAAAAGTTACCTTTTTCCGAGACCCCCAGTTGGTATTGCAATCAGTTGCAGCATTTCCCCCTGCGCCAATATTGCACCATGTGGTACTTGGAGGATTTGCTGTTGTACAGGACCCGACACAATTTATCTGAATTGTCGGATCAAGCATAATAGCAGTTGTATCATCTTGAGAAACAGCCAAAATATTGTTGTCGCTGGCTCCTCCTTCTGCTGAAATCATAAGAAGTGACAGCGCATTTCCTGAAGCCCACGTACCTGCCCCGTTAAAGTCCCCCACGCACGGCTGTGAATTTGCCGCCCCGCGGCAGACTATTTCTTGAACTAAATCCGTAACATCAATCCTGTAAGTATTAGTAGTAAAATCTACAGATTGGACAGTGCTAGAGGTAGTTTTGGTTCGAGTATTGACCCCATTAGCGCAGGGATCAGCGCAATCGGTAAATGCCGTAAAGGCAGAAGAATTATCTGCATCTTCTCCGTAGATAGTGAAATCAATTGCCCCTGTTCCTGTACGAGTTGTTACCCTTAAATCAACATACGCGGAAGATATTGCAGCTCCCTGAACCACAGTTGTGCTTGGGAATCGCAAGCCGATATGATTTTCAGAGTCAACACTTCCTGCACAACTTGCATCCGCTGCTTCTCTACCTAGTTTTACAGTCGTAGATGCAATATCCTGATCGTCTGTTCCGGAAACGCAATTTCTTTCAAATGCATCATCGCCGGAGGCAGCGACTACTACTGTTTTATCTGCCAAGTCCACATAATGCCGCTCATATGCTACGCTTACAGTAGTAAGCAGATTAGTATAAATAACATCAATTGCTACAGTATCCCCTGTCACTTTGGTTACTACTGCATGGGGATTTACCGGTTCTTGCGAGGTTATAACATAAGTAACAAGCGTCTTCTCACTTCCCCAATCAGAGGCATTATCGCACGTATTTATATCTCCCCCTCCTCCTGATGGCGTACATTTCCGATAAACCAAGCTGGTTGCATCCGGATCCAAGATATAGAATAAATAAATATCAGACCCGTCTGAAGTAAGGCTAAATGCTACATCCGCAGCCTCTGTCACCGTAGGAAAAGAAGTATCTGTCCAGTTGGCTGCAACTGTAAGATCCAGATTGTTTGCAATCTTTTTAACATGCAGCACGTCTGTTGCTAAATCTTCTACGTAAGATACATAAACTCCGTTATTTATATAGTCTACAGCAGCAGTAAGTGGATTACTGGTAAAAGTAGTCCAATTCCCTCCCAAAGTATCCAGGGCAGTTATGCCATTTACCCAAGGAGCGCCAGTCCCACTGCAAGCGAGCGTATTTGCTGCACAATTTTCCCAACGATCATTATTTATTTCATCCCAAATAACATAAGACGCTCCCAAGTCATCCGTGCTATCCACTCCACCCACTACTAGAAGCGCTTTTGAATTTCTGTCATTCATATATACCTCAGCTATTGTTACATCTGCGTCAAAAGCAGCTGAGGGCCTGAGGCGAATCCAGTACTTACTACTTACCCCATCAACTGTTGCAGTAACCCAATCGGATGGTTCATCAAATATAAAGGAGCCATCCTGGTTTAAACTACATGGAAAGTCAAGGCCACATATGCCATTGGTATAATCGGCCTTATTTGATAAGTTACCCCAGCTTGTACAAGAACCACCAGAACTTGCTTGGCAATATTGATAAGTTGAAAATCCGGTATTACTACCAGTATTTATATTAGTCATATCAAAAGTCACTTTCGAAAAAGGTTTATCATCGCCTACATAAATGTAATCTGTGGTGGTCAAACTATTAACATTATCTGTAGTGCCGGTATTATTATCAATTGTGTTAGTTAGCGTGGTAAAAGTGCCGTTAATGTCTTTTTTTACGCTCGCCGGGCTTCGTTTTGGCTTTCCGGGGATTTGGGTAAGAACCGCGTGATGCTTGGTAAATGCAGCAGTAGTAGCAAGGATTTTATCTGAAGTACCCTTACAGGTACCTGTGCCATCCGGAAGCCCGGCTGCGCCACCTGTATCAGTATCACTGCAAGTGCTGGATCCGTTTTTTTCCTCACTTGCGTTTTTCCAGCTGGCAGCTACTGTACAATCATCTGCAATGTCACACTGCATAAATCTTATCTCCTGCCTTATAGTGCCTGATGTTGTATTCATGGCATATGCCAAAGCTACTTTCTCAACTCCTGCTCCTCCACCCTTATTGGCAATAATAATAGAAGGTCTTGCTGCTCTTGCGCTATCATCGAGCTTAAATGAAACAGAAGTATCTTCCCAGGCTATACTGGTTATAACATTACTCCCATTTCTTGTTACATTTATCTTGTTATACCAGATATCACCGTTATTTCTAAAAGCTAAGTGAATATTTCCGCTGCTGTCTATATCAATTGCAGGATCAGTCTGAATCTCCGCAATAGTAGTAGTATTATCTACCCAGGTTGTAGAATTATAATTTTTATAATAAATATTTGCAGAAGTATCCACATCATTTCTAAAATGGGCTATTAAATTCCCCCACGGATCCCTGATCAATTTTCTGCCATTTGTAAATTGAGTTCCCTCAAAATTTGCATTTGCTATGGTAACTGGATCAATTGTAAGCGGGAATGTGGCTTTTTCAACGTCATCTTTATCAAGGACTATTGCCAGCTCGTATTCCCCCGTCTTTGCTTTACTAAATTCATACTCTGCGCCTATTTCATTCCCTGAGGCTTCCGATACAGTATCGGAAGCCTGGCTGCTGTCTTTGACTACCGGAGCAGGGAAAGTAAAAACTTCTTGATTTAGGTCATTAAGCCAAGCTATTTCTCCATTAGGCAAAAACTCACCTGACATTTCACCCTTCCCTTCTTTAATAAGCTTTGCTCTCTCTTTTTCGCTGATATCTGTGGATTGAGCTTCCCCAAAATTTGTCTCTACCGTGAAATCCAATTGGTATTTATTGGAATCTTTGTTAGTAGTTAGTTGCTTGAAATCAGAAGCTTTGTTTACAATGTAATCTGCTTTTACCCTATCCTGCATCATGGTGTACCTGGCCGTAACTCCACTTGGAAGTTTCCAGGAAATCACATTTCCTTTTACTTCCGGCGTTACGTAATGATTTATGATTAATGATTTAGGATTTATGATTTCTGGATTTGTTTCGGATTTCGGATTTCGTGCTTCGGATTTAGGCTGATATTTTACAAACCATCCTTCTTGATCTGTTACTTTTACAACCGGCATAACTTTTCCTTCAGGTGTATTTGAATCTACTCCACCGAACTCAAACTTAACCCCACTCGCATTTGTCACACTCCATTTATACATCTCTGTACCATTTTTAGGGGTTGAGCCCCTAATGCTGGATTCCTTAAGATTTAAATCTGCTTTTCTCCCTTCTGCCAAAACCTCTCTCGCCGGCTCTCTGTTTTTTAGCGCGTAAACCCCATCCGCCACCTTTTCCTGGTATGGAAGATTGGTTATCTTTAAATTATCTCCTCCTTTTTTATCAACAAAAACAAATCCCATTAACCAGCTTATTGCATAAAGACTTATTAAAAATAATACTATGAATTTTTTATTAAAAACCAGTTTTTTAACACTTTTATAGCTAACATATATATTTTTTAATGACACTATTTTTTGTTTAAAATTATGCGTTAAAAATGTAATCTTACCCATAAAGTCATGATATCTCTTTGAAGAATACATCGTCAAGTTGAATAGTTGCCGAGGCTGTTAGTTTACACGTAATTTTTTGTCAGGTTCTCAAAAAAATGTTTTATTTCAAAAGGTTTTGGCAGACTTGCTTTGGAGGCGGGAATGATATCAAAATTTCTTAAATCTCCAAAATAAACCAATTGGGTTAAGAAGATCTTCTCCTCAAAATTGACGTAGAAATAGCCACCTTCCGGATAAAATTTATGAGCAAGCTGGGCTAAAAGCGTTGACTTTCCTGCTCTGCGCAATCCTGAAATAACAATTGGAAATGGCGTATCTTTATATGAAGCAATCTCGGAAAGCTTTGCTCTCTGTGTGCCTAAATCTTTCTTCAAGAATTCCTCTTATTGTTCAATAAGGAGTGCTCCTATATCAGTAAAAGATTTCATTATAAATGAAAGTATACTACCATTGTTTTCATTGTCAATGAAAACTCTCGTAACTATAGTATAAACTCCACGAGCTAAATTTATACCTATTGAGCCGAGGAGTTATAATCCTGAGTTAAATCGAAGGGCTCGAAGAATAAATATTTTCTCATTTGTATATTTGCTTATTTAGAACATAAACGGCTTCTCTACCCCTGCATTAAACCACTTTCCGTGCCTCATAAGCTGGTTTTACCTCTTCCAATGCTTCTTTTAATACCGGATCGGAAAGTAAAGATGGACAACTCTTATTTTTTTACGGAAGATACGTAGTCATAGATTTTTCTAGAAATATTAGCCATTCTATCTCTTGCAGTTTGCTCATCCGATACTGAAAGCATGCAAAGAGCATATGGCCTATTTGGAACATAAACTACTCCGCAATCCATATATGCCTCATTTTCTCCGTTTTTGTTGTAAACGCCAATTTTGTGCGCAACGGCAATATTTTCAGGAACTCCTGCTGGTAATTTATCTACAAACTTAGTTTTAGTAAGCAAATCTAAAATTTGCTGCGAATCTTCCTTCTCTAAGACAGAAGAAAAATATAAAGCTTTAAGTATAGATGAGTAGCCTTTTGTAGTAAGTCTTGCTCCTCCATCATCATTTCTGAGATCAATATCTAGGGCTTGATAAACATGTTCAAAATCATTCTCTGTTATTCGCGGCACTACTAACCTTATTGCTGTATTATCCGATTCTAATATTGCAAGTTTTATTGCATCAGAGATTTTAATCTTAAAGCCAACTCCTTTTTTCCATAGGTCACCAAATTCCCTGTCAATATCTTCTTCTCCTATTGTAAGAACTGGGTCTTCTTTTTCTTTAAGTCTTTCAAGCTGTCTGTAATATGCCATTATGACCGGGAGTTTAAAAAGTGAAGCCGCGTAGAATTCTTCTTTTTCATTTACTCCAATACTTGTTCCTGTTAGCAGATATTCAAAATAAAATGAAAAGCTCTCTCCAAAAGGAGCAACTGTTGCTCTTAAATTACTTCTAAGATCTAAAAAGTTAACAAGAACATCATTAAAATTTTCATTTAATATTCTCCGCGCTAAAAAGGGATATTCGTTAACAAAAGGGTTATTTTTAGAAGGTTCTGATTTGGAATTAAAAAATAAAATTATATTAAAAAAAATACTTATAGCTAAGATTATGGCATAGGAAAATCTGGTTTTGGACATTTAAAAAAAGCTTAAGACAGTTTATGAACTAAAGTCAAGGCCCGTTTTGTAAAGTAGCTTCCGGGGCTATGTTGTTTTTAATAATCTTTTCTTGCACTAAATTTATTATTTCTTTGCTAAAAGATATTTTTGTCTCCTTGACACTAAGAGCTATCCAGGAAAACTCAATATCATCTTCTGCTTTTTTATTTAAGACAATCGTAAATCCTTTTGTAGATTTATTGACTATGACAAATGAATAGTCTTTCTCAAATACTTTTTGCTCAATCTCTTTACTGTCTTTTACAGATCCGTCGTCATTTTTCTTTTGATCAAAAGCCATATCTGTACTTACAACCGGCATTTTTTCGTATTCTTTCTCAAAACTAACTTCTACTCTTTCAGCATCTTTTTTAACAACTGCAAATCCGCCTGTATCACTGTTAAAGGTAGGCCTTGACTCAAACAAAACATTTCCCTTAAAGATTACGTCGGCAAAAAAGTTTGATACGCCGTTTACAATTAAGTTGTTGGTAACCAAAGTGTCAACAATACTAAATATCCCCTCAACTAAACCTGATCCTTTAACCCTAAGATCTGCTGAAATTGTTGCAATTCCATTAACATTTAAACCTGCAAGAACAAGCTCTTGAGTACTGTTAACAACTTCTTTTGAAGCCTCATTAATATTTTCAAAATCTTTTGTAGAATTATTGGTTTTAAATATTGCACTAAGAGATGCAATGTTAGAATCAATAATTGAAAGTTTTCCGGTTATAATCTCAAGTCCTTCTATCTGTTCTGCTTTTATTTTCTTTACTATTAACTCATCTGTGACAATTCTTGGTGTAATTATTTCAAGTCCTGCGACAATCCTATCTGTATTAATTTCAGAGACTAAACCATCATGAGTTTGGCTATTTAATTTTGTTAAAATTTCTTGTTCAAAATTTGCAGCTGTGCTATCAATACCTTCAAAAAGATTCGCAGCTGTACCAGAATATGAATTTGACCTTACATATACAACTATTCTTCCAATTCCTTCTTGGTCATAGCCTCCCATTGCCTGACCCACCACATTTCCAGTCTTTGTTGCTTTCATTGCAACTCCAGCAATAGAAGAAGCTGTTAGATAATCTCCCGGTTTAATTTTGCCATTTTCTGTTGAAACTTTAACTGGTACTCTTCCGGCAAGAGCAACTGGAATAGCGCGTCCTCCATCTATTGCTACATCTTCCTGAGTAAGTCTTAAAGCAGGTTTTTCTGAATATACTCCGATTACACCAGCATCTAAAGCAACTATTGATCTTTTAACAAATCCTCTCTCCTTGGTATCTATTGCAACTAAATCACCTGGTTCTAAACTATCATCCCTTGTTGGATAGTCTTCAGCTATATCATAAGATCCATTTTTAGTTTGTATTCCATGGGAAAAGACAAAAGCACCACCATTACCCGCATTTGAGCCAAGGCTTGCAGATGCACTTGCCATAAAGAAAATGGAAGCATAATTAGAAATTGAATTTTGTTCTCCTCCTGCGATGGATGGCTTTGCATGGAATTTAAGCGCATAAGAGCTGTCTATCGGGTTTGTTGTATTTTTATATATTTCAGCTCTTCCAAGCTCCATTGTTCCGATAACCAAATCCCCGTTTGCCTGTATCATTTTAACAACGCCGTCAATTGCTGATGTATCACCAGTTTTAATAGCACCGGAAGCTCCGGTAAGCTTCATAAGCCTATCACCTCCACCGAGTGTATAGCGATAAATTTCAGCACTATTTGCTTCCAAAGTTCCTACATATAAGCTCCCGTTATATACAGCCATTGAAGAAATACTGTCAATATTTGCTGTTCCGCCGCTAGTCATAGTTCCAGCTACATCATTAATTCTTATCCATGAGTTTGGTACAGTTTGCGTACCACCACCATCAGACAACATTAAAACTTCTGCTCCGTTAAGCTTACTAAGACCAACAACCAGACTTCCGTTATATACAGCCATAGATGGAACATCGCTAAACTGGGTAACAGCAGTACCGTTAATAAGATATGATCCTGTTAGAGAAGCAAGGTTCATGGAAAGAAATACACTTCCAACTCCTCCCTGATACATAAGAACATCAGCATCGCCCGGCTTTAATACCCCAAGGTAAAGATAACCATTCTTTACAACCATGCTACTTACAGCCCAAACGCCTATTGTATTTGTAGCTACAAATGTTCCAGCAGTTGTATTTACTACTGTCCACGCAGTAGCGCCAGCTGCTTTATCCCACCTATATAACTGGGCTGTGCCTGCAGTAGTAGTATGTTCTCTTGTTCCTGCATAAAGCATTCCCTGATAAACAGCCATTGATGAAATACCGTCAATGTTTGCTGTAGGTGTTCCTGTTCCTCCAATTGTTCCCGGGGTACCGTGAGAAACCTTAATCCAGGTAGTACCGCCTTCATATCTATATATTTCGGCCTGGTTCATTTTTGACGTTCCAATGTAAAGCCTTCCGTCAAAAACAGTCATAGCGGAAACCGAAGCAATTCCAGATGTGGGAGTTCCTGTTCCTCCAATTGTACCAGGGGTTACGCTGGAAACTCTTTCCCAATTGCTGCTAGTTCCTTTGTACCTGTAAACTTCAGCCTCTCCAGCTGCTCCAGCCGCACCCTTAAATGTTCCTACGTATAAGCTACCGTTATATACTGTCATAGCAGAAATGGAAGAAATATTGGCAGTTCCGGCACTCATTATTGTTCCGGCAGTTGTCTGTGAGATTTTTGTCCAGGTTGTTTGCTGAGATACAGATGAGTTAGGTCTTGATTCAAGCATTAAGTTTCCTGAAAAAGAAGCAAGAGGATCTAATCCGCTGTTTGGATCCAAATTCATAAAAGCAAATTTAGCGCTGGATGTTGAAGTTCCCCCAAAAAGAATATCTAAAGTATCGTTGTTTGGCTTCAAAGCTCCATTTATTACTGTCCAATTAGAGCTTCCTCCACCACCTGCTCCACATGATCCCCATGCAGCTGTAGCGCCTCCTTTTAGACAATCGCTTGCTGTTCCAAAGGTAAGTCCATTTGTTCCAAGAGCAATTCCACCTGATCTTGTTATTGTAAATATGGGAGTTGCTCCTGCACTAGCTGTAAATATATCCTGATTTTCAATTTGGTCAAAAACAGCAAGAGCTTTTCCCGTAACTCCATACGACAAAGGTCTTGTTATCTGAAGTTGAGAAACCGGAGTGACTCCGCTTCCGATTTGACCGGAGTGTGTAATAATAACTCTATCTGATCCGCTTTTTTGAAGTCTTAATAAGTTTCCGGTAAATGGAGTAGTTGTTAAAGCGGCGTTTCCTAAAATAAGATCGCCAGTTGCTGTATTGCCGGAAAGACCCGTTGAGGTATCCGCAACATATAAAACTGCTCCGCTCATGTTTTCCGATGCATTATCACTTGTTAAGATTCTATTAAATGTAAAGTCATTTCCCGAATAGGCCGCAGCAAGAGCAACTGTCTTATCTGCTATTAATGAATCTGCTGCAGCTGTTAGAGAAAGACTTATATTTCCACTTCCATCTCCAATAATTACTGATGCTGATGCTTCTGTAGCTGATAAAGTAAGATTTCCGGAGGCATCAACTGAAATTGTTGGATCAGCTATTCCGTTTCCTGAAGAGTAAAATGTAAGAAGTCCATTTATACCTCCTGCCCCTGTATTGTTTGTGCCAAGATATAAAGTCCCGGCTGAAACATCCATATAAAATGTGGCAGCAGCTATGGTTGATCCTCCTAAAACAAAATCTTCGGCAATATCCGTAAGATAAGTAAATCCTGTAGCGTCTGTGAAAAGCGAGCTTCCGCCTGGACACGTATTCCATGTTGCCGCTAAACCTGCTCCACCTGACAGAAGACAATTGTTGGATGATCCCTCGCTGGTTCCAAGCTTAATCCCCCCGGCGCTGGTTATAGAAAACCTGGTAGTACCAGAGGCAGAAGCAGTGAGAATATCCCCGCTGTTTAGATTATCAATAGCCAAAGCTGCATTGTTACCGATACCAGAGCGAATAAGAAGAGGAAATTCTGTGGTAGCACCAGTTACTCCAATTAAAACCTGTGTGTTAAAGTCTCCTGTTAAGATCAGATTTCCCGATCCATTTGGAGTAAGCGTAAGGTCATCGTCTGAGATTGTTCCCAGTACTGCCGCTGAACCTCCTCCCAGATTTACCGTAGTAGAATCAATGCCAACTGTTGCTGCAAGATCAACTGTAGCAATACCGCTTGCTGTAAGAGTCGTATCAGTTGAGTCGATGGTTAAGGCGTTACTTCCAGAGTTAAGAGTAAGACCATTGGTTGTAGTTGCAAGTGTTGCAGCTGAACCGTTTCCCAGAGTTAAGGTGGTTGCATCAATACCAAGAGAAGCTGCAGAATCAACTGTTGCAAGTAAACCAGCATTAAACGTGGTTAGAGATGTCACATTCATTGTTGTAGTAGTGTTAAACGTAGTAATCAGGGCATTTACTGTTAACAAACTCCCTGCTCCTCCATTAAGAGGTGATATATTGATATTTCCTGTTGTTGCTCCTCCTAAGGTAAGAGTGTTGTTTCTAAGAGATTGAATGCTTCCTGTTGAGTCAAGAACGATACCATTACCACTTCCTCCTGATGCTGTTGTTGCAGATAAAGATGCTATTGGTGAAGCTGAACTATTTATGTTTGCTATTGCAAACTTAGCAGAGTCTGTTGCCTGAGAACCTAAGAGGAAATCAAGAGTTGAAGTAAGCTTTGGAGTAATAACTCCATTTATTACATCCCAGTTACTCCCTGCTCCGGCTGCACAAGACCCCCATACGGCCGTGGCTCCTCCTTTTAGACAATCTGAAGATGTAGCATTTGTTCCACCAAGATTTATGGCAGCAGACAAAATTAGATCTCCGTTGTTTGCTACTCTGAACTTAGTTATTCCCGCAGAAGAAGCTGTAAAAAGATCTCCTAAATTTAGGTTATCGATAGCCAAAGCTGCATTATTGCCTATTCCGTTTCTGACAAGAAGCGGAAACTCATTGGAAATAGCTGTTCCAAGCGTAATTGCGGAATCAAAATCAGATGATATGACAAAATTACCGGATCCATTTACAGCAAGTGTTAGATCTTCATTTGAAACTGTTGTGACATCTGTTGCTGCTCCTGAAAAGATTAAACCGGTTGAACCAATAGTTTTGTTTGTCAGTGTATCCGTAGTTGTTCTTCCGACATATGTATCCGTTCCCTGAAAAGTTATCGTGGTTGAATCTGTTCCTGCTAATGTTAAAGTATTACTTGCCGTAAGTGTTTTATTTGCTGCGATGTTTAACGTATTTCCTCCGTTATTTGTTACTGTTAATCCATTAACCTGCTTTGCGTTAAAAGCATATGGAACTGCTGTCAGTCTTACTCTTGTTCCAAATGTCTCTGCGTTGAAAGTTATATCCAAATACAAACTGTCGGAATTAAAATCAACTGCGGAATTTGTGTTTCCCTGACAGCTTCCTCCAGTAAGCACACAGACAGAACCCAGAGCTACTCTGAAAATTCCATCTGTTACTGTAAGCTGATTGCTGTTTGCGGTATTAAAGTTTTCAGTCCAGATAACAGTACCCGCGCTTGCTACGCTAAAGATCTTAAAAGTGAAATCATAATTTCCGTTTGTGACATTTGTTCCTGCAGTTTTATTTACCACTTTTCCCTGGAAATTTACGACTTCATAAATACCAACTGCTGCAAAAGATTTTGATGAAAAACCAAGAAAAAATACAACGATTAAAAAACTTATTGCTAAGTTTCTAATAAGTGATGTAGAATTGAATTTAGTTCTTTGCATTTAATTAATATTACTTCGTAATATTAATTACACTAAGTTTAAAACATGCAGTCAAATATTCTTAATACTTGCATAAAATTGCATAATAATGTATATTATTGCATATAGGGATTTGTGAAAAAATAGGTTTGAAAATTTAACAATTATGGATAATTTATTCAACGTTAACCAAGCGGCATTCATTTTAAAGGTTCATCCCTTAACTATCAGACGTTACATAAAAGAGGGACATTTAAAAGCAATAAAAGTCGGTGGAAATGTAAGAATTAAAGAATCACAATTGAATGAATTTAATAAAGATTTTACCCCAAGAATTCCCTCATTAAAACACAATTACGAAGTAAGAAAACCTGTTAAAACTTTTACAGATATTGATCCCTTTTTCCAGTTGCAAGGAAGAGGCGCAGGACTTAATATAACCTAAAACTTATGGATAAAAAAAGTAAAAAAATTTTTGTATCATCAGACATTTTATACGCTTTTGTGGACAGAGCTCATGCCAAATATCCTCAGGCAGCAGCGTACTTTAGATACTTTGCCCAGGAAAAATACCAGGTATTTACAAGCTATCTCCACGTTTTAAGCACCTATAGAGAAATTTATGCCAAAATAAGTCCTTCCCTGGCTCGAGATTTCCTGAGAGCTCTTACTTTAAGCTCAGTTAACGTACTTTATCCTACTGAAAGCGATATGAAAGCAGCTCTTAAAACTCTCATTAATTATAGAAACTCTGAGCTAACCTTTGACCAGTCACAAATGGCAGTTTTGGCAAACCGTAACTTAATCCCCCAGGTCTGCACTTTTGAATATGTACATCCTTTGTTTGGCTTATCAGCCTTTTATTTACCAATATGAGAAAACTTAAATTTGAAAAAATAAATTGGAAATTTATCATTTTCCTAAACTTAATACTTTTTCTAATACTTTCCCAAAATGTTTTTGCCGGTCCCCAAAGCACAACCTATGAAATAAAAGACTACACTTTTGGAGCAGGAGGAAATGAAAGAGCTGGCGCTGACAGCACAAACTACACTCTTTTTGGAACAGTTGGAGAATTAGATTACAGCAAACTTAATTCTTCAAATTATTCATTAGGCGGGGGTTTAAGTTTTACATTAAAAGCAAATGTTCCTGCTGCTCCTACGGTTACAAATGTCTCAAATTGGTATAACAAATTAAAAGTTACAATTGATAATGGTTCAAATCCATCTGACGCAACATTTCTGATACAGGTCGCAAGCGGATCTGCGGATTTTACCCAAGACCTATATTTTGTCCAGGCAGATAATACCTTAGGAGCAAGTCAAGTCTGGCAGACATACAGCACTTGGGGAGGAGCATCTGGTTTTACCTTAATCGGCCTTTATCCCGGAACAACTTACTATGTTCGAGTTGCAGCTAGAAGAGGAAATTTTACCCAAAGTGAATACAGCCAATCAGGATCAGCCGCAACAATAAACCCTACGCTCACGCTTAGTCTAAGTACAACAAGCCAACCGAGTCCTCCGTTCTCAGTTGATATTGGAAACCTAACAGCAGGCTCTGTCACAACCTCAACAGATAAAATCAATATCACAATATCTACTAATGCAACAAATGGTGGATTAATATATCTTTATGGTACAAATAACGGGCTGAAAAGCACAACCGCCGGAAACTATAATATATCCAGTTCGTCAACTGATTTAGCCTCAGCTCTGGAAGGATATGGAGCAAGAGGAACAACTGTCACGCAAACTTCAGGCGGCCCTATGCAGTTGGTTTCCCCATATAACGGTGCTTCACAAAACGTAGGAATAATAGATACTGCTAAAAGAACCTTAGCTGACTCAACTCAAACCCCTGTAACAAATGGCCAGGTTTCTTTTGAGTTAAAAGCCAAGGCAAAAAGTACAACTCCGCAAGCAGATGACTATAGCGATATTTTGACAATTATTGCCACAGGTTCGTTTTGAGATAAAAGTACTTGACAAAAGTTATAAAACATGATTTGCTATTTATATACTAAATAAAAGTATGAATTTATTAACTAAAATTAAAATGGTACAAATTAAAAAAGATAAACAAGCTCTGATAAGTTTAGTTTTAAATCTAACCCTTGTTTTATTAACTCTCTACCCCTTTTTATACCCAGGAAAAGTTAACGCAGCTGTAACAGAAGCATTTGTAAGATTTGACAGACACGCAACTGGTGCAGCAATAAGTGGAACAGCCTGTCTTAAATCAACATTAACAACCCAAACAAATGTAGTTTTAGTATTCCCTCTTGATTGGACAATATCCCAGACAGCAGCAAACTGGACAGTAACAACTACCAATTTACCAACAGATCCTGTAGGAGGTGGGGCTGCATCAGCTTGGCCTGGAATCACAACAGCAACTTCAGTGGCAGGAGCTAACGTACAATTTCCCGGAACAGCTCTTGCTGCAGGAACTTTTTATTGTTTTAACTTTACTGGAGCATCATCAACAATTGGAGCTGCGGGAAACGATAAAGTAGGACAGCTTAAAACACAAGGCGGAAGTCCTTATACAGACTCTGTTAACTGGGCAACCTCAGTTGTTGCAAGCGGAGCAGATCAAGTTACAGTAAGCGCATCAGTTTCAGCAACCATGACATTTTCTCTAAGCGGAACATCTATTGCTCTTGGAACATTAAACACCTCCACAGCTGTTTCTGGAACTGTAACTCAAACAGTAACCACAAATGCAAGAAATGGATGGACATCCTGGATTAAAGGTACTCAGGGAACAACCACAGTAGGAGCTTTGCGCTCAACTGCAGCAAGTGCAAATATTGATGCTCCAGCAGCTTATCCTACGGTCAGCGATCTTGCATCCACAACAGGTTATGTAATAGATGTTAATGCAGGATCAGGAACTCCAACCATAAATGCAGGATACAACGGTACCGGCGATACGACTCTGGGAGGAGCATCAACAACGCTTTTTAGAGAAACAGCAACAAAAACTACTCCCGGTTCTTCAGATACAGTCACAATTAACGCAAGGGCAAAAATAGCATCAATACAAGCAGCAGCAACTGATTATTCAGATACTCTTACTGTTGTTGCTGCCGGTTCATTCTAAAATGAAATATGGAAAGAAAAAATTATTCCTGCCTCTAATTCTTCTAGTTTTAATAGTTATATTTTTTGCCAAAAATTCCGTTTTTGCCCAAACTCCGCAAAACTATGACCTAACTGTTTCTCCTGTATTTTTTGATCTATCTGCAAATCCGGGACAGACAATAACGGAAAAAATAAGAATCAGAAATAACACCACTGCTCCCCTTCCTTTAAAAGTCAGTATTAAAAGACTTGCAGGTGACGAAGTTGGAGATTTAACTCTAAATGAGGAAAACGACGACCAATCTTTAAATTGGGTAAAGTTTGCCAATCAAACTTTCGTAGCTCCTGCCCTTGAATGGAACGATGTCGTATTTACGATCCAAGTTCCCGATACTGCAGCATACGGATATTACTTTGCTGTAACATTTGAACAAGACAAAGAAAGTAACGTTGTGCAGGGAGCAAGCCTAACAGGAGCAAGCGCAGTCCCAATTTTACTAAACGTTCGAAAAGACGGAGCAAGAACGCAGGCAAAAATAGTCGATTTTAAAACAGGAAGTTTTATAAACGAATACTTACCTATTGATTTTAGTGTTCAAGTCCAAAATTTCGGCAACGTCCATGTCAGACCTCACGGAAATATCTTTATAACCGATGACTCAGGTAAAGATATCGCCATACTTGACGTTAACCAGACTGCTGCAAATATAATTCCTGATACAAAAAGAAGATTTGAAGCTTCTTGGGCTGATGGTTTTCTGGTAAAAGAAACTGTTATTGAAGACGGACAGACAAAACTTGATAAAGACGGCAATCCCGTTAAAAAATTAACTATTAATTGGGATAAACTTACTAGTTTTAGGGTAGGAAGATATACAGCCAATTTGCTATTGGTTTTTGATAATGGCACAAGGGACGTCACACTTGATTCAACTGTAAGTTTTTGGGTAATTCCCTACAAAGCAATCGCAGTAATCATAATTACAATCATTGTTCTTTTCTTCATAGTGAAAAAGTTCTTAAAATATTATATCGGCCGGGAAGTTAAAAAAAGACAAAGGAGTTAATAACCAAATCAAAAAGAAGAGATACTTCTTCTAAACTGCTACCTGTAATTGCAACTGAATAAATTTTGTCTTTGACTAGAAAAAAACCTGTTTTTTCAGAAAGATTACCTGACCTTACAAAGATTAAACCATTTTCTCCCCCTATAACTTCCTCTGACTGAATATATCCCGAGCCACTGATTTGTCTTAATTTTACTCCCGAGATATCGTTAACATCTTTTAAGCTTGCAGCGTTTTCCATAACTGAAAAATTAAAAACAAGACGTGGTTTATCAATATCAAAGGAAAATGTTTCCAAGACCGAAGTATTTTTTGCCATACCTGGATCTTTATATGTATATATCTTTGCCTTGGCAGGATATTTAAAAGCTGCATTTTTTCCCTTATACTCCACTTCCCCGATAGGCTCATTGTCTGAAAGATTTGGTTTTCTTCCCAAAATCTTAATTAAGGCTTTTTCTTTTTCTAAATCAGTCAGTTTTCTTTGGGAAGAGTTGAAAATAAAAAAGAGGGTTAATAAAACGCCAATCAGTACAATAAGGATTAAAATAAACTTTTTCATTCCAGATTATAATAGCAAATATTAACACAAAGGTTAAGTTCTGATATGATTACTTTATGTTTAAAAAGCTTGTATTTATTGTTTTACTTCTTCTTTTATTATCAACCCCTTCTTCTTTTGCTCAAAAAAAAGGAGTTTCAGTTACTCCCTCAATTATTCATCTTGATCTAGCCGTTGATCCTGCTGAATATACATTAACTTATGAAAACAATACTAACGCGGATATCACGCTTTTACTCTCTCTTTCCGATTTTAACGAGCTTGAAGAAAGCTATAGAATTAATTTTTTGGAGAGTCAGGAAGCTAAAAATTATAAATACTCTCTTTCTTCCTAGGTAACATTTGAAAACAACAGGCTGCAGCTTTCCCCAAATGAAAAAAAGAGCATTAGGGTTTTTATAGACAAAGATAGGATTACCAAAGGAGGACATTATGCAAGTATTTTGGCAAAGATTGAACAATCTGAGGATGAAAAAAAAGTCAATGTAAGAGGAGTTTTATCCAGTCTTTTATTTGTTAGAGCATCAACTGGTAAAGAAATAGAAGAGGGTAAAATTAGATCGTTTAGGCCTCAAAGGGATGGCATTGAGCATCCGGATGGCTTTATTCTTCGTTTTGAAAATAGCGGAAATGTTCATGTTGTTCCCTATGGATACATTGAACTCTTTGATCCTTTAGGAAAACTGGTTGCAAAGGCAGTATTAAATGAAAATTCCCTGGACGCACTTCCTGAAAGTATTAGAAGATATGACGCAAAACTAAATCCGTACCAAAAGCTTTTTATTCCCGGGTTTTATAATGCAAAAGTTTATATTCATTTTGGAAAAACGAATAAAGAAATCTACTCATATGTTAGTTTTTTCTCCCAAGGGAGCTTTGATTTTGCAAAAATAGCTTTGTTTATAACTGTTTCAACTGCTTTTGTAATTTATCTTTTCAAAAGAAGAAGGAAAGCAAATCGAGAATAATTTAGCTCCTTTCTACTAACTTCAAAAAATTATTAAAAATCCTTAAGTCATTTTTATCTACGACTATTTCGGGATGAAATTGAAAGCCATATATCAATCTATCTTTGTGTTTAACAACTTCAACACCGTCTTTAGATCTGGCAAGAGCTATCAATTCATACGGCAATTTTTTGGCTATCCACCTATGGTTTTCAAAAACCTCTATTATTCTAATATCTCCAAAAATAGGATCTTCTTTTTCAGCTTTTATTTCCAGTATGCCTTTTTCACGTCTTAATAGTTCTTTAAGAGTACCTCCGAATGAATATACTATTATTTCAAATCCAAGACATATTCCAAGTACAGGAATAGTAGTCGATTTAACTATTTCTATTTCCTGTTTAAATAAATTTGGATGATGGGTAATTGAATATGGATGACCGCCTGAAAGAACTATTAAATCATAGTTTTCTAAGTTATGAGATTTAAACTTTTCCCAATCAATTACAGTAATTTTGTGGCTTGAGAAGAGGTTTTTTAAAGAATTTAAATAAAAAGTTCTATTATCGATAATTAATACGTTCACAAATTAAATATATCATAAAGAGATGAGAAATAATTTAGCCCCAATGTCCAGGTTGGGATACATACCGTACAGTTGATAGTTTTTGAAAGGATCATATAATGGCTCGTACATGCGGGCATTCAAACAATTTCCAACAATACAGGTAGCAACAAGTAATTTATCAAAAGAAGC